>OUWB010000145.1_pt3 | contig 24916 bp, 24 predicted proteins | sample 1779821 | NCBI WGS metagenome assembly OUWB01 (sample SAMEA3914806, study PRJEB12502) | metagenome | biome: forest; material: soil | place: Canada | collected 2011-08-03 | depth 0.1 m
AAAAGTGCGTCACACTTTTCGGAAAGCGCTCTAGAAGCCACTTTATGCCGTTGAAAATATAAAGAACTTTCCTCCCCTGCGATAGCGGGGGAGGTGGCGCGGGCGCGAGCCGAAAGGCGAAGCCCCGCGACGGAGGGGGCCTACGACAGTGGAATCGCCCCTCCGTCATCGACGCGGGGCGCCCCGCTGCGCTTCGCTTGTATGGGAGGAAAGGTCTGACGGCTTGGCGGGGGCCTTACTTCTTCGCCAGCGTGAAATCGCCGTCGACCTTGTACGGCTCGACATGGACGGTCCCCTTGACCGTCGCCGCGTCCACCACCTTGGCTTCATAGGTCAGATCGATCGCCGAGCCGCCGTAAGACGACGTGCCCTTGATATGGACGCCATCTTTGTCCACCGAACCCGTCAAGGTGGCGGTGCTGTCCTCACGCTTGCACGTGCCGGTAAAGGCGGCGCCGGTATTGGTAAACGTGCAATCGCTTTGGCGGGTGGTGCCCGCGATATGGCTGGTCATCGTCCAGTCGCCGGTCAGGCCGGCGTCCTGGGCCATGGCGGGCGCCGTCAGACACAGGGCCGATAGGGCGGCCACTGCAAAAACGATCTTGGTCATGGCGTCATTTCCTCCGCTGCCTTCCAACCGATATTGGCCGCATATCCGGCCTGTTCCCGGTTCATTGGACAAAGCCTAATCCCATTTCGGACGAAAAGGAAGAAAGGGGTAAGGGGATTTCCTGCGCCGTTCGGCGCCGACCGCCTTTTCAGGGTTTGACCGCCGCGCCGGCGGGCTGATCGGGCGCCAGGCCCATCGCCTTGAAGTCGTCCCCGACATGGGGATTGATCGCCAGCGCGCTGGCGATATCCGCCTTGCCGTCCTCGACCTGCCCCATCCTGATCTTGACCAGGCCGCGTCCATAAAGGCTGCCGGCCAGCTTGGGCGACTTGGCCAGGGCCGAATTGTAGTCGGCGAGGGCATCGTCGAGCTTGCCCAGGCGCAGATTGACCAGGGCCCGGCTATCGAAAATTCCGGCCGCGGGTGACAACCGGATCGCCGCATTGCAATTGTCCAGCGCCTTGTCGAGCTCGACATTGCGCACGGCGCGCGACCAGCACAGGCTGTTAAGGGCGGCGGCATTGTTTGGATCGAGCTGCAATTCGGCGTCGAGCGTCGCCATCTGCTCGTCGTAGCGCTTCAGCTGGCCGAGGCTGATGGCGCGCAGATTGAGCGCCTGCGGGTCGGCCGGCGCCTTGGCCAATACGGCGTCCGCATCGGCCAGACCCTTGGTGTAATCCTTTTCGTACAGGTAAAGCGCCGAACGCGTCATCAAGGCGACGCTGCTGGCGGGGTCGATCGCCAGAGCGGCATCCAGATCGGCGTGACGCCCGGCCAGATCGGTCCGCGGCCGGGCCTGCGAGCGCATGGCATAGGTATAGGCCGTCGGATGCAGGGCGATCGCCTGGCTCAGTTCGGCGAACGCGGCGGGGCGGTCGGCCGTGCAGGGCGCCGTGCCGCCGTAAAGACAACCGAGCAACACGCCCAATTCGACGTGGGTCGAGTCGTCGTTGGGATAGCGCGTGACCAGGTCGCGCGCCAGGGCGATGGCATCGGCGGTCTTGCCTTCGGCGAGATCGATATTGATCAGCGCGTAGGTGGCGGGCAACGGCTTGTCCGGCGTGATTTTCAGCTCCGCCTCGGCGTCGGCCCGGGCATTGGTATAGTCCTTTTCGAGGAAATAGATGCGCGCCCGATCGAGATGAAATTCGGCGCCCTGGGGCTGCAGCTCGACCGCCTGGCTCAAGGCCGCAATGGCGCCCGCATAGTCTTTTCGACTGGCTAAACCACTGGCGACGCCGGCATAGGCCTGAGCGCTCTTCGGGTCGAGCGCGGTGGCCGCCGTGAAATCGGCCGTGGCCAGGTCGTACTTTCCCTCACGGAAATAGGCGTAGGCCCGACTGATATAGGCATTGGTAAAATCGGGCTTGAGCGCGATAGCCTGGCTGCAGTCGGCGATAGCCAGGTCGTACTGGCCCTTATTGTATTCGGCCCGGCCGCGGTCACCGTAGGCTCGCGCAAAGTTGGGCTTGAGCGCGATGGCCTTGGTGTAATCAGCAATGGCCAGGTCGTCATGGCCCGCCTGGGCATAGGCCAATCCGCGATCCTGGTAGGCCTCGGCAAAGGCCGGATCCAGCGCGATGGCCTTGGTCAAATCGGCGATGGCGAGGTCGGTCTTGCCCATGTCCATATAGGCGCCGCCGCGGTCGGCATAGGCCGCGGAATTGGCGGGATCGAGTTCCAGGGCCTTGTTATAGTCGGCGATCGCCAGGTCATAGGCGTGCTGGTGATAATAGGCCGCGCCGCGATCGGCATAGGCCGTCGAATCCTTGGGCGCGAGTTTGATCGCCGCCGTATAATCGGCGATGGCGAGATCGTATTCACCCTTCTGATTATGGGCCACGCCACGATTGTCATAGGCATCCGCATTCGTGGGATCGAACTCTATGACCTTGGTATAGTCGGCGATCGCCAAGTCGTAATGGGTCTGGTTATAATAGGAAACGCCCCTGGAATAGTAGGCCGTCGCCAGCTCCGCCTTGGACAGGTGGCCATGCTCGATCAGGTCGGTGCATCCCGCAATGGCCGCGGTGTTGTCATCGCCCGTACATTGCGCCCAGTCCTGAACAGCGCCCGCCCGCGTGACCTGCGGATAGGCCAATACAAAAAATGCGATCAGCGCACCGGCGCCTGTACGGGTCATGGAACGCCCCCAGCCAAAGCCTTACCCAGTGGTTAAAAGGGGGGATAAGCCGGGACGAGTCAAGATCGCGGTCCGGCCATATCTCGCGCTTCGGGCTGCGACCCGGGAGCGTCGGGGCTTGACAATGATTCGATGATTGGCTAATTATCGAATCATGAACACCGTATTCAAGGCCCTGTCCGATCCGACCCGCCGCCGCGTGCTGCAGCTGCTGCAGAACGGACCCATGGGCGCGACCGAGATCTGCAACCATTTCGACGTCACCAAGTCGACCATGTCGGCGCACTTCGCGGTGCTGCGCGAGGCCGATCTCGTCCATGCCGACAAGGCCGGCAAGTCCGTCACCTATCACCTGAAGCTGTCGGTGCTCGAAGAGGCGCTGCTCGGCTTCGCGCATTCGTTCGGCCTGGGCGCCGAGGCGCCCCCGGCCCAAAACAATCCCAAGATGGAGACACTTCGATGAAAGAAATCACGGCAGGATTGATCTGCGCCGCCGTCATGCTGTCGCTGGCCTTCGCCGCGAAAATCGCCCACACCCACGGCTATATCGACGGCGACATGACGCTGCGGGTGATCGCGATGAACGGTCTGCTGATCGCCTATTTCGGCAATCTCGCGCCCAAGAAGGTGGCGCCCCACGCCTGCGCCCAGCGGGTCAGGCGGGTCTCGGGCTGGTCCCTGGTTCTGAGCGGCCTCGTCTATGCCGGACTGTGGGCCTTCGCGCCAATACCGGTGGCGGAAACGCTGGGCACCGGCGCCGTGTTCGCCGGCGTCGCCCTGACCCTGGGTTACTGCTTCTGGCTGAAGTCGCGGGGATTCGCCAACGCCTAAGCGCGGGACGGGGGTTGAAGCCCTTTTGCCTCCCCATTTTAACAAGATGGGGAGGAGAGAAATGGGCCGTTCCCGATGCGAATGGCCGTGCTTGTTGTTTTACCCGTCCGGACTTACAGTCGGACGTGAAATGGTTAGGGGTGGGATCGATGCTGAACATTGATAATCTGGTCCACGTTTACGGCAATGGCGTGCGCGCGCTGGATGGGGTGACGCTCGACCTGCCCCCCGGCATGTTCGGCCTGCTCGGACCCAACGGCGCCGGCAAGTCGAGCCTTATGCGCTGTATCGCCACCTTGCAGACCCCGACCTCGGGCCGCATCACCTTCGGCGATATCGACGTCATCGCCCAGCCGGAAAAACTGCGTGAAAGTCTGGGTTACCTACCGCAGGACTTCGGCGTCTATCCGCGCATTTCCGCCTATGCCATGCTCGACCACCTGGCCGTGCTCAAGGGCATCAACAAGGGCGGCGAGCGCGACGACCTCGTCTGCGCCCTGCTGAACCAGGTCAATCTTTACACTGTGCGCAACAAGGCCCTGGCCGGCTTCTCCGGCGGCATGCGCCAGCGCTTCGGCATCGCCCAGGCGCTGCTGGGCAATCCCAAGCTGATCATCGTCGATGAACCGACCGCCGGCCTCGACCCCGAGGAGCGCAACCGCTTCCTCAACCTCCTGGCCGGCATCGGCGAAAGCGTCGTCGTCATCCTGTCGACGCACATCGTCGAGGACGTCGCCGATCTCTGCCCGCGCATGGCCATACTGGCCGGCGGGCGCATCCAGCTGGAAGGCTCGCCGCTCGAGCTGATCGCCGCGCTCAAGGGCCGCATCTGGAAGAAGACCATCGAGCGCGGCGAGGTCGAGGCCTACAAGGCGAAATATACCCTGATCTCGCAGCGCCTGTTCGCCGGCAAGACGGTGATCCACGTGGTCGCCGACAGCGATCCCGGCGACGGTTTCGAGATCGTGCCGGGCAGCCTCGAAGACCTCTACTTCATGACGATCCACACCCCCGCCAAGGCGGCCTGAGATGTGGCGCGCGATCACCGGTTTCGAGCTCGGCTACCAGCTCAAGAGCCCGACCTTCTGGGTCTCCTTCATCATCTTCCTGCTGCTGGGCTTCGGCCTGGTCGCCATGCCGCAGGTCAGCATCGTCGCCGGCGCCAACGTCCATAAGAACGCGCCCATCGTCATCGCCGTGGCGACCCTGGTGCTGACGACCTTCTTCATGTTCGTCACCACGGCCTTCGCCGGCAATGTCATCATCCGCGATACGGAAACGGCGTTCGGGCCGCTGCTGTACACGACGCGCCTCAAGCGCTCCGACTATGTCCTGGGCCGCGTGCTGGGCGCCTTTCTGGTCTGTTCTTTGTGCCTGCTCAGCGTGCCGCTGGGCATCCTGATCGGCACCAGCATGCCGTGGCTCGACAAGGAAACGCTGGGGCCGGTCAATCTCGCCTATTACGCCTGGCCCTTCGTCACGCTCGCCCTGCCGTCCGTCCTGTTCCTGGTGGCCCTGTTCTCCAGCGCCGCCACCCTTACCAAGTCGATGATGGGCAGCTACCTGACCGCGGTCGGGGTGATCGTCGTCTATTTCACCCTCAGCGCGCTATCCGAAAAGAGCGACCTGACGCGCGACCTCTTCGCCTGGCTCGACCCGATGGGCCTGGGCGCCGTGTCCAAGGTGACGCGCTACTGGACCTCGGCCGAAAGCAATACCAGGCTCCTGCCGTTCGACGGCATCATCCTCGGCAATCGCCTCTTGTTCACCGCGCTGGGCATCGGCCTGATCGTCCTGACCCAGGCGAAGGTGCGCTTCGACATCACCGGCGCCAAGCCCGGCAAGGCCGAGAGGCTTCAGAAAAAGCTCGACGCCAAGGCCCCTTCCGCGCCGGTCATCGTCACGCCCGACGTCACGCCGTCCTTCGGCGCGAAGACCGCCATCGCCACCCTCATCAAGCGCACCCGCTTCGAGGTCGCCCAGGTGTTCACCGGACCGGTCTATTTCATCCTGATGCTGCTGGCCGTTGCCATGACCGCGCTGATGACCTTCAGCGCCAACCAGCTTTACGGCACGGCGATCTACCCTGTCACCCGGGTGATGATTTCCGTGGTCAGCGGCGGCTTTGGCCTGTTTTCCCTGATCATCGCCATCTTCTACAGCGGCGAGCTGGTATGGCGCGAACGCGGCCGTCGGATCAACGAGATCATCGATTCGACCGCCATGCCGAACTGGGCCTTTTTGGTCCCCAAGACCATCGCGCTGCTGATCGTCCTGGCTTCGACCCTGGCCTTTTCCGTCGTCGCCGACGTCGTCGTCCAGATGCTGAAGGGCTATGACCATTTCGAGTTCGGCAAGTACATCGTGTGGTTCGTCCTGCCCGATACCCTGGCCTTCGGGCTGATCGGCGTGCTGGCGATCGTCGTCCAGGCCCTGTCGCCGAACAAGTTCGTCGGCTGGGCGGTCATGGTCGTCTATCTGATCTTCCAGATCGTCGCCGGCCAGATGGGCTGGGACCATCACCTCTACATGTACGCCTCGTCGCCGGCCATGCCCTTGTCCGACATGAACGGGCTCGGCCACACCTGGCTGGGCTGGCTGGCGTTCAAGCTCTACTGGGCGGCCTTCGCCGTCATCCTGCTGGTCGTGGCGCATCTGTTCTGGCGGCGCGGCGTGGCGTCCGGCGTCAAGGCCAAGCTCTTTACCGCGCGCGGCCGGCTGCACGGTGGCGTCCTCATCGTGCTGGGCGTCGCCGCGGCGATCTTCGTCGGCCTGGGCGCCTTCGATTTCTACAACACCAATATCCTCAACAAGTACTTCACCAGGTCGCGGATCGAGCACAACGAGGTCGCCTATGAGCGCACCTTCACGCCCGTCGCCGACCTGCCCACGCCCGATGTCGCCGCCGTCACGCTCAAGGTCGATCTGTACCCGCACGACCAGCGCTTCGTATCGAACGGCGTCTATACCCTGGAGAACAAGACCTCAGCCCCCATCACCGAGGTCTATCTCAACGCGCCGGACGAGTTGCACTTCCAGAGCCTGACCCTCGACGGGGCGCACCAGGCCCAGACCTGGCCGGATTTCAGCGTACGCAAGTTCGTCTTCGACCAACCGATGAAGCCCGGCGAGCAGCGCCTGATGCGCTTTACCGCGGGCCGGGCGCAAAAGGGCTTCGGCAATGACGGCGTCACTGAGCGCGTCGTCGACAACGGCACCTTCCTCAACAATTTCGAGATCGGCCCCAGAATCGGCATCGGCGACCCGCAGGTCATGCAGGACAAGCGCCTGCGCCGCCAATACGGCCTGCCGCTGCTCAAGCGCATGCACACCCTGGAAGATCCGGCGGGCGACAGCCACAACTATATCGGCGCCGACTGGACGACCTCGGACATCACCGTCAGCACGGTGGCCGACCAGACCCCCGTGGCGCCGGGCTACCTTGTCTCCGACGTCAGCGCGGGCGGGCGGCGCACGGCGCGCTTCGTCTCCGATACGCCGATCCTCAACTTCTTTTCCATCCAGTCGGCGCACTACCGGCAAAAGCACCTGATGCACGCCGGCATCGACCTCGCCGTCTACTACGACGCCCAGCATCCGTACAATGTCGATCGCATGCTGGCCTCGATGGCGTCGTCGCTCGACTATTACCAGGCCAATTTCTCGCCCTACCAGTTCCGTCAGGCGCGCATTCTCGAATTCCCGGCCTATGCGACGTTCGCCCAGTCGTTCGCCAACACCATCCCCTATTCCGAAGGCATCGGCTTCATCGCCGACGTCCGCGATCCGGACAAGATCGACTATACGACCTATGTGACGGCGCACGAACTGGGGCACCAATGGTGGGCGCACCAGATCATCGGCGCGAACAAGCAAGGCGCGGAATCGCTGTCGGAGACCCTGGCGCAATATTCGTCGCTGATGGTGATGGAAAAGCTCTACGGCCCGGACAAGATCCGCCGTTTCCTCAAATACGAGCTGAACAGCTACCTGCTCGGCCGCCAGACCGACCCCGATCAGGAAATGCCGCTCTATCGCGTCCAGCACGAGCAATACATCTATTACAACAAGGGTTCGCTGGTCATGTACCTGCTCAAGGACCGCATGGGCGCCGACAAGGTCAATGCGGCGCTGCGCACCTTGCTGGCCAAATACGCCTTCAAGGGCGCGCCCTATCCGAAATCGACCGACCTGATCGATGCCCTGCGCGCCCAGGCCGCGCCGTCCGAGCAGGGGCTGATCACCGACCTGTTCGAAAAGATCACCCTGGTCGATCTGCGGGCGCGCGACGCCACGGCGGTCAAACGCCCCGACGGCCGCTATGACGTCACGTTCACGGTCGAGGCGCACAAATTCTACGCCGACGGCAAGGGCAAGGAAACCGAGGCCCCGCTCGTCGAACCCATCGACGTCGGCGCGTTCACGGCCAAGCCGGGCGAAGGCAAGTTCGGCGCCGCCAATGTCATCAGCCTGCAACGCCAGCCGATCAAGACCGGCACCCAGCGCATCGTCCTGACGCTCGCCAAGAAGCCGAGCTTCGTCGGCATCGACCCCTACAACAAATGGATCGACCGCTATTCGGACGACAATGTCACCGCCGTGAAGTGACGAGGCGTTCCCGCAAGGCCGTTGTCAGGGCGCCCGGCGCACCACCCTACGGACACCGCATAGCAAATCAGCGACTTAATTGACGGAGCCACGATTTAAAGAACTTAGGATCAGCCAAACGGCACGCGCTTTCCCGAGTACGAATCCCTTAGGCGGGCGGCGAGGGCCCCTTAAATAATTCCACACTTGCCCGTGCGTGCCCCTTCTCGCCGGCGTGGGGCAATGATAGCCTGTAGCGAGTCTTCACCCCCTTATCCTTTCAGGACTTCCATGCGGACGTGGCTTGCCGCCGTCGCCGTCGTCGCGCTCGGCGCCGAGACCCCACATGCCTATGCGCAGCAGACGCCTCAAAACACACCGTCTCAGGACGCGCCGACTCAAGTCACCGTGACGGCCCAGGCGGGCAATGTGCGCAACAGCACGGCGTCGAAGACGGTCGTCGGGCGCGACGACTTGACGAGCCACGGCGACACCTCGCTGGGCGACGCGCTGAAGCGCATTCCGGGCGTCAGCGTCGACAAGGACGGCAATATCGGCCTGCGCGGCCTGGGCAGCGGCTACACCCAGGTGCTGATCAACGGGGAAAAGGCGCCGCCCGACTTTTCCACCGCCAACCTGTCGCCCGACAGCATCGACCGCATCGAGATCACCCGCACGCCGACCGCCGATATGCGTGGCGACGGCATTGCCGGCACCATAAATATCATCCTGCGCAAGACCGTGCACGCGCGCGAGCACGAGCTCAAGACCGGTATCGGCCAGGGCCGTGGGCGGCCCGAACTGACGATGTCGGGATCGCTGTCCGACCGCGAGGACCATCTGTCCTATGTCATCGAGGCCAGCCTCAGCCACAATGACGACGTCAGCACTGACACGCAGATACTGTCCGCCAGCGAGGCCGGCCAGCTGATCTCGCTCAACGACATCTACGAGCTCTATCATATCCGCCAGGACCGCCTTTCGCTGACGCCCAACCTGACCCTGACCGGCGACGACGGCGCCAGCACGTCGTTGCAGGGCTTCGTCAATGTGCAACGGCGCGACATTTTCCGCGGCCAGACGTCCGACGCACCGTTCGGGCCGCCCTTGCCCTATGCCGACAATCCGCAGAACATCGTCTATGACAGCCACCTCGGCCGGCTCGATCTCGACCACACGCGCAAGCTGACCGACAAGCTGTCGCTGAAGCTCAAGCTGTCGATGAGCGACTTTCATCGCGACGGCGAGGTCCACCAGACCGGCCACGACAGCCTTGGCAATCTCATACTCGACGACAGCATCGCCTCGACCGCCGACCAGCAATCCCTGGCGACCAGCGGCGCGCTGTCGTTTCAGGTCACAGCCAAGCACAAGCTCGACCTGGGCTGGGACGACAGCGACGATTGGCGCGCCGAGCGCCGCGACGAGGTCAATGCACCGCTACCCGGCGCTTTGACCGGCGATAGCGACGATTATTTCTATTCCCAGGTGCGGCGCGCAGCCGTCTATATCCAGGACAATTGGACGATCGGCGAGACCTGGTCGGCCTATGTCGGCCTGCGCGACGAACAGATGGATACGCTGAGCCACGGCACCACCTATGCCGCCATCCACAATCGCGTGCACGCCACGTCGCCGGTGGTCCAGGCGCTGTGGAAGCCGGGCGGCACCGGCCGCGACCAGGTGCGTTTCGCCGTCAGCCGCACCTTCAAGGCGCCGGACATCGCCGCCCTGGTGTCGCGGCCCTACGTTTCCTACAACAACACGGTCTTTTCGCCTGACGGGCTGGGCAATCCCGACCTCAAGCCGGAGCTGGCCTGGGGCGCCGACTTAAGTTACGAACACGACTGGACGGGCGGGGCGATGTTCAGCGTCAGCGCCTTCCGCCGAAATATCAGCGGCGTCATTCTCTCACGGACCGTGCCGCAAAATGGCCGCTGGGTCATGACACCCGACAATGTCGGTCCGGCCGAAGCCGAAGGCGTGACGTTCGAAGGCCGCGCGACCCTGTTCGGCACCGACCTCCATGCCAGCCTGACCAGGAATGCCTCAAAGCTCGAGGCTCTGTCGGGGCCCGGCAATGTCCTGGCCGACCAGCCGCCGGCCCAGGCCAATCTCGACCTGGAGCACAGGATCGCCAGGATCTGGACCCTGGGTGGCAGCTACGTCTTCAGCCAGGGCCTGCTGGCGCAGCAATCGGCGCAGGAGTGGGCGAAATCCCCCGACACGCACGAGATCGATATCTATGCCCTGCGCGAGTTGTCGCAGCATCTGCGTCTGCGCTTTTCAGTCAATGACGTCCTGCACCGCACGGACCGTTCGACGTCGTTCTATATTGTCCCGTCCGAGCAACAGACGGGCGAGACCCTGACCCCGGCCGTCGCCACGGCCCGTGTGGCGCTGGAGTTCAAGGGGTAGGGGCGCATTCGGATCTTTCCTCCCATGCCAGCGCAGCGGGGAGGTGGCAGACGTGGCGTTTCACGCCTCGGATGACGAAGGGGCGTCTTGCCGGCGCGGGTGAATTACGGGGAAAAATTACGGGGACAGGAGCACTATTTCCCAGCGTTTCCGACACAGAATTCTCAGAATTCGAATTCCGAATTCCGGGGACGCCCTATTGCGCAATTGCTTCGATGAATTCCATAATTAGTAAGGCTCGCCGAAATTTTCGCGAAATTTTCGGCATTTTCAATACTCGCGACGATCGTCAAATGGGCAATCTAGGATTTCGACCGGATCGGCGGCAGCGGGTCCGCGGTATCTTTTGTTCCCAGCCCAACAGTTAGCCAGTTCTGAAAGTTTTCCTTGACGAACGTCGCGCCGCGGCCAATACTTTCCGCCATGGCTAAGTATGAAACAGAATTGAGCAGATCGTTTTCCGCGCTCGCGGATCCGACTCGGCGGGCGATCGTCGGCCGCCTGTGCGACGGCCCCAAATCCATAGGCGAACTTTCCGAGCCGTTCGAAATGGCCCTGCCGTCGCTGCTCAAACACGTCCGCGTCCTTGAGCAGAGTGGGCTCGTAAGCTCCGTGAAGGTTGGCCGGGTTCGAACCTGCCGGATCGAACCCCACGCCCTTCGTGCGACCGAATTGTGGATACACCAGCACATTTCGGCCTGGGAGGAGCGCCTCGATCGCATGGAAGCCCATATCGAACGCATGAAAAGAAAGAATTAGGGCTATGAGCGACCCTTTGAAAACCTCCAGCTCTCCCTGGCGTGCCGGCTCTCCCTGGCGTGACTGGCCAATCGACCGTGAAATCGTCCTAAGCCGAGTCATCGATGCGCCGCGGAGCCTCGTGTATTCTGCCTGGACCGACCCGGACCAAATACAGGACTGGTTTGGGCCAGAGGGCATGGCGATCGAAACCAGAGAGATCAATCTCAATCCAGGCGGGGCCTGGCGATTTGATATGATTGCCCGCGATGGCACGCGCTACACCAATCGAATGGTTTTTCTACGCATGGAAGCCCTCGCGCTCATCGAGGTCGAGCACGGCGCCGATCGGGAAAACGACCCGGGTAAATTCAGAATGCTCGTCACCTTTGATGAACAAAGCGACGGCAAGACCGTCCTCACGCTTCGTCAAATGCATCCATCCAAGGCGCGTCGGGATATCGTAATCGGCTTCGGGGCCGTCGAATACGGAGGGCAAACGCTTGAGAAACTCGCTCGCCATGTCGCGAAGATCATGTCCAAATGAGCGATGCTTTCTACAAGACCAGCAAGGTGCATCACCGGCTTATAAATAAACATAGTGGAAATGGAGGATATAATGACTAAAGTTAAGGTTGCCGGATTTGGTGTCTCTCTTGATGGTTTTTCCGCAGGAATTGAGCAGAGCCTAAATCACCCTCTTGGGATGCGAGGCGATGAGATCTTCCAGTGGTTTTTCCCGACGCGGGCTTTTCTTGACATGCTGGGAAAAGAGGGCGGTGAAACGGGCGTAGATAACGATTTCGGCCGGCGCGCAATGGAAGGTTTCGGCGCCTTCATCCTCGGTCGCAACATGTTCGGACCTGTTCGTGGGGAATGGCCTGACGACCAATGGAAAGGGTGGTGGGGTGACAACCCGCCCTACCATGCGCCAACCTTCATATTGACCCATTATCCGCGACCACCCATCGAGATGTTGGGCGGAACGACCTTTCATTTTGTCACCGACGGCATCGAGTCGGCGCTGCAAAAGGCGCGCGAAGCGGCGGGCGCAAAGGATATCAAAATCGGCGGCGGCGTTCAGACGGTAAGGCAATACATTCAGGCCGGCCACGTCGATGAAATTCACCTCGCCGTCGCCCCCATCGCGCTTGGCCAAGGCGAGTCGCTGTTTAGCGGCCTGGATCTTCGTGCTCTGGGCTATCGCACAGTCGAGCATGTTGCGACCGACCGAGCCACGCACATTGTCCTCGCGAAATAGAGTTGGGTCCTCGCGAAATAGAGTTGGGTCCTCGCGAAATAGAGTTGGCGATTACCCGACATAGTCTTGCCCACTCGGTCCGCAGGACTCGAGGTGGGGCGCAGCGGGGGAGCCGACCGGCTTCGCGCAGTCTCTTTCCTCCCCTGCAAGCGTCGCGCAGCGGGAGAGCCGGGCGGCCGGTGCCGTGGCGCGGGTGCGAGTGCGCAACACGAAGCCTCGCGACGGAGGGGGCCGCCGGCGGGGGAATGCCCCCTCACTGCGCAAGCTTTCCGCAAAAGCAAAGGGGTCAGGGTCATTTCCTGCAACGTTCGGCGAAATGTCCCCCCCTCATTTAGACCGCCCGGAACAGGCTCCCTCAGATGGGCGGACGCGCCCCCCTGGCGGGGACGTCGAAAGTCCCCATCCGCCCTGCCGCAACGAGGCCTGCGACAAAGCTGAAACCGCCAAACATCGTCAGCCAATCGAGCGGGGACGGGGCGGCCAGAAATTCGAGATGCGCCAGCATCGCCCAGGCGCCGCCGATGAGGGCCATCCACTTGAACGCAAGGTGGCCGGATTCCCGAACGGCCGCGCGATTGCGCTCATCCAGCCCGCGCCACCGCGCGGCGACGAGAACCGTGGCCAGAAGACTCAGGAACAGCCAGCCCAGCAGGCCATCGGCCGATGGCACGAAACGCCCAGGCCCGGCAAGGCTCAGCAGGATCAGCGCCGCGCCCGCCGAGATCAGCGCGCCGGCGCCGAGCAGCAGCGAGCCGCCCTCCCGGCGGAGCTCGTCGGCCTCCTCAGGGTCGTCCTGGAACGCGGCGCCGGCGCGAACCGCCGCCGCGACGAGGCCGAACGAGATTTGGAGCATGCCGACCACGCCCGCGAAGAACGCGGAGGCGCTCCCCGCATCTATGGCGCCTCTTTTTTGCAGGACCCCGGTCCCCCAAAAGAACAGCCCCCAGGCCGCAGCGATGGCGAGGACTATAAAAAAGGGATGAATCCGCGTGCCGCGCGGACCTGGCCCCGGCCGTTTGGTCGCCATTGTCTTCACTCCTTCTCCGGCTCCCAGTGATCGATAAACAGCTCCGGCACGGCGACGCCGAACAGCCTCGCCATGCGCAGCGCCAACGGCAGGCTGGGATCGTACTTATCGGTCTCGACCGCGTTGATCGTCTGCCGCGAGACGTCGAGCCGCCGCGCCAGTTCGCCCTGGCTCCAACCTCGCGCCTCGCGCATTGCCTTCAAGCGGTTTTCCAACACACACGCCCTTCCTGTAAAGAACTCTTTACATATCGGGAGCCCTTCCTGTCAAGAGCTCTGGACATTATGCACTTGACATACCTGTTGCGTAACCACGGCAATCCCCATAAATATTTCCCCACAGTTAATTTTATCCACAATAGGCCGCCACCCTAAAGAACATATTTGGTACGAAAGCCATCAAAAGCCATAAATCCCCCAAGCGGGGTATTGTGGCTTTTGGCATTTGCGGCTACCATCATGGCAATTGGAGAGTCGGCATGCCCGCAATCGAACACATTACGGCAGTAATTGAGGCGGCCTTGATGGACGCTTATCAGGAAGGCTTTGAAGCGGGTCGCCTCGCAATGCGTGACAGCATACTGCGGGCGGCCTCGGGGGAGGCTATTGCGTCCCCTCCACCCGCGATAGTCAGCGCGCCGAAGAAATTCTACGGCGGAGGGCCGGACATAAGGGCGCCATTAGCGAGCGAGGACGAAAAGCCGCGCGCACCGAAGGGAACGGTCTCACTTCTTCTTGAAAGGGCCCTAAGCGAATCACCTGGTTCCACCACAACCGCCCTTGAAGAATGGGTGACGAAGGGGGATCCGCGAGTCGCAGCTAAATCTGTCGGAAATGAATTGCGCAGGTTTGAAGGCAAGAAATATCACCGCATGGGAAGGTTGTGGTTCTTAGTTCCAACCGCATCCGCCGAGGGCGATGCGTCATCCACGGGCGTGAGTACACCTACGAGTGACGATATAGATCGCTTTCTTTGGGGATATCCTAGGGACGGTGAAGGGCCCTTAAAAGACAACGGCACCAACCGCGAGGAAGGTGCCGTTTAGGGGGAGACAGACTTAAAAAATCCAGTGTGGCCTCATTTGCCACGGAGTGCCGAATCTCCTGTCTGTCTCTTCCGCCGCTTAACCGGAGCAGAGCGGGGTACCAGCCCGCAAAACTCCATACGCTCAACCCTAAGACCACCCGGTAGCAGGACGCATAAATCCGAGAGTATAGGAGTATCCCATGTGGCAAGCCGTCAGGAGATAGGCCGTTAGAGCTGTCTTCAAGATTGCTCGCTTTAGCGGCCGATGTGCGATAGCATGTCGGTCTCTAATGGTATGGAGAATCGCACGAATGCCAGACAACGTCAAGGATTCCGGAGCCTTATCTGAGCAAGAAATTGCTGAGAGACGGAATGATGTCGTGCGCCGCATGATTGCTTCGCCTCCTGCCACAAAGCCTAAGAAGACGAGGGCGGGAAGGTTAGGACGCCCTATCGCTTCCTAGGCCTTCCCCACCGCGTGCGCTTGTTCCATCGTGTCTTGTGCCGCTTGCTCTTAGGCTTGGGGGGCGTGTTGAGCGTTAGGTCTGCGATACATCAGACGACGGCCAACGGTGCCCCGCACTGCGATTGCCGCGCGATCCGTGTCATTGATGCCAAAGGCTTCACGGTTGGTGTAGCGGAAATCAAATTCCGTCAGGTAGCGGCCCAGATGTTGCGGGCCGCAATGTTGATAGACGCCACGCATCCCGCGCTTGAAGATGCCGAAGAAGCCTTCAATCTGGTTCGTCGTGATGGTCCGGTCTTCCTTGCTCACATATTCCTTTTGAGCATTGTTGACCGACTTGTGGCTGGCAAAAACCTTGCCTGGGCGAATGTAGTGCTTGCCTTCATCCGTGATCAGATTGGCATTTGCGCTTAGGTTAGCATTCAAGATGCCGGCGATTGACGCCGAGGTGATATCCTCGACGACCACGCTACGGGTTTGGCCAGTCGAGCGATCCAGCAGCGTCACGATCTTGTTCATGTTGCGGATTGCCATCTTTGCTTGGCTTGGCTTCCGGGTCTTTGCCAAAGAAAGTTTCGTCGGCCTCAACAGCACCACCGTTACCGCCCATGGGTGTAACGTCATCAGGTATTTCGGTGACGCCATACGAAATGTCGAAATAACTTTGCGCGCCACGCCTTCCCCGCCGAAAGTTTACGCCCCGAGCACGGCCGCAGATTTAAGCGGCGCATTGTGACCGCGTAAACGCACTGGTTTCGAGGAAAGCCAGTACCTGTTTCTGCACTTCGCGATCGTCCGGCATCAGGCTGTGCATGACCGGAAGCACCAGATGATCCGTCATACCCCGACAGCGCGTCCGCGCGACCGAGACGCGGCCGTCATGGGCGCCCGGGATCAACAGGCCGGTCAGATAGGGCCAGCCCATCGTGCCGGCGATGATGCCAAGCGGATAGTCCGGCGTAATGCCATTGAGCCGTCCGGCGGTTGTCGTCAGATCCCGGGCCGCCGGCCCATAGACCCACCGATAAGGCAGAAAAGGCGCCAAGGCGTCGGCCACCTCGCTGCCCTGAAGCGGCGGCCCGAGCATGACCACGCGACCGATGCCGTCAGCGGGAAACCGGTCACGCAAGGCGCCGAGCATATAGGCGGCCAGCAGACCGCCCATGGAGTGGGTGACGAAGTCCAGCCGCTTGCCTTCACGGCACAGGCCTTTGGCCTCAAGGGCATCGGCGACGAACGCCGCCAGTTGGGGAATGTCCATATCGCGCCAGGGATAAGCGGGGTTCACCGTCTGGAAGCCCGCACCCTTCAAACGCTTTTCGATCCGGTTGAGACTGCACGGCGTGCGGCCGATGCCATGCAACAGGACGACGGTTTGGTTGGAAGGGGCCATTGCCAGTTTATGGAAGCAATACGGCCTCGTCGTCCAGCCCCTTCTCGATGGCGCTCACCATCTTGCCCTGGGCCGGATCAGCCTTGGGGTCGGCCACGGCCGAAGGGATTTCGGCGAAAGCTTATGAATTGCACAATTGTGCCATCCCCGGCCTAATCCCGTCTCGCCCAGCCCACCCCTTCCCCCAAGCCCAGGCCACGGCCCCTTACGCGAACCTCTGTTGTCTCCGCATCGCTGCCCTGTTAGTCGTAAACCCTGACGACGGCCGAAAGAGCCGCGTACCGGGGAGAGAACCATGAAGCGCTTGAGCGCCATTTTCGCGGGGCTGACCGCGCTGTGTCTGATACCGGTGACAGGCGTCGCAACCGCCCGCTCCGCCCCGCATCGCGCCCTTGGGGCCTTTACACGGGACACCGACATCGGCCGGGTCATGCAGCCCGGGCGCGCCGCCTACGACGCCCGTCGCAGGACCTATCGCGTCGTCGGCAATGGCGATGACCTCTGGGCCGGCAAGGACGATTTTCACTTCGTCAATCGCGAGATTCGCGGCGACGTCGCCATAGCGGCAACCATTGCCCCGATTACCGGCAGCGCCGATCCCCACAGCAAGGCCGGCCTCATGGTCCGCCAGGACCTGACCCCCGACAGTCCCTATGCCGATATCGTCGTCCACCAGAATGGCCACGTCGCCATGCAATATCGCGAGACGCGCGGCGGCGATACCTACGAGATCGAGGCCCTGCATACGGGGCCCGGTCGTTTCCAGCTCGAACGCCAGGGCGATTACGTCTTCATGTCGATCCAGGGCGCCGACGGCAGGATGCATCATGCCGGCGGCGGCTTCCGCCTCGGCCTCGACGGAACCTATTATGTCGGCCTGCTCGTCTGTTCGCATAGCGACACGCAAACCAAGACGGTGGACTTCACCGACGTGGAGATCACCAAGCCCGCGCCGTTACCGCCGATTTCCGCCACGACCAGGGTCGAAAGCACGCTTGAGACCGTCGATGTGACGTCAAGCTATCGTGCCGTCGTCTACCACACCACCGACCACATCGAGGCGCCCAACTGGTCCGCCGACGGCAAGACCTTCATCTTCAACAGTCAGGGCCGCATCTTCACCCTGCCCGTTTCCGGGCCGGTGGCGGGCGGCGCGCCGGCCGCGCTCGATACCGGCGACCTCACCCACGTCAATAACGACCACGGGCCGTCGCCGGACGGCAAATGGCTGGCGCTAAGCGATCAGACGAAGGGCGGTGACAACCGGTCGCGCGTCTATATCGTCCCCATGGACGGAGGTGAGCCGCGCCAACTGACCGCGCTTGGGCCGTCCTACTGGCACGGCTGGTCGCCCGACGGCAAAACCGTGGCGATCGTCGCCGACCGCAACGGCGATTTCGATATCTACAGCGTGCCGGCCACCGGCGGGCCCGAGACGCGGCTGACGACGGCGCCCGGCCTGGACGACGGTCCGGACTATACCCCCGACGGTCAGTGGATCTATTTCAACTCGGTGCGCAGCGGCAATATGAAGATCTGGCGCATGCATCCGGACGGCACCCGGCAGGAACAGGTCACCACGGGCAACGACAGCCGCGACTGGTTCCCGCACGTCTCGCCCGACGGCAAATGGATCGCCTATATCGCGTACGGCACCGATGTTCAGCCGGGCGATCATCCCGCCAACCGGTTTGTGTCGATCAAGGTCATGCCGGCGTCGGGCGGACCGGCGCGCGTCGTCGCCAAGCTGTTCGGCGGCCAAGGCACGATGAATGTGCCGTCCTGGTCGCCCGACAGCACACATCTTGCTTTCGTCAGCTATCGCCCCGTGCCGTAACAAAGCAAAGGACGAGACCTGTTTACGTCCGCGCGCCGGTCGGATTGATCGCGTCCGGCGGATAGGTGCCGTGCCCCTCGACGACCAGGTCGCCGTCGAATCTCAGCACCTCACTGACCCGCACCCCCGACTGGTTGCGATAGAGGATGACGATGTGGTCCATGCCGGCGAATACCGCCTCGACGGTGAAATGCAGGTTGGGGATCATGCGCACGCCGGCCGTCCAATAGTCGCGTATTTGCGCCTTGCCGCTTAGCCGGCCGTCGCTGTCGGGAAAGATGCGGCGCACGAACGGCGAAGAGAAGCTCGCCGCCTCGTGGAAGTGGGACAGGACGCGCTCGACGTCGTGCGCGTTCCACGCCTCGGCCCAGGCCTCAGCGAATGCGATAGGGTCGACCGGCATGGTCAAAAGCCTCCTCGATGGCGCGCCTGTCGGCCATTCCGGAAGGGCGGCGCGCAATCATATTCGCACGCGCGGTGAGCCTGACAAGCCCGCGGCGAAAAGAAGGCCCTCCGTAAGCACGCCGCCTCAAGGATTGATCGCCGCGTTCAATGCCGCGTCGGCCTGTTGCAGCTTGTCGTGGGCACTCGACGCGTGGCCGTCCATATCCCATTCGCCGGCGCCTTGGGCGGCGTCGAGACTGCCGAGCGCCTGTTTGACCATCGCTTGGGCGTCCGCCAGATGGCCGGGCTTTTTTGCCCCGGCGTCCGTCGCCTTGGCCGCGGGGGTACCGAGTGTATGGGTGGGCGCCGGCGTGGCGTTCGACGCCCAATGAAAGCCCAGGATGAGGGCGGTCGACGCCAGGCCGACCAGGACCAGTTTGCGGATCATCTACTTCGCTCCCTTGGCATTGGCTTCGGCGGCCAGCTTTTCCTCGGCGGCGGCCTGGTCGATCAGGTCCTGCGCCTGGACGGCGTGGCCATAGGCATCGAATTGCCCGGCGGATTTCGCCGCGGTCATGGCGGCGAAAGCGCCTGTCGTCGCCGTCTGCGCCCGATCCAGATCCGGATGCGCTTTCGGGGCGGTGTCGACCTTGGGCGCGGTGTTCGCGCCGATGGCGCTGCCGGCCAGCAGCAGGGCGGTCGCCATGGCCGCCAGTCCGATATTCGATAGGGTCATGTCGCCTCTCCTCGCGTGCGTGCAAGCCATCGAGGATGTCACCTTCCACAGCCCGGGACTATTGCCTATTCAGGCCGGCGCACCCCGATCAAGGACCTGAAGGTCAAGGGCACGGTCCTGTGCACGGAGTGCCTCAAGGAGGCGTGAGGCGGGGCAGTCTGCCATATATTGCATTGCTATATTAATAGCATTTTGCTATAACTCGAATATGAAAACGATCGTGTATGCGGCGAAGGCTGAACGCGCACTCGCGAAAAATGCCGCCGGACGCGCGCGACCGTGTTGAAGCGGGCGTAGAGCGCTACGCCATGACCGGTCACGGAGACGTCAAAGCCATGCAAGGCGCGCCGCTGCTGCGTATGCGGATCGGAAGTTACCGGGTCCTCTTTACCGAGACTCTAGAAATACTCGATGTCGCCGACGCGGGACCGCGTGGCGGAATTTATCGTTAGGAGTGAAGCCCATGACCGCTCAATTCATCCTCGACGACAAGACCTTTGTTGTGGTTCCCCTTGAGGAATACGAGGAACTGCGCCGGCTGGCCGAAGACGCGGACGACGAAGTCTGGGCCGCGCAGGTTTGGCGTGAACGCGAAGCCGCCCGCGCCGCCGATGAATATGTCGCCATGACGAAGGAGGCATGGGCCCGCATCCGCGCCAATGAATCCCCCGTCCGCGTCATTCGCGAACATCGCGGGTTGACTCAGGTCGCGCTGGCCGAAAAGTCGGGGATCGCCCAACCTGAGATTTCCGCCATTGAGGGCAAGACACGCATCGGCACCGCCGCCACGCTCAAGGCGCTGGCCAAAGCCCTGGGCGTGCCGATGGATATTCTGGTCGGCGAGGAGTGATCGCTGCCCTCGCCTCAGTTCCCGCCCTGATCGTAGCTGAACCCCGCATCCTTGCTTTTCTTGCCGCCGCCGAAGCTCCAGGTCAGGCCGGCGAAGACGACGCGGCCGGCCTGGCGCCGTTCATAGACGCCTTGGAAGGCCGGGGTGTCGAAGATGCGGCGCGACACCTGGCCGTTGAACAGGTCCGATACCGTGGCGACGAAGGCCAGATCGCCCCTGATCTGGTGGCGATAGCCGGCATTGACCGTGGTGATCGGCAGGACATAGCCCTCGGCCGTCAGGCGCTTGCCGTTGCTGTTCAGGCTGAGCTGCAGGCGATCCTTCGCCGAAGGCTGATAGTCGAGCGCCGCCTTGGCATTGAGCGCCACGGCCGACTTAAGGCCGGGCGCCCCCAGCGAGCGCGCGTCGATCTGCTGGTCGAACAAATTGCCGCTCAAGGTGTAGCTGAGCCTGGGCAACAGATGACCCGAGGCGATGAGCTCCAGGCCGCTAAAGCGCGTCGAGAACAGGTTCTCGTGGGTGATCAGCACGACGCCCGCACCCAGAACCTGGGTCAGGTCGCCCTCGCCGTTCAGCGTCCGCTTGGTATAGGCATTGACCTCATAGCTGGCCCCGTTCGCCTCGTGACGGTAGCCGGCCTGCCACGACGTCGTCATCGCCGGCCGCAGCGCCGGATTGCCCTGGCGCAGCGTGGTCGGATCGGACGGATCGATATAGGGGTTGAGGTCTTCCGGATCCGGGCGCGCCACGCGGCTCGACAGGCCGGCGTTCAGGCTGTCGGCGTCCGACAGGGTCCAGGTCGCGTTCAGCGTCGGATAGACGTGGCTATAGGCCTGGCCGCCCGTCTGGCCGCCGATCCGTTGCAGGGTGCGGATGTCGACCTGTTCGAAGCGCAGCCCGCCCAGGATCTCCAGCGGCCCGGCCCTTTGGTCGTAGGTGACGTAGCTCGCCGAAATCGTCTGCCGGTAGCGGAACAGATTGATCTCGGCCGGGTCGAACACGGGCGGCGCCGCGGGCGGTGTGGCATTGCTCAGCGAATCGTCGAAGCGGTCATTGTCGTATTGCAGGTCGTAGCCGGCCTTCAGCGTCGTATTGGCCGACACCGGCCGGACATAGTCCGCGCTGAAATCGCTTACGTCCTCGGCCCAGAATATGCGCACCGCCTGTAACGACGGCGCCGGCGCGCCGCTGAGATAGGTGCGCGTATAATAATAGTGCTGGCGCTCCAGCGACTGGCTGGATTGCAGGTTGAGCGTCAGGGTCTCGCCCGGCGCGAACCTCTGCACGAAATTGGCCGAGGCGTCGCCGTCGATATGGTGCTCGTGGCCCTGTTCGGCGCGGTCGAAGGACGCCGCCTGTGCGCCGCTCAGCGTGTCGTCGTCGGGGCCCGCGCGCACATCGTTGACCAGGGCGGATTCGGCGGACAGGGTGAAGGTCTGCTTGTCGTTCGGCGTATAGGCCAGGTTCACCTTGCCGTTCGTCGTCAGGCGGCGCATGTGCTCGAAGGCGTCTTCGACGGTATGGGTAATGGCGCCGGTGGAGTCGGTCGTCGTGCTGTCATTGACCACCGTGCGCCGGCGGTCGTCGCGGCGCAGGCCGAGCCCGCCGCCCAGGGTGAACGGCCCATGCACCCACGTGCCCGAGGCGTTGAGATTATAGCGGCCGTCATTGCCGGCATAGGCCGACAGCAGGGCGGCGCTGACCGGGTGCTTTTTCCGGGTGACGATATTGATGATGCCGCCGGATCCGTCGGGCTTGAACTCGGCCGAGGGCGCGGTGACGACCTCGACCTGCTCGATATCGCCGGCCGGAATCGACTGCAGGGCCGCCGCGCGATTGGCGCCTTGCATCTGGCTCACCGGCTTGCCGTCGATGAGCACCGTGACGCTCGAGTCGCCGCGCAGGCTGATATTGCCGTCGGCGTCGACCTCGACCGACGGCAGGTCGCGCAGCACGTCGCCGGCCGAGCCGGTCGTCGCCTGCAGGTCCTGGTCGACGCGATAGACCTTGCGGTCGACGCGGTTGACGACGGCCGCGCGCTGGCCGGTGACGGTGACCGTGGTCGTCGCTTGAGCGGGCGCCGCCGCGGTGTCCTGAGCCCGCAACGTGGCCGGCAGGACCGCCAAGGCCAGAACGCCGGCGAGCAGATAGAAGGGCGACGTCATCAAAAGGTCCGCGATCGGGGAAAACCGCGCCCGCACTAGGTGAGGGATATGACACCAGTCTGAAATCGCCGGCGCCACGCGCGATTTTTCCCGCTGTTGCGAAATAAGCCACAGCGGCTTAGACCGGACCGATGACCTTCCGCCCCTATTACGCCCTGGCGACCCTCGTCGTGCTCTTCGTGGAGTTGGGCATCGCGCTCTATATGCACGACCGCATCATCCGGCCCTATGTCGGCGATATGCTGGCGGTCGTCCTGGTCTATCTGGGCCTGCGCACGGTGACACCGCTAAGCGTGCGAACGGCGGTATTCGCCGCGCTCGCCATCGCCTTCGCCATCGAATTCGGCCAGTACTTCCACCTGGTCGACCGGCTGGGCCTCGGCCATAGCCGCATCGCGCGCATGGTGCTGGGCACCGTGTTCGACGTCGGCGACCTCGGCTGTTATGTCGCCGGCGCGGCTGCCGTCTGGGCGGTCGAGGCCGCCGGGGACCGGTTTAGCCGCCGCGGCTTACATACAGGATGAAGGCCGGGTTCTTGGTCGTCTGTCCCGTCCAGGCCTTGCCGTAGAACGGATATTCGATCTTGGCCAGATGAAGACCGGGACCCGGCGGACCGGCGGCGGCGGCAATCTGTTGCATCAGCGTGGCGGCATAGTGGGCGTCGTCGGTGTGGGTGTCCCAGGCCAGGATCGGGCACCCCTGCCCGCTCAGGCGCGCGGCCAGCAACGCGCGCATGTCGGGTGACAGGCGCCCGGCGGCGATATCCGTGTGCTCGAACGCCGCGACCGGGGCGAAGCCGTCGAGATAGCGGCCGTAGAAGAAGTCGCGATACAGGTCGGGGAAACGCGCGTCGCGCAGATAGGGGCCGTCCTCGCTGACCACGGGGACGACCTGGCCCTGGCAGGCCGCGAAGCCGCGCACGCCGATGGCCGATTCCTTCCACGGCTCGTTGCGTTCGACGAAGCGGCCGGCGACGACGAAGGCGGCCGAGACCAGGAACAGGCCGGCCACGGCCTTGATGGCGATCGCGCCGCGCGGCCCCGCGCGAGCCACGGCGCGGTCGTAGAGCCGACCGCACAGGCCCCAGATGAACGGGGCGCAGATGAGGAAGTTCTGCGGCGTGAAGTTCGGGCGGATGAGTTGCGAGCTCAGCACGCTGAAGACGAAGACCAGGACCGGCACGGCCGCGCAGATGACGGCGACGGGATCGGCGGCGCGAACATGGTCCAGTCCACGCGCCGCCGGCGTGGCGCCGGCGCGGCGGGAGAACCGGGCCATGGCCAGCCGCCACAGGGCCATACAGCCCCAGGCCAGAAGGCCAACGATCGCGATCTCCCTGAGTCCGAGCAGTTTCAGCGATTCGAGGACATTGCCGGCATAGGCGACGGGACGGTTGCTCATCCAGGTATGGGTCAGCGAAAAGCGCGCGAAGCGGTCGACGACCAGCGTCAGATAGAGGTCATTGGCGACAACCAGCGCGCCGGCGAAGCCGAGCAGCGCGATCCGCCGGCGCGGCGCGTACACGGCCAGCATCAGGCACAGGCCGACGGCTTCGAAGGTCATGAAGAAATGGCTGAAGGCGCCGGCGACGGACACCGCGAACAGGGCGTAGAGCGGCCACCGCCGCGCGCCGCGATCGCGCAGCAATTCGACGGCCAGCCATAGCAGGACCGCGCCCAGCAGCATGCATAGCGCGTAGGAACGGGCGTTTTGCGCCATGTAGAACCATTCGCGCGACCCGGTCGCCAGGGCCGCCGCGACCAGCCTGCCTTGCAGGCTGAGCCGTGGTTTCAGCCCGAAGAACACCACGGCCACCGCCGCGACGGCACAGACGGCGCTGTAGGCGCGCAGGTCGGCATCGCCCGCGCCGAAGAGCAGCGACCACAGATAGGTCGAAAAATAATAGAGCGGCGGATGCAGGTCGGTGAGTATCCGGCCGAAGACGTGCGTCGGATCGGCGTCCTTGGTGGTCACCCAGGCGGTGAACAGTTCGTCGTACCACAGGCTCGACCGGTCGAGTTGCACGAAGGCGCCGATCACGCCGGCGATAATCGCCAGGCCAAGCAGCGTTTGCAAGACGCGGTCGAAACGGCCGACTAGCGGACGCGCGCGGCGCTGAACCGGGATTTGCGTTGTGGGACTGACCGGCGCCGGGTCCGCGATGAAGCGACTCCGGGTCAAGGCCCGGACTTGGCTGAGGTCGTCCACTGAAGCCACCGACAATTTCAATACTGAAACAAAGCGCGCCCGTAATGGCGGCTTTCAGTACCCTATTGAGCCAAGCGGATTATTATGTGGCCGTTACGTTTCAGCTTCCTTAGACAATAGACGTCGGCTTTACGGTTCGCCTATGCTGTCATAGCGAACGGACGCGACTGTAAACACGCGCGCCGGCGAAAGCCGCCCGTCACCGGACGGCTCGTTCTTTGCTTGGTCGCGCAATT
>OUWB010000944.1_pt1 | contig 24782 bp, 23 predicted proteins | sample 1779821 | NCBI WGS metagenome assembly OUWB01 (sample SAMEA3914806, study PRJEB12502) | metagenome | biome: forest; material: soil | place: Canada | collected 2011-08-03 | depth 0.1 m
CTGATATAGGGCTTTGGCTGGCCATCCGCGGTTTGGAAATAGTTGGTGCGCTGCATGGTGCCGATGACGGCATAGAGCCGGCGCAGCACGCGGTCGTGGTCGAGACTGGCGACCTTTTGCAGCAGCTTTTCGACCTGGGCGCCGGCGAGTTCGACCGCTCCGGTGCGGCTTCCGACGTCGCCTGCAGGCGCGAACTTGGCGTTGAACAGCTCGAGCAGGGCTTCCACGGCCTCCGGATTCTCGCGCAAGGCCGCCTGCTGCACGTCGGGGCTGGGGTCGAGGCCGGACTGGACGCGATAGCGGCAGAGCGTGCGCAGCAGGGCGACCTCGCGCCACGACTGGCCGGTCAGGGCCAGGGCATTGAAGCCATCGTTCTCCGTCTTGCCGTGCCACAGGGCCAGCACGGTTTCCTCGAACTCGTAATGGAATTCGGCGAATTCGCTGATATGCGATGCCGGCAACTGGATGATGAATTCGTGCACCCAGAAGCAGCCGCGATCGATCACGACCTTGTAGCCATATTCCTCAAGCGTCTTGAGGCCCATATTGTCGAGCACGGGCAGGACGTCGGACAGGGGGATCGCCCGGTCGGCGCGGGTATAGAGCTTGAAACAGAAGAGCGACGCCGGATCGTCCGGACGTTGATAGGCGCGCAGCGCGACGGGATTGTCCTCGTTCAGGTGCGACAATTGCACCGTGTCGATCACGGCGTCGGTGACGTCGTAGCGTTCCTGATAGCCGATAGGGAAGGCGCGCGCCCAGGCCATCCAGTCGATGCCCGAGGCCGGCAAGCCATGGCGGGCGGCGAATGCGTTATCGTGCACCAGGGCGGCGACTTTTTGCGGCCACGACCGCGTCATGGTCTCGATATCGGCTTCGACCTCGATCAGGTCGGGGTGGCTGTGGTCGCCCGGCGTCACGCCGATGATGTAGTGGATGCAGGAGAGCAGGGACTCGCTGATATAGGGATAGAGCGCGCTGACGCGGCCGCCATAGGCCGCCGCCAGAATCTGGCCGGCCGCCTTTTGCATCTGCGACTGATAGATTTCGCGCGGGATGTACAGCAGCACCGAGATAAAACGGTCGAACGGGTCGTCACGGGTGAACAGCTTGACGCGCGGCCGGTCGGCCAGGTGCAGGATGCCGCGGGCAATGCGCAGCAGATCCTGTTCGGTCATCTGGAACAGTTCGTCGCGCGGATAGGTCTCGAGGATGTTCTTCAGCCGCTTTTCGTTATAGCCGCTGGTGCTGAGGCCGAGTGTCTCGGCCGCCTTGAGGACGCGCTCGGCCTTGCGGCGGATCAGCGGCACCTCGAAGGCCGGGCGGTCATAGGCTTCGGAGGTGAACAGGCCGACGACGCGGATTTCACCCGACGGGCGGCCGTCGGCGCCGTAACGCTTGATGCCGATATAGTCCATATAGATGCGGCGGTGGACGCGCGACTTGATATTCGCCTTGGCCACCGTCACCGGCTCGGAATTTTCCAGCTGGGTGAGCAACTGCTGGCTCAGCACCGCCGGCTCGGACGACCGCCGCAACACGGCGCGCGTGGTGTCGCGCAGCACGCCGAAGCCTTCCTGAAGCTGGTTCAGCGGCTCCTCGCGCACATAGTTTCCGTCCGTGTCGCGCGGATAGGCATAGCCGCGCGCGCCCAGGAAGACGAAATGGTTGGCGTCGACCCAACGCAGGAACGCCAGGTCCTCGGCCAGGACGCCCGGTTCTACCTTCAGCGTCCCGGCCGCGCCAAGACGCTCCAGGGTCTCGATCTCCTGAGCCAAAAGCTTTTGCATGCGCGGGAAATCGTGCACCGCCAGGTGCAGGTCGGTGAGGCTGTCGTCCAGGCCCTTCAGCAAGGCGGCGTGGCGCTCGACGGGCAGGCGTTCGATGAACACCAGCATCATCGATTCCTTAAGCGACTGTTCGCCCACGCCCTTGACACGGCCACCCGTTGCGTCGCGGTCGAGATTGACCACCGGATGGAACATCGACCGGATCGAGGCGCCCTCGTCGATCAGCGCGCCCATGACGGTTTCGACGATGAACGGTGAATCCGTCTGGATGATCTCGACCCTGTCATAGCCCGTCGGCTGGCCGGCGGCGGTGAGCAGGGGCTCTATCCGGCGCAGTGTCCGCGCCGGATTGCGTTCGTTGCCATAGGCCCAGAAGCCGGCGATCGCGGCATTGATGTCAGCGATATCGAGGCCGGCCAACTCCTCCGGATCGAAATCGTCGAGGATCTGGCCGAGGAAGGCCTGTTCCGGCGCGTCCAATCCGTCGCGCGACGACGCCTTTTGGTTTTCCACAAAAGCCTCGGCCATGGCGTCGTGCAGCGGCGAAGAAAGGTGGGCGGGCGCGGTGCGCGAAATGAGATCGTCCATAGAGTCTGCCTGGGGTCCTGCCTTGGGGCGCCGCGCGGGAGGCGGAGCTCATTTTGTCGTGTCCGGCGCGGGGTCCGGGAGAGGCTGCTCCGCGATCAGGGACGACCGGTTTTACCAAAAGCCGGCGGCGGTCGAAAGAGCCACCTGCGCGAGACCTTTGCAAGCGACGCAAAGGTTTTGCATAAATCGGCGCCTTGCCGGACAGCTTGCCTGGGCCGATGGCAAGGCTCTGCCGCGTACGCGCGAAATTTTCGCGCCGAGATCGGCCATACGCAAAAAAATATATGGCCGAACGCGGATAAGGCGTCCGGCCATAGGCGGCGGTCCTCATGGGGAAAGGGCTGCCGTATCGGGTATTTCCGTCCGGCGCTCATTCGGGTGTCGCGCCGATCGGGATTTTTTCGAAGCCGAGAGAGGGGCACGGCTACAGACAAAACATATCAGTTTCGGGGAATTTTTCGTATCACAGTTGTGTGACGGCACGGACGCCCCTCGGCACGCCGTCTCGGGTGATTCACCGCGTTTTCACCCTTGTCTGCTAGGGTGAGCGTTATGCTACAGCCCGTTCTCGTCCTTGTCGCCTGGTCGATCGTCATGCTGGTCTGGCTCTATGTCCGCCGGTTGCCGATGTTGTTCACCTATGCCTTGTCGCGGCCGACCCTGGTCGACGGCGAGGCGACGCGCATGCTCAGCGCCCCGGTGCAGTGGCCGGCGGACAATTACAACAATCTCATGGAGCAGCCGACGCTGTTCTATGCCTTGGCCCTGGGCATCTATCTCAGTGGCCAGTCGAATTTCGACGTCGAATATCTGGCGTGGCTCTATGTGGCGCTGCGCATCACCCATTCGCTGATCCAGGCGACGGTGAATATCGTCGTCATCCGCTTTGGCCTGTTCATGGCGTCGTCGGGCGTGCTGGCGGCCCTGTGCTGGGCGGCGATCAAGCTGGTGTTCGGGATTTAAGTTTGCGCTCAACCGCGGCAAGTGTTCCGCGCCCTGCCGGGTTTTTGGCCACGGAAAACACGGAAGAACACGGACGTTTGGTCCATTCTGTACCGCGCGCAGCGCTACATCGACTCAAATGACAACCTCATCGCTTCGGGGTAACCCTGAAGTCCGTGTTCTTCCGTGTTTTCCGTGGCCAATTTCTTTCCTTAAAGACCGCTACGCGGCAGGTGGATGGATTTAGGTCTATTGCGCGGGTGTCGCCGGCGCGACGTAGGGTACGATTTTCCACATCGTCAGCACGTGCTTGATCTTGCCGGCTTCCGTGCCGGCGCGATCGCCATGGCCGACATAGAGATCGGCGCGGACATTGCCCTTGATCGCCCCGCCGGTATCGAGCGCCGACACCAGGCGCCGGTACGCCGGGAAGGCGCCATCGAGCGCATTGCCGCCCACCGAGGCGTCGATCCACAACAGATCGCCGAGATCGTGATAGGCCGGATCGATGGCGACCGCCGAGCCCGGGGGCAGGGGGATGCCGGCCGCACCGTCCGGTTCGGCCTGGTCCGGCGTGATGGCGAAGAAGATGTAGCGTGCGTCGCTGTTCATCACGTCCTGCGCGTCGGCGCCGCGATGCGACGCCAGCCAGGCATGAATGGCATCTCCCGAGGTCTGGCCCGCCGTCATCTCGCCGCGGTCGACCAGGGTGCGGGCGATGCCGACAAAGGGCAGGCCGTTATCGGCGGCGTAGGCGGCGTAGACGCGCTTGCCATCCGGCGTGTCGAGAAAGCCCGAGCCCTGGATCTGCATGAAGAAATAGTCTTCCGGCCGCATATAGTAGTCGGTCGCCGCCGGCATATGTTCGATCTCGGCGCGGCTGTAATAGGGAACGTAGGCGCCGCCGGATTTGCGCGCTGCCACCTTGGCGCCCGGTTGCGGCGGGGTCATCTGGCTGCCCGGCACGTAGACGAGGTCGGCGGGCCGCCCGCGCACGGCTTGCGAAAATTCATCGGTCGGGACGCCAACCGCCTCATAATCCGGCACGAAATAACCGGTGAGGGTGCCGGTGCCGGCAACGGCTTCGATCTGCAGGTGGCTGTTGAGGAAGTCCTTGATCTGCTCCGGCGATTCGAAGTCCTGGGCCGCCATGGCCTGGCAGACCTCGGCATATTGCCGGCCCTTTTTGTAAGCGCAGGTCGAACGCAAGGCCTCAAGAGCGACGAAGGGATCGGTCTGGTCCCAGCCGGCGAGCGTGGACAGCCTGACCGCTTCCGGCACCGGGTTGGGTCCAGGCACATATGGCGTTTCCGGCGCGATCGGGGAGGCGGGTGCCGCAGGGGTGATTGGCGGCGGGCTTGACGGGTTTTGCGGCGCGGTCGGTACCGGCGGCGCCTCGGCGCAGGCGCCAAGCAGCCACAGCGCGGCCAGCGGCAAAACCCCGCGCCAAGTCCGAACGCCCGCCAATCGCATCAGGCCTTGGCCGCTTCAACCTTGGCCAGCACCCAGGGATTGCCCTGATTGCGCATGCCTTTCTGGAAGGTCCAGTATTCCGCGGTGCGCTTATAGACCTTGTGCGGCTTTTCCACGTCTTTCGCCGCTGGGGTCACGGGCACGGCCGACGGCGCCACGTCTTCAGCCAAGGTTTCTGGGACCGGCGCCTCGGGCTTGGCTTCATAGGCCAGTTCCGACAGGAAGCGGACACGAATCTGGGCGGCGTCCTCGCGGAAATCGATGATGTCGATATCGGCCTTAGGGGTATCGACGAAGCTCAGGGTTTCCGGCGTCGCGGCCTGGCGATCGGCCAGAGCGCCGGAAAAAGCCTTGTAGACGTCAGGGGTCAGCCGATCCTTGATGCCGTCGAGGTCGCCCTTGTGATAGGCCAGCACGACCTGTTCGTAGGTTTCGCGCGCCTTTTCGACGAAATTGACTTCGTTGAAATTGGCGTCGCGCGACTTGAGCTGGTCGAGATTGGGGATACGCGGCGCTTCCACCAGCTTTTCCGGCTTGGCGACCAGTTCGAAGCCATCGGGCTTCGGCGTCGCCGGCTTTTCCTCTGCGCGAAATCCGACACGACGACCGAGGACGTTATACAACTGGAACAGGATAACGACGGCGATGACGGCGAAAATGACGAGCGCGATCATATTCACGGCGATCTCTCTCTTCCGGCTGTGGGCATGGTGCGCCCAGGCATGTACTTCGGCATTTACCTTATGCCTGGTCCTTATATAGAGCAAGTTTCGTCAAACGGAACTCTTCGTTTGATTGCCTTAAATTTTCTTATCTGTTAGCTACGCCACCAAATTCATTGTCGGCGGCGTCAAAACGCGCGGCCGGCCGCAAGACTCTGGAGTGCCTTCGCATGGCCGAAACCCCCGAACTCACCGCGCAACCGGATTTGCAGACCGCGCCGAACATGCAGGTTCTGGCGCAGTTCATCCGCGACTTTTCGTTCGAAAACCCGCGCGCGCCCAACAGCTTGCGTATGGAAGCGCGGCCGGAAGTCGATCTGGGCGTCGAAATGGGCGCCAAGGGCCGGACCGACGGATTGTTCGAGGTCGATCTGAAGCTGACGATCAAGGCGACGACCACGGACGGTCCGATGTTCGCCATCGAGCTGGTCTATGGCGGCCTGTTCTCGTTGAGCAACATTCCCCAGGAAATGATGGAGCCGACCCTGCTGGTGGAATGCCCGCGCTATCTGTTCCCGTTCGCGCGCCGCATTATTGCCGACGCGACGTCGGATGGCGGGTTCGTGCCGCCGTTCTTCCTCGATCCGATCGATTTCGGCACGCTCTATATGCAGCAAAAGGGCAATATCCTGGCGCAGCAGGCGACGGCGGGCCAAGCTTAATCCGCTTCGCGGATAAGCCTGCTTTTTTGTTTGGCGTTCAAGCGCCACGCGGGCCCGCAGCCGCGTTCGGCTTAGCGGGCGGGCGTCCTTGCCGATGCTTCGCATCGGAAAATTCAGGTCAATTAAGCCCGGCGGAAACGCCGGGCTTTCTACTTCCACAAGCTCTTGTCTTTCAGGTACTTGGCGACGAACGCCTCGTGCGCCGAGGCTTCAGCCACGGTGATGCGCGGGGCCAGCGGCCGCGGACGGGCGCCATAGGCGATGATCTGCGCCGTTTGCACGATCGTCGGGCCGGTTTTCGACATGCCAAGGTCGAGGGCGCGCTCCTTGCCGCCCAGCAGTTCGAGATAGACGGTGGCCAGCAGACGCGCGTCGATCAAGGCGCCGTGCAGGTCGCGTTCGGCCAATGAAATATTGAAGCGCTTGCACAGCGCGTCCAGCGAATTGGGCATGCCGGGAAAGCGATGCCGGGCGATCGCCAACGTATCGATCCATTGTTCCGCCACCGTCGCCGGGCGGCCGTGACGCTCGAGCTCCATATTGACGAAGCCGCGGTCGAACTGGGCGTTGTGGGCGATGACCTTGTTGTCGCCGATGAATTCCAGCAATTCGTCGCAAATATGGGCGAACTTGGGTTTGCCGCGCACCATTTCATTGGTGATACCGTGAACGCGAATGGCGTCCGCCTCGATTTCGCGCTCGGGATCGATATGGCGGTGGAAGGTCCGGCCGGTCGGCAACAGGTCCTCGATCTCGATACAGCCGATTTCGATAAGGCGATGGCCCTTGCGATGGTCGATGCCCGTGGTTTCGGTATCAAGAACGATTTCGATGGTCATGATCGGTTAGATTTCGTGTGACGCGCGACAAGCCCCGAATATGGTTTGATTGCCTGACGCGATCAAGCCGCAAACCTGCGCACCAGGGCGGCCACTTCCGCGCGACACGCGTCAAGGCTCTGCGACGTGTCGATGACGAAATCGGCGCGGGCGCGTTTGTCGGCATCGCTGACCTGGCGCGCCAGGATGGCGGCGAATTTGTCCTCGGTCATGCCGGGCCGGGCGAGAACCCGGGCGCGCTGCACTTCGGCCGGCGCGCTGACCACCAGTACGTAATCGAGGTGAGCTTCGGCGCCGGTCTCGTAGAGCAGGGGGATGTCGGCAATGACCAGCGCGTCTTTTTTGTGCGCGCGCATAAAAGCCCTGCGGTCCTTGACGACCGCCGGATGGACGATGGCGTTCAGGATGTCGAAGTTTTTGGCAAATCCGTTCGGCGCCGTTTTCAAGGCGTGCGACAGCTTGGCGCGATCGACCGTGCCGCGGGTGATGACGTGGCCGAAGGCGTTGGTGAGGGCCTTTTTTACCCGCTGCGACTTGGCGTAGAGCCGGTGCACGGCGTCGTCTGCATCCCATACGGGAACGCCCAAATCCTTGAACATGCCGGCGATGGTCGACTTGCCCATGCCGATCGAACCGGTCAGGCCCAGCTTGATCAAGCCGCTTCCCCCAGGAAATCGAGCGCCAGGCCGCGGATATCGAAAGCCGGATTGGGCGCGACACCGTAAAAGGCTTCGAAGCTGGGCCGCGCCTGTTCGATCAGCATGTTCAGCCCGTCGACCGTGGCGCAGCCTTTTTCGGCGGCGGCCTGCAGCCAGGCGGTGCGCAGCGGGCGGTAGGTCATGTCCATGACCGTGGCGTCGCGCGTCAAGGCATCGAACAGGGGCAGGGGCCCGCCCGACGCGGCATTGATCACGGCGACGGCCCCGGTGAAGGCGCGGTCGACATCGGACAGTTCGTAGGCCGTCACATCGGATTGGAAGGCGAAGACAAGCTCTTCGGCGCGCGCCAGGGTGCGGTTGACGATGCGCACGTCGGTGCAGCCGGCGTCCAGCATGGCGGCGACCGCGGCGCGCGACGCCCCGCCGGCACCCATCACCACCACCGGACCGGCCGACAGGTCGCAGTTTGGCGCCTGGAGCTGGAAGGCGCGGACGAGACCCAGGCCGTCGGTGCTTTGGGCGTGGACATAGCCGTCGTCGTCGAAGGTCAGCAGATTGGCCGAGCCGCAGCGTCGGGCGCCGTCGGCTACGGTATCGGCCAGGGCCAGCGCCTGTTCCTTGAAGGGCGCGGTGACGTTCAGGCCTTTGATGCCGTTGCTGCGGCAGGACAGGACCAGACGGTCGAAAGCGTGTTCGTCCTTTGGTGCGAATGGGGCATAGACGCCGTTCATACCGAGATCACGCAGCCAGGCGGTGTGCAGGAACGGGCTCAAACTGTGGTGTACCGGGTGGCCGACGACACCGGCGACCAGGGCCGCGCCCGTGGGAAGTGTATTGATCATGCCAGGCTCATCCTTGAATAAGTGATTGGCCATAGTGGCGCAACTGCGCGAGCAGGGGGAGCAGGGGCAGGCCCAGGACGGTGAAGTAGTCACCGCGGATGGCGTCGAACAGGTGCACGCCTTCGGATTCGAGTTGGTAGCAGCCGACCGAGCTCAGAATCTTGTCGCCGGTCTTGGCCAGGTAGGCGTCGATAAAGGCCGGGGTGAGGGGCCGGACCGACATTTCGGCGCTTTCGGCGTTGGACCACAGGAGAACGCCGTTTTCGGCCAGGGCCATGCCGGCGTGGAGATAATGGGTCTTGCCGCTCATCCGGGTGAGCAGGTCGCGGGCTTCGTCCATCGAGCGCGACTTGCTGATCAGGTCGCGGTCGAGCTGCAGCACCTGATCACCGCCGATGACGATGCCGGGGTGGCCGGCCGAGACGTGCAGGGCCTTGGCCTCGGCCAGTTTGATGGCGATGGCCTTGGGGCTCATGCCGCGGGCGAGACCATCGTCCTTGATGGCGTCTTCATCGAGGTCGGCGGGAATGCGCGCGAAGGCGAGCCCGGCCTGGGTGAGCAGGGCGGCGCGCGAGGCGGAAGCGGAGGCGAGGATGAGTGGGGACATGGGTGCGGCCGTTGAGGAAGGCGAGGAGTCTTGGACCCCTCGACCCCGATACTCGATAGTGATTACCAGATTCAATAATAAAAGCCGGACCTCTTCGGGTCCGACTTTTATTATTGAGCATGGAAACGCTGTAGCAATTCCGGGGTCGAGGGGTCCAAGACCCCTCGCGTTCGCTAAATCCCGCCCAGCCTGCCCGTCCGCTTCTCGTTCAACAGGCTGATGATCGTCGCCGCCGTCTCCTCGACCGAGCGCCGGGTGACGTCGATCACCGGCCAACCCTTGCGCTCGAACAACCGCCGCGCGGCGATGATTTCTTCCCGCACCGATTCCTGGTCGACATAACTGGATGGCCGGTCGTCGTTCAGCGTCAACAAGCGGTTCTTGCGAATCGAGATCAACCGCTCGGGACTGGCGATCAGACCAACGATCAGCGGTATATTCATTTCATCGAGATCGACCGGCAAATGATTGCCCGGGACGAGGGGGATATTCGCCGCCTTGATGCCGCGATGGGCCAGATAGATGCAGGTCGGCGTTTTCGAGGTGCGGCTGACGCCGACCAGCACGACATCCGCTTGTCGCAGCTTGTCCGCCGCATTGCCGTCATCGTGGGCGATGGCGTAGTTGAGCGCTTCGATGCGCTCGAAATAATCGTTGTCGAGATTGTGCTGGGCGCCGACCTTCTTCGATACGGCGGCGCCGAGATAGCGCGAAAAGGCCACAACCATCGGGTCGAGCACGCCGATCGCCGGAATGTCCAGCTCGCGACAGCGCGCTTCGAGCATGCTGCGCAGCTCGGGGTCGATCATGGTGTGCAGGACGATGCCGGAAAAGGCCTCGATTTCGTCGAGCGCGCGTTCGAGCTGCTTTTCGGAGCGGATCAGGACGTAAAGGTGCTCGATCGGCAACACGCCTTCGAAACGGGCGACCGCCGCCTTGGCCAGGGCGTTCAAGGTTTCGCCGGTCGAGTCGGCGACCAGATGCACGTGGAAATAGGTGCCGATCTTGGGGTGGGTCGCTTTGATCAGGGCGTCAGACATTGGCCGTCCGTGGCAGAAGGAAAAGATCTGGGGCCTTGGGCCCCAGACCCCGGAACCATTTAGAGTCACGGCACTTTTATACATAAATAGAGGGCTCGGCTACGGGAGCCCTCTATTTATGTAAAAGGTTTCGTGGCCCAAATTTGTGTCGGGGTCTGGGGCCCACGGCCCCAGATCTTCCTCTTTGTCCCCGCGTCTACGATTTATCTGTGCACGGAACAGGGGACCCCGGGCGAATGAATCGAGCCTTATCCCCTGGCCTCCGGCATTGCTGCGCCGCACCCAGGGATAAAGGTTAATAACCGGCCGTTTTGTGCACTTTCGGGCGACAAATGTTAAAAATGTATAAACGTGTGACGGTTTCATGTGCGTACGTTAACACTTTCTTAACCATCCCCTCGCCATCCCCGCGCGGCGTTTACAAATTCTTAATCATTTTCCAAGCTTGGCGAATTGTCCGCCCTTTCCACAGCGCTGTGAATGGCTTTCTCCCGCCCGCCGCGGATTGTGAAAAAGCCGGGAAAAGCGCCAAACCTGCGACAATTTTCCCCGCTGTCCCGGCCTTAAACTACTTCAAACCACCTTTCATTCTTTAGAAAGGGGTCTATGAGGACGGAGCCTTTCGTCCACCCGGATTGACTCATGACCCAGACCCTGACACCCGTATTATCGGTCCTGAACGGTATGACCGTCAGTCCCCCCCCGGTATGGTTCATGCGTCAGGCCGGGCGCTACCTCCCGGAATACCGGGCCCTACGCGCTTCGACCTCCGGCTTCGTCGACTTCTGCCTCAACCCGGAAAAAGCCGCTGAAGCCACGCTGCAACCCATACGGCGCTTCGGTTTCGATGCGGCCATACTTTTTTCCGATATCCTGATGATCCCCTTGGCTTTGGGTCAGGATCTGACCTTTGCCGTAGGTGAGGGACCTATTCTCGGCGACCTGCCGTCCTTGGACCTCATGCAGGAAAAAGCAGGCTTGGCGGGAGACGCGTTGAAGAATGTCGGCGAGACCCTGCAAAGGGTGAAGGCCGAGCTTGAGCCCAATACCACGCTGATCGGCTTTTGCGGCGGACCGTGGACCGTCATGACCTATATGCTCAACGGCAAGAAGGCCCACGATCGCAGCCTGATCCGCGCCTTTGTTTATGACGACCCCAAGCACGTGCACGCATTGATGGAGATCGTCATCGAAGCCTCCGCCCAGTACCTTTTGATGCAGGCGCAGTCGGGCGCCCAGGTGTTGAAGATCTTCGAATCCTGGGCCGAAGGCTTTCCGGATCCCTATTTCCAAACCCTGGTCACCGATCCGCACGTCAAGCTGATCAACCGCGTACGCGAGTTGGGCGTGACCCTGCCGATCATCGGCTTTCCAAGGGGCGCCGAAGCGCGTTGCCACGACTATATCGCCCAAGTACCGGTCGACGCCATGGCGCTCGGCACGGCAACGCCTCTAACCCTTGGCACTGAGCTGCAGAAAGTCAAACCGATCCAGGGCGCGCTCGACCCTGTCGTGCTGCGCTCCGGCGGCAAGGCGCTCGATGATGCCGTCGGCCGCATTCTCGAAGCCTGGGGTCAGGGGCCCCTGATCTTCAATCTGGGTCACGGTATCTTCCCCGACACCCCGATCGAACACGTCGAGCAAGCCTTGAAGCGGATACGCGGCCAATGAGCAGAGTCGCGGTCTTGCTGATAAACCTGGGCGGTCCCGAGACCCAGGCCGACGTCAGAGGCTTTCTCTACAACCTGTTTGCCGACCGAAGGATCATCACCCTGCCTTTCGGTGTGCGCCAGGGTGTCGCCGCGGCGATCGCCTATCGTCGCACACCCTCGGCCCAGGCCAATTACCGCCATATGGGCGGTGGCTCGCCGATCCTGGCCGAGACCCGCGCCCAGGCCGACGCGCTTCAGGCCGTGCTCGACACAAAGGAAGGAATCGACGCCCGGGTCTTTGTCGGCATGCGCTACTGGCATCCGTTCATCGCCGCCGCCGCGGCCGAGATCATGGCCTTCGCCCCGGATGAGATTGTCCTGCTGCCGCTCTATCCGCAGTTTTCCTCAACCACGACCCTGACCGCGTTCGAAGCGTTCGAACGCGCCTATCGCGGATCGGCGATCGTCAAACGTGTCTGTTGCTATGCCAATAACGACCATTTCATCGCCGCCCATGTCGGCCTGATCCGCGCGCAATTGGCGAAGCTCAAAGATCCGCAAAGCTATCGCCTGCTGTTTTCGGCGCATGGCCTGCCGCAGACAATCGTCGATGCCGGTGATCCGTATCAGTCCCAGGTCGAAGCGACGGTGGCGCGGATCATGGCGAGTCTCGGAGATCATGATAACGTCATCTGCTACCAAAGCCGTGTCGGACCTTTGAAATGGCTGGGCCCCTCGACCGACGATCAGATCCGTCGCGCCGGCGCCGACGGCAAGCCGGTCATCGTCATTCCGGTCGCCTTCGTCTCGGAACATATCGAGACATTGGTCGAACTCGACATCGACTACGCCAAGCTGGCGCGGGAAGCCGGCGTTCCCGACTATATCCGCGTGCCGGCGCTTGGCGTCAGTCCCGACTACATTCAGGCCCTGGGCGAGGAAGTGGCCAAGGCCCTGACCTCGACGGCCGATGTGATCGGCGATGAAAACTGCGCCGATTGCCATGCCTTCTGCCCAAAACGAAGCACGAAACGGAGCGCCAAATGATCTGGTTCAACCTGCTGCTCGGCTTGCACATATTGTCGATTATCGCCTGGATGGCCGGGCTGCTCTATCTGCCGCGCATTTTCGTTTATCACATCAAGCACCATGACGAGCCCAAGGTGACGGCCGTATTCGACGTCATGGAGCGCAATCTTCTGCGCATGATCATGACTCCGGCGATGATCGCGGCCTGGCTATTCGGTTTGGGGCTGGTGATTTATCACGTCACCCAGTTCGAGGGCTGGAAGTTCTTCGCCGAGCCGTGGTTCGACGTCAAACTGGTCGGGGTTGTATTGCTGACCGGTTACCACCACTTTCTGGCGGCGCGCTTCAAGAAACTGCAGCGCGGCGAGCCGATCGGCAGCGAGCGCTTCTGGCGCATGATCAACGAAGTTCCCTTCGTTCTGGCGATCATCATCGTGCTGTCGGTCACCTTGAAGTACGGCCAACATTAGGGTGGTATTGCAAAAAGAGTTGACGCCTCGACGTGATGGTGTACTTTCCGCGCCTGATTTACGGGTGCGGGAGCGTTGTTCCCTCCGCGTGAAACACCTTCTTCAAGGCGCCACGTTCGTTGGGACAGCCTCCTCATTAGACAATCCATCCGCCCTACGCTTCGCGCGAGGGCACCGCTGTATGTGACGCGTGCGACGCCGGCTCCGGCGCGCATTCGCCTGTACTCGAGATTCCCCCAGAGATTTTACCATGACCAAAGACCCCGAGTCCGACACCCTGATCGACGACAACGATACCGATCTGGACACCGAAGACACGGATATGCCCGAGACCGAAGCCGCTGAAGAAGGCTCGATGAAGGGCGAAAAAATGTCGCTTCAGACCCTGAAGGACAAAACGCCGACCGACCTGCTGACCTTTGCCGAATCGCTGGGCGTCGAGAACGCCTCGAACATGCGCAAGCAGGACATGATGTTCGCCGTCCTCAAGGCTCTGGCCGAGGAAGGCGTCGAAATCACCGGCTCCGGCGTTATCGAAGTGCTGCAGGACGGCTTCGGTTTTCTGCGTTCGCCCGAAGCCAATTACCTGCCGGGCCCCGACGACATCTATGTCTCGCCGCAGCAGATCCGCCGCCATGGCCTGCGCACCGGCGACACGATCGAAGGACCGATCCGCTCGCCGCGCGAAGGCGAACGCTACTTCGCCCTGCTCAAGATCCAGACGATCAATTTCGAAGACCCGGAAAACATCAAGCACAAGGTCCACTTCGACAATCTGACACCGCTCTATCCGGACTCGCGTCTGTGGATGGAGATGGACGATCCGACGATCCGCGACCGTTCCGGCCGTATCATCGATATCGTCGCCCCGCTGGGCAAGGGTCAGCGCTGCCTGATCGTCGCCCCGCCGCGCGTCGGCAAGACCGTGATGCTGCAGAATATCGCCAAGTCGGTCGCCGCCAATCACCCGGATTGCTATTTGATCGTGCTGTTGATCGACGAACGCCCCGAAGAAGTGACCGACATGCAGCGCACGGTGCGCGGCGAAGTCATTTCGTCGACCTTCGACGAGCCGGCCACACGCCACGTGCAAGTCGCGGAAATGGTTATTGAAAAGGCCAAGCGCCTGGTCGAACACAAGCGCGATGTCGTCATCCTGCTCGACTCGATCACCCGTCTCGGCCGCGCCTATAACACCGTCGTGCCGTCATCGGGCAAGGTGCTGACCGGCGGTGTCGACGCCAACGCCCTGCAACGCCCCAAGCGCTTTTTCGGCGCCGCGCGGAACATCGAAGAGGGTGGCTCTCTGACCATCATCGCCACCGCCCTGGTCGACACCGGATCGCGGATGGACGAAGTCATCTTCGAAGAGTTCAAGGGCACCGGCAACTCGGAAATCGTCCTCGACCGCAAGGTCGCCGACAAGCGCGTCTTCCCGGCTATGGATGTGCTTAAGTCCGGCACGCGTAAGGAAGAGCTGCTCACCGACAAGTCGAACCTGCAAAAGACCTACGTCCTGCGCCGGATCCTCAACCCGATGGGCGCCCAGGACGCGATTGAATTCCTGATCGACAAGTTGCGCCAGACGAAGAACAATGCTGAATTCTTCCAGTCGATGAACACGTAAGCCTCATGCCCAAAAGTGGCGCGAAACATAATCGCACTTTTGGGATGAACATAAGGCGTCAAAAAAGGTATAGCGATGAAGGTCACGGTCGATGTCGAATGCACGCCGGCGGAAGCGCGGGCCTTTATGGGCCTGCCCGACGTCGAGCCGTTGAACGACTTTCTGGTCGAGCAGATGAAATCGCGCATGGCGCAGAACATCCACTCGATGCAACCGGACGAATTGATGAAATCGTGGTCGAGCTTCGGCGTGACGGCTCAGGACCAGTTCTTCAAGCTGATGCAAAATGCCGCCAAGGCCAGCATGAGCGGCTTCGACGCGGTGACGCCGAAAAAATAGAGGCGTGTTTCACGTGAAACACTCGATCTTCGCCCTGGCTAGCGCCCAAGGCCGCGCCGGCGTTTCTGTCATCCGCATATCCGGCGCGCGGGCCCTGTGGGCTGTCCAGCAACTGACGGACAGGCCGCTAAAGCCGCGGCACGCGACCTATGCGGCGCTCCGCCACGCCAGCGAGGTCATAGACCAGGCGATCATCCTGTACTTCCCGGCGCCGCATAGCTTTACGGGCGAGGATTGTGTCGAGCTGCACGTTCATGGCTCGCGGGCGATCCTTGATCGGCTGTACGGTGTTTTTGTTGAGTTGGGTCTTAAATTGGCCGAGCCGGGCGAATTCAGCCGCCGCGCGGTCGAGAACGGCAAGATCGACCTGACCCAGGCGGAAGGCATTGCCGACCTGGTCGATGCCGAAACCGAAGCGCAACGACGGCAGGCGCTCACGCAACTGGATGGGGGTTTGCGCCGCCGCTATGAGGCTTGGCGCGGCGATCTGATCGATATTCTGGCCCGGCTCGAGGTCTATATCGACTTCCCGGATGAAGACCTGCCCGACGATTTGAGCCAAGCGATCTTGGCGCGGATTGAAGTGCTGAGGGACAGCCTCGATAACGCCTTGGGAGAGGCGGAGCGTGGACGCCAGATCCGTGAAGGCTACCGCATCGTTATTCTCGGCGAACCCAATGCCGGCAAGTCCAGCCTGTTCAACGCGCTGTTGAAGGCCGAGGCCGCGATTGTCACGCCGGTGGCCGGTACGACGCGCGACATTATCGAGGCGCAGTTACGCATCGGACCCTATTCCGTTTTGCTCTACGACACCGCGGGTCTACGTGAGACAGACGAGGTGGTTGAGCGCGAAGGCGTCCGCCGGGCGCGCGCCAAGGCTGACGAGGCCGATCTGCGCATCTGGCTGGTCGATGCGTCACAAGCGCACGCGCCGGCGAATATGCGTGCCGGCGATGTGTTGGTCTTCAGCAAGGCCGATCTGGTGCCCGGTGTTTCACGTGAAACACCGGCCTATGTGATCAGCACGGCGACGGGAGCCGGCCTGGCCCAACTGGTCGAAGGTATTGAGGACCGGGTCACTGAAGCGCTTTCCGGCCAGACCTTCCCGGCGGCAACCCGCGAGCGTCATCGTGAGCGTTTGGTGGCAGCGAGGGATCATCTCGAGGATGCCTTGGTATCGCGGCTACGCGTGCCGGAGCTGACCGCCGAGCACGTCCGCCAGGCCTTGAACAGTTTCGAAGCCCTGTTTGGCCGCTATGACGTCGAGGGCGTGCTCGATGTGGTGTTCTCGACCTTCTGCATCGGCAAGTGATGTTTCACGTGAAACGCCGGCTTTAATCTGCTATAGCGCCCATCATGACCCAAAATTCGAATGTCTCTAACGTCTTGTGGGACGTCATTGTTGTTGGCGGTGGCCACGCCGGTTGCGAAGCCGCGGCGGCCTCGGCGCGTCTGGGCGCGCAAACCCTGTTGTTGACCCACAAGGCCTCGACCCTGGGCGAGATGTCGTGCAATCCGGCAATCGGCGGTTTGGGCAAGGGCCATCTGGTGCGCGAAATCGATGCGCTTGACGGTCTGATGGGCCGTATGGCCGATATCGGCGGCATTCAATATAAGGTCTTGAATAAGTCCAAGGGCCCGGCGGTGCGCGGACCGCGGGCTCAGATCGACCGCAAGCTTTATCGCGAAGCCATGCAGGCCGAGTTGGCGCAAACACCGAACCTGACGATTGTTGAGGCGGCGGCGGAAAATCTGATCGTTGACGGCGATATCGTCACTGGCGTGGTCGACGAGATGGGGCTGGCCTATCGCGCCAAGGCCGTAGTGCTGACGACCGGCACCTTCCTGCGCGGGATCATCCATATCGGTGAAAAGCGCACGCCGGCGGGGCGGTGGGGTGAGGGGCCGGCCAACGGCCTGGGTCAGCGTCTGTACGATCTGGGCCTCGACATGGGCCGGCTGAAAACCGGTACCCCGGCGCGTCTTGACGGCAAGTCGATCCATTGGGACCGGCTCGAACAACAGCTGGGCGACGACCCGATCCAACCGTTTTCGTACCTGACGGACCGCATCGATCGACCGCAGATCACCTGTGGCGTCACCTATACCAATGATCGCACCCACGCCATCATCGCCGAGCGCTTGAGCGAGTCGGCCGTCTATGGCGGTCATCTCAGCGGCCGGGGCCCGCGCTATTGCCCGTCGATCGAGGACAAGGTCGTTAAGTTCGCCGATAAGACGTCGCACCAGATATTCCTCGAGCCGGAGGGCTATGACGACGACACGGTTTACCCGAATGGCGTGTCGACCTCGGTCTCCGAGGCGACCCAGGACGCCTTCTTGCGTACGATCGTTGGCTTGGAAGACGTGGTGGTCAAGCGCTTCGGCTATGCCATCGAATACGACTATGTCGATCCGCGCGAACTGCATCCGACGCTCGAGCTGAAGCGCCTGCCGGGCCTGTTCCTGGCCGGTCAGATCAACGGCACCACCGGCTACGAAGAGGCCGGGGCCCAGGGGCTGATGGCCGGGATCAACGCCGCAGCGCGCGCCGGCGGTTATAATCCGACGATCCTGGGGCGTGATGAGGCCTATATCGGCGTGATGATCGACGATTTGGTGACGCGCGGTGTGACCGAGCCCTATCGCATGTTCACCAGCCGCGCCGAGTTCCGTCTGTCGCTGCGCGCCGACAATGCCGATCAGCGCCTGACCGACAAGGGCGTGGCTCTGGGTGTGGTCGGGGCCGGACGGCGGGCGAATTGGACGCAAAAGCGTGACGCGCTGACGACGATCCGCGCGCGCGCCGCCGACCTTATCGCTGCCCCGAAAGAAGCCCTAGCCCAAGACATCCTGGTCAATGGCGATGGCCAGCGCCGCAATGTCATGCAGTTACTGGCTTATGAAAGCTGCACGCGCGCCAAGCTGGAAAGCCTGTGGCCCGAGATCGCGGCTTGGCCTGAGGCCCTGTACGAGCAGGTCGAGATCGACGCCCTCTATGCCGGCTATATGTCGCGGCAGAAGGCGGAGATAGACTCCTTCCGCAAGGACGAAGGCCTGGTCCTGCCGGCGGACCTTGATTATTCGACCGTGCCGGGGCTGTCGAACGAAGCGCGCGAAAAGCTGGCGCGGATCCGGCCGCAGACCCTCGGCCAGGCCGGGCGGATCGAGGGCATGACGCAGGGCGCGCTGACGACCTTGCTGTTCTATGTGCGCAATGCCGGCAAGCGGACGGCGTAGATGGAGACGCCGATGACGCCGGCCGAGATGGCCGGGCAACTGGTGTTTCACGTGAAACACCAGGCGATTGCCGATCTAGACACGTTCGGCAAAATGGTCGCGGAGCGCAATGAGGTCATGAACCTCGTGGGCCCGGCGACGATCCCGCACTTCTGGTCGCGGCATGTGCTCGACAGCGCGCAACTGCTCAATCACCGGCCGGACGCCCGCACCTGGGCCGATCTCGGCGCCGGCGCGGGCTTTCCGGGCGTGGTGCTGGCGATCCTGCTGAAGCATTCCGACGGCGGCTCGCCGCACGTCCATCTGGTCGATTCTCTGACCAAGCGCTGCCGCTTTCTGGAGGAGGCCGTCGCAACGCTCGACCTGCCGGCCACGGTGCACAATGCCCGCGCCGAGACCTTGGGCCTCCAGGTCGATGTCGTCACCGCGCGGGCCTGCGCGCCGCTCGACAAATTGCTCGGCTTTGCCGAAGGCTTCGTGAAAAACGGTGCCGATCCCTGGTTTCTCAAGGGGGAAAGTGTTGAAAACGAGGTCATACAGGCTGGTAAGGCCTGGCGATTTGAGGTAGACCTTTTTCCCTCCCTGAGCGATGCGCGGGGGCGAGTCGTTCATATCCGGAGCCTGAAACGTGCCCGATAACCTACCCCCCGAACCCAAGATGGCGCGTGTGTTCAGCATCGCCAACCAGAAGGGCGGCGTGGGCAAGACGACGACCGCGATCAATCTCGGCACCGCTCTGGCCGCCATCGGCAACAAGGTTTTGCTGATCGATCTCGACCCCCAGGGCAATGCGTCGACCGGTCTGGGCATCCCCAAGGCGCAGCGCGAGAACTCGCTCTACGACGTCATCGTCGACCGCAAGCCGATCAGGGACGCGGCGCTAAAAACCTCCGTACCCGGATTATTTTTGTTGCCCTCCGATCCGGATTTGTCGGGTGTGGAAATCGAGCTGGGACAAGCCGAACGGCGGTCTTATCGGTTGCGCGACGCGCTCGAGGGGCTCGACGAAAACGCTTATGATTATATCCTGATCGACTGCCCGCCGTCGCTCAATCTGCTCACCGTCAACGCCATGAGCGCTTCGGACGCGGTGGTCGTGCCGCTGCAATGCGAGTTCTTCGCCCTGGAGGGGTTGAGCCAGTTGATGCGCACGATCGATCTGGTGCGTGGCAGCCTCAATCCGCGGCTGACCATGCAGGGCATCGTGCTGACCATGTTCGACAAGCGTAACGCGCTATCGGGCCAGGTCGAGAACGACGTGCGGTCGCACTTCAAGCATCTGGTGTATGACACGGTCATACCGCGCAATGTGCGGGTGTCGGAAGCGCCGTCCTTCGGCAAGCCGGCGCTGATCTACGATTTGAAATGCTCGGGTAGCCAAGCCTATATCAAGCTGGCGCGTGAGCTGGTGGCGCGGGAGCGGGCGCGCAAGACCCGCGACGCGGCGTAAGGATTTCCCATGTCTGAAAAGCAAAGAGGATTGGGCCGCGGGTTATCGGCCCTGCTGGGTGAGTCGTCGGCGGCGCCTCAGGCAGGCGCCGAGGGTGAAAAGCCAGCGGCTGTAACAGGGGTTGTGGAAAAGCCCATCGACCTGCTGGTACGCAATCCGGATCAGCCGCGCCGGATGTTCGCCGAGGGCGACATCGATGACCTGGCGGCCTCGATCCGGGAGAAGGGCGTGCTGTTGCCGTTGCTGGTGCGCGCGGCGCCGAACCAGCCCGGGCAATTTCAGATCATCGCCGGCGAACGGCGTTGGCGCGCGGCGCAAAAGGCGGGTTTGCATACGGTTCCGGTGATCGTGCGTGAGATGGACGACCTTGAGGTGCTCGAGGTCGGCATTATCGAGAACGTGCAGCGCGCCGACCTCAATCCGATCGAAGAGGCGCGGGGGTACCGCGTGCTGATGGACCGCTTCGGCCGCACCCAGGACGCCCTGGCCCAGGTGGTCGGCAAGTCGCGGCCGCACATCGCCAATATGTTGCGTTTGCTGGGTTTGCCGGAGACGGTGCAGGACCATGTGCTGCACGGGCGGCTGTCGGCCGGCCATGCGCGGGCCTTGATCACGGCAAGCGATCCCGAGGGTTTGGCGGCCGAGGTGATCAGCAATGGTTTGTCGGTGCGGCAGACCGAGGCTCTGGCGCGCAAGGAAGGCCTGGCTCAGGGAAAGGTCGCGCCCGTGCGCAAGGCGGCCAGCGCGGATTCGCTGTCCTTCGAGCAGGATCTGCAGGAGGCTCTGGGTTTGAAGGTCAAGCTGATCGATGACGGCGGGCAGGGGGAGCTGCGGCTGAGCTACAAGACGCTGGAGCAGCTCGAGGATCTGAAGCGCAGGCTGACGCGAGGGTAGGGCCGGGTAGGGCTGAAGGCGAGGGGCCTTGGGCCCCTCGACCCCGGATGCGCGACAGCGTTTGCTTGAATAACATCAAAGCCTTGGGACACTTGGTCCCAAGGCTTTGATGTTTATCCAGTAATCACCGTCATGTTCCGGGGTCCAGGGGTCCAAGACCCCTGGTCTTAAAGTCCTGCCTTGGCCGCCCTACCGGCAATCGCCAGGTACAACCGCTCCGAAATGAGCTGATCCGGCATGCCGGTCGACTTGCACGCCTTGTCGGCCTCGATCAGATCCTTGGCCAGCGGATCGAGCGTATGATAATCCCACGCCCGGGCCTGGCGCAGCATATCGTCCTCTTCCTTCCAGAAGATACCGGCGGCGCGCGCCGCTTCCTTGCTGCCCATGCCCTTCTGCATCAAGGTCTTGAGCAGCTTGATCTTGTTGTAATGGTCGCTCAGCGCCCGCATGGCGTCCGGCCCGCCCTTGCCCTCGGCAAACGCTCGGCGGAGCCCGGCCTGGGCCGCGCGCATCCGTCCGCCGAACGCATCGGCCGCCGCCTTGAACAACGACGCTTCCGGCTCGACACCGAGAAAATCCGCCAGCTCCGCCTCGTTCAACGTCTTCTGCGACCCGGGCCCGATGAACAGGACCAGCCGCTCGATCTCGCGATGCGCAATGCCGCGTTCGCGCGGTAGCCGCTGCACGAACATGTCCATGGCCCCCGTCGTCAACGCCACGCTGTCCGCCGCCAGCGCCTCGCGCGCCATGCGCACCACGTCGCCGGCGTCGTCCTCGTAACAGGCGATGGCGGCAAAGGCCTTGTCGGCCTCGGCTTGGCGCCGCAGCGCCGAATCCGAACCCAGACCACCGGCCTCGACGATCAGAAAGGCATCGCGGTTGAACTCGCCGGCCGCATGCGCCTTGACGCTCGCGGCCACGGCCTTGTCGAGCGCGGCCTTTTCCGAGAAGAATTTCAGCCGCACCAGCCGGCGGCCACCCATCATCGACAGCGCCTGCAGCTCGCCGTCGAGCAGCCCACCGTCGGCCTCCAGATCGGTTTCGGTCAGCAGGGCGACATTGAACGGATCGTTGATGTCGGGAACGATGCGCCGGGCCAGGTCCGCCGAGCGTTCCAGCACCTGGCTGCGGTCCTTGCCGTAGATCAGCACCCCGGTCACGCCCGGCGTCGGCTTCTTGAGGAAGGCGTCGATCTCGGGCCTTTTGCTGAGTTTCAAGGGGCTTAAACCCTAATGCTCGTGGAAATAGACCGCCAGCGCGCCCTGGACACGCGTCGCCACGGCCTGAGCCAGCCGCTCCTGACCGGCCTGCTGCGCCACGATGCCGGCGAAGGGCGACGACGTCGAGGCATAGGTGACCGTTTCGGTGAAATGGTCGGTGGTCAGCACCTTGCCGGTTTCCTTGTCCGTCAACGTATACACGACACCGCTGGTGATTTCGGAGCGGGTCGAGGTATCGTCGATGCGATAGCCGATGCCATAGTGGGATTCGGTCATCACGATCTTCAAGATATAGGCCTTGGGCTTGGAGGGGTCGTCCTCCAGGGTCTGGCGCAGGTCCTGGCCCAGGAAGTAGCCCGTCCGAGTCTGAGGCACGTCGAGATCGACGTCCGACAGGTTGTGGCCAACGCTCGGCTTGGCGTACATCGGCGTGAAACCGCAACCGGACAGCGCGCTGGCGGCCAGCAAGGCGGCGGCGATCGTGAAGGCCTTCATGCGCATGGCTTATCCGACGACGAAGTTGAGGATTCGATTGGGGACGATGATGATCTTGCGGATCTCGGTGCCGGCAAGATGCCGCTTTACGTCCTCGTCCGCAAGGGCGGTCTCGCGAATCTGCGCTTCCGACGCGCCGTTGGGCACGCGGATCTCGCCCCGGCGCTTGCCGTTGACCTGGACCGGCAGGACATAGTCGTCGTCCTGGGCCAGGGCGGGGTCGAAATGCGGCCACGGGGCGTCGTAGATCAGGCCTTCATGGCCCAGGCGCGCCCAGCATTCCTCGGCCAGGTGCGGCACCACCGGCGCGATGACGCCGGCCAGCAGGGCCAGGGCCTCGCGGCGCGCCTTCGACCCCGTCCTGGCGATATCCGCCGCGCGCACCGTGGTGACGAATTCGTAGAGCTTGGCGATGGCCGAATTGAAGCGGAAGCCCTCGAAGCCCTCGGTGACGGCCTTGACGGTCTTGTGCGCCGCCTTCAGCAGCTCGCTGGCGGCCGCCTCGTCGGTGCAAGGGATCTCACCCTCGGGCAGGCCGTCGAACAGGTCCCAGACACGGTGCGTGAAGCGCCACGAGCCCTCGACACCGGATGTCGACCACTGCACGTCGCGCTCGGGCGGCGAGTCGGAAAGGACGAACAGGCGCGCGGCATCGACACCGTAGGTGTTGAAGATATCCTCGGGCGCGACCGTGTTCTTCTTCGACTTCGACATCTTTTCGGTATCGCCGATCGTCAGGGTCTCACCTGTCGATAGCCGTGTCGCCTTGCGCGCGCCGCCTTCGCTCGTCACCTCGACATCGGTCGGCTCGACCCAGGCGCCCTCATTGGTCTTGTAGGTCTCGTGCGTCAGCATGCCCTGGGTGAACAGGCCGGCGAACGGCTCCTCGACCGACAGATAGCCGCAGTGCTTCAGCGCCCGGGTGATGAACCGCGCGTACAACAGGTGCAGCACGGCATGCTCGATGCCGCCGATATACTGATCGACCGGCATCCAATAGTCGGCGGCTGACTTATTGATCGGCTCGGCGGCCTTCGGGTCGGTAAAACGGGCGAAATACCACGACGAGTCGACGAAGGTGTCGAGCGTATCGGTCTCCCGCCGGGCGTCGCCACCGCAATGCGGGCACTTGACGTGCTTCCACGTCGGATGGCGTTCCAAAGGATTGCCGGGCACGTCGAAAGTGACGTCCTCGGGCAGGGTGACGGGCAATTGGTCGTCGGGCACCGGCACCACGCCGCAGGCGTCGCAGTGGATGATCGGGATCGGGCAGCCCCAATAGCGCTGGCGCGAGACGCCCCAGTCGCGCAGACGAAAGACCGTGGCGCCTTCGCCCAGGCCCATGGATTCGATCCTGGCGATCGCCTCGGCCTTGGCGGCTTCGATGTCGAGGCCGTTGAGGAACTCGGAATTGAAGATATGGCCCGGGCCGGTGTAGGCTTCGGTACCGACCGTGAAGGCCGCGGCGTCGGCGCCTTGCGGCAACACGACTTCGCGGACGGGCAGGTCGTATTTGCGGGCGAAATCCAGGTCGCGCTGGTCGTGCGCCGGACAGCCGAAGATGGCGCCGGTGCCGTAGTCCATCAGCACGAAGTTGGCGACCCAGACGGGCAGGGTTGCACCCGGCTTGAACGGATGAGCGACGGTGAGTCCGGTGTCGAAGCCAAGCTTTTCCGCCGTATCGATATCGGCCTGCGACACGCCGCCCCTGTTCAAGGACTTGACGAATTGGGCCAGCGCCGGATTGCCGGCGGCGCACGCCGCGGCCAGCGGGTGGTCGGCGGCGATGGCGATGAAGCTGGCGCCGAACAGCGTGTCCGGACGCGTGGTATAGACTTCGATGCCTTCTCCCGGAGCCGGGTCGCCGGCGAACGGAAAGGTCATCTTCAGGCCCAGCGACTTGCCGATCCAGTTGGCCTGCATCAGCCGCACCTTGTCCGGCCAGCGCTCCAGCGTCTCGAGGCCCGTCAACAAATCGTCGGCAAAGCGCGTGATGCGCATGAACCACTGGGTCAGCTTCTTCTTTTCGACCAGGGCGCCGGAGCGCCAGCCACGGCCGTCTATGACCTGCTCATTGGCCAGCACGGTCATGTCGACCGGGTCCCAGTTGACCTGGCTTTCACGGCGATAGACCAGGTCGTGCTTCAGCAGGTCGAGGAACCACTTCTGCTGCTTGCCGTAATAGGCCGGCTCGCAGGT
>OUWB010001377.1_pt5 | contig 24627 bp, 17 predicted proteins | sample 1779821 | NCBI WGS metagenome assembly OUWB01 (sample SAMEA3914806, study PRJEB12502) | metagenome | biome: forest; material: soil | place: Canada | collected 2011-08-03 | depth 0.1 m
TCGCGGTCGTCGGGGTGATAGAAATCCTCGCCGCCCTGCATCACCGGCTCGAAGGTCGACGGGTCGATGCCGTAGATCTCGTAGATTTCCGGCGACCAATAACAGGCGCCCGTTGTCAGGTCGGTGCGCCAATGCCCCACATGGGCCAGCTTTTCCGCTAATTGCAGATAGTCGCGGCTCTGGATCAGTTCGCGCTTGGCTTCGAGGAATTCCTGCTCGAATTCGCGGCGGCCGCGCGCCGGAAACACCGCGAAATAAAGCAGGACCCGGCCATCTTCGGCTTCGCTGCGGCTGGCATTGATCAGGACCGCCTGGGCTGTGCCGTCGGGGCCGGCCAGGTCGACGGCGATCTCGCGAACGCTGCCGCTCAGGCTGAGTTGCGGCAACAGCTTGGCGGCGAAGATAAAGCGTGACGGCCGGGTCAGCAGGTCGGCGAACAGTTCGCCCTCGCCACCCCGGCCCGCCAGTTCGCGGAACAAGGCGTTGGCGCGCAGGATATGGCCGCGCGCGTCGCACACCACCAATCCGCACGGGGTCAGGTCGAACAAGCCCTTGACTTCGAAGGCCGAGAGAGACACGGGCTCAGGCCGCCAGCGCCTGGGGGTGGCCGAGATAACGGTGCAAAGCGGCGGACACGATCTCGGGCGCGCTGAGATGCGGATAGTGGCCGTGGGTGTCGAGCACGACCAGTTCGCTCGACGGCATGGCGGCGTGCATGAAGTCGCCGACCGTCAGGGGCGCGATAATATCGTCACGGCATTGCATGATGAGGGCGGGCGTCGTCAGGCCGCCCAGGTCACGGCGATGATCGGACAAGAAGACGACCTTGGCGAAGTGGCGTAGAATTTCGGGGTCGTTGCGCACGAAATAGGCTTCGAGTTCGGCGCTCAGCTCCGGCCGCTCCGGATTGGCCATGACCATCGGCGCCAGATGCGTCGCCCAGCCTTCGAGATTGATCTCGAGAAAGGCCAGCAGTTCGTCGATGCCTTCGCGGTCGAAGCCGCCGTCATAGCCGTCGAGATTGAGGTAGCAGGGCGACGGTCCCAGCAGCATCAGCCGCTCGAACAGGTCCGGGCGTTTGCGCGACGCCAGGACCGCGATCATGCAGCCGACGCTGTGCGCGGCGACCTGGACATCACCGGCGCCCAGTTCGTCGCAAATCTCGATCAGGTCGTCGGCATAGCCGTGCAGAGAGCCGTATTTCCGCCTGTCGTAGGCGGAGCGGTCCGACCGGCCCGAACCGATGTGGTCGTAGGTGACGACGCGGTGGCTGGCTTCGAACCGCGGGGCTATATAGCGCCACATGGTCTGGTCGGTGCCGTAGCCGTGCAGGAAGATCAGCGGCTTGTCGCCGCTTCCGGAAACGGTGACGGCGTTGCGGGTGAGAACGGACATGCGGCACTCGGCGAAAGACACTGATGTGGGCTCGGGGATAACATGGTTGCGGTTAAAACATCGCTTAAGCAAACGATTGCTTGACGCGACGGCACCTTGCGCCCCACCACCATGCGTCACGCCGAATACTCAGTCGCGCCCAACGCTCAATCCCGCCACGTCAGCGCCACCGACACATAGCGCCGGTTGTCGTAACCGATGGTTCCATCGGCGGCATGGGTGATCGGGATGGCGCTGTCGAGCGCGTTCTCAAGGCGCAAGCCGGCGGTTACGTGCGGCGCCAGCGGGTAGTCGGCGGCGAGCGACAGCCTTTGCGACGGCTTAAGCGGCAGGGTGTTGAGATCGTCGTCGAAGGTCCGGCCCTCGAACACCCAGTCCGCGTGCAGACGCGCCCGAGCAAGCTGCGCCTCGAGCCCCACGGCGATGTCGTAGGGTGGCGCCTCGGCGGGACGCAGGCCGACCAGCGCCGGATAGGCCGCGGCCTTCTCCACCCGGGCATCCGTAAAGGTCGCGGACGCGGTCAGGGCAAGGCGCGAGGTCAGGTCATAACGGCCTCGCGTTTCGATGCCGGTGGCGTCGATCCGGCCCAGGTTCTGCCTTTGGCTGTAGAGACCGCCGGCCGGCACGAAACCGACATCGCCGAAGGTGCCCGGTCCCTGCCCCAGGGTGACATTGGTGATCGGATCGCGCAGCGTATTGGCGAAGACGTCGCCGTCGAAGGTCAGACGCCTATAGGCGACATGGACGCCGAACTCGCCGCCGGCCAGCTGTTCCGGGCGCAGGGCGGCATTGGCGTCGGTGACATTGTTGCCGACGCGGAACGGCCGGTAGAGCTCGTTCAATGACGGTGGCCGAAAGCCGGTATAGACCGCGCCGCGCAAGGTGACGGCGCTGTTGAGGTCATACCCCACGCCGACACGGCCGGAGGTGACGGTATCGCTTTGGTCCGCCGGATGCAGGTCCAGCGACACGGCGTCGCTCGCCAGGGTGATTTCGCGGCGATGACCGTCGGTCGAGGTCCAGCGGTCGACGCGCACCGCGCCGGTCAGGCGCCACGGGCCAGTGAGATAACTGCCTTGCGCGTAGGCGCCGATCAGGGCGGTGTCGCTGCCGGATAGGCGCAGCTTGGTCGGCTGGCCGGCGACATAGCTATAGGTCTCGCGCGACTCGCCCGACTGCGCGCGACCATCGGCGCCGATCTCCCACTCGACCGCCGCCGTGTCGCCGCGCAAGGCGGCGTTGAAACCGGTACCGCGCGCCGGCGTGGCGAACTGGTTGTCGGACAAGGTTGCCGTCGCCCGCCCGGGACCGACCGAAACCGAGGTGTTCGACAGATTGGAATCGTCGTGCCATAGCTGCAGCCGGTAGCCGATCGTTGCGTCGTGCGGCTGGCGCGCATAGCTCAGGCTATATTGGTCGCCGCGGGCGACGGCCGTGGCGCCGGCAAGGCCGGTATTGCGGCGGCTATCATAGGCCCCGGCCAAAAGCGAAAGGGCGCCGCAATCGGATATCTTGCACAGTGGTGTTGCCCCGTCGAGCAGCATGGCCGAATCCTGGCCGGTCACCGGCACGTCGGCAGCGCCGCGCTGCGGTGCGCGCACCGGGACATCGCCGCGCAGGGTCTGGTCCGAGGCGTAGAGGGCGACATCGCCGAGCGAACCGCCTACCGTCTCGCGGCTGTTACCGCCCTCGCCGATCTCCAGGCCGGCATAGTCGGACACCTGGCTTGGCGGCGCCAGGCCGAGGTCGATCACCCCGGTGAGGGCGCCCGCGCCATAGGCGCCGCCCCCGGCGCCGCGCAGGACATGGACGTGGTCGATCGCACCCGGCGGCAACGCCGCCCAGATGACCCAATTGCCGAACGGATCGTTCTGCGGAACGCCGTCGAGCGTCACCAGGGCGCGGCCGGCGCCATTCGGCCCGATGGCGCGCAGCGATATGCCCTGTACGGTCGGATTGGCGCTCAGCGAGCTGGTGCGCCGGAACAGCGAGGCCTGGGCGTCGGTCTTGAGCGCGTCGTCGATCACCGGCGCGTCGGCGAGGTCGGCCCGCGTCAGGTCGACATGGCTGAAATCGGCGTCGCCGCGATAGGTGGTGAAGCGCGTGGCCTGGACGACGACTTCGGTGGGGACGGATGCCTGCTGCGCCTGGGCGCCGGCCGCGACCGCCCATACCAGGGCGGCGGATCCCAAAAGACAGACGCGCGTCATGACAGCCTCCCTCGCCTCTGTACCGCGTTAGCCGGGGTCTTGTCAGGAAACAATAGGCCGCGCGCGCTCAGTACGCGCCGATATCGGGCGCCGGTGCTTTCAGCCAAGGCTCCGTCTGCCCGCTTTGCCGCGCCGGACTGTCAGGACGCAGGGTGAAATCGTGCGCCGCCAGGGCAGTGAAGCGCGGATCGCGATCGATCAGGTTGATCTCCGGATGGACCGCGCCGTTCCGTGAAGAGACCTTGACCGCGCCGCCGCACGTCAGGTTTCGCGTCCAGGAGACGCCGGCGTTGTCGTAGCCGTCCATTGTGGCGGCCAGTATGGCGGAATTGTTCGAAAGGATTCCGGCGCCCGGTACCGCACAGGCGATATTGTTGACCCAGGTCACATGGTCGGAATTGACGTTGCTGAGCTCGCCGCGCCAGGTGCCGCTATTTTGCGTGTCGCGGTGATTGTCATAGACGGTGTTGTTGGCGACCGTGACGTTCTGGCTGAGATAGACCTGGATGCCCGCGCCGCCATTGCCATAGACCACATTGCCGGCAACCAGCACCCCGCCGGTATAGGGCCGGCCGCCCTGGCGATCGACGTTCAGGGTCTTGTCGATGATGATGCCGTTGCCGTCGGTGTGGCAGCCGGGACTGGGACAGGCATAGGTCTCGCCATTGTCGCGGCTGATATTGCCGGCGATGATGATGTGCCACGGCAGGGCCGTATCCGCCGGGGTCGGGGTTACGCCGGTCGCCACCTGGGCCTGGTAGGTCGAGATGCCCGATTCCTGAAAAGTATTGGTCGCGGCATTGCCGTAGATGAGATTGCCGACGATCCAGAAATATTCGCTGTCGTTCATCTGCAGGCCGCCACCGCCGGCGTCGTGGATGACGCTGTTTTCGACGACGACATGATGGTGCGCCGGATCGCCGGTCGCCGAGAGCGCCTCGCCCGTGCTCAGGTGATTGCCGTCGATGTCCAGCCCATCAATGACGAGGTAGGCCGTCTCGACATCGACCACCTGATAAAAGGCGCGGCGGGCGATCAGGTGCGCGCCATGCGGCTCGGCCGAGCGGTAGACGACATAGCCATCGACCGCGTTGCGTGCACCGCCGTGGCTCAGCCGCAGCGGCGACATCAGCCCGTAGTCGCCCGCGGCCAGGGTCACGCAGTCGCCGGCGCGCAGCGCGCCTGCGTCATTGGCGGCCTGAGGCCCTTGCCAGGGATGCGCCACCGAACCGTCGCCACCCGGCGCGGCGGCAGGATCGACATGGAACTCACGCGCGCAGTGGTAGGCCGGCACAAGGCTGGCCGCGAGCGGCATCTCGGGCATGACGTCCGGCGCAGCCTGGGCCGCGGACGCCAGGAGCATAATTCCGATCCAGCCAATCATGACGTTCTCCACTATTTGGCACGGCGACTTATAAGCAAGAAACCCCTCCAGCACGCGCCTGAAGACGGCGCGCAGTGGAGGGGTTTCTTGCTTTAAAGCCCTACTTCACCGGCGTGACTTCGATATCCGACACCAAGGCCTGACCGGTGCGCGGGGTGAAGTCGATATGGATATGGCCGTTCGTCGCCGTGGCCTTGACCACCTTGTCGACCGGATTGGCCTTGCCGCCGGCGCTTTGGAAAACGTCGAGAGCCGCCAGCGCCACGGCGCCGTTGACGCTGACATCGAAGGTGCGCGCGCCGGCCTTGTCGGCGGCAGGCTCGATGAAGCGCAGGCGCACGTCGTAATGCCCATCCGGCACGGGGATGTCGTAACTGAAGGCGCCTTCGCGGTAGGTCTTGTAGAGTTCAGGGACCTCGACCTTGGCGTTATGGCCTTCGCCGCCAGTGAAGAAGGCATCGGAGCCGTAGCGCACGCCGTCGGCGGACACCAGGCCGGCGACATCGCCGGCGCGCAGGCGCACCGTGTCGGCGCGCCCGTTGAATTGCCACAACAGGCTGTCGTCGACGGCCGTGCCATCGATCGTCGCCGTCGCCTTGATCGTATTGTCGCCAGGCTGCAGATGCACACCCGGCCAAACGCAAATGCCGCCCCCGCACGCCGCCGCGCCGGCATCGCCGCCATTAACCCAAAGCTCGGCCGTCCGCGCGTTGGAATAGGCCTTTACGTCCGTCACCGCATAGGCGCGGTCGATATAGCGGCGGCCGGCCAGGTGCAGGGTCGGTGCCGGATTCCAGTTGGCGCGGTAATAGTAGAAGACGTCCTTGCGAACCGAGCGATCGATCGAGACAAGGCCCTTGTCGTTCATGTCGATCGAATCGCCTTCGCTGCGTGAGTCGCTGGCGAAGTCGAACATGTTCCAGACGAACACGCCCCAGATATAAGGCCTTGCCGCAATCTGCGGCCACGAGGTCTCGTGATAATAGGCCTCGTATTCCTCAGGGTGCGGCCGGCCCTTGGGCGCGACCGGCCCGCCCAGCGGATTGTCGGTGTGCTGGGTTAAGGCGCCGCCGGCGCCATATTCGGAAATGCCCATCGGCTCGTTCGGATGCACGCCATGCGCCAGGTCGAGGAAGCCGCCGAAATCCTGGGTCTTGCCGACATACCAGCCGTAATAGCGGTTATAGCCGATAAGGTCGGTGATGCCGACGATCGGGTCACGGGCGGCGATCGGCGCGCCCTTGGTGTCGTTGGGACCGGCGCCGTTCAGCGCTTCGCAACAATCGGCGAGCGTTGTGACGCGGCCGGGATCCATCTCATGGGCGATGCCGTTCAGCGTCTTCAGCAGGCTGCCCTGGCGAGACGTCGTATGCATCTGGGTCGGCGTCAGGTCGGTCTCGTTGCCGATCGACCACATCAGTATGGAGGGGTGGTTGTAGTTCTGCTTGATCAGCTCGCGCAGCTGGCTTTCGGCATTGGCGGCCAGCCCCGCGTCGGCCGGCGAGCCGTCATACGAGACGGCATTGACCAGGGGGATTTCCGCCCACACCATGATGCCGCGGCGATCCGTTTCCTCATAGGCGAATTGATCGTGCTGGTAGTGGGCCAGGCGCACGGCATTGGCGCCCATATCCTGCATAACGTCGAAGTCCTGGGCGATGTTGGCCCGGGTGATGGCCCAGCCGACGCCCGGCCGGTCCTGGTGCCTGGCCGCGCCGCGCATCTGAATCGGATGGCCGTTCAGCGTCAGGCCGGTATTGGCATCGAAATGATAGGTGCGCAGGCCCAGAGGCTGGACCGAGGTGTCGACGACGGCGCCCGAGGCGTCCTTGACCGTGACCACGACGCGATAGAGGTACGGGTCCTTTGTGCTGTCCCACAGGTGCGGATGGTCGACCTTGAGCACCAGGCGGCTTTCGGCGACCCCGGGCTTCAGCGTTTGAGCATCCGTCTCGGTGGCGACGACATGGCCCGCGCCATCCTCGATGCACGTCTCGACGCTGACCTTCTGCGGCGTGTCGCCGTCGTCGGCCAGGCGTTCTTTCACCTCCACCGTGGCGATCGCCGGATCGATGTCGAGCGCGCGGGCATAGACGCCCGGGCCGCCGAAATCCATCAGGTCGATATGCACGGTGTCCGTAGTGATCAACGATACCGGACGGTAGACGCCGCCATGGATAAAGAAGTCGGCCGACAGCGGGATGATGTCCTGGGTTGTGCTGCCGGGCGCCGGGCGGCTGTTGTCGGCCTTGACCACCAGAACATTGTCGCCGGCCTTGATCGCCTTGGTCGCGTCGAAGCGGAAGCGCTGGAACGCCCCCTGGTGCTGGCCGAGATATTGCCCGTTCAGCCAGACATCGGCGATCTCGCCGACGCCGTCGAACTGCACGAAATAATGTTTGCCGGCCGGCCGGGCCGCGACCTTGAAGCTATGGCGATACCAGCCGACGCCCTGGACGTTGTCGGAGGTCGGCGATCGCACGGCGCCGGCATTGCCGATATGGTTCCAGGTATAGGGCAGATCGACTCTCGCCCAATCGCTGTCGTCGAAGGCCGGCGCCTCGGCCCCGGTGAGGGCATTGTCCTGCTTGACGCGCCAACCGGCATCCAGCGGCCTTTGCTCACTCGCCTGCGCGGACCCCGCCAGGCACACCATCGCCAGAGCCATCAGCGATACGGACCGGACCATTGCTTTACTCCCTGTCACGGCCGCTGCCGGCCGGCTATTTTTCTGTCGCGGGGCGGCGCGTTTTCATAGCCATGGGACCGGGCATTGTGGCCTGGCCAGACGCGAACACGCGGAGATCAGGCGATTTTCGGTCGGCATTATCTCCCGCCGCGCGCGAAGACATCATGCCTCATAATCATAGATGGGATCATAGGTCAAGCCAGTTGCCCCTCGCCCGGCGGGCTAACGGCTTGTAAATCCAGTCTTTTTCCACGACTGGCCCGGTGGTGGTGGCGAACCGCCGCGACCGCGCGCGCCGCGTCCCAACGGATTGTTTTTACGGGGAAATTTCAGAGGAAAAATCCTGCATCCGGACAAAAAAAGCGGCCCGAAGGCCGCCAAGAATGAGCTGGGAGGAAACCGAGCGTCCCTAGGGGAGACGCGTGGTTGATCAATAGGTAACGGATTGCGGGCCAGGCGTCAATGTGGCCTGTCCAATTTTCACCGCCTTAGGGTCTGGACCTCAATAAGAGGTCCGGCGCGACAGCGAGTCCCGCTTGGCGCGCAGGTTCTGCCGCAGCGATTCGATCTCGGCGGTCTCGGTGGCGTCGAGCAGATAGTCGCGCACCATCTCAAGGTGATAGCGCATGGCCGCCCGCGCCGCCGCCGGATCGCGCGCCGCCAAGGCCTTGACGATGCGCTTGTGCTCATTGACCCGTGCGGTGCGGCCGCCGCCCTGAGCCCGGGTCATGATGCGCGCGGCCAGACGCGAGCGCTTGCGCAACGCCCACATATTGCTGACCGTATCGATCAGCGCGCCGTTATTGGTCAGGCGGGCGATATGTTCGTGGAATTCGTGGTCGGCCTCGTCGCATTCCTGGTCGTCGCCGGCCTGCATACGCGCGATCAGGTCGTTGAGGACGACGATGTCCTCGTCACCCACGGCGGCGGCGGCCACGGCGGCCATCTCGCCCTCGACCAGTATGCGCGCTTCGATCAGTTCGAAGGCGCCGACATCGAGATCATCGCTCATGGTTTCGGCCGCGGCCGGCCCCGGCTGGGCGCCACTGGGCTCGGTGACATAGATGCCGGACCCATGGCGAATCTCGACCACACCGAAGATTTCGAGCGCGATCATCGCCTCGCGCACGGTCGGCCGGCTGACGCCGAAGGCTTCGGCCAGTTCACGTTCGGCCGGCAATTTCTCACCGGGCCGATAGACGCCGTCACGAATCGATTGGGCCAGCTCGTCGGCGACGCGACGATACAGGCGAACGGCTTTGCTGCTATTGGCGAGGGGCATTGGCATCCAATGGGTTTTGCCGCATTAAACGCGAAACCGCGCCTCAGCGCAATGGGGTGCCGGATCGATGTCAGGCCACTTGGTGGAGGTTATGGATTCGCGGGACAGGGGGCGCTTCGGCCCCCTGAGAGCGGTCACCGCCGTGACCTGCTCTTCCCGCGTTTTAACTCGTTCCGAATGGGCGCGAGCCGGAAACCAACACGGCCGGACTGAACATACGCCCCGGACAGGCCGGCCGTGATGGCTTCCTGACTCAGAGACACCGCCGCGATCGGGAACCCTCATGCCCATTTCAAAAAAATATGAATGCCAAAAGACCGCGGCGCGGAAATCCGTTCCGCCGAACACCCGATGGCCCATTCTTTCGCGCAATATGACGCATGCGCGCTCACAGTCTTGCGGCCCGGCGATATCCCAGCTTATGTAGCGGGCCCACCTTAACGCCCGTAAAGGCCCCAGTGACCCCGACTCCGCGCCCGTCCCTTCTCGGTACCTATCTCGAAAAGCGTGACGTCCTTCTGCGCTATATGGCGGCGGCGTGCCGCGATGCCGCGCTGGCGGAGGACATTATCCAGGACCTGTACGTCAAACTGTCGGCACTGGAGACCGAGCCCGTCGTCGACAATCCGTCGGGCTACCTGTTCCGCATGGCCAACAATATCTATCTCAACCGCCTGCGCGCGCTCAAAAGCGAGCGTACGCGCGATCACGCCTGGCAGGCGACCAGTTTCGAGACCGTCGCCGGCGATCCCGTGACCGACGAGCCGTCGCCCGAAGCACGCCTCACCAGCCGGCAACAGATGGCCCGGCTGAGGATCGCCATCGACACCCTGCCTGAACGGACCCAGGCGATTTTCCGCCTGCACAAGCTGGACGGCTTGCCCCAGACCCAGGTCGCGGCAAGGCTCGGCATCTCGGTCAGCTCCGTCGAAAAGCACCTGGCCTCGGCGCTCAAGATTCTGGCGGCACAGGTGCGCGGGGGGGAAGATCCATGACCCCCGAGCCACAAAGGCGCGGCCCCTTTTTTAGGGTGATTTCGCGGCGCGGCCGGGGTTATCTTGTGCCGCAGCCGATAAAAGTGCATCAGTTATTCGTTTCGCTATGAGGGTTCAGACACCTGAAGGTGTCTAAGCATCAGGAAGGTCCATCCGCAAACCCATGTCGCACTCGCAGGAAAATCAGACCGACATCGCGCTCCTGGCGGCGCAATGGGTCGTGCGTGCGCAAGGGGGCGCCATGGGCGACAGCGACATCCTAGCCCTGACCGAATGGCTCGAAGCCGATGCGGCCCATGCCCTCGCCTTCGAAACCGCGCTCGTCAATTGGGACCATCTGGAGGATCAGGTTGAAGGCCTGCGCGTCTCCGAGGCGGCCGCCATTGCGAATCCCGTCCAAAGCGAAGTGGTCAGCCTGTCGGCATTCCGCGATCGAACAGCCCCGCGCAAACCATCCCTGTGGCGCTCGCCCGGCGCCGTCGCCGGCATCGCCGCCGCCCTGACCGCCGCCATCCTGCTGCCGATGTTCGCCCTCAAGGACGCGCCCGTTCGCGTCTACGAAACCCATAAGGGCCAGCGTCAAACCTTCGCCCTGGCCGATGGCTCAACTCTGCAGCTCAATACCGACACGCGCCTGAGCGTGCAATTGTCCGGCCACGCGCGCAAGTTGGTGCTCGACCGCGGCGAAGTGGCGCTCAAGGTGACGCATGACGCCTCGCGTCCGCTGACCCTCGTCGCGGGCGACACGAAGATCACCGATCTCGGCACCGAATTCAACGTGCGGCGTGACGATGACGGCGGTGTCGCCGTGGCCGTGCGCGAGGGCGAGGTGCAACTCACGCAACGCGGCGCGCCTACGGCAACACTTTACCGTGGCGACACCGCCGTGCATCCGTCCGGCACGGTCGGCGCCGTTATCAGCCACGGCGATCCGGATGAGGCCTTTGCTTGGCAAAACCGGCATGCTATCTATCGAAATCAGCCCTTGTCGGTCGTCGTCAGGGATTTGAACCGCTATTTCGATAAACCCATCGTCGTCGACGATCAGGCCGGCAGATTGCGACTGAACGCCATCCTGACGTTGGATTCGGAGCCGCTTGTTGTCCGCCGTCTGCAAGACTTCCTGCCGATTCAAGCGAAGACGACGGATAGTGGCATCTATCTCAGCGCTGGCGTTCACGGCGGCGGCGGGCGCTAGCCCGTCCTGGGCCGCCGACAGCCGGTACCCCCTCGACATTCCCGCCGAGCCGCTGCCTCAGCAACTGGCGTCGCTGGCGGTCGCTACCAATATCTCGATCGGCGGCGTCGATCCGGCGCGCTGCACCGGTACGCCGACCGCCGCGCAAGGCCGTTTCACGCCGGCCCAGGCGCTCGTCCGTCTGCTCAGCCACACAAGTTGCACCGTTACGGTCATCAATGCGACGACCTACCGCCTCAACGCCCGCCCGCCGCGCGCCGCGCCGCCGCCGAAGGCTTCCGCCGTCCTGCCGCCGCCAATCAACGACACGCCGGTGGAAATCACCGTCCTGATCAACCGCCGCCCCGAACGGGTCGGTTCGGCCGCGTCGGCGATCAGTGTGGTCTCGGCCTCGGTCATCGAAAACGGCGACTACGATATCGCCCAACTGGCCGCCTACGTGCCCGGCATGACCGTGACCAATCTGGGCCCCGGTCGCGACAAGATCCTGCTGCGCGGCATCTCCGACAGCGTATTGACCGGCCGCACCCAGTCCCTGGTCGGGCTCTATATCGACGACACGCCGCTGACCTACAACGCCCCCGACCCCGACCTGATGCTGGTCGACATGGCGCGCGTCGAGGTGATGAAAGGGCCGCAAGGCGCGCTCTACGGCCAGGGCTCGATGGCCGGCGTGGTGCGCATGGTCACCAACAAGCCGCAACTCGATGCCTTTACCGGCGACGCTGAAGCTGGCGTCGGCTTCACCCAGGGTGAACCGTCCTATCGCGCCTCCGGCATGATCAACCTGCCGCTTCTGCGCGATCGCCTGGGCATGCGCGTCGTCCTCTATGATGAAAATTCCGGCGGCTTCATCAAGGACCCGAATGCCGGCCCGGACGCGACCAATACCACTATCCGCGCCGGCGGCCGGCTGTCGGGCCAGTGGCGCGTCGGCCAGGGTTTTGTCCTCACCGGCATGGTCCTGGGCCAGCAATTGCGCTCGGACAACAGCCAGTACGTCACCAGCATGCAGGGCCCCTTCCTGCGCACGACGCCGGTCGCCGAGCCCCACGACAACAATCTGCGCGACGTATCGCTGGACCTGCAGGGACCGACCACCTGGGGGACGCTCAAGATCGCGCTCAACCGGCTGCACCACGAGGTCTTCAGCGGTTACGACGCCCAGCCGCTGGCTCAGGTCATCGACGTGCCCAATTCCGGCCAGGTGTTCTATGACGAACAGCAGAACCTGCTGCTGGAGACCGAGGAAGTCAGCCTGGTCTCGCCGTCGCAGGGCAAGTTCCGCTGGCTGACCGGCATATTCAACGCCTTTTCGGAAGAGCATTTCACGCCGCACCTCGTCGACCTGTTTACCAAGCGGGTGCTGTATAACGAGGACCGCGTCGACTGGCTGCACGACGCGGCCCTGTTCGGCGAGTTGTCCTACGACTTTACGCCGCAATGGACCCTGTCCGGCGGCCTGCGCTACGCCGACGATTCCCACGTCACGGAAAGCCAGATCGACCATGTGCGGCTGACCAATTACAGCCGGTTCGGCGACGTCACCGGAAATATCGACACCGGCCGCGCCTCCTATACCGTCAATCTGCGCTACCAGCCGACGCCCTATTTTCTGTGGTACGCCCAGGCGGGCGACGGCTACCGGACCGGCGGCTTCAACACCACCACCCTGTCCCAGACCGCCGTCCCGACCGCCTATCGGGGCGATGCGCTCGACAGCATCGAAAGCGGCTGGCGGATGCGTTCGCCCGATAACCGCATACGGCTGAATCTGGCCGTGTTTCACATGCGGTGGCGCGACATCCAGAGCGATCAACTTCGTTCTACCGGTTTGCCGATCACCGTCAATCTCGGCGACGGCGTCAATACCGGCGTCGAACTGGAAGGCGACTGGCGCGTCCTGCCGCCTCTCCAGCTTCACGCCGTCGCCCTGGTCAATGACCCGCGCCTCGACGAACCCAATGCGCTCTATGCCCGCGACCTGAATTCGGGCATGCCCTACATCGCCAAGCGCAGCTTCTCATTGAGCGGCACCTGGGACAAGCCGTGGCACGGCGGCACGCTCGAGGACACAGCCACCGTGTCGTATCGCAGCCAATCGCCCCTGGATTACGGACCGCTGTATGACGTCCGCATGAACGGCTATGCCACGCTCGACCTGTCCTCGGCCTGGATCATGAGCAAGCTGCGTTACGAAGTGCGGCTGGAGAACGCCAGCGACGTCAAGAGCAACTCGTTCGCCTACGGCAATCCGTTCACCCTGAACGGCTCGACCCAGGTGACGCCGCTGCGGCCGCGGACGCTTTGGCTGTCGATCGGCGCGGGTTTTTAGCTACTCTTCATTTTTGTGCGCGGTTTGTATGCGCTCAAGCGCCGCGCGGGCTCGCGCCGCTCGGCGCGGCAGGCGGTCGCCCTTGCCAAGGCTGCGCCTTGGAAATTTGAGCTAGTCTTCATCCAGCAGATCACCCAGGCGTTCCAGCGCCCGCTCCAGCGGCGGACGCCTGGCCTCGATCCATCGCGCCAGCACATCGAGCCCATCGGTGACCAGGGCGCAGGTGCGCACCCGGCCGACCTTCTGGCTGCGTGCCAGGCCGCACGCTTCCAGCACGGCGATATGCTGCGCCACCGCCGTCACGGTCACGCCCAGGGGCTCGGCCAGGTGCGATACCGAGACCGGCCCCTGGGACAGGCGGTCGACAATGGCGCGGCGCGTCGGATCGCCCAGCGCCTGAAGCACGCGATCGGCCTCGGTCATGCCGCCTCGGCCAGGAGGACATCGAGCCGGCCGAACAGGACCTCCCAGCCGCCCTTGCGCATCTGCGGTCCGTCGGACGGCTGGTAGAACACCGCCTGGTGCGTGCAGATCAAGGTCGTGCCGCCGTCTTCCGCCAGAAGTTCGAAGGTCAGCAGCGCGCTGGAAATATGCCGTTCGCCCAGGGTCATGGTTTGGGCCAGGACGATGCGTCCGTCGGGCACGATGTCCTGATAGACGGCGTCGCTGATCAAGGCCGTTCCCGGAAACGGCGTGTCGGCCCCCATCCGCGACTGGGTAAATTCACGACCACCGGGGCGGAAATCCATATCGAAGGCCTCGGCCGTCGCCGCGTACCACCGGCGTTTCGAGGCGGGATCGCCCAGTGCGGCGAAGACCTGCGCCGGCGATTTGGCATAGCGGCGCTCGATGATGAAGGTGTCGTGGATCGTCGTGGGGTCGGTCATGGCATTCTCTCCATTGTGAAGCTACAACTTCACTATTGGCCAATCACGCTCAATAGTCAAGTTAAAACTTCAGTATTATGCGCGCCCTCTGAAGCCGGCGGCAAGCCGCTGTTCCAAAATCCTATCGGAACCTTATGCCGGGCGCGGTCAGGGGGCGGAAGATGACGTCATGGCCGTCGCTGCAGACCGACCTGACGAATGCCGGCGCCGATTGGGTCGACGAAACGTGTGTGGTCGACGGTCCGCCGGTCACCAGCCGCAAGCCCGACGACATTCCGGCATTCAACACCGCCATGATCGAAAGCCTCGCCCAGCACGCCCGCGCCGCCTCTCACGTCTGACGGCCCCGCGAGACCAATTTGCAACGTTTGTATGACAATATACGTCCTCCGGCACGGCGCCGATTGACCGGCGCCGGCCGCTGAGACATCGTCCGGTTCGCGCCGCCCGAAGCCATCGCTTCGGACTTACAAAACAAAATGCCGCGGCGAACGGAGGAAAACATGACGTCGTTCGTCTCAATGTCAGGAGGGCATGCCGATGCGCGGCGCCGATCCTGAGGTCGTAGCGTGGGTCAGCTCGCACATCGTGCCCTTCGAAGCCGAACTCCGGCAGAAGCTCGCGCATATCTGCCGCGCACAGGGAGAGGTCGATGATCTGGTTCAGGACGTCTATTATCGCCTGCTCAAGCTTTCCTCGGTCGCGCATATCGACGATCCGCGAAACTATCTCTTCCAGATCGCGCGCAACATCGTCATCGATCAGGTGAGGCGCAAGGCCGTGGTCAATATCGAAACCATGCACAATCTCGAGGAACTGGTCGTTCCCGACACCCAGCCGTCGCCGGAAAGCATCGCCATGGCGCGCGCCGAGCTGAAATGGGTGCTGGGCGTCATCGCCAACCTGCCGGACCGCTGTCGCGAGGTGTTCCGCCTGCGCAAGATTTACGGCCTGTCCCAGGCGGAGGCCGCCTCGACCCTGGGCCTGAGTGAAAACATTGTCGAGAAGGAAACCATGCGTGGTATGCACATCATCTCGGACCTCGTCGCCCGTGTCGGCATCTCCGGCTATGACGGCCCGCGCAAGGCCCAAAAACTGAAAAATGCCCCCCTCGCCCAAAAATCGGCGGGTAACGTAGTAGACTAATGTCGGACATCGATGATCAGGCGCTGGACTGGGTGGTGAGGCAGTCGTCGGGCTTGCTCGACGAGGCGGACCGGCGCGCCTTCGATGCCTGGTACGACCAGGGCGAGCGCCAGCAGGGCGCCTATCTGCGCGCCCAGGCGATCTGGCATACGCTCGACAAGACGACGATCCAGGCTAATTTGCGCCCGGCCTCGCCGGGACGTGCGCTCGGCGAAACACGCAAGACGACGTCACGCCGCGGCCTGCTGATCGGCGGGGCATCGGCCGCCGTCGCGGCCGGCGTTGCCGGCTGGTTTTTGGCACCGCGGCTGCGTGCGCCCAATGTCCTGGCTTCGGCCGCCGGCGAAATCCGCAAAATCCCCCTGGCCGACAAAAGCGTGGCCAGCCTGAATAGCGCCAGCCAGATCGAGGTCGATCTCACCCCGGCCATGCGCCGCATCGTCCTGACGCGCGGCGAGGCCCTGTTTCAGGTCGCGAAAAATCCCGAGCGGCCCTTCATCGTCGAGGCCGGCAATGCCCGCGTCCAGGCCGTGGGCACGGCTTTCGGCGTCAACCGCAAGGACGGCGGCGCCGAGGTCCTGGTCACCGAGGGCATTGTCGAGGTGTGGAACAGCGACGGCGACGGCGTCCGCCGGCGCCTGACCGCCGGCCAGTCGACCTTCATCAGCGAAATCCCCGCCGCCATCGTCGTCGCCTCGGTTCCCGCCGATGTCGAACGCAAGCTGGCCTGGCACGACGGCAAGATCATCCTCGACAACGAGACGCTCGGCGACGCCGTCGCCGAGTTCAACCGCTACAACGAAACCAAGCTGGTCATCGCCGATCCGGCGATCCGCGACCGGCGCTTCGTCGGCCAGTACCGCCTCGACCAGCCCGACGACTTCGCCGACACGGTCCACGCCCTGCTCGATATTCCGGTGTCGCGGACCGACAAGGCGATCATGCTCGGCGACAAAAACCGCGGACTCTGAAATTTTTCGGCGGAACGCCTTTCGCCGTTCGTCTCGGGAATCGAGGGGGCATGTATACGCCCCTCCCAAAAAGAACGTACAGGGCGCCGCGCACAGGGGAAGCATCGCATGAATGCCGCCGTCAGGGGCAAGGGGATGGTGGCGTTTTTCCTGACCGCGGCCGTGTACGCGGTGGCCGCCCAGGCCGCTCATGCCACGGATCCGGTGGCCGTCTTCAATCTGCCGGCCGAATCGGCTCACCTGTCGGTCCCCGCCTTCGCCAAACAGTCCGGCCTGCAGGTCCTGGCCAGCGCCGGCGATCTCGACAATGTCACCACCCGAGCGGTGTCCGGCCCGCTGAAGCCGGACGTCGCGCTGCAAAGACTGCTCGACGGCACGCCGCTGGTCATGCAGATCAAGGCCAACGGCGCCATCCTGATCCTGCGCGCCCCTGCCCCAACGGTCACGACCGCCCCGCCCGCCGCCGAACCGGACGTCGTCGTCATCATCGGTTTCCACAAGAGCTATTCCGACGCCATCCAGATGAAGCGACGCGCGGACGGCATCAGCGACGCCATCTCGTCGGACGGCCTCGGCCGCTTCCCCGACCTCAATGCCGGCGAGGCATTGCAGCGCGTCACCGGCGTCCAGGTCAACCGCGAAGCCGCCTCGCGCGACGCCACGATCAATCTGCGCGGCCTGCCCGGCACCTATGCGCGCACGACGATCAACGGCCAGGCTTTCGCCGAGCCCATCCTCGACAGCTCAATCCCGCTGGGCGCCTTCAGCACCGACATCTTCTCGGCCATCAACGTCAACAAGAGTCCGTCCGCGGCCGACCAGCCCGGCGGCCTCTCCGGCAATATCGACCTGCAGATCGAGCCGGCCTCCAGCCGCAAGCCCGGCGGTTTCTACAAGGTCGGCTACGAATATGACGATCTGGGCGGACGGACCAGTCCGGCGGCGACGATCGGCTACAATGCCCGGCTAAGCGACCGGATCGCCGTGTTCGGCGTGGTCGCGGTCAAGGACGAATCCTTCCGTCGCGACTCGATCAATTTCAACGCCTATACGGCGCTCAACGACCTGACGCCGGGCTTCGCCTCGGCCTATGCCGGCTACTACGCCCCCATGGCCTCCGGCGGCGTCTGCCCGTCAGGCCAGACCTGCAGCGTGATGGGCACCGCCACACGCGGCACAAACGGAGTGCTGTTTCCCTCCGACATCCGCGAACTGATCAAGACGAACCAGGGCACCCTGGTCACGGCGGCCGGCGGCATCGACTATAAGGCCAGCGACACGACCAGTCTGAGCCTTAGCGGCTTTTCCACCTCGCGCGATCTCGGCGGCAATTCGACCCAGATGGTCGAGATCGACCTGAGATCGCCGCTCACCGTCGTCACGCCCACCGCCGCCCTGTTTTCGCCGGGCGACGGCAACACCTATGTCGACCGAGTCAATTTCAGCAATGCCCAGATCAACACCTCCTACCGCGCCGAGCCGGTGGTGGAGCGCACCTGGTATCTCAACGGCGCCCTGCAGTGGCGTGAGGCGCCCTGGCACGCCAAGGCAAGCCTCGTCCTGTCGCACGCCGACAACGACAGCAGCCAGACCCAGGTCGACTGGCGCACCGTGCCTCAGGCCGGCGCCGGCAACGGCGTTTCCGGCACGTTTGCCTCGGGCGGCAGCGAAATCCGCGACTTCAGCCTGGTGGTCTCGCCCAGCCCCGCCGCGTCGGTGACGCCGGGCCCGTTCAACTGGGTCGGGCTCGGCAACCCGGCCTTCCAGCAGAACGCCAACGGCGACCAGCTCGTCGTCGCCGGCTCGTCGGGCTATGCCGCCAACGACCTTCGCTCGGCGCAGTTGGACGTCGATCGCGCCTTCAGCGGCCCCGTCACCCAGCTCAGCGGCGGGATGCGCCTCGAACGCGACGCTTTCGTCTCGCGTGGCTACCGCACCAGCGCCGAAGGCGTCGACACGGACGACATAGGCGGCGGCCTGCTCGACAGCGGTCCCTTCAATGACGGCTTTTTCGGCGGCATCGCCGACGGCGACTATCGCGGCGCCCAGGGGATCGACTACGCCTATGCCCTGTCGCATCTCAGGCCTGTGACGGTGGCGCCGGGCGACGTGCTGACGGCGACGGGGTGGATCAACGACCCGACCAATTCGGCCTATTCGGCGAACAATTTCAGCGTCTTCGACGGCATCGCCTCGGCCTATTTCATGGCTCGCCTGGCCACCACCGTCTTCGGCGTCCCCGTCCACGGCAATACCGGCCTGCGCTACGAGACGACGGACCAGCGCATCGACGCGCTGAACCAGAAGACCGACCTCTCCGGCAATATCATCTATGTGCCGGAGACCTTCACCCAGTCCTACCACAACTGGCTGCCATCCCTGCTGCTTAGCGCCGACCTGACGCCCGACCTCGTGCTGCGCGGCGACGCCTACGCCACCTTTGTCAGGCCGCAGCCGCGCAATCTCAGCCCGGCGACCTCGGTGGTCGCGACCAGCGACGGCTTCGACGTCACCTATGGCGGCTACAAGCTCAAGCCCTTCACCGCCGACTCGGTCGACGGCGCGCTCGAATGGTACAATCGCCGCGGCGGCCTGGTGTCGCTCGACCTGTTCCAGAAGACCATCCACAACCTGGTCGCCGCGGATACAAGCCTCGACCAGTTGTGCCCGGCCGACGCCACGGCGCTGGGCCTCGGCCACTTGCGCGTCACCGGCGACAGTTGCGTCAGCGATATCCTGGTGAACGGCCAGCCGGCGGTGGTCGTCGCCACCGGCAATTCCAATCAGCCCAATCCGCTGACGGTCGACGGCGTCGAGTTCAGCGTGCAGCAGAATTTCGACTTCCTGCCCGGTGCATGGCGTATTTTGGGGCGCAATCTGGGCGGGGTCTTCAACTATTCCTACACGCGGATTTCCGGGCACAATCCCGACGGCAGCAAGGCCATATTGCCCGGTGTATCGAGCCACATCTACAACCTGATCGGCTATTACGAGACGCCGCGCTTCGGCGTCCGTCTCGTCTACAATTATCGCGGCCCCTATATCCTGTCAGGCACCGGTACCTTTACCGGCGGCCCCAGCCGGGTCGCGGCGCGCAGCCAGCTCGACGGCGCACTGTCCTGTGCATTGAGCGCGCGGCTGACCCTGTCGCTCGACGCCGACAATATGACGGACGCGCGGCGCACCCAGTATCAGGGCGTGCCCGAACTGGCCCGCGCCAATGACTATGATGGCCGGACGTTTACGCTGACCTTGCGTTCCACTTTCTGAAGTCTAATCCCAAAAATTTTGGCGGAAAAGAACACCGCGCCTCGTTTCGGTTAATAGAGGGGCGACTGAGCGACCCCTCGCAATCGACAGGCGCCTGGCGCCGGGGACAGAGGGAAAACGTCTTATGAAGTCCAAGCTTAGAGTCAAGCGCTGCCGCCTCATGCTGGCTTCGGCCAGCCTTATCGCGCTGGCCGCCATACCCTTCACGGCGGGCGCACAGACCGCGCCAGCCTCGACGACCGCCACGCCGGCCGCGGCGAGCGACGCCAACACCGTCGTCGTCATCACCGGCTTCAAGAAATCCTATGCCGACGCCGTCAAGATGAAGCGCGACGCGGTGGGCATCACCGACTCGATCTCGTCGGACGGTCTCGGCCGTTTTCCCGACCTGAATGTCGGCGAGGCGCTGCAGCGCGTGCCGGGCGTCCAGATCAATCGCGAAGCCGCCTCGCGCGACGCCACCATCAATCTGCGCGGCCTGCCCGGCACCTATGCGCGCTACACGATCAACGGCCAGGCCTATGCCGATCCGATCCTCGACAGCTCGACACCGTTGGGCGCCTTCAATGCCGACGTCTTTTCGGCGATTTCGGTGATCAAGTCGCCGGATGCCGCCGACCAGGCCGGCGGCCTGTCGGGCAATATCGACCTGCGCATCGCCTCGGCGCTCAGCCGCAAGGACGGCGGCACCTTCAAGGTCGCGGAGGAATATGACGACCTGGGCGGTTATACCAGTCCGGCCTTTACTCTGGGCTACAACAAGCATTTGAGCCCGGACCTCGCCGTCTTCGGCATCCTTGCCTACAAGAAGGAAAAGTTCCGCCGCGACTCGATCTATTTCAATGCCTATTCGCCGCTGTCGGCCTCGACGACGCCGAACTTCGCCAGCCAGTATTCGGACTATTACGCCCCCTTCAACAGCAACGGCACCTGTCCGAGCGGCGAGGTCTGCGCGCCGACCGGCACGGGACTGAAGTCGAAGACCGGCGTCTTGTTCGCCTCGGACAACCGCCAGGCGGTCAAGTACAACGAAGGCGACCTGTTCACCGCGGCGACCGGCGTCGAGTGGAAGCCGAACGACGAGACCCGCCTGGGCCTGACGGCCTTCTATACGCGGCGCAACCTGTCCGACAACCAGACCGACCTGTTCGAAGTCGATATGCGCGGCGCGAAAACCGTCATCACCCCGACGACCGCGCCGGTGCTGCAGGGCGACGGCAACTATTACGTCCAGGGTTACGACTACGCCAATGCCCAGGTGAACGACTCGTTCCGCTCGGAGCCCCTGCTCGAACAGGCCTGGGACCTGGACGGCACGGCGGAATGGAAAAATGACAAATGGCGTCTGAGCGGGACGCTGGTCGATTCACGCGGCGAAAACAATTCGCTGCAGACCCAGATCGATATCCGCAACCTGCCGACCACGGCCGGCAACGGCGTCAACGGCGCGTTCAATTCCGGCGGCGCCAAGATCAACGACTATATGTTCAGCCTCAACCGCACGCCGGCGGTCGTCGTTCCGGCCGGGCCGTGGACCTGGGGCGGCACGGGCAACGAGCCGACCCAGATCGCCGCCAATGGCGACCAGATGATCGTCGCAGGCAGTTCGGAATACGGACTGAACGAGGTGGAAGCGGCGCAGGGCGACATCGAGCGCCAGTTCGCCGGCAGCATTCTCAGCAGCCTGCAGGCCGGTGTGCGGACTGAACGCGACACCTACGTCTCGCGCGGCTACCGCACCAGCGCCCAGGGCGTCGATACGCAGAACATCAACAGCAACTTCATCACGGCCGATCCTTATGCCAGTAGCTTCTTCGGCGGCCAGGCCGGCAGCCCTCTCGGCAACTGGACCCAGTTGAACTACAATTACGCCGTGTCGCAACTGCAGCCGGTCACCGTCTCTCCCGGCAGCACCCTGACCGCGACCGGCTGGATCAACGATCCGACCAATGCCTCCTATTCGAGCTATAATTTCAACGTCCACGACGACATCAGCGCCGCCTATCTGATGGGCAAGTTCGCCTTCGACATCGGCGCCGTGCCGGTGCACGGCAATGCCGGCGCCCATTACGAACAGACCAATCAGTTGATCGACGCCCTCAACAAACAGTCGACCTCGACGGGCGGCATCGTCTACGTGCCCGTGCAGTTCCGCCAGAAATATCACGACCTGCTGCCGTCCTTGCTGGTCGACGCCGACCTGACCGACGACCTGATCCTGCGCTTCGCCGACTACAAGACCTTCGTGCGGCCGCAGGCGCGCAACCTGACGCCCGCCACCGCCGTCAGCAGCAACAGCACCGGCTATTCGATCTCGTACGGCGGCTTTGACCTAAAGCCCTATTCGGCGGATTCGCAGGACATTTCACTCGAATGGTACAACCGCCCCGGCGGGCTGGTGTCGATCGACATCTATCAAAAATACATTCACGATCTCATCGCGCCGGACACCAGCCTGGCCGATCTGTGCCCGGCCGACGCCACCGCCTTCGGCCTCGGCCATCTGCATACGGTCGGCACCACCTGCTACAGCGATATTTTGGTCAACGGCCAGCCGGCGATCATCCAGGCGTCGGGCAATCACAACGAGGCCAACACCATCACCGCGCGCGGGCTGGAATTCAGCGTCCAGCAGAACCTCGACTTCCTGCCCGGCTTCTGGAAGAATTTCGGCGGCCAGTTCAACTATTCGCTGGCCAACATCTCCGGGCACAATCCCGACGGCACCAAGGCGGTGCTGCCCGGCGTGTCGAAGAACGATCTCAATCTGATCGGCTATTACGAAACCAAGGTGTGGAGCCTGCGCGTCATCTATAGCTGGCGTGACGCCTATATCCTGACCGGCGGCACGACCTTCACCGGCGGCCAGAGCCTGGTGGCGCCACGCGGCCAGCTCGACACCTCGTTGTCCTACACCATCAACGACCGCTTCTCGGTGTCGCTCGATGGCTACAACCTGAACGACGCGGAGCGCGTGCAGTACCAGACGACCAAATATATCCCGCGCGAAGCCGATTACGACGGCCGCACCTTTACCCTGACGTTGCACGGATCCTTCTGACCTCCCTGAAGGTAACCTCAGCGGAACCGGTTCGCCGGTTCCGCTTTTTTTGTATAGCCAGACCATCAGAAAGCGTAAAAGTCCTCATGCGCCGCTTCACCCCCGCCGCCCTCTTCGTTCCGCTCCTTTTGGCGACATCCGCCATGGCGCAGACCTATACGCCGTCGCCCGGCGCCTCGCCGGCAATCGCCGCCGACGTCGTCTCCAGCGACGCCATCGACCGCGTCTGGTCCGGCCATAGCGTGCGTTCCGCTCTGCTGGTCACGACCGACCGCATCTATATCGGCTATTACGACGCCAACCGGCAGCTCACGGTCGCCGTGCGCGCCTTGAGCGGCGGCGGCTGGACCTATCAAAAGCTCGACACCTGGAACGACTGGGACAGCCACAACTATATCGCCCTGGCCGTCGATGGCTCGGGACGCATCCACGTCGCCGCCAATATGCACGCAAGCCCGATGACCATGTTCCGCACCGACACCACCGGTGACGTACGCACGCTGAAGCGCGTTGACGTCCTGGTCGACGCCACGCTCGAGCGCTCGGCGACCTATCCGATCTTCCTGCACGACAAGACCGGGCGGCTGATTTTCAAATATCGCGATGGCTCAAGCGGCAACGGCAACGAAATCTACGACGTCTTCGACGCGGCGGCGACCACCTGGTCGCGGCTGACGGCCGATCCGCTGACCGACGGCGAAGGCCATCGCAACGGCTACTTCATGGGCCCCGTGCTCGGGCCCGACCAGCAGTTCCACATTACCTGGGTATGGCGGGAGTCGCCCATGGCCGAGACCAATCACGACCTGAGCTATGCCCGCAGTCCGGACCTGATCCACTGGTTCCACGCCGATGGCCAGCCCTTCACGCTGCCGATCCGCCTGAACGACGCCGAGATCGTCGACCCGGTGCCGGTCAAGGGCGGGATGATCAACAACAATACGATCATCGGCTTCGACGAGCGCGGCCGGCCGATGATCACCTATCACAAGTTCGACGCCGCCGGGGACACCGAGATCTATGTCGCCCGGTATGAGGGCAAGACGGCAGGAGGCAATGGCTGGCGTATCGCCCAGGTATCGCAATGGAAGGGCTATCGCTGGGATTTCCGTGGCGGCGGCTCGCTAGACGCGGAGTTGTTCGTGTCGGGCGCCGAGCCCGACGGCCCGGGCCTGCTGAAAATCCCCGTCATCCGCCAGGGCCAGTCGATCGACTTCATCGTACGCTCGAGCGACCTGTCGCTGGTCGAGGCGCGCCCGGTCGTATCTTTGAAGGACGAGTTGAGCCGGACGATCAAGGTGCCCGACGGCATGCAGCTTAATCTCGTGACGGCGCCTGGTGCCGGCGACACGCTCTACGCCCTGGCCTGGGCGGCGCGCCCGCCGCACCGCGACCTGCCGTCGGCCGACATTCCCGAGCCCACCACCTTGTCCTTCCTGACGCTGAAGGTGAAACACTGATGTCCAAAACCGTAAGACCCCGAGGAACGGATCCCTCGGGGTCTTGCGGTTTCGGCGATAAAAACGGGGCGGTTTACTTGCCGATCTCGCGGCTGACGCCATTTTCCTGGCGGTTCAGCCGGCGTTGCTCGCCGCGAGTGATGTGGCCGCGGTCACGGGAGGCGTCGAGGCGCTCCTCGGCGCGAAGGCCGCGGTCCTGGGCGCGCAGGTCGCGGGCCCCGGTGCGGGTCAGTTCGCCTTCGCGGCGTTCCTCGGTGATGCGGCGGTTCTGTTGGGCCAGGCGCATATTCACCTCGGTGCGGCGGGGGTGCTCCTTCTGCCAGGCCGTCGCGGCATTGGCGCCG
>OUWB011209574.1_pt1 | contig 24504 bp, 21 predicted proteins | sample 1779821 | NCBI WGS metagenome assembly OUWB01 (sample SAMEA3914806, study PRJEB12502) | metagenome | biome: forest; material: soil | place: Canada | collected 2011-08-03 | depth 0.1 m
AGGGCGTCGGCGGCGTCGGCCCCCACCCCAGCGGCGGCGGGCAAAAGGCGGGCGATCATGAAGGCCACCTGGTCCTTGTCGGCGCCGCCGGTGCCGACCACCGCCTTCTTGACCACCTTGGCGGCGTATTCGGCCACCGGCAGGCCGGCACGGGCCGGGGCGATCATCGCCGCGGCGCGGGCGTGGCCCAGCTTGAGGGTGGAGGAGCCGTTGGCGGTCATGAAGGTCTCCTCCACCGCCGCCTCATGCGGGGCGTGGGCGGCGATCACCGCCTCGACGCCGACGAACAGGGTCAGCAGGCGCTCGGCGAAAGGCAGGCTCTCGCCCGGGGCGATGACCCCGTGCGCCACGTGGCTGAGCCGGCCGCCGTCGAGGCTGATCACGCCCCAACCGGTGCGGCGCAGGCCCGGATCCAGTCCCAGGATGCGAATCGCGTTCGTCATGTGTTCCGCACCATCGCCCGACTTGGGCTTGGACGCAAACGACGAAGGAACGGTTAACCGGGCGTGAAGAAACAAGGTTAGCAGGCGGTTAAAACAAAATGTGAACAAGGTCTGAAAAATCATGGTTAACGAGATGTGGATAACTCCTATCCAGTTGCTTTAAATCATATTATCGAGCTTTTTCACGCCCTGAACTGCGCGATCACGCCGGACGATGTTTCCCTTGCGTTCCGGGCCGTTCACCCCGATTGACGCCCCATCCGGCCCCGCCCATCCTGGCGCCGATCAGCAGGGGTCCAGATGATGCGTTCCTTAACCGCGGCGGTGGCGGCTCTTGTTCTCTGCGCGGCGCCCTCGGCGAGCCTGGCCGCGCGGGTCGGGGCGCCGGCGCCCAATTTCAGGGTCTTCACCTTCGATCATCAGGCCTATTCCCTGGCCCAGCTGCGCGGGCAGGTGATCGTCCTCAATTTCTGGGCGGTGTGGTGCGCGCCATGTCGGGCGGAGATGCAGGTGATGGACACCTATGCCCGCCAGCACCCAGGCCAGGGCCTGCGCATCTTCGCCGTCACCGTCGACGACACCGCCAGCGACAGCCAACTGCGGCCCCTGGCCAAGGCGCTGGCCTTTCCCCTGGCCACCCGCATCAGCGGCTGGGGCTATGGCGAGATCGACGGCGCCGTGCCCACCAGCTACGTGATCGACCGCGCCGGCATCCTGCGCCACGCCGAGCCCGGCGCCTTCACCGACGACAGCTTCGACGCCCTGATCACACCCCTGCTGGCCGAGCCGCCGCCCGGCGAGGCGCCCGCCCCTGGCATGGTCGGGACCTCCGCGCCGATCGTGCGCGCGCCGGCGGCCAAGGCGGCGACGCCGGCCTCGTGACTGGGGCCTATCAGCCTGCCTCTGTTGAAATGTGAGCCTCACCCCAGGCGCCTCGGGATGAGGATTATCGGAAGCTGACCCGCGCCGGACGGCGCCATCCTTGCCAAGAGGTTACCAGACCACAGTCCTGGGGAACCCGTCATGGCCGCTTCCGTCGCCATCTTCGTTTCAAAACGGCTTCAGCGCCCGGCCGCGGCGATGCTCTGTCTCATGGCGGCACAATTGCTGCTGGGCCTGGCCAGCTGCCAGCCCGAACCGGCGGCCATGGCCGCGCGGGTGGCGGTGGGCCGCTGAAGGCTAGAACCCGACTCCCAACGGGTAATCAGAAATAGGTCGTCGTCCCGGCCGCAGCACAGCGGAGAGCCGGGATCCAGGAGATCGTGCGCTGGCTCCTGGGTCCCGGATCGGCCTTACGGGCCGTCCGGGATGACGAAAGAAACCTCGAGACCCACCCTCCCGCTTCCTTGATTGTCGGGAGGATCTTCAACCTCCCAGGCTCGCCGTGAAAAAGCACTTTACAAAATAAAGCTCTTCGCCATTATGTCATCACCAGGCTTAAGGAGGGCTCTGGCCATGAATGAAAACATCAGCACCCTGAAGGACGATCTGGCCTTCATGCGCAATCTCGCCGAGGAGGGGCGCTCGCAACCTTCGCACGGTGGGCGGTTCCTGGTCGGCTCGGGCGCGGTCTATGGGGTCGCCTGCCTGGTCCAGTGGGCCGGCGCCGAGCATCTGGCCGGCCTGACCGCGCAGACGGCGTCCTGGTCGTGGCTGATCGCCACCGTGGTCTGGGTGGGGGTCTATTTCCTGCTGGTGGCCGACCTGAAGCGTCGCGGCGCGCCGCGCAACCAGGCCAACCGCCTGTTCGGCGCCGGCTGGTCGGCCACGGGCGCCGGGATCATCGTCTTCGCTCTCGCCAACTGGATCGCCTCGGTGAAGCTGCACAGCAATGCGCCCTTCACCACCCAGGCCCCGGCCGTACTGGCCTTCTACGGCGCGGCCTGGCTGGTCAGCGCTGCGGTGCTGCGCAAGCTGTGGGCGCTGGTCACCGCCCTGGCCTCGTTCGCCTTCGCCCTGGGCCTGGCCTGGCTGAGCGACGACGTGAACCTGCTGCTCGGCTTCGCCGCCGCCCTGGTCGTGCTGCTCATCCTGCCCGGGCTGCGCCTGATGCAGGGCGAGACGCGCCCGGCGGCCTGACGAGGGCCCGGTATGGACGGTTTCGACATCGACCAGATCGACGAGGTGATCCACGGGCGACTGCGGCTGGGGATCATGGCCTATCTCTCCAGCACGGAGACGGCCGAGTTCACCGAGCTTAAGACCCGGCTGCAGGCCACCGACGGCAACCTCTCGGTCCACCTGCGCAAATTGGAGGAGGCCGGCTACGTGGCCATCCACAAGAGCTTCGCCGGCCGCAAGCCCCTGACCCAAGCGCGGCTGACCGAGGCCGGCCGCACGGCCTTCGTCAAATATCTCGACGCCATCGGCAAGCTGGTCGAGGCGGCGGGCTAGGCGACGCGACAAGCCCCCAACTTGACCCCGGCCTGCGATGCGGGCCGGGGTTTTTGTTGGGGCGGAGAACCCCCTCACCCGCCCACAAGGGGCGAGGGGGTTTTCCTTCTCCCCTTGCGGGAGAAGGAAGGGGCCCGATCACGAAGCGATTGGGGAGGATGGGGGGTTTCTCCACCCATGCGCATGACCACAGACTCGCCTATATCCGCCCCATGGACGAGGAGACCTCCACCAGCCCGCTGATCGGCGCGGCCCTGATCAAGGACCACGCCACGCGCCTGCCCGACAATCCGGGCGTCTACCGCATGCTCGGCGACGAAGGCGAGGTGCTGTATGTGGGCAAGGCGCGCAGCTTGAAGAAGCGGGTGACCCAGTACGCCCAGGGCCGCTTCCACACCCAGCGCATCGCCCACATGGTGCACCTGACCCGGGCGATGGAGTTCGTCACCACCAAGACCGAGACCGAGGCCCTGCTGCTGGAGATCAATCTGATCAAGCAGCTGAAGCCACGGTTCAACGTGCTGCTGCGCGACGACAAGAGCTTCCCCGAGATCCTGATCCGCCGCGACCACGCCGCGCCGCAAATCCGCAAGCACCGCGGCGCCCATTCCATCCCCGGCGACTATTTCGGCCCCTTCGCCTCGGCCTGGGCGGTGAACCGCACGGTCAACAGCCTGCAGAAGGCCTTCCTGCTGCGGTCGTGCACCGACAATGTCTATGAGACCCGCACCCGGCCCTGCATGCTGCACCAGATCAAGCGCTGCAGCGCGCCCTGCGTGGACCTGATCAGCCTGGAGGACTATGGCGGCCTGGTCGGCCAGGCGCAGGACTTCCTGACCGGCAAGAGCCGGGCGATGATGAAGACCCTGGCGGACGAGATGACCGAGGCCGCCGAGTCGCTGGAGTTCGAACGCGCCGCCCGCCTGCGCGACCGCATCCGCGCCCTGTCCTCGGTCAGCCAGGACCAGTCGATCAATCCGCAGACCGTGGACGAGGCCGACGTGTTCGCCGTGCACATGGAGGGCGGCCAGGCCTGCGTGCAGGTGTTCTTCTTCCGCGCCGGGCAGAACTGGGGCAACCGCGCCTATTTCCCCAGGGTGGCCAACACCATCGAGGACGAGGGCGACGAGGCGGCCGGGGTGCTCGACGCCTTCCTGGGCCAGTTCTACGACACCCAGGCCGTGCCGAAGCTGATCCTCACCTCGCACGAGCCGCCCAATCGCGAGCTGCTGGCCGAGGCCTTCAGCCTGAAGACCGGCCGCAAGGTGGAGATCGCCCGGCCGCAGCGCGGCGAGAAGGCCGACCTGGTCGGCCACGCCCTGACCAACGCCCGCGAGGCCCTGGGCCGCAAGATGGCCGAAAGCTCCGCCCAGGGGAAACTGCTGGCCGGCGTGGCCGAGGCCTTCGGCCTGGAGACGCCGCCCGAGCGGATCGAGGTCTATGACAACTCGCACATCATGGGCACCAACGCCGTGGGCGGGATGATCGTGGCCGGGCCGGAGGGCTTCCAGAAGAGCCAGTACCGCAAGTTCAACATCAAGAGCACCGAGCTGACCCCCGGCGACGACTACGGGATGATGAACGAGGTGCTGCGCCGCCGCTTCTCGCGCCTGATCAAGGACGAGGAGGCCGGCGACGCCGCCCCGCGCCCGGACCTGGTGCTGGTCGACGGCGGCGCCGGCCAGCTGGCCGAAGCGCTGGAGATCATGGCCGACCTGGGCGTCGACGACGTGGCCGTGGTCGGCGTGGCCAAGGGGCCGGACCGCGACGCCGGGCTGGAGCGGTTCTTCATTCCCGGCAAGCCGCCGTTCATGCTCGAGCCCAAGAGCCCGGTGCTCTACTACCTGCAGCGCCTGCGTGACGAGGCCCACCGCTTCGCCATCGGCGCCCACCGCACCCGGCGCGCGGCGCAGATGGTCAAGAACCCGCTGGACGAGATCGAGGGCGTGGGGCCGGGACGCAAGAAGGCCCTGCTGCACGCCTTCGGCTCGGCCCGGGGCGTCTCCCGCGCGGCGGCCGGCGACCTGGCCAAGGTCGAGGGGGTCAGCGACGCCCTGGCCCAGCGGATCTACGATCATTTCCACAAGGGGTGAGGGTCAGAGCCGACCTTCAGCAATTCGCTCACCTCGGCGTCCGCCGGGATAAGCGGGGCTATGTCGCCGCTCGCCTCGGCGCCCCGCCGGGTGCTACCAAGCGCCCATGAAGCAACTGCCCAATATCCTCACCATCGGCCGCCTGATCCTGTCGCTGCTGATGTTCGCGGCCCTGGCGGCGATCGGCGCCGGGCTGACGATGCAGCCGGCCGCCTTCCTGCCCCGGTTCGCCCTGGCCGCCTTCGTGGTCGCGGCCCTGACCGACTTCTTCGACGGCTGGCTGGCGCGGCGGTGGAACGCGGTCAGCCTGCTGGGGGCGATTCTGGATCCGATCGGCGACAAGATCCTGGTCTGCGGCGCGGTGCTGGGCCTGGCCTCGGTGAACGCGCCCGGGGTGCTGATCCCCGGCGCCCTGATCCTGTTTCGCGAATTCGCCGTCTCGGCCCTGCGCGAGGTGCTGGCCCCGCGCGGGATCAAGCTGCCGGTGACCTTCCTGGCCAAGACCAAGACCACCCTGCAGCTGGTCGCCCTGGGCGGCCTGATGTTCGTCTGGTTTTGGCCGGCCTGGGGACCACGGGTGGAGCTGGCGCGCCTGCAAGGCGCCTATGGCTGGGCTGAAGGCCTGCTGGACCTGGCGGCCCTGGTCACCGTCTGGACCGGGTTGGAATACGGCCTGGCGGCGCGCAAGGCGTTGAAGGCCCGGTGATCCCTTCTCCTCTCGAGGGAGAAGGAGGGGCCCAGGCGAAGCCTGGGAGGATGAGGGGGCTGGCCGGGCTTGCTCAAGCTTGGCAGGCTGGACGCATGGCCGAGCCGCTTCCGCCCCTGGCTTTTGCACGCACCATGCGGCGCGAACCGACGCCGGCGGAACGGATACTGTGGCGATTGCTGCGCAGCCGCCAATTGGCGGGCGCCGAATTCCGCCGTCAGGTTCCGATCGGACCCTATATCGCTGACTTCTTATGTTTCGACCCCAAGGTCATCGTCGAATGCGATGGAGGCCAGCATGCGGACAGCGCCTACGACGCCGCGCGCGACGCATGGTTCACCGCTGCAGGGTTCGAGGTGATGCGGTTCTGGAATTCGGAGGTTATCGACCATCCGGAGGGTGTGCTTGAGACGCTGATCGACCACCTCAAGCGCGGATAGAGCCCCCTCATCCTTCCCAGCCGCCGTCGCGGCTGGGCCCCTTCCTTCTCCCTCGAGGGGAGAAGGAAAAATGAGCCCTAAAGCGGCTGCGCCACGGGCGGCGGCGGATCTTCCGGCAGGGGGATGAACTCGTCGTGATCGTTGGGCGGCAGGACGAACCGGCCGGCCTTCCAGTCAGCCTTGGCCTGCTCGATCCGCGCCTTCGAGCTGGAGACGAAGTTCCACCAGATGTGCCGCTCGCCCAGCGGCTCGCCGCCCAGCAGCATGACGGCGGAGGGCTCCTGCGCCGTCACCGTCACCGTCTCGCCCGGCGCGAACACCAGCATCTGGCCGGCGCCATAGCTGTGGCCGTCCACCTCCACCCGGCCGCGGGCCACATAGGCGGCGCGCTCCGGATACTCCGCCGGCAGGCCCGCGCGAACGCCCGCCGCCAGCTCCCAGTGGACGTAGAACAATGGCGAGAGGGTCTTGACCGGCGTCTCCACGCCGAAGGCGCGGCCGGCGATCAGCCGCGCCCACAGACCGTCCTGCTCATAGGTGGGCAGGTCGGCGGCGCCATGGTGGGCGAAGGCGGGGGCGATCTCCTCCTGGCCGTCGGGCAGGGCGACCCAGGCCTGGATGCCCTCGACCCGCCCGCCCAGGTCGCGCACCGGCCCGTCGAAGCGCTCGGAATGGGTGATGCCGCGCCCGGCGGTCATCCAGTTCAGCTCGCCCGGACGGATCGCCTGGTCGAAGCCCAGGCTGTCCTGATGGCGGATCTCGCCGTCGAACAGATAGGTGACGGTGGCCAGGCCGATGTGCGGATGCGGCCGCACGTCAGTGCTGCGCGGCACGCCGGCCGGCATGTCCACCGGACCCATGTGGTCGTAGAACACGAATGGCCCGACGCTGCGCCGCTTGGCGAAGGGCAGCACCCGGCCCACCTCGAACCCGCCCAGGTCGCGGCGGCGCTGGTCGATGACGAGTTCGATCATGGGCGGCCCTCCGGGGCGGTGATGATGGCGGATTGGAACGGAGAGCGGGCCGGCCTGCAAGCGGCTGAGGGCGGATTTCTCAGCGCCTGCGCCGCGTGCGCACCGACTGTCATCTACGGCTCACCCACACCAAGGCTCGGCCGCTTCGCCGGCCCGCATCCCTTCGTCATGGCCGGGCCTGTCCCGGCCATCCAGCCCAGAAAGACGCCGGTCGGCCTCAGGGAGTCTCCGAAGTCTCCAGCGTAACCGCGGCCCTGTTCCGGGCTAATCGCCGGGACGAGCCCTGCGATGACGTATAAGGGGAGAAAGCCCCCTACTCCGTCAGGTGCGGGCTCACCAGCTTGAGCGGTACGGCGGTGGAGTTCTTCACGCTGCGCACCACGATGCGGCTCTCGATGTTCGACACCAGGCCCAGCGACAGCAGCTTGTCGCGCAGGAAGTCGTCGAAAGCGTGCATGTCCACGGTGACGATGCGCAGCTCGTAGTCGGCCGCGCCGGTGACGGTGGCGCACTGGGCGACCTCGGCCCAGCGGGCCACGGCGTTCTCGAACGCCTCCAGGTTCTGCTTGGTCGGCAGGGTCAGCTTGACCGTGCAATAGACCTCGAAGCCCAGGCCCAGCTTTTCGCGGTCGAGGATGGTCACCCGGCGCTGGATGACGCCGGCGTCCTCCAGGCGCTTGATCCGCCGCCAGCAGGGGCTGGAGGACAATCCGACCTGCTCGGCGATCTCGGCGACCGACAGGGCGGCGTCGTGCTGGATCAGGTCCAGGATCCGCGCGTCGATGGCGTCCAGCAGTTCGGGCAAGTTTATCCTCCAGAGGCGGGGTGGGCGGGTATCTGTTGCGTCAACAACCTATATTCGGCGATGATCGCAATCAATATTTCAATAGCGACGTTTCTCCGGCTTGGCGATGGCGCTGCGCGAGCGCTGTTTTCTCGCGCAGCGAGCAGCACATTCGAGGAGCACAACCCAACGTGAGCGTTCCCGGAGCGGCCTTCGACTTCGACGCGGCGGTGGTGGGCGCCGGGGCGGTGGGCCTGGCCTGCGGCTACGCCCTGGCCCGGCGCGGCCTGAGCGTGGTGGTGCTGGAGAAGGAACGGGCCATCGGCCAGGGAATCTCCTCGCGCAATTCGGAGGTCATCCATGCCGGCCTCTACTATGCGACCGGCTCGCTCAAGGCGCGGCTGTGCGTGGAGGGCCGCCGGCGGCTGTATGAATTCCTGGCCGCCCACGGCGTGGCCTTCGACCGCTGCGGCAAGCTGGTGGTGGCCACCGAGCCGGCGGAACTGCCCAGGATCGAGGCCATCGCCCGCCAGGCGGCGCTGAACGGGGTCGAGGACTTGGTCCCCCTGACGGCGGCGCAGGCCCTGGCCCTGGAGCCGGCCCTGCGCTGCGTCGGCGCCCTGCATTCGCGCCAGAGCGGGGTGTTCGACAGCCACGGCTACATGCTGGCCCTGCAGGGCGAGATCGAGGATCGCGGCGGCGCCGTGGCGCTGGACGCGGCGTTCGAGGGCGCCGAGCCCCTGGCCGGCGGCGGCTTCACCGTGCGCACGGGCGGGGCGGCGCCGACGCAGCTGACCTGCCGCCTGCTGGTCACCGCGCCGGGCCTGGCCGCCCAGACCGCCGCCGCGCGCATCGAGGGGTTTCCCATCGGACGCATCCCGCCGCTGCATCTGGGCAAGGGCCGCTATTTCGCCCTGGCCGGGCCCGCGCCGTTCCAGCGCCTGATCTACCCGCCGCCGATCGCCGGGGCGCTGGGGGTGCACTACCGCCGCGACCTGGGCGGCCAGGCCCGCTTCGGCCCCGACCTGATCTTCGTCGAGCAGGAGGACTATGTGGTCGATCCGGCCGCAGCCGAGGGCTTCGCCGCCTATATCCGCCGCTTCTGGCCCGGCCTGCCCGACGGGGCGCTCAGCCCCGACTATGCCGGCATCCGCCCCAAGCTACATGGCCCAGGCGAGCCGCAGCCGGATTTCCGGCTGGATGGGGTGGGCGAGCATGGCCTGGAAGGGCTGGTGACGCTGTTCGGCGTCGAGAGCCCGGGGCTGACCAGCTCGCTGGCGATCGGGGAGGAGGTGTGCATGAGGCTGGGGTTGGAAGCGGGCGGATAGAGCCCCCTTCCCAATCGCTTCGCGATCGAGCCCCTTCCTTCTCCCTCAAGGGGAGAAGGAAAATCCCCTCGCCCCTTGTGGGAGAGAAAGTACGACGGTATCCGCCAGGCCCGCCCCGGCTTGCCTGGACTTGTATATCACGTTGATTTTCAAAGGAAATTTGCAAAGCACCCCTCACGGGTCTACGCTCCGGCCGCAGTAAAACCCCGCTGGCCTGCTTACGTGGTGCTTACGCGAGGCGCTTTTCGGAAGGCGGGTTGGCATGGCGAAGCTCACAAAACGTACCGTCGATACGGTCGAGATCCAGGCCAAAGACTACGTGATTTGGGATGAGGATCTGCCCGGCTTCGGCCTGCGGGTGTTCGCCTCCGGCAAGCGAAGCTACGTCGTCCAGTACCGTGCGGCGGGCCGCTCTCGGCGCTTCACCATCGGCCTGCACGGCGTCTGGACGCCTGAAACGGCTCGCCGCGAGGCGAAGGCGCTGCTGGGTCAGGTGGCCCACGGCGGAAACCCCACCGAGGAGCGCCAGCTCGATCACCAGGCGATGACGGTGAAGGAGCTCTGCAACCGCTATCTCGCCGACCTCGACAAGGGCCTCATCCTCGGCAAGGGCGACCGCCCGAAGAAGGCCAGCACAATCATCACCGACGTAGGCCGTATCAAGCGCCACATCATCCCCTTGCTGGGCAGCCGGCGGGTCAAAGTCTGACCAAGGCCGATGTCGCCCGCACCCTGAAAGACATCATGGGCGGCAAGACGAAGGTCGATATGAAGACCGGCAAGCCGAGGGGGCGCGCCATCGTGAGGGGTGGCGCGGGCACGGCCACGCGGACGATCGGGCTGCTCGGCGGAATCCTCAGCTACGCCGTCGAGCTGGGCGTCATCGAATACAATCCCACGCAAGGCGTTCGGCGGCCAAAGGACAAGGTGAACCGCCGGCGGCTCAGCGAGCAGGAGTACCGCGCCCTCGGCGACATTCTTCGCGACCGGATCGAGGAGGGGCGCTACGCGACCGCCGCCAGGATGATCCGCCTGATCGCCCTGACCGGCTGCCGGCGCAGCGAGATCATCAAGCTGCGCTGGGAGGAGATCGACAGCGAGGGCAGCTGCCTGCGCCTGACGGACAGCAAGGAAGGCGCATCCGTCCGCCCGGTCGGCCTGCCGGTGCTGGAGCACCTGGAAAGCCGCCGACCCGAAAGCGCCGAAGGCTACGTCTTTCCCGGCTGGGCCGAGGACACGCCGTTCGGGGCCTTTCCAAGCCATTGGGATAAGATCTTCGCCCAGACCGCTCTGGCCGACATCACGCCACACGTCCTGCGCCACAGCTTCGCCAGTATCGCCAACGACCTCGGCTTCACCGAAGCGACCATCGCTGCCCTCGTTGGCCACTCGCGCGGCACGGTGACGAGCCGCTACATCCATTCCGTCGACACGGCGCTGGTGATGGCCGCCGACAACATCGCCGGCTACATCCAGGACCTCCTCGACGGCGCGGCGCTCAAACACACAACCTACGCGCTGGATCGCGACTCCCGGAAGACGTCGCTGGCGCATTTCCTCGGCAAGGCGCCGGCTTCCACCGATGGGACGAGCGACCACCCGTAAGCCAAACCCTCTGCAGCGCCTTGATTGCGCGCCGAGTTGTAGTTACATCCCCGTCGTTACAGGAGCGCGGTCTTGGATTGGACGTGGGACCGGCGCAAGGCCGCCACCAACCTCAGTAAGCACAAGGTCTCGTTCGAGTTGGCCGCAATGGTGTTCGACGATCCGAACCATCTCTCAAGGGTGGATGACTATCCCCTGGAGGAGCGTTGGCAGACGATCGGACGGCCCCTCGCCGAGAGCGCCCTCCTGCTTCTTGTGGTGCATACGGATGCCTCTGAAGGGGGGCTTGGCGGCCGGATCATCAGCGCCCGCAAGGCCACGGCCCGCGAAAGGAAAGCCTATGAAGAAGGATCGTTCTGACATGGAGAGGGCTGCGCTTCTGAAGCAGGCGGCCGAGCTGGAGGCCATGCCCGATGCCGAGATCGACACGAGCGACGCGCCCGAGGCGGCGAGTTGGGCGGGCGCGGTGCGTGGGCGGTTCTATCGCCCGATCAAGCAGCAGCTGACAGTGCGGCTGGATTCCGACGTGGTGGCTTGGTTCAAGGCGGCTGGCGAGGGCTATCAGACCCGCATCAATGCGGCGCTGCGCGAATATGTGGAAAGCCATTCCCGCAGCTAGCGGGGACCTTTGGCGTTCGCCGCCCTGGTCGACCATTCGCGCGGCACGGTGATGAGCCGCTGCATCCGTTCGGTAGACATCGTGCTGGTGATGACCGCTGACAATATTGCGGGCGCTATGACCGCCAGAGCGGTCACGAAGCCCGTTCATGACCGCGATAACGGTCAAGGCGAGACAGCCGCGCCGCCTCGCCTCTATTCCCGACTGGCGCGAAAGCCGCGCGGCAGGGCTGTGAAGGAAGACTTCCTCCCGGCTAATTGGAAGTCAGCGGGCCGCTGATTGGAAGCGAGCGGCCCTGCTACGCTTGCCCGTAAAGTAAAATCCGAGAGGCGGACCCAGTCCAGCGCTCTCGGCGATACTTGGCCGAAAACCTGTTCACAGCTGGGCGCCAACGGTGAAGCCGGCTGCAAACCGCAGCCTGATTCACAGGAAAGCCAAATGATCAAATCCATAAAGTCCAAAGCCGTGGGCGCCGCCGGTTCTCGAGACGTCAAATCGTCGGAGCCTTCTGCTCTCAGATCGTCTCTGGGGCGATCGCTACGTTTCATCGACACCCGCCATGCGGCGGCGATCCTCGGCCTCTCCCCGCGCACGCTTGAAAAATTCCGCGTCCACGGCGGCGGCCCGGCCTACCGGAAGTTCGGGGGCAGGGTGCTCTATGCGCTTGAGGACCTCGACGCCTGGGCTGCGCTGGCAGTCTGCACTTCGACGTCCGATCCTAGCCCATCTCGCCTTATTGAGACACGGGTCACCAAGGTCGGCCGCTCTCGCCGCACCCGATGACGCTAGTCATTTGAGGTTGGCTGCCAGAGCTGACCAGCCTGCTGCGCGTACGCGCAGCAGGTCGAGCCGACCGGGGAAGAGCAGAACGAGCTATGGACCTCTATCGAGGCGAACGCCGAGGCCCGGCGCCACGCACTAGCGGGCCGCACCAAGGGTTCGACGCGTAGCATGATCAACCGAGCGGAGACCGTGGCCTGTGAATGCGGTCATCCGGACTGCCCTGGGGGCGTGCCGGTTCCGCCGCCGTTCAAACTGCACTTCGAAGCCCTGTCGGACGATCTGGCCGACATGCTCATGTACGTTTCGGTGCGCACGTCCTCGTGGGAATTCGACGGCGAGCGAACCGACTTACATGATGTTCTCAGCCTCCTGTTGGCCGCAGCCTTTCGAGCGCGCGATATCGCATCAGCGCGCCTGATCACCGAACTAAACGGCTTCTCCGGGATCGACAGCGAGATTTACGCTCGCTTGCTAATTTTGGATCAAGAAGGGTCACTCAATGCGGAGTGCTCGCCCCGAAAACGGGCCGAATGTCTGGCGAGCGTGTTCTACGACGTGCATCAGGTGCTGACAGAAGCCTTCGGCGTAGACTTCTGCGCCGGCGCTCCAAATGCAGACGTCATGTGCTCGCCAGAGCCTGATTGGGTGGCGAAGGTGCGTCGCCGTCACCGTCTCCGGCGAGATCGCGGTTATGAGGTCCGGCTGCGAACACAGCCGTCATGGTCCTATTTCGGCTCTAACCTTCGGGGCATCATGGCGCTGCAGCTTCCCGAGGAGGCCGCGGATCAACTGAGAAATGGCTTGGCGTTTGAAGCCCAGACGGTTCCGGGCATCGGCGCCCAGCTCTACCGCTCGCGAGACCTCTTGAACGCGCCTTCCTCTGCCGCGCTCGATGAGCTCGTCTGGCTGATCGCCTGCGTGGACAACGCCGCCTCCAAGCCACTCGTCATTCCCACCGACTCTCATCTAATCGGAATAGGTCAAAGATCGATCGCGGCGGTGCGGACCTATGCCGGTCGCGAAAGTTTCCACCAGGCGGCCGACGATCTTCGCGCGCGCCGCGAGAGCGAGGCGGCATTTCTGTACGATGGCTGTCTTTGCGTGTGGGCCGCCAACCTCAATGATGCGCGTTTTGAATCCATGGTCCAGGAACTCGTGGCCAAGGAGACCGGCGTCTCGCGCGTGCGTCAGGTCGGTGCGACCCGGGAGCAAGATGATGGCCGTGATCTGATCGCTGACTGGAACGTGGTCGCGGACCGAGGGGGCGAATTTCGAGGTTACGGAGGTCAGATACCCTTCATCCAACCCCGCCAGGTTCTCGTTCAAGTGAAGGTGCGCGGCAAAGGTGTGGGACGCTCGGATGTGCCCAACCTCAGGGACACACTTGATCACTACCAATGTGATGGCCTGCTGCTGGTGGCGTACCCTAGAGTGACCGTGCCTTTGATGGACCACCTGGCTGAGATGCGGCGACGGGGGAGATGGTGGGTGGAGTGGTGGGGCCTTCCGGAACTCGAAACCCGTCTTCGTCGCCACCCCGAGATCGCCCGACGGTATCCAGACCTCATCGAACTGAGAGAAAACATATTGTGACTTTGGTGATCCATCGGTTCGATAACACCGGACCTCCAGACTCTCCCATGCGCGACACTGCACACTAGCCATGTAGTCTGCGTCCGAACTCACTGAGTTCGACGAGAGGCATCCTTTGAGGCCAAGCGAGAGTGACATAGTCAGTCAGGCAGTGAGCAGTCCTCCCAAGGTCTCTATAAGTCAATTCTGTGCATTGGAGTCGCCACCGAGATCGCACAGATCGGACGGGTTGGGAGGCCACTCCAGGGCGATAGCAGCCGAGGCTGCCAGCGGCTCACCCGTATGCCAGCGTCCGATGCGGATAACATCCTGAAAAATAAGACAATTGTCGTGTGAGGGCACGCCTCTTTTCGCCGGGCCTCTCCGCCCATCGCTTACCCTTCCGCCTGGGAAGGCAATTCGGAGGCGCGGCGACATCCATTTATCTATCTGATAAATAACAAGAAAAATGGCGCACCCGACACGATTCGAACGTGTGACCTTTGCCTTCGGAGGGAGGGGCCCAGGCGCAGCCTGGGAGGGTGAGGGGTTTCTCAGCCGCCTCCGCCATTCCGCCCGCGCCCAAAAACCGGTAGGAGGCGGGCATGGACATGACCACCCTTCAGGCCCGCGCGCGCCAGGTCCTCGCCGAGGCGACCCTGGGCGAATTGCCCAACCATTATCGCGGCAAGGTGCGCGACAACTACGACCTGCCAGACGGGCGGCGGGTGATCATCGCCAGCGACCGGCTGAGCGCCTTCGACCAGATCCTGGCCGCGATCCCGTTCAAGGGCCAGGTGCTGACCCAGACCGCGCGCTACTGGTTCGAGGCCACCGCCGACCTGTGCCCCAACCACGTGCTGGCCTATCCGGACCCCAATGTGGTGATCGGCCAGCGGCTGGATATCCTGCCGGTGGAGATCGTGGTGCGCGGCTACCTGGCCGGAACCACCGGCACCTCGATCCTGACCCTCTACAAGGCCGGCCAGCGCAGCATGTACGGCGTGACCCTGCCGGACAGCATGGCCCCCAACCAGACGCTGCCTCAGGCGATCATCACCCCCACCTCCAAGGCCTTCGACGGCGGCCACGACGCGCCCCTGACCCCGGACGAGGTGGTCAGCCAGGGCCTGGTCACCGCCGACCAGTGGCGCCAGCTGTCGAACTACGCCCTGGCCCTGTTCGCCCGCGGCCAGGCCCTGGCGGCGCAGCGCGGGCTGATCCTGGCCGACACCAAATACGAGTTCGGCCTCGATCCTGAGGGCCGCATCGTGCTGGCCGACGAGATCCACACCCCCGATTCCAGCCGCTTCTGGTTCGCCGAGAGCTATCCGGACCGCTTCGCCGCCGGCCAGGCGCCGCAGAGCTTCGACAAGGACTTCGTGCGCAACTGGGTGGTCGCCCGCTGCGATCCCTACAAGGAGGCGATCCCGGCCATCCCTGAGGACGTGATCGTGGAGACGGCGGCCGTCTACATCCGCGCCTTCGAGACCATCACCGGCCAGGCGTTCGAATTCCCGGCCGACGAGCCGCCGCTGGAGCGCATCCGCCGCAATTTGGCGCCGGTGATTGCGACGTTGGATTAAGGGTTCGGCGCGCCTCCTAATTCCTCCCCCTGTGGGCAGGGCTATCGCATATAGCCTGAGCTCTCTTTCCTGCCCCGCGCAGCGGGGGAGGTGGCGGCGCGAAGCCGACGGAGGGGGCGTTCACCGCCTTTACCGCCGCAGCGCCCCCTCAGTCAGGGCTGCACCCTGACAGCTCCCCCGCTTCGCAAGGGAGCAAAGAAAACCGCTGGCTCCATAGGCGATGGCCCTGCCCTACGGGGGAGGAATTGGATCGCGTTTTGGACGCCGGGAACGTCCTACTTCTGATGCTTGCGCCCGACCTTGGCCGGTGCGGCCTTGGTGGCCACCGCCTTGTGCGCGGCGTGGTGGCGGCCGTGATGGCGCGAGGCCTTGGGCTTGGCCGAGCTCGTCGCCGCATCCTTGCCGGCCGCCTTGCCGTGGCGGCGCCCATGATGGCTCGCCGCGGCGTGATGGCCATGATGGCGCGAGCGGCCGTGGTGGCGGCTGGGCGCCGCTGATTCGGCCGGCGCCTCCTTCCAGTGGGCGTGGTGGTGCAGGGGCTCGGCCAGGGCCGGCAGGCCGATCGCGAGGGCCAGGGCGGCGGCGAGAGCCAAGAGGCGCTGGGTCATCCGTTTCCTCTTCAAAAGGCTGCGTCAGACTGACGCCGCCGATCCGTCCGCCGCCGCTGCGCGGCTGGCGTCGCTGCGGATTGTTACACCGGCCAGCCCGCGCGCGTCAGCGGCCTGAGACAATTTAACTGGCGCCCGGCGCGGGATGGTGTATCTCCCGCCGCGGGCCACGTCCCCCCAACGGGGCGCTGCTCATCTGTAAGGATGGGAGACATCATGACGACCGCACCCGCCAAGCCGGCCATCCGCCCGGCTCGTCCCGAATTCTCTTCGGGCCCCTGCGCCAAACGTCCCGGCTGGGACGTGGCCAACCTCCAGGGAGCGGCTGTCGGCCGCTCGCACCGCTCCAAGATCGGCAAGGCGCGCCTGAAAGAGGCGATCGACCGCACGCGCGAAGTGCTGCAGGTCCCCGCCGACTACCTGATCGGCATCGTGCCCGCCTCGGACACCGGCGCCGTGGAGATGGCCCTGTGGTCGCTGCTGGGCCCCAAGCCCGTGCAGGTGCTGGCCTGGGAAAGCTTCGGCAAGGACTGGGTCACCGACGTGACCAAGCAGCTGAAGATCGAGGCCGAGGTGCTGAGCGCCGGCTACGGCCAGCTGCCCGACCTGACCAAGGTGCGCGCCGACGCCGACGTGATCTTCACCTGGAACGGCACCACCTCGGGCGTGCGCGTGCCCAACGCCGACTTCATCGCCGCCGACCGTGAAGGCCTGGCCATCTGCGACGCCACCAGCGCCGTGTTCGCCCAGGACGTCGAGTGGGCCAAGCTGGATGTGGTCACCTTCTCCTGGCAGAAGGTGCTGGGCGGCGAAGGCGCCCACGGGGTGCTGATCCTCTCGCCCCGCGCCGTGGCCCGCCTGGAGAGCCATACGCCCGCCTGGCCGATGCCCAAGCTGTTCCGCATGACCAAGAACGGCAAGGTCACCCTGGACCTGTTCGAAGGCGCCACCATCAACACCCCCTCCATGCTCTGCGTGGAAGACTATCTGGACGCCCTGAAGTGGTCGGCCAGCCTGGGCGGCCTCGAGGCCCTGCAGGCCCGCGCCGACGCCAACTTCGGCGCCCTGGCGGAGTGGGCGGCCAAGACCGCCTGGGTCGACTTTCTGGCCGACGTCCCGGCCACGCGCTCCAACACCAGCGTGTGCCTGAAGATCGTCGATCCGCGTGTCGCCGGCCTGCCCGCCGAGGGCCAGGCCGACTTCGCCAAGAAGCTGACCGGCCTGATCGAGAAGGAAGGCGTAGGCCTGGACATCGGCGCCTATCGCGACGCCCCTCCAGGCCTGCGCATCTGGTGCGGCGCCACGGTGGACACGTCTGACCTGGAGGCCCTGACCCTCTGGCTGGACTGGGCCTTCGCCACCGTCGCCGCCGAACTGCTGGCCGCTTAATCCACCCGCTCATCCCGGCGAAAGCCGGGATCCAGTTCCAAACTGTGCGCCGGCCGCATGGATCCCCGCTTTCGCGGGGATGAGCGGCCTATAAAAACCCCATTCGCAAGGAAGACCTGACCATGGCTCCCCGCGTTCTCATCGCCGACAAGCTGTCCCCCGCCGCCATCGAGATCTTCAAGTCGCGCGGCGTCGACGCCGACGTGAAGACCGGCCTTCCCAAGGAAGAGCTGCTCAAGATCATCGGCGACTATGACGGCCTGGCCGTCCGCTCCGCCACCAAGGCCGACAAGGACGTCCTGGCCGCCGCCAAGAACATGAAGGTGATCGGCCGCGCCGGCATCGGCGTCGACAATGTCGACATCCCGGCCGCCACCGCCGCCGGCATCGTGGTGATGAACACCCCGTTCGGCAACTCGATCACCACCGCCGAGCACGCCATCGCCCTGCTGTTCGCCCTGGCGCGCCAGCTGCCCGTGGCCGATGTCTCCACCCAGGCCGGCAAGTGGGAGAAGAACCGCTTCATGGGCGTGGAGCTGTTCGGCAAGACCCTGGGCCTGATCGGCGCCGGCAATATCGGCTCCATCGTCGCCGACCGCGCCAACGGCCTGAAGATGAAGGTCGTGGCCTACGATCCCTTCCTGTCGCCCGAGCGCGCGGTGGAGATCGGCGTGGAGAAGGTCGAGCTGGACGAGCTGCTGTCCCGCGCCGACGCCATCACCCTGCACACCCCGCTGACCGACAAGACCCGCAACATCCTGGGCCGCGAAGCCCTGGCCAAGGCCAAGAAGGGCGTGCTGATCGTCAACTGCGCCCGCGGCGGCCTGGTGGACGAGGCGGCCCTGCGCGAAGGCCTGGACAGCGGCCACATCGGCGGCGCGGCCTTCGACGTGTTCGTCACCGAGCCGGCCAAGGAGAACGTGCTGTTCGGCGCGCCGAACTTCATCGCCACCCCGCACCTGGGCGCCTCGACCAACGAGGCCCAGGAGAACGTGGCCCTGCAGGTGGCCGAGCAGATGAGCGACTACCTGCTCACCGGCGCGGTCAGCAACGCCCTCAACAGCCCCTCGGTCACCGCCGACGAAGCCCCCAAGCTGAAGCCCTTCGTGGCCCTGGCCGAAAAGCTGGGCGCCCTGGCCGGGCAGATGGTCGACGTCGGCCTCAAGGCCATCGACATCGCCTATGAGGGCGAGGTCTCGGCCCTGAACGTCAAGCCGCTGACCGCCACCGCCCTGGCCGGCCTGCTCAAGCCGATCCTGTCGGAGGTCAACATGGTCTCGGCCCCGGCCGTGGCCAAGGAGCGCGGGATCACCCTGTCGGAAAGCCGCCAGGACGAGTCGCCGGTCTATGACAGCCTGGTGCGCATCACCGTGACCACCGAGCTGGGCAAGCGCTCCTTCGCCGGCGCCCTGATCGGCGGCGCCCCGCGCGTGGTCGAGGTCAAGGGCATGGAGCTGGACGCGGCCTTCATGCCGGCCATGCTCTACGTCAACAACCAGGACAAGCCGGGCTTCATCGGCGCCCTGGGCGGCCTGCTGGCCGAGGCGGGCATCAACATCGCCACCTTCAACCTGGGCCGCCGCGCCGCGGGCGAAGACGCCATCTGCCTGGTGGGCGTCGACCAGGCTCCGGACGAGGCCCTGCTGGCCAAGGTCCAAGGCCTGGCGCACGTGAAGGAAGCCCGCGCGCTGGTGTTCTGATCTGAGGGCTTATCCAACACCTCTTTCCTTCTCCCCTTGAGGGAGAAGGAAGGGGCCCAGCCGCGACAGCGGCTGGGAAGGATGAGGGGGCTGGCCCAGCCTGCTCAAGCTTGCCAGGATCAGTCCATGACCGATCCGCTTCCGCTCCGGACCTTCGCGCGAGGCATGCGCCGCGAGCCGACGCCGGCGGAAAGGGTCCTTTGGCGCCTGCTGCGCAGCCGCCAACTCGGCGGCGTGAAGTTTCGCCGCCAGGTTCCGATCGGACCTACATCGCCGACTTCTTGTGTTTCGAGCCGCAGATCATCGTCGAATGCGATGGTGATCAGCATGCGGACAATGCGTATGACGCCGTCCGCGACGCTTGGTTTCGTGGCGCGGGGTTCGAGGTGATGCGGTTCTGGAACCCTGAGATTCTGGAGAACTCGGAGGGCGTCCTGGAGACGCTGCTCGACCGGTTGAGGCGCGGATAGAACCCCCTCATCCTTCCCGGCCGCAATGCGGCCGGGCCCCTTCCTTCTCCCTCGAGGGGAGAAGGAGAAGTCTACTTCACCACCGGTAGCCAGACTGCGCTGGCGGCCTCGGCCGAGCGCATCACGGTGATCGTCGCCGGCCGATAGTCGCCTGGCTGGGCGGTCAGCGGGTTGGCCACATAGGTCTGCGGGTTGCGGTCGTAGAGCGGGAACAGGGTCGACTGGATCTGCACCATGATCCGGTGGCCGGGCAGGAACACGTAGTTCTGGTTCGGCAGGGCGAAGCGGTAGTGCTGGGCCTGGCCGGCGGGGATCGGCGAAGGGTGCTCGAAGCTGTCGCGATAACGGCCGCGGAAGATGTCCGTGCCGATCGGCAGCTCGTAGCCGCCCAGCTCCGGCTGGCTGGGATAGACCGGCGGATAGACGTCGATCAGCTTGACCACAAAGTCGCCGTCCGTGCCGGTGGTGGCGGCGATCAGGTCGACCAGGGGCGCGCCGCCGATGCGCACCGCCGTGGTCAGGGGCGCGGTCTCATAGGTCAGCACGTCCGGCCGGCCGTCGACGAAGCGCTGGTCATGCACCAGCCAGGTGCGCCAGGCGTCGGTGTCGGCGAACCGGGCCGGGCGCGGCTCGAACGGCACGGGCTTGGCCGGATCGGAGACGTAGGAATCGCCGCCCTGGGCCTGCGCCGGCTTGTCGAAAGACAGGCCGAAGCCCGCCTGCAGGTAGAGCGGCGTCAGGCCCTGGACGCAGCCGCTGGCGCAGGCCAGCGGCCAGTCGTTGAACCGGTTCCAGAAGTTCTGCGCCGGATTATAGATCGTCACCCGGGCCAGATTGGCCGGCGGCCCATCCTTCAGGTGCTCGCTGAAGAATGGCAGCACCATCTCGTTGCGAAACTGCAGCGCGGTGTCGCCATTCCACTTGAACGGCCCCAGGGTCCAGCCCTCGCGGTTGACCTGGCTGTGGAACCAGGGGCCGATCACCAGCCAGTTGTTGGCCTCGTGGCCCGCGGCCTTCAGCGCCGCGAAGCTGTGATTGGCGCCCCACATGTCCTCCTGGTCCCACAGGCCCTGCTCCCACAGGGTGGGCACGTCGGAAGGGTGGGCGGCGACCAGCTTGTCCAGGGCCTGGGCCTGCCAGAAGCCGTCATAGGCCGGATGGGCCAGCATCCGGTTCCACCAGGGCAACTGGTCGAGGCCGTTGGCGCTGGCGTAGGCGGCGGGAGAGCCGGCGGCCAGGAAGGTCTCATAGTCGTCATAGGCTGGGCGCGGGACCGGCTTGCCCTCGCCGCGCTGCTCGGTCTGCTCGGCGAAATAGTCCAGGTTGGGCTGGCGGAAGGCGCCGTAGTGATACCAGTCGTCGCCCATCCAACCGTCGACCATCGGGCTTTCCGGCACGGCGGCCTTCAGCGCCGGGTGCGGGTCCAAGAGGGCCATGACCACGGTGAAGCCTTCGTAGGACGAGCCGATCATCCCGACCTTGCCGTTGCTCTGGGGCAGGTTCTTGACCAGCCAGTCGATGGTGTCCCAGGCGTCGGTGGTCTCGTCGGTGGCGGAGGCGTTCAGCGGCCCGCGCGGCGGCCGGGTCATCTCGTAGGCGCCTTCCGAGCCGTATTTGCCGCGGATGTCCTGATAGACGCGGATATAGCCGGCGCGGACGAAACCCTCGTCCGCGAGCGGCAGCATGGCCAGCATGGAGGGGCTGTCCTGGCGCTCGGCGCGGGCCTTGGCGTTGTAGGGCGTGCGGGTCAGGATGATCGGGGCGTCGTGCGCGCCCTTGGGGATCACAATCACCGTATAGAGCTTCACCCCGTCGCGCATGGGCACCATCCCCACGCGCTTGACGTAGTCATTGGCCGCCTCCGGCCGCACGAACTTGGCGGGGATGTCATCGGCCTGCGCCGCCAGGGCCAGGGCGGGCGAGGCGGCGGCCAGGGTCAGGCCGAGGACGGAGACGAGCAAGGCTCTAATGGGAGACATTTGACTTCGCCCTCGCGGCGGTGTGCGGCGAAAATGCGCGCATACACCCCGTAGCTCGAAACAAAAACCCCGCATGCGTAGATAACAGGGTTCAATATTGCGAAGCCGGTTCGGCAGGCGTCGCGGCCCGGTCCAGCAGCCCGCGCCAGGCGGCCTCCAGGGTGGGGGTGAAGCGGGCCGGACCGCCCAGGGCGCTGGCGGCCAGGTGCGGGCGAAGGCCCTGGCGCAATTCGGCCAGGCGCTGGGGATCACCGGCCAGGGCGGCGGCGCGGGCCACATAGTCGGCGGCCGAGCCGGCGGCCAGCTCTGTCAGGCCCAGTTCGGTCAGGAAGGCCAGGGTCTGGCGCGAGGCGGGCGCCGCGCCTGGCCAGGTGATCACCGGCACGCCCATGGCCAGGGCCTCCAGGCTGGTCATGCCGCCGCCAAAGGGGAAGGGGTCGAGGGCGATGTCCACCTGGGCGTATTCGGCCAGCATCCGGGCGTGGGGCGCGTAGCCGCTGAGGATCAGCCGTTCGGGTCCCACCCCCTGGGCGGCGAAGGCCTCGGTCAGGCGCGCGCGCACCTGCGGCTCATCCAGGCTGGTCCATTTGAGCTTCAGGCGTGAGCCCGAAACCTGCGCCAGCACCTGCGCCCACAGCGCGATCACCTCCGGGTTCAGCTTGGTCAGCTCGTTGAAGCTGCCGAAGGTCACCGGCGCTCCGGCGGCGCTGGGCGGGGCTGCGGGCGCGGGCGCATAGGCCGGCGGGACGTAGCAGAACCGGCCCCGCGGCAGGCGGATCAGCGGCTCGGCGAACAGGGCCTCCGCGCCGGCGGGGACGGTGGCGTCATCGAAGATCGCCGCGTCGAAGGCCGCCGCCAGGCCGGTGGTGGCCGGATAGCCCAGCCAGGCGGCCTGCACGGGCGCGCAGCGTCGGGCGAACAAGGCCAGGCGGTTGCGGGCGGTGTGACCGGACAGGTCGACCAGGATGTCGATCCCCGCGGCGCGGATCGCCCGCTGCGCGGCCGCGTCGTCCAGGGCGGCGAGGTCATGCCAGCCGTCGGCGGCGGCGCGCAGGCGGTGGGTCAGGTCGTCGCCGGCGCCGCCGCTGGTGTCGAACAGATGGATCTCGAAGGCGGCCCGGTCGTGCGCCTCCAGCACCGGCGCCAGCAGCCAGCCCACCGGATGGACGCGCAGGTCTCCGGAGACATAGCCCAGGCGAATGCGCGGCCCGCGCTCGGGCCACGGCCCTGGCGCGGGCGAAATGCGCGCCTCCAGGGCCTGGCCCCAATGACGATGGGCGTCGGCGACGGCCTGGGCGGCGAGGCCAGGGCGGTAGTTCAGCAGGAACAGCCGCTCGCTCTGGGCGGCGGCGAAGTCGGGCGCCAGGTCCAGGGCGCGGTCATAGGCGGCCAGGGCCTCGTCCAGCCTGGCCAGCTCGCGCAGGGTCACGGCCAGGTTGCGCCAGGCCAGGGGCGAGGCCGGCGCCAGCTCGGCCGCCCGCCGCCCGCAGCGCTCGGCCTCGGCCAGGCGGCGCTGTTCGCGCCGCAGATTGCCCAGGTTCATCCAGGCCTCGGCGCTGGCCGGATCGGCGGCCAACGCCGCTTCGAGAACGACGGCGGCCTCATCGGGCCGGCCCTGCGCCTGCAGCAGCAGGGCCAGGGCGAGATGGGCCTGGATCAGGCCCGGCTCGAGCGACAGCGCCTGGCGCAGGCTGGCCTCGGCGGCCTCGGCCTCGCCCTGGGCCTGGGCGGTCAGGCCCAGGCTGTAGTGGGCCGCGGCCATGGCCGGGGCGGCCTCGGCGGCGCGGGCGAAGAAGCGCCGGGCCATGGCCAGGTCACCCGAGCGGTGGGCGACGGCGCCGATCTGGTAGAGGCTGCGGGCGTGGCCTGGATCATGCGCCAGCACCCGCAGATAGGCGTCCAGCGCCGCCTTGGCCTGGCCGGCGCGATCCAGCCCGACGGCCTGCGCGAACAGGCGCTCGGCGACGGGATCGGGCGGTGAGGGACGATGGGTCAAGGAAGCGGCCGGCCTGTTGGCGTCCGTCCGATTGGGCCGCGGCGGGCGGCGCGGTCAAGCCTTGATGCTTTCGCACCGCATTCGGTCCCGCCGCTGCGCTTGACCCGTTTTCACCGCTCCAACCTTCGTCATGGCCGGGCTCGTCCCGGCCATCCAGCCCTGAACAGGGCCGCAGTTGAACTGGTGGTCGCCGCCCTATCGAGATCAGCCGTCGTCTTTCTGGGTTGGATGGCCGGGACGAGCCCGGCCATGACGTGGGGGTGCGACGCGTAATCCCGCCCCCTAATGGAAATCCCGTGACCGCGGCAGCACGCGCACATTGCGCGGGTGGCGATGGCGTTCGGCCGGCGCCGGGGCCTCAGGGCCGGCGAGCCTCAGGCGCGGCTCGGACAAGAGGTCGAGGTCGGCGCTACGGTCGGTCAGGGTCTCGGCCACCAGGTGGACCACCCCGCCCTCCTCCTGCGTCCCGCGCTGGATGCGGCCGGCGATCAGGACCAGGCGCGCGCCCATGGCCACGGGGCGGAAGCGGTCGAACACCTTGGGCCAGACCACCACATTGGCCACGCCGGTCTCGTCCTCGATGGTCAGGAACACCACCCCCTTGGCCGAGCCGGGGCGCTGGCGCACCAGCACCACCCCCGCCAGGCTCAGGCGCTGGCCGTCGCGGGCCTCTTCCGCCGCCGCGCAGGGCCGCGCGCCCAGGCCGTGCAGATGCTGGCGCAGGAAGCTGACCGGGTGGGCCTTGAGCGACAGGCGCAGGGTCTCGTAGTCGCTGACCACCTCCTGCGACAGGGGCGGCGTGGGCAAGGCGGCGGGCGGCGGACCGTCGGCCTCCTCCAGGCCGGCGGCGACGAACAGGGGCGCGGCGGCGGCGCGGGGCATGCCCTTGGCCGCCCACAGGGCCGGGCGCCGGGTCAGCGCCAGAGAGCCGCAGGCGTCGGCGGCGGCCAGGGCGTCGAGGGCCTGGGCGGGCAGACCGGCGCGTTCGCGCAGGTCGTCCAGCGAAACGAAGGGGCCGCCGGCCGCCCGCGCCGC
>OUWB010003892.1_pt1 | contig 24418 bp, 24 predicted proteins | sample 1779821 | NCBI WGS metagenome assembly OUWB01 (sample SAMEA3914806, study PRJEB12502) | metagenome | biome: forest; material: soil | place: Canada | collected 2011-08-03 | depth 0.1 m
TCGAAGACCCGACCGAAACGCCTGATTTCGTGCAGCACGAGGCCACTGATGCGGAAAAGCGGGAGCTGCTTGAAAAATTTCAGAGCATCGTCATCGAGGCGGAGCTTGAAGAGGCAAGGCGCCACACGCTGCAATAAGACCACGGCACGGCGTGCATCGGCGCAATTCGGTGGATAAGCTGCGGAAAGCGTTGTCATATAACGGACTCGTGTCCGCAAGTGATCGCCGCGCAATTGCAAATCTGACCGAGCCACGTAAATTGGTCTCATTGCTGAGACATCTTGCCCCCCTCGGTGTCCAGCAAGGCGGATGGACGCCCAGGCCCCCCTTGGGCGTCCATTATCCTCCTATTCGCTCATCGCGGCCGTACTCAAGATTTCGCTGTCGAGAGGGTGGCCTTTTGACCGATGACAATCAAAATAGCGCGAAGCTGACCGACTACCCGCCATTTCCTGGGCTCTCGCTCTTGTTGCCGACGGGCAGGCCGACGTCGTCAGGCGTTGTTACGTCTGGGCCAGGATTTTCACGTTCGACCCGTTGCTGAGGCTGCAGAGGCTGTCGCGCATCTCGTACTTTATCTTCCTGTTCGTTCACCTTTGGCGTCCTATCCGCCCGCATCGTGTCGCCGGTGTCTTCTTTCACTTCAATTTTGTCGGTCGTCATTTTTGGGCCCTCGCTAGCTGTTCGCAAGCCGCTGTCGAATGACTTTTTGGTAGAGCCGCAAGCGATAAGGGCACAATGCGATCAGCGATGCCTGCACGAGAATTCGCGCGACGGCACGCGCATTTTCGGGGCAGCAAAGATGACAGCGTCCGCGCCTGGGATACCCGCTCCGGTAAGGCAATAGGTACGCCCCTAATGGGTAATGCAGACGCCATCAGCGCGATTGCCTTTTTGCCAGATGGAGTGCGCATCGCTTCAGGCAGTTGGGACAAGACCGTGAGGCTTTGGGATGTATCCTTACCTGTCAAAAGCTGGCAAGGCGCGGCTGCTGAAGCATGTAGCCAGGTTCTTGGCCGAAAGGGCCGCCGTTTCACGCTTACTGAAATTCAAAACGATCCCTTGCTGCAATCGCAATGGCGCAATGATAGCCGCGATGTATGCGATAATGTGGCCAAAACAACGCTCTTGCAGACAGCGTCCACACGACAGTAATGTCTGACGACGCACCTGAACCCCAATCTGACGCGCTGCGCTAAAGTCTTTTATGATTAATAAAATCGCTTGAATTCTGTTCCTCGATAAACAGCTCCAGAAATCGGACGGAGAGACCTGTCATGGCGGCGATCCAAGCGACCGATGAGACCTTCGATGCGATTGTTCTGAAGTCAAGCATCCCCGTTCTCGTCGATTTTTGGGCGGAGTGGTGCTCGCCATGCCGGATGATGACGCCCATTCTTGATGAAATTTCGGCGAAATTTGGAGACACTGTGAAGTTTGTCAGGCTCGACATCGACTACGGTGAGCAGACTCGGGATCGGTTCGAAATTTCCAGCCTTCCCACGCTCGCTATATTCAAGAATGGCCAAATATGGTCTGCGCGGAGCGGCGCCATGACGAAAGCTCACCTTATTGAATGGTTGGCTTCGGCCGACATCGCCTAGCGTGTGGGCGGCCCGCATGTCAGACCAAAGGCCCGAAGATGTTGTTTTCGACCTGCGTTTTCGGGCCGCGGTTCAAGACGAGGTCGCGCGGACGGCGGTCTCAAAGAGCCAGCAGCAGTTTGCTTCCAAATTCGCGGACCGGCTTCGTGTGCAGGCCGACCTCATAGAGCAGGGTGTGCCTATCAAGCGGGTCCTCCGCTCCCAATCCGACGAGATTTAGGAATTGCTGTTGGCGGCTTCGATTTGGCCGGGCAGTTCCACCGCAATCCCACCAAACTGCGCGGCACATTGATAGCCGGCCGCGAAAGCTTCAGCTAAGGTCGGGCCGTCGCAGGCCGCGGTGAAAAGCAAATATCCGAACCCCGCCGAAGACAGGACCGTTACACCGTTACGCTACGCTCATCCTCGAAGATAAAGCCCAGGCGCCGGCATTCGGCGTCGCCCAAGCGGGCCCGTAGCGCCTCGATCTGATGCATGTCCTCGAAATCGACAATCTTCGATCCCATCGTTTCCCCTTACGTGCCGGCCACGGGCGGCCACAAAAAATCTGCCCGGTAAAACCATAATTCAGACGTGGGTAATGTTGCCGGAGATTCAAGGCCCGTTGCAATCGCAAGGCCCAGTCTCCAAGCCATCCTGCAAAGGCACATGGCTGGGGGCCACGCTTCGGAGCCTTGGAAGCGGCGCTAAACTGACCGGCGATCCGCCATTCTCGGGGCTGCTGTCTTTGCCGCCGAAGGGCTCACCCAAACCGCTCACTCCTCCTTTCCACTTCGTGGGATATTCTGTTCTGCGAGGTCCCTCTTCCGGGGCGGCGCAGACTGACTGGCCGCTACAGCAGATGGAAATGTGTACATCCCGATCAAGCGGTTCTGAGTGAACCCTTTCGAGCTGCATCAACGAGGCTGTCGCGCATTCTCAGTCGATGAGATAGCGAATGCCTCGCAACCCAGAACCGGCAGGTCAGTGTAGGGTCGTAGGGTTCAATTTTGGCGTCGCCTCAAACAGACAAAATACCCAGCCATTCCAAAGGTGCTTAGGCGCGAAGCTGAAACTGACCTTTTCCCAAGCCAGGTAAGGTTCCAGCGCTAGGTGGACACTGAGCTTGGCCAGGGCGGGAGAGGTTTCGGCCAGTAGCGCCAGTTCTGTGCCGAACTTGACGGAACCGAATAATACTGGCTTGGCCGGAGTGACCTCAAAACGGCTGCTAAGTCGTCTCTCGAGCTCTCCGACGCGAAACGGTGTTTCCTTGGGTGCGACCCCATAGCCCGGAAATCTCGGACCATCACCCCGACTCGCAAGCAGCTTGCGGATTTCCTTTTCCTTCCGACTTTGCCTGCGAATTTTTGTAACGATCTCAACAATCTTCAACGGGATCGACCAAAGCATATATCGCTTTTCGCCCAGAACAGGTTCCAGGATAAAAATCTTGCTGCCGGGCTTCATGTTCTGCCAAAGCTGCCCCAAGAGCCCGTCAATTTCATTTCCAGACAGATGGTGCAGGACGCCATGAATTACGACCGCATCCGCCGATCGCCACGTCTCTGGTGAAATCCGATCATAGAACGCGATCTTATCACTGAGGCCGGCCGCGTTGGCTTTGCTATTGGCGATTTCGAGCTGAGCGGGCGCATTGTCCACGCCGATGACATGTTTGGCGCCAAGCTGGGCAAGCATTATCGATAGCCATCCCGGCCCACACCCAAAGTCGATCAGTGTCCCCTCGGAGGGAAGCTGATCCACGATGTGCGAAAGATAGCCCTTCCTCAGCACCCGACGGATATACGAGGGTTGGACCCACGCATATTCGTCCTCAAGCCATGAATATTTCTGCCACCACTCAGCTTCGAGCCGTTCCACCTCGGCAGGCGCAACATCCCAACGTTCTCCCGGGATCATTTCATTGCTCCCAATTCAAATATCGCTGTTACGTTTCTGTATTAAGCGTCTCTTTCCAGCTGCACACAATTCGGAAAACAAAATTTTGTGGGATCGGACCAACGGCGCGTCATTTCGGCAACGATGGGAAGCTGTGTTGCCCCGGCGACGGAACACGCCGCTCGACCTTTAGTCGCTTGGATTCTATTGTTTGACGCATGAGCGGATCACACAGCAAGATCATTGCCTCTGCCGCGAAAGGGGAACTCGCCGCGCTCGGATTCAAACGGCAGGGGCAATCTCGCCTCTGGGTAAAAGATCATGGCTTCTGGCTTAACGTTGTACAGTTCACGCCAAGTCGTTGGTCGGTGGTGGTTCAACTTGACAACTGCGCTCATTGGCTTTGGGGCGGCGCCGGCTTTATGAGCTTCAATTACATTGTCCGGAGCACCCCCTACGTCGAGCTCAAGGACGAAAATCAATTCCGCAGCGAAGTATTTGAAATTGCACGTTTAGCTGCCGCCGAAGCGGTTAAAATCGATGAGAAATTCTCGTCTTTCGAAGCAATTGCGACATTCGCAAGTGAGGACGCTCGACGTTCGCAACGGCAGCGACCCAGTTGGTTCGGCTACTATGCCGGTGTCGCCGCAGGCATATTAGGCAACCTCGAAGAAGCTGAGCAATTTCTGCGTGGTATTACCGATGAACGCGTAGTCCCCCATGCAAACCGCTTTCTGGCGGCAATCAATAGCCCGACCGGTTTCAGGATGGAAGCGAACGAAGTCCTTGCCGCGCAACGTGCAACGCTAAAGCTGCCCCCGCTTGAAAAAGCCGTCTTTTAATTGCCGCTTCCCCGAGGGAGATGTGTGCTCGTTCCGAGTCGGTCCATTCACGAATAGATCGACAAAGGTGATTTCCGTCGGCTAGGTCATACGGCGTTGACGTCGAGAATTTGGCCACGATCCGCCGGACCGTCCGAAAAGTATCAGGCGCGCTGAGCAGGCAGGTTTGGGTCACCTGGTCGGGCGATAGTCCCAGCGCGGATAACCGTCGGCATCGCATCATCAAAAAAGAGCCTGTATTCTCGATGGTCAAGCGCTCTGCATATGTTCGCCTGTGGCTCGCACCTACACATCTCGTTTTTTCCGGCCCCTCACGAGAAGGGATTATGTGCAGGACAGGGGCGGGCTCATATCGCCAAAGCGGTTTACTTCGTATAGTTCGCAAGCTGTCGGCGGTAGGGTGGTACCCACCAGCCAGATTTGCCGGATTGGCGACCAAGCCGCCGCGGCAATCTGAGTGGGCGGGATCTGCGTCGGAGGCAATGCGCCTGAGTTGCCTTGCAAAGCCAATATCTCTACGTCGTCTCGAGCCGAATGTTTATCAGGGGTTCGAGGGTAGGCCTGGTCGTTGAAGAGCCGCACGACGGACGATGGTTGGCCTTGATCTGACAATCGCTTAAGCTGCGGCAGTTGCAGTATCATAATAACAATTCGACCATGCCAGCTCGCCAGGGCCGGCCGCTGCCATAGGCTCGACGCTAATGATCTGACCTCGGTTTGAACATCCTCGCCCGAGGCGTTTGTCCCGGCGACAACTAGGACAAGGCGATCACTTGAACGCGCGATGTTGATCTCGTCCTTCAGATAACACCTACCCGCGTATATGGATGAAGTCGATATAGCTCCCGTTGGCAAGCAGACCCAATCCGTTGGCGTAAGGACCGGATTTTGAACCGCAGCTACCGAAGGTTCCCCGACTTTCGGACCCGGCTTTGCCATCGATGCCGCCACGGATGGTCCAGCCGAAAGGGGGGCAGTCTTCATCGTCGTCGTGGTCGTGGTCGTGGTCGGCGGGGTCGTCGGGGACGGTGTTTTGGGACCAGGCGTTGTCGGGGGCAGGGGGGCGGTAGGCGACACCTTGGGCGTGGCAACTGGCAGAGCCTTCGTAGCTGGCGGGACGGCCAATATCTTCGCAGCAGGGGTCTTGGTAGGCTGAATGGCTACTGGCTTGGCCGGGTGGACAGCGGACACATGAGGTGGGTGCGGCAAATCGCAAGGCAAGATATTAAACTTCCGATGGAAAAGGGAAATTTGGACGCAAAAGCCATTCAAATTATACGCTTGGATGGCAGATCGTGCGAAAAGCAAGAGAATGACAAAAAAGAGCATAATGCCAATTTGTTGTAGAACGTTCAGAACCGACCCTTCGGGAAGAATGCCGTCTTCGACGCGGTCCGGGCGCGAGCGCTGCGCCAAACGACGCATTTGATGGACCCCCATTTGAAGAGTCGCACCCAGTAAGGCCACAGAAATAAGAATGATGGCGGTTAGAATTAAATGATTTGGCTTAAACGCCGTGTCCTTATTGACGCTTGGCGCTATGAAGAAAAGATCTGCGGACAAGCAAATGAAATAGAAGAGGCTTGTGGCACGCCAGACCAACAGCGTTGGCTTCCTTTGTTTTTCATGGGATAGCTTCAGGCATCCTAAAATTGCGGCCACAAAGGCTATAAGAATCAAGAATAGTATTGCGAAATAGCCGTGTTGTCCGATTTGATCGGCTTGAAATAATTTGCGAACGAGCGTGTAAGAAAAGCCATCGTTCCCCTTGTTTTGGAAATAATAGAACTCCATCACAATGAATATCAACAGGCCTGTCACTACGCCATAGCCGGTTGACATCACGTAATCGGGCGGAATGTCTTTGGGCAAGAACTCATCGAGGCCCGCCTTCTTCGGAGTAACCGCTGCCGCGGCTGCGCCCCGTTCGAACAGTGCCTGGACGAACGCGAGTATATATCCAAAAAAAATCGCGATACTCGCGCAAATTAACCAGGTACGTCCCCAGAAAAATGGTGTTCGCGTCAGTATAGAAGTCGTAAATTTCGTAATAACAAAGACGAGTAGGAGGGAAAGTGCAAAAAAGCCACCTCCAACAAACTGCGAGAGAATGCGGCTGATAGGCCCTCTTGACTTCACTTCTGACATATTGTTCCCCCAGGTCACATCGGACCGGCTGCATTGTCACAATCAGCCTACCGTCGATGAGCGGTTCCCGTTTTCTCCAACCCCGATGGGAGTGGCTAGATGCAACCACATAGGGAAAATGGGTCAAACGGGTTCCCGCCTAAAGATTAACCATAAATTAAGAGATAGAAAAGCGGCGAGCCTGCAGCCGGTGAAATATGCCCGCTGGAGTCGCATGTCAGACACAGTCTGCTGTATCCGTGAAATCTTCTGTACGCCTCAACGGTCAAGGCCGATATGGCGGCCGCAGGGGATTTTCCCGAGCAAGGTCAACAACGAGATTGATCTTGTTGGTCGCCCTGGATCGCCATTGCCCGCAGGTATGTGAACCCGACGGGTCTGCCTCCTGGGGATTGCGTGTGGCCTGGCATTCGCGCCGGGCTATGCATTTGACATTCCCGGGCGCAGTGGCGTCGTCCCAGGCCGGGTTAAACGCACAGTTGGCCGGAGCAACCAGCGCTGACCCCTGGTTTGGAGTCGTCAGCGAGGGCGTTTCCTTAAATTTATCCGCCGCTTCAGGTGGCAACACTCAGAAGGCTGTTTCGTCCATGAAGACAAGCGGAAGGGTTTTCAGGACTATGACCAGGTCCTTAGCAAACGACCAGTGCTCAATATAGTCGATGTCCGCTTGCACCCGCCTTTCGAGATCTGAGCGCACCTTAATCGCTCCCCGCAAGCCGTTCACCTGGGCCAGGCCCGTGAGGCCAGGGCGCGTTTGAAACCGGCGCATGTATGTGGGTACCGCCATCGCGAATTCGAAATCGTGCGCCATCGCATGTGGGCGCGGACCAACAACGGACATCTCTCCGCGCAATATGTTGATCAGTTGGGGCAGTTCATCAAGGCTCGTCTTGCGCAGGATCTTGCCGATCCGAGTGACGCGCTTATCGTTCTGACTTGCTTGGACGATGTCGTCAGTACGGCCCGTCCAGGTCATCGAGCGGAACTTGTATATCTTAAATAGCTTGCCGTTTAATCCGCCGCGCTGCTGGAGGAAAAATACAGGGCCAGGCGAGTCGAGCTTGATAAGGATGGCCACCAAGGCAAAAAATGGCAGGAGAAATAGCAATGCTGCGGAAGAAAATAATATATCAAATCCAAGTTTGAATAGGCTTCTCGATACGAAGTAACCTCTTGTGTCAATTTCGGCAAATGGGGATGTCGATTGCGCCTGTGGAGCTTCGACAAATTTCACACCTTCAAACATGATTAACACGCCGTGGTCTTTGTTTATGGTTAATTTAATTATAATTTTACCATTTTTACTTTCTCACAATGCTTTCAATATTCAAGCGCTCTAACCTCGCTGGGGCGGCGTGCTCGTAATTTGTCGTTCATCACGCGAATTCAGGTGCAAATGGTGCCTCGGCGATTTTTTGGGCTCAGAGCACCGGGCGGCCTCGGATGAGGCGCGCGCGAGTGAATTCTCGATGATCTGGGAGGCCGAGCGGTCACCCAGGCGCCGGCAAATGGGCTGATGGTCCGCGCTTTACGACGCAAGGTCTCAAAGAGAATAGCACGGGGCGGGGGGGGGCTCTCAGACCGTTTAATGCCCGCAGGCTAACAGCGCCCGTTGATGGCGAGGTCAGGCTGGTGCCTGGGTTGGAACAAACTCGCGTATTGGCAGCGAGTCGCGCCCTATTATATTTGCGCGTAATCCGCGTGGCCGTATGCGCAGAACAAGCCACGCGCATTTTGCCATTTGACCCGGCATTGATGGTCCGCGCCAGATCGTCCGACTGCATCCCCAGGCGTCACGAAAGTGACATAGGCAAGGGGCGGCATAATGTTCAAAAAATCACATATCAACTTGCGTCAAACCGGGTCGGTTCTGGCTTTGGGCGTAGCCCTGACACTTAGCTTCGCCTCAGCCGCACACGCGCAAACCGTCTCGGTAAATATCCCTGCGGAAAACACCGCCCAGGCGCTGACCGAGTTCTCGCGTCAGGCCCATATTCAAATTCTCTTTCCCTATGACGTTGCCTCACACCACCTTGCACCCGCTATTTCGGGGCAATTTGATCGGGCGGTGGTCTTGCAACGCCTGCTGGACGGGAGTGGCCTCGAAATCGCCGAGCAAAGCGATACTATGATCTCATTGAGGGCCGCGCCCAGCCGGACGGATAAAAGCGCGTCTTCGTCCTCGACCGCCGGCCAAACGACAGAAGTGATCGTTACCGGATCCCATATTCGTGGGACCAATCCCACAAGCCCTATTCACATCCTAACCCAAAAAGACATCGATCAATCAGGCTACGCGGACATCGGGGATCTGATGCGCAGCTTGCCTGAAAACTTTTCGGGCGGGCAAAACCCCGGGGTCATTGCGGCATCCGGATCCAATATAGGCAACGAAAACGCGTCGAACGCTTCCTCCATAAATCTTCGAGGTCTGGGAACCGATGCCACATTGGTGCTCCTGAATGGCCATCGCCTCTCCGACGATAGCTACTTTCAAGGCGCTGATATTTCAGGCATCCCGCTCGGCGCCGTCGATAGAATCGACGTGGTCCCAGACGGCGCCTCTGCCCTTTACGGATCGGACGCCGTCGCAGGCGTCGTCAATATCGTTTTGCGAAAGAACTATAATGGCAGTGAACTCACCACCCGAATTGGTGATGCCACCGAAGGCGCCGGTACCGAAAGTAGCCTGTCATTCCTCTCCGGGCTTTCGAAGCCCGATTGGCATGTCCTCGCCGACCTCGAATACGCCAAACAAGACGGCATCTCAGCGGCTCAGCGGACGGAAACAGAAGATGCCCCACCAGCCACGACTTTGGAGCAGCCCCAGACCAGACGATCGTTCTTTTTGAACGCGGGACGCGACCTGACCGATCAAATAAGCCTATCTTTTGATGGTCTATGGAGCGATCGCAACACCGAGAACCTAACTCAGTACCCCGGCAGCCCAATTGTCTACGCCGCTCAGACCTACGTTCCGGCCTATAGTGTCGCGACGACCCTGGACGTCGCTCTTCCCTCGGACTGGAAGCTTCATTTGACTGGGGTTGCCTCAGGAAGCCGTGACAACTTCCGCTACGTGTCGGTCGGCACCCCGTCCTGGGCCAGCTTCGAAAACGGTGTTCAGTACGTCGAGGCATCGGCTGATGGCAAGGTTCTGTCCCTTCCGTCAGGCGAGGTCAAACTCGCTGTTGGCGCCGGATACAGGGACGAAACGCTGTACTCGCCCGACTATGTCGAGGGCGGCCGCCATGTTTCCTACGTCTTCGCCGAAACATCCGTGCCCTTGGTCGCTCACTCCGATACCCGTTTGGGTCTGCATGATCTGACTCTAAGTCTCTCGGGGCGTGCGGAAGACTATACCGATTTCGGAAAAACGGCCAATCCACGGATTGGCTTGCGATATGTGCCGGTGACGGGCCTGGCTTTTAGAGGAAGCTGGGGGACTTCGTTCAAGGCGCCCTCCTTCCTACAGCTTTATCAAACATCAAATCTCTACCTCTATCCCGCATCGGTCTTAGGCTATTCCGGCGCGGCACCGGCACCGACAGCCTTACTCACCTATGGTGGAAATCCCGATCTCAAGCCCGAGAAGTCGAGGTCGTGGACGCTGGGCGCGGACTACACTCCCCAGCTCTGGCCATCGCTGAAATTATCGGCAACCGTCTTCGGGATCGATTACCGTGACCGCGTCGTTCAGCCAATCAGCCCGATCACGACAGGGCTTAGCAACCCCATATTTTCGCCGTTCGTGATTTCGACACCAACTTCCGGCGACATAAATTCTGTGTTCTCGCAAGGGTTTACGTTCACCAACTATTCGGGTGCGAGCTACGATCCCACCAAGGTTGTGGCGATCCTGCATGACCAGTATCAGAACGCAACCTCTCAGCAGGTCAACGGTGCTGACTTCTCATATCGCCAAGATTTTACGGCGGGGACGTCAAGTTTTGACGCATTCGCCAACCTTACTCTTCTGCGTTTGATGCAGCGCACCGTCTCAACAGCGCCCGACGTCGAACTGTCAGGAACTATATTCAACCCGCCAAAGACCAAGGCGAGGGCCGGAATCGAGTGGCAGACCGGCGCCATATCCGCGACGGGGATCGTCAACTATACAGCCAGTGAAATAGATACTGGCATCACACCCAATGCCAAGATCGCTTCCAACGAAACCGTCGACGCGAATCTAAGCTACAATTTCAGCGGCGTTGCCGCTAATGCTCGGGGCTTTAAAGTATCGCTCGCGGTTATAAACCTTTTCGATAAGAAACCGCCTTTCGCGCAGAGCCCGGCCATTTCCTACGCGGGGATATATTTCGACAGCACAAACAGCTCCGTTATCGGTCGTTTTATCAGCCTGACCGTGTCGAAATCATGGTGACGAAAATCCTCCCGACGCTTCTGGGTCTGGTTTCGCTGGCGCTGGCTCTTTCGCCAGCGCTTGCGAAATCAGAAACGTGCACAGGTATCTTGCCGCCAGCCAATACCGTTCAAGGCCCGAAACGACCATTGACGGCTCGCGACCTCATAACGATCAGGGATATTGGCCCGAACTGGAACAATGACGTGGCCGCACCTATTCTCACGGTCTCGCCTGACGGTTCAAAGGTGGCGTTTCAGTTGAGCCGCGCCGATCCATCCTCCAACACCTACTGTTTGGCTATGGTTGCGATGGACCTGCGGTCGTCTGGCAAGCCAACCGTCATGAACCTGGGGGGCAAGATAATTCTGATGAAGCAGGTATTTCACGAACTTGCTGACTATCCGAGTGGTTTGCCGAAGGCCATTGAAGCGAAATGGTCGCCAGATGGCAAATGGATCGCTTTCCTACGCCAGGATGACGGCGCCGTTCAGCTCTGGAGAGCAAAGGTCGATGGAACGTTTTCACAGGCCGTGACCCATGTCGCATTCGACGTTGAAGACTTTGCGTGGGACCCATCTGGCGAAGCTATTATCTTTTCAGGGAGGCCCGGCCTGAAAAAGGCTGAGGGGGCACTTGCAACGGAGGGCGAGCAAGGTTTCCTATTCGATGATCGGTTTGTACCCGCGGCCGCGAAGAGTCCCTTTCCCAGGGCCACAGCCGATGTTTCGGTCTTCAAAATTAATCTGCAAGCGGGTGATTGGATCGAACTGCCGTCGGATGAAGGTACGCCCTTGGCTGCGGTCAAGGAAGAAGCGCCGCCCTCGGGCGCGCAATCGCCAGGCGTATCAGATCAAGGTAGCCGTGCTTGGATTGTCGCCGATGATCCGTCCTCAGTTACGTCGTCAACCCACATCGTCGTACGCTCGGCGGAACACAAAGAGGTCGCATGCAGCTCTGCGCTCTGCAGCAACGCCAAGACACTCTGGTGGGCAACTGACGATAAGGCGATATTTTTCTTCAGGCGTGAGGGATGGGCGCTAAGTGGGCTTGGCCTCTACCGCTGGAACCTGGATGAACAGGCACCCTCGAAAATAATGAGTACAGACGACGTTTTGGTCGGCTGTCAGCTCGCCGGCGATCGCTTGCTCTGTGGTTTTGAAACATCGCTCGTACCGCGGCGCCTCGTAAGTGTGGATTTGGCGCACGGTACGATCACCCAGCTCTTTGATCCCAATCCAGAATTTGCCTCTCTTCAGATGGGACAGGTTCAGCGTATGCATTGGAAGAATGATCTGGGTATCGAAAGCTTCGGAGATCTGGTTTTGCCCGTGGACTATAAACCCGGGCACCCAGTGCCGCTGATAGTGGTGCAATATCGCACGAGAGGTTTCCTGCGCGGAGGGACGGGGGACGAATATCCCATCCAGGCTTTCGCCAACCGAGGCTTTGCCGTCCTTAGTTTCGATTGCCCCTTGGAGGTGGCCATCGTCCAAAAGGCAAAGTCTTGGTCCGAAATTACGAAAATGGACCGAGTCAATTGGACCGACCGAAAGAGCATTCTCTCGTCGCTCAACGTTGCACTCGACGAACTGATCGCGCAAAAGGTCGTTGATCCCGATCGGCTTGGCCTGACAGGGCTCAGTGACGGGTCGTCAACGGTGCGGTTTGCCCTCATAAACGACAATCGCTACAAGGCTGCTGCGATCAGCAGCTGTTGCGACGACCCCACCGCAGTCGACGTCCTTTCGAATGCCAATGTGAAAAAATGGATGCTCGACATGGGGTATCCCTCCTTATCGGCCTCGGATAGCGCCTTCTGGAATGCGGTGTCATTTACAGTGAACGCCACCCGGCTGAAAACACCGCTTCTGATGCAGCTCCCCGACGACGAGTATCTCCTCGCATTGGAGGGTTTTACGGCGTTGCGGGAACACAATAGCCCCGTGGAAATGTTCGTCTTTCCAAACGAGCACCACATTAAATGGCAGCCTATTCATAAGTTGGCCGTGTACGAGCGAAGCGTCGACTGGTTCGATTTTTGGCTGAATGGGTCGGAGGACGAGAACCCCCTAAAGGCGCCGCAATACCTGCGCTGGGAAGCTCTGAGAGCTACTTCCCGGCGCTGAATAGCGTGGGCATTCCAATTGGACGAGTGGCGGCGCAAACTGGACAGCGCTGGCGCCCAAACCGGACATTTTTACTGGTATTGGACAGCGCCATTTTGACGCCCATCTCCGGCGACACGCACGGCCCCTACCTTAGCTCACCTCCTATTTAAGCCAGGCGGCCATTGCCTAAATAACGGAGCGGCCGCGCCCCGCCTTGTCTGCTGCCGGGTCGGACATAGGATCAAGCCACGGCCAGCAGTGGCGTCATAACTTATACATGTGCATCCATGCGCTTTAAGACTTCGTCTGGTACGTTCGCCCGCTCCGTCAGCGTCCACCAGCAGGCGTTGACACGTTCGGCCGTATCCACGACTGCTCGGAGCACCGCGGCTTCCGGCAAGCGAGCACGATTGGCGAAGGCCTTCCAGCGAGCCGCGGTGGCACCCTTGAACGATTTCTCCCCACCCAGTGAAAGCGCCAAGCTGTCCGTGGGGATATACGGCACAGTGGATAGAACATCGTAGACCGGCGCTAGGCTCGGCACCGCGCCATCCCCGGGATAGATAAGGGACCAATTCTTGAGATGCATATCACCGTTGCCGGTCAGGAGCGCGAGGGCAAGGCGGCGAACGAATTCCAGGGCCGCCGAGGTCGAGACGGCTGCTGCTAGCGCCCCGGCGATGTCTAGCGCAAGGAAAATGATCCCTATTCGGATCATTTCTAAAATTTTGATCCGCAAAGGGATCGGTACAAATGCTGACTGAGCTCTTCGTTCATTTTGAAGTCGAGCCCTGCAGCAAATTCGAGGTTGCGTCTTGGGTGGTGGTCCGGCGTGAAAGCCAAAGCCGAGCCCACGACTCTGCCTCGCCCAGGGTGGATAAATATACGTGGTCTGGGGCGCGGATTTTCCCTTCGAATCCGAGGGCTTCCTCAAGCGCTGCAACGTCTAAAAGCCCTTGATCGCGCAGAGCGCCCCCAAGAAAGTGGTCCCTCAGCTTTCTGCGATTGTTGTCTATAATTTCGAATGCGAAGCTGTTTGGGCCTCCCTTGACGCGGCGAGACAAGATCGACGCTGGCAATTGGCATCGAAACCCATTGCGCACCGGGTAACGGTTTTGCCCCTTACGACACCATCTCCACGTCGGCACGCTTAAGCAAAATTCGACGATCGGCTGAGAAAGAAGCGGTAGTATCTGTGGGGGAAGCGCGACGCGCGAATATCCGTCGATGGTCCCGTGTGCCCGCGTCAGCATTGCGACGTGTACAGCTTTTCCGGGCAAGGCATCGAACGGTGGCGTAAGCCATGGATGACCGCTAGGTGTTCGTATAGCCGCCAAGGCTTGCGTATTAAGAAACCGCTCGTTCCTCATCCAAATATAGTCGGGGCTTTTGCGCTTTGATCTGTCGATCGCCATCCCGATTGCTTGAAAGAGGCTGCAGTCGGTCATGCGGCATATATCGTTGAGGGTTTCCCAACTCCCACGACCGAGACCGTGCGTCACCACCCTGTCAATCAGGGGCGTCGCCGATTGCATATGGCAGAAAATATTGTCGCCGCCGACCCCGCTGAAGAACGCGTCCGTAGCTCTTTGCGCCGCAATTTCGAACTTTGCCCGATTGTTACTTTGCCCCAGGGCAAATCCAACAGGCCTTGGCAGGTGGCCCGAGGTGGAAACCTCGATATCGACATGCGATAACTCGTAAAACGCTTGGAAGAGCGGCAGTTCCAAACTGTCGGTAAGCGAGCTTGCGTGGACGCGCTCGTCTCCGCTTGGGTCTGAAGTCACCAAGGTGAGGCAAGTCAGCCTGGTACCCGCACGGGCGACACATTTAGCCACGACTGAGGAATCCAGCCCCCCCGAAACGCCGAGCAAGACATGTTCAAATGTGCGCGCCCAAGCCTCCACGCTGCCATCGACGACCTCGAAAAGTGCCTCTGCGACGTCATTATCGCTCAAGGCATTCGTCGGTTCAGTAAAGTCCCACGGGCTCCAAACCTGGGCTGTTAAAGGTCCGCAGGACCCTATTGTCAACCTATGCCCCGGCAACAGCTCAATTAGACCGTCCAGGCATGTGCTAGGTGTTCTAAGATCGGGGGCGGTCAGATGCTCAACAAAGAACATCCAATCAATCCCCACCGAGAGCAATCCGACGTCAAGCAGCGTTTCAACGTCCGACGAAATCACGTCGAATCCGCCGCACTTCAAATAATAACAGGGCATCGCGCCGGACGGATCGCGGACAATATGGACTTCATGCCGCTCTTGGTCGGGCAGCAATATAGCCGCGTACCCGCCCCAGAAGTCCCGAAGGAGGGCATCACCCTTTGAGGAGATCAGCCTATCATTCATAGCCTGGTCTATAGCTTTCACCCGCTGTGGCCGAGGCGATCGCTCGAATAAATGACCTATGACAAGGCTGGAGCCATTCTGAGAGGCGATATGGCAACCATCTCTGCTGAGAAAGACGGCCACGCGCGACGATCGATGAATTGGCCGAAGCGACGACTTGGAGATTTTGTCGCAGGCCGTCTCCAGTGCGTCCGGCTCGGCCGAGGCAAGCGCCAAAAAGCGAGTGGCCATGCTAAATCACCAAGATCGGGGTGTAGGGGGTAGTAACGTGGTCCAGCATATCGTTCAGGACGACGCGCCCGTCCTGAACCCACGCATGCGCGCCGAAGGGTAGCATTTTGACCCCGATGACGAGATTGGGATGAAAATTGGCGCCGCGGAGGAAGTTAAGTAGCGCAATGGATCTACGTAGGCATCGATCTTGTGTTGCGATAAGTTGTTTCGTCGAATTGAAAGCTGTTGCGCGACGCGCGCATTCGCCGATGTCGATCCTCTCCGGCTCCCGACTTGTGCGCTTGACTTGTATTTGGCCTATCGCCTCAAATAGGCCTCGCTCGCGAAGCTCCAACGCGGTTTTGCACTGAGAAAGAAGCGCACAAATCGCGAGGAACGGTTTCACATCGGCTTCGCCTTGCTCGATCAGGCTCGTCGTCGGTACGTTAATGAAGGGGGGAGCCCGCATTGGGACGTCGTCTTGAACCCGTTTAAGGACGCCGGCTTGTGATAAGGCGGTCAGGGCGCGTTGATCTCCCGCGTGCAGCCCAACCCCGCCAGCGAGGTGCTTAAAGGCGCGTTCGAGCTCTTCCGGTAGGGCGAAATAACGATCGCGGCGCAGATCCAGCAGCACAACCTTGTTATTCGCAATGCAGTAATAGATGCTATCTGCCAATTCGAAGCCCATAACTAAGTCCATGCTCTGAGGCGGGAAAGCGGAGGAGAGGCCCACCGAACCATCTCCTCCAAGGCGCGCTCAGTCGGCGAAAATGCCGACCGGGCTCTTGAATTGGCCACCCTGATCGTCAAGATCGGGGATGCCGGCGGCCCCCTTGGTTTCCACCGAGGCTGCGCCCAGATCGATCAGGTCTTCGGCCACGTGTGCCGCGTCTTCATGCTTGGTCATGATGACCTCCTATGCTGAGGGTTGATGTCGCGGAATTGCGACGCCCAGCTTGTAGGTCGGGCTTGGGGCAATTTGCCGAAATTCTTCCGCATATCCGGAAGTACTCAGAAATCTGTCGAGATTTTCAAAGATTTCGGAGGAGGGGGTTAAGCTCGCCAGAACGTGTGTCTGTGGCCGCGATCACGGCGAAGCGCAAATGGACGTCGAGGGTCTGGCGTTGCGCTATCATCGCCCTTGGCGGGATCGCGCGACGATCTTGGAGACCGCAGCTTGACGGCGTCGCGTGTATTGAAAAACTTCCGCTTCAAGACCCTCCAGATCGCCCCGTGACCAAGCTTGTGCCATGCGCAGAAACTCGTCCTCCAGATCGGTCAACAGTTCGAGCTTGAACCGGTGGACCAGGCTCAGCCTGGAATTGATTCGCTCGATTTGGGCAGCCAGCTCCGTACGTCCCGCACTCAAGGCAATTGCGACAAACAGCTGCTCCGTTAACAGTTGCAAATCGGCCAGACTTGGCGCTGTCACCGGTGTGTCAAAATCGCCATGGCGAGGGTGCGCACCGCGCGTCGCCATAAGGTAAAACTCGCAGCGGATATCGAAAAGGTCGCGAAGGCTGATCTCGTTGAAATCGGGGACCACAAAGCCTTGACGTGCATGGGCCTCAACCAAGCCCTCACCCTGCAACGCCATGAGTGCGAATTTGACCGGCGTATCGCTAATTTTGAGCTCACTAGCCCAAGCCCGCACGTTGATCCATTCGCCACTTCGCAAGGTCCCGTCCAAGAGAGCGGCCTTTATGGCGGCATAGGCCAGCGTGCTTTTCGAACTCGGTTCCGTCATGCACTGCCCCCATCCTAAGGGCATAGAAAACCTAGCATTTCTGAACGGTGGTGACCGCGTGGCAGGGCTGTCACTGCGTAGCGCGACAAAGCGTCACGCCCCTGGGTTGATTTTTCCGCAAGCCTAGAGTTAGTCCGTTCAATGTGATAATTCAACAATTTTGCCGCTTAAGTAGTGGCAATTTGTTTTTTAACCCGTGCGGGTATTTGAGAACATATCACGCTCGAGCCCTAGGAATGAGGTTGCAGATGCGCTTGCCTGTCGCTCAACTGCGCGTCTCCCATCGCCGTCCAAAGGCTCGAAATAGCCTCCGCCGCCGCGGCGCGGCGGCGTCCGTAACGCTCAATCTTGACCCGTGTGGCCGAAAGGTCGCCACACGCCCAAGCGTTGCAAAGGGTCTGCAGTTCCTCGTCGCAACCCTCGATAATGTCGTTCTCCAAGCGCCGCGCCACGTAGAGGCGCTCAATGTTCAGGGCAAGCACTTCCATCAAGACGGCGTTGCCAGTGTCGGTGGCGATCTGCTGAAGCAAGCGCTCCGTTCGGTCCGCCAGTCGCTGCTCTGCCCGAACACCCACCAGATTCAAAGGATCGCGTGCCATATTCAAGGCCATACCCATAAGCACCACCTGCCATTCGTAGAGCTGGCGAACCTGGCTGGGGGAGGCCGAAAAGGTCCGAATATGGTCATCAACCCTTTCCACGAGCCGCTCGCCCGCCAATCTAGCCAAGGCATAACCGGCGACCTCTTCGCTGAAAGACAGGTGGCGGGCCAGCGCACTCAAGTTGATCGCCGCGCCCGGCACAAACGCGCCCAGGCGGAGCATGCCCTTGATGCTTTCGTAGGCTGTTTCGACCCGTTGAAACTCATCATCCATTTGAGAGGGTCTTTCCGAGAAAGGGCGGTCGCCGAAAATGGCCGCGCACTCGTTTCAATTTCACTGACCGCCATTTTCTGGCGACTACTCCACCAGTCTTAGAAGTCGGACGAGATCATCGGATCCATCAACTCGATGTTGGGAAAATTCTAAACGTGTATTCTAATCTAATAGCATAGTTATCATTGATATCTTTGCTATCTGTAGAAAGTATAAATCACCTGAGAATGAGTTGGTGGCGATGTCGTCCCATTCAATCTGGGCTTGCTACTTTCGCGTGTCAAGGTTCCGGGGAATTCAAATCATCAATGTGAGGACAAAATGCCTGACGGCCCGAGCCTAGATAGTATATTCCCGCCGATTTCCCCCGAAGATTTGCGCTTCATGGACGAAGATTTGGCGCGTATTCAAGAAATCACTGGTCGTGGCGAAGGTCATGCCATGGTCGGCGGCGTGTTTCTTATTTGCTGGGGGTGCGTCATGGCCGTGAACGCATTCTATTACAATGTCTTGGCGGCGGGCTGGCTTCCGCATTGGGCGCCCCAAGGCTTGGGCATAATCCCGATTTTGGTCGGCGTCATTATCTCAGTCGTCATCGCACGCCTACGCTTTCGCGATCGGCTTTTCATCTCGTGGCGCTCGCGATCGATATCCTTTGCCTGGATGTTTGGGATGGCCGCTATTTTCACCTTCATGTTCGGGTCGCGTCTGAGCGGCGAGGCCAGCCCCGTATCTGCGGTTGCATTTACCGCGATCATCTTTAGCATGATCACCGCGGTCATGGCGTCGGCAGACCGTCGACGGTGGCTGCTTTGGCCGGCAGGCGGATGGATGGCATGTGGTTTCGTTACCTTTTTCCTGCGCGATGGAAATTGGAGAGCGGCTGTCTTTGGGATCTGTTCGCTGGTATTCATGTCCATACCTGGGTTGATCCTCGCCCATCGAGACAGGCATAAGACCGAATGAAAACCTTTTCGACCGAGCACCTCGAGGAAGTCATAAATGCACGCAGTCGATTTACGATGCTGGCCTATCTGACGTCAGCGGGGCGCACGGATTTTCTGACGCTTGTCGATCAGCTTGAAATATCCTCCGGCAATCTCTCTCAGCACATCGCCAAGCTGGAAGAGGCCGGTTACATCACAACCGAACGCGTCATCGTCGACCGGCGTCCCAAGACCCTGGTCGAGCTGACCAAAATCGGTGAAACGGCCTTTCATGGCTATGTCAACGCCATGCGGGAAATGGTCAAATCGGTTCCGGCAGTGGCCCAGGGCAAGGCCAAATCCAAATCCTGATGTCGCGGCTTCATCTGTTGCAGAGTTGAAACGCAATACTTATCATAGATATATAAGTTATGATTGATAACTGATCGGCTTGGCGTTAGGCTTATCTTCCCGACCTTATCTTGGGAGAAAAGAGAGCCTATGTCCGAGCCATCAACATCCTATTTCGATCTGATTGACGACGAGCACGACGGCAAGACGCCAACCCGATCCTTCGGGGACACTGATTTCTGCTGTTGCATTTTCTGCTGGTAAATCAAGCCTAGGGGCCGTCGCAAGAGGCGGCCCTTAGCAAAGGTCGCGACCATGGATCCAAATCCTCTCAAACTTGATCCCGCAGTCGATGTCATAGCTTACCGTGGTGATCGCATCGTATTTCTGACACCCGATGGTTCCTTTACCATCCGAGATCGCCAGGGCCTCGCCCGTAAGGTGTCGGAGCACTTACGTATCGGAAAAAGCCCTCGTGACCTGCTTGCACACTTGGAAGACGATTTCGAACGCGCAGCTGCCTCTGAGCTGATCGATCTGCTAAGGGCCCGGGGCGTTGTGTCTCTGGCGCAAGCGCTGCCCCCTGTGCGAAGTCCCGAACCTTTACGCGATTGGGTCCGTCACCATGCAGGTGTTACCGATCGGGCTGTTCTTTCTGTCTCGGTAAGCGGTGGTGGCACCTTGGCGAGGGCAATTCGAGCGGGCCTTGTCGACGCCGGTATTCAGTCCCGAAGCGATGATGAGCTACGTATCATTGCGCTCGATACACCAGATTTTCCCGAGCTGCTGAAAGCGAACGAGGCGGCAATTTTAGCGGGCGCCCGTTTTCTCCCGGTTTGGCTCAATCGCTCAACATTACACCTGGGACCAAGTGTCATCCCCGGAGTCACGGCCTGTGTCGCGTGTCTGCTCCATAGGCAACAGGCTGCGCGATGGCGTTGTGAGCCCGTTGAAACCGCGCTGATCGACGGTGTCTCGATCAGTCCCGCCCTGGTCGCTACCGCGGCGGCCATGACCTTGACGGAAGCGCTTCGTGCCTTGCTCGACGCTCACGTCAACACCGATTTTGGCGTGGCCTACCAATTCGATATGCTCTCCTTCCGCCTAACCAGTGGAAAGGTGGCAAGGCTTCCCTTCTGTGTATCCTGTGATCGCGCACATGGAAGACTTTGATTGTGTTTGACGCCAAGAATGCTTTGTCTCGCGAATTGCAAGCCATCCTTGACCAGATCGTCAATCCGCAGTGGGGACTGATCAGTCGTTTGGAGGCAAAGACATATTTCCCTCTGGGCCTCAGCGTCGTTCACACAGCGTTGTCATCACCCGCCTATTTCCGATCGAATATTGCAAGTCTAGGCCCCGCGGCCGATAGTGGCACGGGCGCTGGCTTCTCAATTGAGCAAGCGCACTGGTCCGCGATCGGAGAAGCGATCGAGCGCTATTGCGCGTCGATCTACTCCAGACATCTCCTGCCAATGCAAACGGCCACAGGTATTGGAGACGCGATCGACCTGACGCCGCTGATCCGCGCTGGTCCGCCCTCCATTCTTCCTTTTGAGCCGGCCTTGGCTCGGCGGTGGGTGCGCGCCGTCCGTCTTCGCGATGGTGCGCCCTGTTATGTGCCGGCACAAATGGCCTATCTGGCCTACGAGCCAGAAGGGGCGCACGATATTTTGTGTCAGAGCGATTCCACCGGGTTGGCCGCCGGCCAAAGTTGGGAAGATGCCTGCCTGCGCGCCTTGTGCGAGCGTCTCGAACGTGATGCCTTCGCTGCAAACTGGTTGCTTGCTCGCCAACCGCCTCTGATTTGTCTCACGACAAAAGACCTGCAGCGTCTGTCACCAGGCACGGCGCGAGCCCTTGGTGGTAACGCCGGATTCTTCATTCGCCTGTTCCATCTGGCTTCGATTTTCGGCGTACACGTCATCATGGCTTGTTTGACGACTTCGGACGGTGTCGGTCTCGTGGCCGCGGCGGCATCGCCAGATCTGATGATTGCCATGGAGAAAGCGACTGTCGAATGTCTGCAGGGAAGTGTCGCGGCGCGCCGCCTATTCGACCGGCCGCGCCCGGCCACCATAGCCGACCTAAAATCAACTATTGATCACGCGCTCTACTACCTGGATCCCAAGCGTTTCCAGCATGTTTCCAAAATCTGCGCTGGCAATGATCAGCTCTGCGTCGCACATATTGAGGCGGGTTACGAGAAGCCGGCCAAACTCGCGGAAATCGTCAAGGCGGCTGCGCTGGAAGGCTTCGGGCCCGTGGCGGTTGATCTGACCACACAGGACGTCCAAGCTATTGGGTTTCACGTCGTCCGCGTCATCGTTCCTGGCCTTCAGCCGCTCATCTTCGGGCAAGCCTGCATGGACGTCTCCGACCCGCGACGGCTAGCGCAGTGGCAAGGGATTTGGCAGCTCCCAACGGCGCGTTTCAATCCTCATCCACATCCCTTTCCATGAATCCCCGGCGAGCGTTCCGTGCCCCACAACCGATTTTTCTCAGACTATCCCTTGCCGACCGTTCAGGGACCAAACCTCGATTGTGACGAGCAAGGCCGTATGCAAGCCTTTCACGATGAGACGCGATTTCACCGAGGCGCCCAGCGACGCAGGTCCCGCATTGTCAAACGCTACCTCACCGATCCTGCGACCGTGCGAAAAGCAGCTGAAACTAGGAAGCCCACCTTTGGGGAGCGGATTATTTCGCTCGGTTCGCCGGACCTTATTCCGAGCTCTACCCTTGGCGATCTTCTGCTTGAGCGGTCGTCGACATCGCGTCGTCACCTGCAAGGCGCGCTTACTCAGGAGGTTGTGTCCGATCTCCTGTGGCTGGCCGCCCGTTCGACCCGACAGGCCACAAGCCCGATCGTGGACGCTAAGTTCGCGCTACGTCCCTATCCGTCGGCGGGCGCCCTCTATCCGTGTGAACTCTTTGTCGTTCTTGGCGGGGAGGGCAGCTATAACAACAGACCCCTGCGATATGATCCGTGTCTGCACGCGCTCATCGATTTCGGCGCAGGCGTGCGGGATTTTCGCTCAGTTGAAATGGAAGCAGCGGGCATCGCACCGCCACCTTGTGCCATCGTTATTACCGGTCAGCTCGAACGCTCAATGGCCAAATACGGGCCCAGGGGCTACAAGTTTGCCCTGCTTGAGGCGGGTCACATTGCCCAGAACCTTATCTTGGCTGCGACCGCCCTAGATCTAACATCCCTTGTCTCTGGATCCTATTACGACTTGGAACTGGAGCAATGGCTGGGCCTCGACGGTCGCAATGACGTCGTGCTTTCGCTTGTCCTCCTTGGCGGTCGATCCAATCCCGATGGGATTTGAGCCGATCCGCAATTCGGCGCAGCCGCGGGTCTTCAGTAGAACTTGTTTTGCTGCCAAAATGCCGCTGAGCGGATCAGCGTATCAAGATCGCTGTGCTTGGCGCTCCAGCCCAGTTCGCTCTTGATATGCGATACGTCAGCGACCAGAGAGACAGGATCGCCTTGGCGGCGATCGCCGAAGGTGTGAGGGACGGGCCTGCCCAGGACACGCTCTGCCGCATTGAGAACCTCAAGGACAGTTACGCCTTCACCGGTCCCGACATTGTAGGTACGGCTCTCGCCGCCGCCGAGAAGACGTTTAATGGCGTCGATATGGGCCTGGGCCAAATCCACGACGTGGATATAGTCACGAATGCAGGTGCCGTCCTTCGTTGCGTAATCCTGGCCGAAAACAGTTAGGGCCTCGCGCAGACCAAACGCGGCCTGACAAATCAACGGCAGGAGATGTGTTTCTGGGACATGACTTTCCCCGACCTCGCCTTCAAGGTCTGCACCAGCCGCGTTGAAGTAACGTAAAATCGTGTAGCGGAGCGAACTGGCCTGGCTCATCCAATGCAAGGCGCCCTCAAAGGCGACCTTGCTCGCGCCGTAGGGGTTAATTGGCACAAGTGGATGGGTTTCAGGAATCGGGGAGGTCTCGGGTACTCCGTAGGCCGCGGCCGTCGATGAGAAAACGATCGCTTCCACACCGCCATCGAGAAGCGACGAGAGAAACTCTAGGCCAGCTGCGACATTGTTGTCGTAATATTTAAGCGGGTTCTTGGTGCTCTCGCCAACCAGGCTATAGGCCGCAAAATGAATACAGGCCTTGATGTCGTGATCTTTGATAGTCTTGCGAACCGCCGCGCGGTCGCGAATGTCTGCCTTGATCAAAGGGCCCCACTTGACGGCGGCCTCATACCCCGTCGCGAGACTGTCCAGTGTAACAGGCAGATAGCCGGCTTGGGCTAGGAGTTTGCACGTTTGAGAGCCGATGAAGCCTGCGCCGCCGGACACCAGAATAGCCTGACCCATATAATAGTCCTCCAAATTCGGCAGAAAAATTAAAATTGCGATCTATGTCTTACGACCGAATAGTATGGCTGGATTTATGCTGCATAGCACAAATTTCCTAAGGCCACACCAGAATTATGGGCAATTGGACCTCGCCACGCCTATCGATTGACCGCAATAAGTGACTGTGCTCCGCAGTCGGATGAATTGTGAGGCCATCGTTAGCGTTTCTTGGCCTATGCAATGCGCTTATCGCGCTATCTGATGAAGAAAAGCTTGAGGATGTGGCAAAAAAGAGCTTTCAATTCGGTATCTTGATGGGAACTCCCAAGTTTGAAGGAGGGTGAGCCCCTCAGAATCTGCATAAAAATGAAAATGACAAACTCTCTATGTCGCGTACCTACGCGCATTAAGCCAAACAATTTGGACTAATCGCGCGGCTTGGTTCCGCAATCGGCGAGCGAGTCAGATTTCACATTTTCGTCTAACCTTGACACGATGGTTGCTGTTTGCAGTGCAAACCACTAGGGTCACGAGCTGCGGGCCAACGCATAAGGTCCGATCTTTTTTTGCATTCGGGTCAGCTATTCTTTTTGGGGGTTCTTTTGTCTCATAAACGCGTCCGCAAGGCGGTTGTTCCCGTCGCGGGTCTGGGCACCCGCGTTCTTCCCGGCACCAAGGT
>OUWB011209523.1_pt1 | contig 24414 bp, 20 predicted proteins | sample 1779821 | NCBI WGS metagenome assembly OUWB01 (sample SAMEA3914806, study PRJEB12502) | metagenome | biome: forest; material: soil | place: Canada | collected 2011-08-03 | depth 0.1 m
GCGCACCACCACCACCACCATATGGGCGGCGCGGGCGAAAGCGGCTCGGCGTCCGGCTCGACTTCGGCGGCTTCATCGGCCTCCGCGACCTCGAGCATTTCGGAAAATCCGGCATCGCTCGCCGATCTGATGCAGCAATTGGTTACTGCGCTGCAGGCTTACAACACGACCAATTCGAGCACCTCTACGGCGGCCACAACGGCGGCCGCGACGTCGGCGGCCGCGACGACCACTTCGATCGCCGCCTGAGTTCCACGATATCGAGACAAAAAAACGGGCGAGCCAGAATGGCCCGCCTTTTTTATTCAGCGCTTTTTTTGCGGAAAAAATTCACGCTTCACCGAGGCCCAGACATAGTCCAGCACCAGATAGATCAGCAGGGTGCGCACATAGGGTTGGGTGTCGAAGGGGGTGGAAACCTGCACGGCGATGGCGATCATCAACCCGGCAATGGCCACCAATCCGGCGATCATCAGCCGCCGCGGCATCAACAATTTGTCGATCAGAGACATATACGCGTCCACATTTACGGAAATAAATATACGGTTAAGCTTTGGGCCAACCGTGTAAGCATTCCGTTAACGCAGATGCGTCGCCGTTTGAAATGACGGATGTGTGATCAGAACAGGAGATCGGCCATGCCGGCTTCGACCGCCTGCGTAAAGGGCACATGACCCTGGGGCGCCGCCAGGGCGGCGGCTGTGAAGCGGTTGAGCACATCGCCATAGGGCAGGATGCCGCGTTCAAGCGCGACCAGATTGGCGCGCACGCACAAGCCCAGCAATCCGACCTGATAATCGTCGCGCCAGCGCATGCGCAGGGCGATCAGCTCGACGACGTCGAGGGTGACCGATTCGCCATCCTCGCCGCCTTCGACAAAGGCCGTGAGCAGCGGCGCGATCCGCGTTTTTACCGGATGCTGGACATCGTGGAACATAGCGACCTCCGTTCGGACCCATCTTCAGACGGTACGCGTTTCCTCGTAAGGTCACAGTTTCACTTACGGCATTCGCCGGTAAGGAGGTAATCAAGGGCCCGGCAAGCCATTTGTAACTTTTGCCGTGTAGGCTAGGCCCATGACAGGTCAGTCAAATCCTTCGGATTCTCCGGAAATGCCTCATCGCCGGGCGCGCCACGGCTCGCTGGCCGGGTTGCGTGTGCTCGTCGCCGAAGACACCGAAATGGTGCGCGACCTCATCAGCATCCTGCTGGCGCGCGAAAAGGTCAGCGTGACCATGGTCGCAGACGGCGCCGAGGCGGTGCACGCGGCCGAGACCGAGGCCTTCGACGTCATCCTGATGGACATGAACATGCCGGTCATGGGCGGCTTCGAAGCCACCCGGCGCATTCGCCAGTCGGAAGGCCCCTGCGCCGACGTGCCCATCCTGGCCCTGACCGCCAATGTGTCGAAGGCCGAAATCGCCCAATGTCATCGCGCCGGCATGGACGGCCACGTCGCCAAGCCGTTCAACACCAACGCCCTGACGGCAGCGATCAGCAAGATGCTGTTCGACGCGTCCTGAGCTTGAGGCGGCTTATTCCCTAATTCACGACCATGTCCGGCGGCGGCGGCGCATTGCCGTCGTCCGCATCGTCGCTGTCCGCCTGAGCCTTGTCACTGCCAACGAGTCTTGGGGTAACGGTTCTGGGGGTAACGGTTCTGGGCGCCACGCCTACGGGCGTCATCGTTGCCGGAGTCGCTTGCGTGTCGTCCGGCGCCACGTAGCCGGCCTCGGCGCTGCACGGATCGTCGCAGGGGCGGGTGGCGTCACCGCCCTGTTCCAGGGCGGCCAGGGTATACGGATCGGCATTGACCCGGGCGCTCAGCCTCACAACCGGCGCGGCGGGCGCCTCGCTGACGATTTCAGGGCCGTAGACGGGTCGCGTCAGCACCTCCAGCTTGGTCGGCACCCGCGGCGCCTGGGCGGCGATATCGGCCACCGCCATGAGCGGCGCCGCTTCGGCATTCGGATCGACTTCCGGGACGTGGGTCAAGGCATAGGTGACCGCCGCACCGCTGACACAGGTGGTGACGAAGGCGGCCGCCAGGCTGGCGATCAAGACATTGCCCCGGGCGCGCGGGCGCCATGCGGCGGGTTGGGACTCGACGGCGATGGTTTCGAAAATGGCGGCCTGCGACATGGGGCGCATCTTTCAATTAAAGGGTTCCGCCCCCGGATGCCGCGGAATGTAGGCCCGCCGGCATAAGTTTTCGCTGCAGCCGCGGCCCGTTTCCCTAGCCGCGGCATGAAAAAGGCACCCCGGAAAATAAGGCGGCCATTGACGGCCGCAGGGGGAGCGTCTTGTCAGCGGCGCGGCTTTGCGCTTAAGTCTTAAACGAGGGTTAATATCGGGGGGCAAGATGGGGTGGCGTGCGTGGATTGGGATGGCCGGTGTGGCGGGCTGGGCCCTGGCGGTTGGTGTGGCCCATGCCGGCGACGCGTTGCAATTCGGACCGGTGGCGGACTGGGTGCGGCCGATCACACCCGCGGCGCCGGCGCATGAGGTCTCCAAGGCCGACCATGCCGTCACCAATCGTTCGATCCAGATTCTCTACGGCGACGATGGCGAGCGCATCTACACCGAGACCATGGTGCGCATCCAGACGGCGCGCGGCCTGGTGGCGGCGCGCCCGACGGTCGAGTGGGACCCGGGCGAGGAAACCGTCACCGTCAACAAGGCTCAGCTCATCCGCGACGGGCGCGTCATCGACCTGCTCGGCCACGGGCAGAGCTTCGTCATCATCCGCCGCGAACCCGATCTCGACCACGCCATGCTCAATGGCGAACTGACCGCCGTCCTGCAACCGGACGGCGTCGAGGTGGGCGACCTGGTCGATTTCGCCTATACGATCACGCGCCACGCCGACGTGCTGGGCGCCATGTCCGAGGACCTGTGGTCGGGCCTGGGCAGCGGCGTGGTCGGCAAACGCTATTACCGCTTCGTCTGGCCGGCCGGCAAGCCGCTGCACTGGCGGCTCAGCGACGACCTGCCGGTTCCCGATATCGTCACCGCCAATGGCCGGACCGAGCTGACGCTCGACATGGACGCCTATAGCCGTCCGCCCGTGCCGGACCAGGCGCCCGACCGCTACGGCCATCTCGGCGAGGTTCAGATGGCGCAATTCGATTCGTGGCCGCAGGTCTCGGCCTGGATGGCGCCCTATTACGACCGGATCGCCGTCCTGGACGCGGACTCGCCGCTCAAGGCCGAGGTCGCCAAGATCCGCGCGCTCAGCGACGACCCCAAGGTGCAGGCGGCCGCGGCCTTGCATCTGGTGCAGCAAAAGGTGCGCTATCTCTTCGTCACCAGCAATGACGGCGGTTTCATCCCGCCTGCGCCCGACCTGACCTGGGTGCGGCGCTGGGGCGATTGCAAGGCCAAGACGGCGCTGCTGATCGCCCTGCTGCGTGAACTGGGCATTACCGCCGATCCGGCCCTGGTCGATATCGATGACGGCGACGGCATGAACGAACGCCTGCCGGCGCTCGCCCTGTTCGACCACATCATCGTGCGCGCCACCATCGGTGGCCAGGTCTATTGGCTTGACGGCACCCACGATATCGACGGCAGCCTCGATCAGGTCGGCATGGCGGACGAGAAGTGGGCGCTGCCGCTGACCCGGGCCGGCGAGACGCTTCAGCCGCTGATCGAGCCGTCACCGGCCACGCCGATAGACGAGCGGCACATCGATCTCGACGCCAGCGCCGGGCTCGACGCGCCGGCCAAGGCGCACATAGAGGTGATCGTGCACGGCCGCGCCGCGCTCGAGGCCAATGCCGACTGGCAGGAACAATTGCCCGAACAGATGGACGCCAAGATGCGCCTCTACTGGAAGAAGCAATATCCGTGGATCGATATAGACACGATGGACGAGCGCTTCGATCCGGCCACGGCCGAAATGCACTATGTCATGGACGGCGCGGCGCATATGGAATGGAGCAAGGGCAAGGCGGGCCAGGCGCGCTTCTACGAAACGGACGGCTACGAGGTCGCCGACGCGCCCAAGCCGCCGGTGCGCAAGAAGGGCCTGCACGACGACGCGCCCGTCGTGGTCGCCGACTTTCCGGCCTATACGCGCTCGAGCGAAACGATTCGTCTGCCCGACGCCGGCAAGGACTTCGCCGTCGATGGCGCGGAGGTGGATGAAACCGTCGCCGGCGTGGCGATGAAACGCGCCTTCGCCATCAAGGACGGCGTCTTTTCGATGCAGACGTCGTGGCGCACGCTGACGCCGGAAATTCCGCTCGCCGAGGCCATGGCGGCGGTCGATGAACAAAAGGCGCTCAGCGCCAGCCAGGTCTTCCTGCAGTCGCCGGGAGAGGTGGTGGACTCCGATGCCGCCAACGGCGCGGCGGCGGCGAGCGGGTCACCGGCGGCGGCCCAGACGGACACCAAGTCCGGCGCGGTCTCCGGTTCGGACGCCGTATGGAGCGGGCCCGATGCCCGCGGCGCGAAGACGCACGAGACGATCCTGCCCGACACCGGCACGGCGCCGCCCGATACGCTCGACGGCCTGGTTCAGCTCTATTCGGGCTATAAGCGGAACTAGCTCTTCGGAGGACCGGACGAGCCGCGGACCATCAACGTGGCTTCGAACACCATATTGCCGCGGTTGGAGTCCGGATCGAGCAGCACCTCGACCGCCACGCGCGCCATGTCGCGGCTGGGCAGGCGCACCGTGGTCAGGGGCGGATAGATGCGCGTGGCGAGGTCGGCGTCGTCGAAGCCGATGATGGTCAGGTCGCCGGGGATGGTCAGCCCGATCTCGTAGGCGGCGTGATAGGCGCCGGCCGCCATCTGGTCGTTGGCGCAGACGATCGCCGTCGGCCGCTTGGCATTGCTCAGAATGCGCCGCGCCGCCGCCAGTCCGGCTTCGAAGCTGTAGTCGCCGACCTCGTCGAGGTCGGGCGCTATGGTCAGGCCGTGACGGCGCAGGCCTTCGTCATAGCCGGTTCGGCGTTCGTGCGCCGAGGGATAGGCCAGATTGCCGGAGATGTAGCCGATGCGGCGGTGACCGAGCTCGGCCAGGTGCTCGCCGGCCATGGCGCAGCCGTCGCTGTCGCGCGACACGATCTGCGGCGTACGGATCGGCGGATTGTTTTCGTCGCCCGGGCGCGCCGTGACGCGGATCACCGGCACTTCGAGGTCTTCCATCAGCGCCAGCAACTGACGATCCTCGGCGATCGGCGGCAGCAGGATAACCCCGGCCAGGCGCTGGACCTCGATGAATTCACGGACGTCGTCGAGAAAATTCTCGCCGTTGCGGTGGCACGGGTGCACCACCAGCTCCATGCCGGTGCCGCGCAACGCGTCGAGCGCGCCGGCCTGCATGTTGACGATGTATTGGGCATTGGGGTTGTCGTAGATCAACCCGACCAGAAAGGCGCGGCGGAAGGCCAGGCCGCGGGCCTGGGGATCCGGGCGGAAACCGATCCGGGCGATGATGTCATTGACCTGGTCGCGGGTTTCTTCGCGCACGCTGGGCGAATTGTTGATGACGCGCGACACGGTCTTCTTCGACACGCGGGCCAGCGAGGCGACGTCGTTGATGGTCGCCTTCTTGCGGCGCTTGAGAAAATCCTCGACGGGATCTCCGCTGTTGCGGTCCCCCGTCTGGGCATCGCCAATGGCGGCGGACGGCGCCTGCGGTAGGGTCGGCTTGAAAAAAGGCGGCTTGGCCATATGGTCTTTTTCGGCAATCCCTGCGGAGGGTTACGGGGTGAAGTCACTGAACTAACCGGCTTTGCAATCTCGTCCCAGAACTTTATTTTATGGTAAATCACCCTGGTCTCTTGCCATGCGCCCCGGTTTTAACTTATGACACCGGTTACCATAGCGGTTTTGTTTGCGGCTTGCACCTTCTTTTTCGCATGCCCACATATTAGGCGAGCCGCCATAAAACTGCGTGCGGAGGCGCCGGTACGGCGATGAATTCCATGGCTGACGATCAACCCCTGGCCCATGCTTCCCTGGTTATCCACGTGCACGACACCGACGATGTCTGCGTGGCGCTGCGCGACATTCCCGCCGGCACCGAGGTCGGGACCGGCGGCATCCGGTTGACCGTGTCGGGCGACGTGCCCAAGGGGCACAAGATCGCCATGCATGACATCGCGGCGGGCGAAGAGGTGCACAAATACGGCTTCGTCATCGGCAAGGCGTCGCAGGCCATTGCCGCCGGCGACCACGTCCATAGCCACAACATGGTGACGACGCTCTCGGGCACCGAGGACTATGTCTACCAGCCGCAAGCCGTACCGAAAACTCAGGTCTCGATCGTGCGAAGCATTCCAGGCGCCTCTTCGCCCTCGGGCCGCGAAGCGGCAGGGCAAACCGGCACATTCCAAGGCTATCGCCGGGCGAATGGCACGGTCGGCATTCGCAACGAGATCTGGATTCTGTGCACGGTCGGCTGCGTGGCGCGCACGTCGGAGCGCTTGGCCAGGCAGGCGGGCGAGCGCTTCAAGGGCCGCGTCGACGGCGTCTACGCCCTGACCCATCCGCTAGGCTGTTCGCAGCTGGGCGACGACCTGTCGCACACCCGCGACCTGCTGGCCTCGCTGGCCATGCATCCCAATGCCGGCGGGGTGCTGATCGTCGGTCTGGGCTGCGAGAACAACCAACTCTCGGCCCTGATCAAGGAAATCGATCGCCCCGCCGACCGGCTCAAATATTTCGCCGCCCAGATGGTCGACGACGAGAACGAAGCCGGCCTCGAGGCGCTGGAGGAATTGGTCGCTGTGGTCGAAAAGGACAAGCGCGAAGCCTGTTCGCTCAAGGACCTGGCCATCGGCGTCAAGTGCGGCGGTTCGGATGCCTTTTCCGGCCTGACCGCCAATCCTCTGGTCGGCCGGATTGCCGACCGCGTCGCCTTTGCCGGCGGCAAGGCGATCATGACCGAGATCCCGGAAATCTTCGGCGCCGAGCGCATCCTGATGGCGCGCGCCAAGAACGAACAGGTGTTCCACGAGGTCGTCGACGTGATCAACGACTTCAAGAACTACTTTCTCGAGCACAATCAGCCGGTCTTCGAAAACCCCTCGCCCGGCAACAAGGCCGGCGGCATCACCACGCTCGAGGAAAAATCGCTGGGCGCCGTGCAAAAGGGCGGGCAAAGCGCACTCAACGACGTCTTGCGCTACGGTCAGCGCGCCCACGAGGCAGGGCTGACCTTGCTCGAAGCGCCGGGCAATGACGCCGTCTCCTCGACGGCGCTGACGGCGGCGGGCGCGGTGATCGTCCTGTTCACCACCGGCCGCGGCACGCCGCTGGGCTTTCCGGCGCCGACCTTGAAGATCGCCTCCAATACGGCGCTCGCCGAGAAAAAGCCGCACTGGATCGACTTTGACGCTGGTCAGACCTTATCTGGTGAGACGTTAGACCATTGCGCCGACGCGCTGATGGATTTAATTCTCAAGACCGCTTCGGGGCAGCCCGCCTGCAACGAAAAGAACGACGAACGCGAAATCGCCATCTGGAAGAATGGGGTCACCCTTTGAGCCGCCTATCCTTATCGACCCTGTCCGCGGCCAAGGCCGATCGTCCCGCTTATGATCCGAAAGTCGTCGATATCGGCGTTGTTCACTTCGGTCCCGGCGCCTTTCACCGCGCCCACCAGGCGGCCTTTCTCGACACCATTCTGTCCAAGGACCCGCGCTGGGGTATTTGCGGCGTATCCCTGCATTCGGCGGGCGTGCGCGACGCGCTCGTGCCCCAGGACGGGCTCTATACGCTGGCCATCCTCGACGCCGAGATCGGCTATCGGATCATCGGTTCGATGCGCGAAGTCGTGGTTGGGCCGGAAAACATCGAGGCGGTGCTGGAACGACTGGCGCGGCCCCAGGTCGGCGTCGTCACCTCGACCGTCACCGAAAAGGGCTATTGCCTCGACCCGAAATGGGAGCTGGATTTCAGCCATCCCGACATCGTCCACGACCTGGCGCACCCCGACCAGCCCCGGTCGTTCGTCGGCTATGTCGTCGCGGGCTTAAAGCGGCGTCGCGCCGCCGGCCTTGCGCCCTTCGTGCTGATCCCCTGCGACAACCTGCCGAAGAACGGCGAGCGCCTGAAGCTGGCGGTCACGGCGTTTGCCTCGCACCTCGACGACGAGCTCGCGGCATGGATCGCGACCTATCTGTCGTGCCCGTGCACCATGGTCGATTCGATCACGCCGGCGACCGACGACGCCCTGCGCGCCCGCGTCGCCGATGCCATTCACCTCGAAGACGCCTGGCCGATCCAGCGCGAAGCCTTTACGCAGTGGGTCATCGAGAACCACGTTCACGCCAACGGTCCCGACTGGGCGTCCGCTGGCGTGACCTTGACCGACAATGTGCCGGCCTTCGAGCGCGCGAAACTCCGCCTGCTCAACGGACCGCACTCGACGCTCGCTTATGTCGGCCTGCACAAGGGCTATGAGACGGTGGCCGAGGCGATGAACGACGCCGAATTGGCCGGCTTCGTGCGCGACCTGATGCTGAAGGACGTGGTGCCGCTGCTCGAAGCACCGGCCGGCATGGACCTGCCCGGTTACTGCGAGGCCATCCTCAAGCGCTTCCGCAATCCGGCCATCCGCCACCTGCTGTCGCAGATCGCCTGGGACGGTTCGCAGAAGCTGCCGATCCGGATTCTCAGTTCGCTGTCCGAAGCCCTGGCGCGCGGCGCCGACGTATCGCGCCTGTGCGTGCCGCTGGCGGCGTGGATGCGCTTTGTTCGCATGAAGGCGGTCAAGGGTGAGACGATCACCGATCCGCTGGCCGAGGACCTGCTGGCGATGGGCCGGTCGCTGAACGACGACGGGCTCGACGTCGTGACCTTCCTCGGCCTGCGATCGGTGTTTCCGCAAGCCCTGGCCGACGATCCGCGTGTGATCGCCGGCGTTGAAGCGGCCTATGCCGACCTGCTTAAGGCGGAGCGCGTTACGGCTTAGGCAAAAGGGATTAGCCACGGAAAACACGGAAAGACACGGACTTTAGGTTTTGCCTGCTTCCGCGCGAAGCGCTTCATATTCGACGAGTGGCCTTCGGCCGTCCAAGTCATCCTGAAGTCCGTGTTTTTCCGTGTTTTCCGTGGCTAAAAATTCCTACGTTCCCTGTTGGATGAACGGCACCTTGGCGAACAGCTTGCGCTCCTCGCCGCGCGGGTCGTTGACCAGTTTCGGCACAATATCCATGACCATGGTTTCGCGGTTTTCGAGCGAATAGCGCTTCCATTCCGGCAGGGCCGGAGTTTGCGGCGATCCGGTGCGCGCGAAGGCGATGAAGGCGTCGGAAAACAGATCGGCCATGTGACGGGCGTCCGGCGAGTCGGTCGAGATGCTGTTCGGCACGGCCGTGTTGGCGAACGACAGCGGAATGTCCGTCATGTGCTGAGCGCGCGACCGGATGCCCTTCCAGGTGCGGTTGAAATCGACCTCATAGGCATAGACCGGCGCACCGGCGCGGGCGCGCGCCTCGTCCTCCTCGATGGCGCCGCGCCAGGATCGCCCGGCGGTGGTCGCGGCAAAGAAGACTTCCGACGGCGTATAGTTCGGATAGAGCCGGCGATAGGTGTCGATCACCAGATAGGGATCGATGTCGATGTGATATTCCTTGGGCAACCTGGCCGGCAGTTCATCCCAGGTCAGCTCGAAATTGTGCGGATCGCCGCCCAGGAAGGCGTAGGTTTCGTCGTGGGTATTGCCGATCATCATCGGGATGCCGAGCGATTGCGCCGGCGCGTCGGGCCAGAACGGATGGCGGAAGAGCACGGTTTCATCCAGCACCGGCCCCATATAGACGCCGCCCGAGCCGATGACCGGATCGACGGTCTTCAAGGCGCCCAGCAGATCGGCGACCGGCAGGCTCTGCACCTTGGCCAGGCCGTCGAGATCGGCGTTAAGCCCCAGGGTCTTGAGGACCGCCGTCGCGCGCAGCGTCGCATTGCCGGGGCCCGACGCCGTGACCTGTTGGCCCGACATGGTGGCGGCGCGATGAAACAACCCCTTGGCCGCGGGCGTCGCCATCATGGTGGCGATCTTGGCGCCGCCGCCCGATTGGCCGAAGACCATGACGCAATCGGGATCGCCGCCGAAGGCCGCGATATTGTCGCGCACCCATTCGAGGCCCAGGTGCAGGTCCATCTGGCCGGTATTGCCCGACCAGGCCAGCGGCCCGGGCTTTTTTTTTGGGTCATAAGATTGGCCGGCCAGCATGCGCTCCAGCCGTGCCAGGTAGAGATAGCCGAAGACATTGAGGCGGTGGTTGATCGTCACCACGACGACATCGCCGCGCAGGCACAGATTGGTGCCGTCATAGAGGGCATCCGACCCCGAGCCGCCCGAATAGGCGCCGCCGTGGATGTAGAACATCACCGGGCGCTTTTTCCGAGGGTTTGCTTCCGGGGTCCACACATTGAGGAACAGGCAGTCTTCGCTTTGCGGCTCGCTGCTTCTCAGGTCGTGGCTGGCCTGGGGTGAGGCGGCGCCATAGGCCAGGGCCGCGACAGGATCGCTCCACGGTACCGGCTTGACCGGCGGCTGGAAGCGCGCCTTTGCCGTGTCCTGGCCATAGCGCAGACCGAGGAAGACGCTGACGCCACCTTTCACCTGGCCGGTGACGGGGCCGGCCTGGGTCATGACGGTTGGCGGTTTCGCGGCGGCTTTCGATGCTACCGGTGTCATGGTGACCGCCGCACTGGCTGCGGACAGGCCCTTCAGGGCATCGCGTCGGTTCATGGGGTCGGTCCCTGCTTTTTGTTATGCGGCGACTTTCGCCCTGAGCCGCGAAGTTGTAAAGCCGAAATCCATTGACCCCGCCACCCCTGGAGACGCCCTATGCATCCGATCACCGACGCTGAGCGCGCCAGCCTGGCCGGTGGCCGCATCGACGAGAGCCGGCCGTTCCGCCAGGTGCGCATCGCCGTGTTGACCATTTCCGATACGCGCGATCTGGAAAGCGACACCTCGGGCGAAATCCTGGCCAAGCGCATCGAGGCCGCAGGCCATCACGTCGCGGCGCGCGAACTGGTACGCGACGATGTCCACCACATCCGCACCATGATCAAGAACTGGGTCGCGTCCGAGCTGATCGACGCCATTGTCACCACGGGCGGCACCGGACTGACCGGCCGCGACGTCACGCCCGAGGCCATCGAGCCCCTGTTCGACAAGCGCATCGAGGGCTTTTCGGCCATCTTCCACATGCTGAGCTATCAGAGCGTCGGCCTGTCGACCCTGCAATCGCGCGCCCTGGCCGGGATCGTCGGCGGCGTCTTCGTTTTCTGCCTGCCGGGCTCGAACGGCGCGGTCAAGGACGGCTGGGACAAGGTCATCCGCTGGCAGCTCGACAGCCGCCACGGCCCCTGCAACATGGTCGAACTGATGCCCCGGCTGAAAGAAATATGAGCCGGAAGAATTTGGACCTGCGCGAAGCCATCGCCTTCGTCCGTGCCGGCGCGCCGGCGACGGCGGCCGAGCGCGTGTCCTTGCACGCCGCATTCGGCCGGGTCCTGGCCGAAGACGTCGTCGCCACGCGCGATCAGCCGCCGTTCCGCGCCTCGGCCATGGACGGCTATGCGGTGCGCCGTGCCGATATCGCGGCCGGCGCGGTATTGACGGTCGTCGGCGAAAGCGCCGCGGGCCGGCGGTATGCCGGCACGCTCGCGGCGGGTGAGGCCGTGCGCATCTTCACCGGTGCGCCGGTGCCCGAAGGCGCCGACGCCGTCGTCATCCAGGAAAATACCGCGGCCAAGGACGGTCGTGTCGAGCTGCTGCCCGACGCCGTCGCGACGGCTGCCCACATCCGCGCCGCCGGTCAGGATTTCACGACGGGCGCGCGGCTGCTCGACGCCGGCCTGCGCCTCGACGCCTGGCGCCTGTCCCTGGCCGCCGCCGCCGGCCTGGCCGAGGTCGCGGTGCGCGCCAGGCCGCGCGTCTGCGTCCTGTGCACGGGTGATGAGCTGGCGCCGCCCGGTGCCGTGCCGGGGCCCGACCAGATATTCGAGTCGGGCTCGGCGGCGGTCATGGCCCTGATCGAGCAATGGGGCGGCGAGGCGGTCTTTGTCGGTACCGCGGCCGACGATATCGAGGCGCTGTACGCGACCCTGTCAGGCATCGAGGCCGACCTGATCGTCACCATCGGCGGCGCGTCGGTCGGCGATCACGATTTGGTCAAGCCGGCCCTGATACGCCTGGGGCTGGTCACCGATTTCGTCAGCCTCAACCTGCGCCCGGGCAAGCCGACCTCGTTCGGGGTTCTGGCCGACGGCACCCCTGTGTTGGGCGTGCCGGGCAATCCGGCTTCGGCCTTCGTCGTGGCGCAACTGCTATTGAAGCCCTGGCTGGAAGCGGCGCTGGGTCTGGCGGCCGTCGATCCGGCCGTCCGTGCGATGACGGCCGCGGACATCGCGGCCAATGGCCCGCGCGAGAGCTATTTGCGGGCGACGCTCGATGTGACCGGCGAAGGCTGTCTGCGCGTCACGCCGTTTTCCGACCAGGACTCGTCGCTGATTTCGGTCTTCGCCCGCACCGGCGCCCTGGTGCGCGTGGCGTCGCACGCGCCGGCGGTCCCGGCCGGCGGCCTGGTCGATATCCTGCGGCTGGAGCGGCTATAAGGTGTCTCAGACATAGTCGAACAGGCACATGAAGCCGAAGTCCATGTGCAGTTGCTGGTGACAGTGGAACAGGGTGCGGCCGGGATTGTCGGCCGTGAAATCGAGATCGGCCGACTGATAGCCGCCCAGCATGAACACGTCCTTCATTACCCCGGCTGTCGCAGTGCCGGCGATGCGCGTCACCTCGAAGCTGTGGCGATGCAGGTGCACCGGATGAATGTCGTCGCTGGCATTGTGCAGGCGCAGGCGATAGCGCCTGCCCTGATGCAAGGTGAACATGGGCTTCATTTGTGATGACATTTGCGTGTCGGGAAACGCCACGCCGTTGAGGGTCCACTGGTTGAAGCCGTGATCGGCCGCGTTGTTCTTGACGATGCGCAGGTCGAAAATCTCGTCGGGCGCCTGGGTCTCGCCGCCCGGACGGCCGAACGCGGTGTAGTTCCACTTGAATGGCGGGGGTGCCGACCATTGCGGCTGGCCGGTGGCGCCGGCATATTCGACGACGGCGCCCATGCCGTGACCGCGATCGTCATCGGCGAGGTCGCCCAGAATCCATACCCCCGGCCGCGTCATTTCGACGACCGCCGAGACGCGCTCCGCCGTACCGATCCACAGCACCGGCACCCTTGCCGGATTGGGCACTGGATTGCCGTCGAGCGCCACCACCTTGAAGCTGTGACCGGGCAGGGCCAGGCTGCGGATCTCGGTGGCGCTGCCGTTCAGCACGTGGAACAGGACGCGCTCGCCCGTCTTGACGCGGATCGGCTCCCCATGGCCCAGCATACGGCCGTTGATGGTGAACCAGGTGTAGCCGACCTCGTAGCCGTGCGGCGTGCCTCGGGCGAGCGAGGCATTCATCGCCCCCTCTCCGGCGGCGTGCAGCGCCGGGTCGACCGTCGCGGGCGCGAGGAAGTCCATGGCCATGTCCCCGCCCTGGCTGAGCGTCGGGCCGAATTCCTTCAGCGTCAGAAAGACTTCGCGATCGTAGCCGCCCGGGTTGTCGCGCGGCTCGATATAGACCGGACCCACCTGGCCGCCATACTGCCCGGCGGTCAGATCGCCGCCGGCGCGCATATGGGTATGATAGAAGCGATAGCCGGCCGGGCCGGGGGTAAAGCGGATGCGCCGCGACCCGTTCGCCGCAACGTAGGGCGTGCCCTCTTCCGCCGACCCATCGACCGCGACCGGCAGCTTCTGGCCGTGCCAATGCAGTTGTTCGGGGCGTGCCGTGGTGTTGACGATATCGACCGTGACCGGCCGACCTTCGTGGAGGCGGATGAGCGGACCTGGAAACCGGCCGTTATAGGTGGTGGTCGCGACAAAAACGCCAGGCGCCAGTTCGATGCGGCTATCGCGAATCTCTACCCTATGGTCGGGGTTGTCACGGGGGACACAGGCCGACAGCGGCAGTCCGGCGGCGGTCGCGCTTGATGCCACCCCGAGTTTGAGCATATCTCTGCGATTGAACATGGAGGGCTCCTGCGGGTAGACCGGACGGCGGGCACCGCACGCCGCGGACGGATGGAAGCGCAATGACGGACATGATCGAAACCGGCGCCGCGGAAGTCAAGGGCAGCGCCGCCGAAGTCTTCGTCGCTTTTCTGAAACTGGGCCTTACCGCCTTTGGCGGTCCCGTGGCGCATCTCGGCTATTTCCGCGAGGCCTTCGTCCGCCGGCGCCAGTGGATCGGTGAGGCGGCCTATGCCGACCTGGTGGCGCTATGCCAGTTCCTTCCCGGTCCGGCGTCCAGCCAGGTCGGGCTTGGCCTCGGCTGGCGCCGCGCGGGCTGGCCGGGCGCCTTGGCGGCTTGGGCCGGCTTTACCTTGCCGTCGGCGATCTTGATGACCACGTTCGCCTTCGGCGTCGGGTTCATGAGCGGGGTCTGGGCCCGGGCGGTGATCCACGGCCTGAAGCTGGTCGCCGTCGCCGTGGTCGCCCAGGCCGTATGGGGAATGGCGCGAACCCTGACCCCCGACCTGCGGCGGATGGCTATCGGCGTCGGGGCCTTTATCATGGTCACCTGCCTTGCCGGCGCCCTGGGCCAGGTGGCCGCGATTCTGCTGGGTGTCCTGGCGGGTCTGCTGCTTTGCCGGCAGGCCCCCGACGCCGCGCAAGCCGGTCCACCTTTTGTGGCGGTGTCCAAGCGCACCGGACTGACGGCGCTTCTTCTGTTTCTCGTCCTGCTGGTGGGCTTGCCCGTTCTCGCCGCGACGACCGGCAATGCATGGGTCGCGCGTTTCGACGCCTTTTACCGCTCGGGCGCGTTGGTGTTCGGCGGCGGGCACGTCGTCCTGCCGCTTTTGCAGCAGGCGGTGGTCGACCCCGGCTGGATCGGCCAGGATTCGTTTCTGGCCGGTTATGGCGCCGCTCAGGCCATGCCGGGCCCGCTCTTCACCTTTGCCGCCTTTCTGGGCGCCGCCATGCATGGCGAGCCTAACGGTGTTTTTGGCGCACTGGTCGGTCTCACGGGGATCTTCCTGCCGGGGATGCTGGCCCTGGCCGCGGCCTTGCCGTTCTGGTCGGACCTGCAAGGCCGGCCGGGCGCCCGCGCGGCGATGCGCGGCGCCAATGCCTCGGTCGTCGGCATTCTCGCCGCCGCGCTCTATAGTCCGGTGTGGACCGGGGCGGTTCATGATCCGGTCGATCTGGGACTGGCTGTATGTGGCTTCGCCCTGCTGACCTGGGCCAAGGCGCCGCCGATCGTCGTTGTCCTCCTCGGCGCGGCCGTGGGGCCGCTACGGGTCGTGCTTGGGGTCTGAGCGTTTACTGCCAGCGCAAGCGCGCGCGGACGTCGACCACCGGCTTGCGCGTAAAGGTCACCTTACGCATCAGGTGGCGCGCCGGGCGTTCGACGAGATGGTGCATCAGCATGGCGGCGGGAATGACGCCGGCGACCAGGCCCAACCACAGCGCGATCGGCAGATGGTTGGGGTCGAGGTGCAGGACCTTTTGCAGGCCCTGGGTCGTCACCAGCTGCCACGGGATACAGACCATGTAGATGGCGAAGCTGACCTCGCCGAGATAGGTCAGGATCGGGTGCGACAGGGCGCGATTGCCCGAAGCCGACATGACGCCCAGGCCGTAGATCAGGGCGGCGAAAGCCAGGACGAACAGCCAGTCGGGCGAATGCAGCACGATGGCCGCGGCGATCGCCGCCAGGGCGCCGCCGGCCGCCGGCAGGCCGAAGCGCTGCGCCGTCGCGTGGGTCTTGTTCCACAACAGCCAGATGGCGCTGCCCAGCGCGAAGCACGGCACGATGCGCAGGGCGCCCCACAGGATGGTGGCGCGGGTCAGCGGGAAGCCGGCCAGGCGCTCGAAGGCGATCTGCAGGACGATCATGAACACCGCCGTGCCGGCTATGGCCGCGACGGGCCGGGTCCACAGCCGGGCGAAGAGCAGGGCGAAGGCCGGGAAGCTGAGATAGGCGAACCATTCCGCCGAAATCGACCAGGCCGGATGGTTCCACCCGCCGCCTTGCCCCAAGCCCCAGGCCTGGGTCAGGGTGATCTGCGCCGGCAAAGACGACCACACGATCAGCTTGTCGCCGGCGTGGATGCCGGCCACGGCCAGGCCCAGGATGAGGACGCCCAGGCCCGCGACGACGGCGATATGCAGCGGATAGACCCGCGCCAGACGCGCCCACAGGAATTCGCGATAGCCGAAATCGCCGGCCTTGAAGCGTTCGAGATAGACGTGGCTGAGGATGAAGCCGGACAGGACGAAGAACAGCTCGACGCCGAGATAGCCCTTGGCGACGACATCGGGCTGCGGCGCGCCGAGACTGTCCCAGAAGTGGTAAACGACCACCCACATGGCGGCAAAGAACCGCAGTGCCGTAAGGGCGGACAGGTTTAAGGGCGCGGACTGTTTCATTTTGAACGTTTGACCGGGGAAACAAGGTTGGGGCGTTCTGCCGCCTGCAAGCCTCGCGCCGGACATTAAGCCTTCATTAACCCTGGCCGTCAGGTCCCCGGCGAGCCTCCTGGCATTTATACCCGCATAAGGTCATGACTTTTACGGGCATGAGCGTGCGCCTAAGCCGTGTCCCTTCATTCAAGAAGGTCAAGACTTAGGCCCAGACTCGTCGCTAGCGGGGCGCCGGAGAGAAAGCCAAACGCGTTCCCACCGCGCTCTGAGCCCGCCCCGGGATGCAATGATCTCTAACATATTGCAAACGTTACATATCATCTCCTAAACGAAATCTGCGCGTCCAATTTCCGCGCCTTTGGCCGGGCTTTATGGCGAAGGGGGCCTCGATACCGGCGGAGATAGGAATGGACGCCTTGGCTTTCCTTCGGGAGAGAACGCAGACGCGCATTGGAGGCGTCCTGTTTTGTCTACTATGCTTGTTGCCAGTGCTCGGCGGCCTGATCAGTGGCCTTCAGCACCACGCACCGGCGTTCATGGATATCGATGCGGTGCTGTGCGCCGCGAAGGTCGAGGCGGCGGGCGGCTCCCCCTACGGTGCCCTGGTCTGCCCCGGCCTGGCGCCGGCGGCCTATGTCTATGCGCCGCAGATCGCCGCGGGCCTCGGGCCTCTGGTCCATGCGGTGGGGCTTCAGAGCGTACGCTGGATCTATCTCGCCTGCCTGTTTGGGCCGGCCTGTCTCGCGCTCGCCTGGTATACTTTGGGCCGTGCCCTGCCCGGCGTCGATTGGCGCTATCGCCTGCTGGCGGTGTCGGGGCTGTCGCCCATGGCCTTCTGCAGCGGCAATTTCGGCATGGTCATGCACGCCGCCGTTATCTTCAGTCTTCTAACATGGCCAAAACGCAAATGGGCCTTTACCGCCCTGGTCCTGGCCTGCGCCGTCGTCAAGCCGACCTTTCTGCTCTATTTTCTGGTCTACCTGTTCGAGAACCGGCCGTTGCGCGATCGCCTGTCCGCCCTGGCCGTGTCGAGCCTGGCCGGGATCGGCGTGATCGCCGTCACGGCCCTGACCGCTGGCCCCCTGGGCGCCGCCTGGGGTCACGTCCTGGGGTCGGTGGCGCTGCGCGATCAACCGGGCCTCGGCTGGTTAGCCTTTACCGCCTGGCTGGGCCTGGCGCCCGATGCGCCCCTTACCATGGGTCTGACCCTGCTGTTCATGACGGCGACGGCCCTATCCGGCGTGGCCATCGCCGAGGCGGCGGGATTGGATGACGATGAGCGCCGGGTGTTGGCGCTCGGTCTGGTGCCGCTGCTGACGCCGCGGCTGATGGATTACGACATGCTGGCGGTGGTGCCGTGCCTGACGCTGCTGATGCGCGTGACCCCGGCCTTGGGCGGGCGCATCTATCGCTACAATATGTCGTGGATATTCACCGGCGTGCTCGGCATCGGCGTCGTCAACAACGTGCTTCACCTGCACCACTGGCCGCGCAGCCAGGCGGCGGCGGCGGTCTTCTGCATCGTGGTGCTGGCCGGCGGGGCACGGCTGTTAGTGAAAGAATGGGCGGCGAAGGTATGGGAAAAAAGAAGAGGGCCGCCGGAGCGGAAGAAAAGGGGAAAGGCCACGTTCAGCAGCCCTCTTCATGTCCGGCGAGTTGCGGGCGGTGAGGACGCCCGAGGAAGTACAGCCGGAAAAGTACAATCTTAGCTCAAGCGCCGCCAATCTTGTTTGAGAAGAAATGGGGGCCCGGCCAGCCTTGGCCGGCCTATCGCGCCAGCCAGCCGCCATCGACCGGGATAATGGCGCCGTTGACATAGTCGGAAGCCGACGCGGCCAGGAACACCGCCGTGCCGCCGAGATCGGCGGGAATACCCCAGCGCCCGGCCGGGATGCGGTCGAGAATGGCCTTTTCGCGGACTTCGTCGGCGCGGATCTGCGCCGTATTGTCGGTCGCCATATAGCCGGGGGCGATGGCGTTGATATTGATGCCCTTGCTGCCCCATTCATTGGCCAGCAGGCGGGTAATGCCGGCGATGCCCGACTTCGACGCCGTGTAGGACGGCACGCGGATGCCGCCCTGGAACGACAGCATCGAGGCGATATTGATGATCTTGCCGTGACCTTTGGCGATCATGTGCCGGCCCGCGGCCTGGGACATGAAGAAGGCGCCCTTGATATTGACGTTCATGACGTCGTCCCAGTCCTTTTCGGAAAAGTCGACGGCGTCCTGGCGGCGGATCAGGCCGGCATTGTTGACGAGGATATCGAGCCCGTCCAGGGCCGCCACGGTCTCTTCGACGATGCGGCCGACCGGCTCGATCGAACCGAGATTGGCATCGATATTGATGAATTTGCGGCCGAGCGCCTTGACCTTCTCGGCCGTTTCGTCGGCCGGGACGATGCCGGCGGCGGCGATGTCGGCGCCGGCATCGGCCAGCGCCAGGGCGATACCCTGGCCCAGGCCGGTATTGGCGCCGGTGACCAGGGCCACCTTGCCCGTCAGATCGAACATGGAAGACATGAGCGTTTCCTTTATTTTCTCTCCTCCCATGCAAGCGAAGCGCAGCGGGGGAGGTGGCAGACAGCGCGTTAAGCGCTGGATGACGGAGGGGGCCTCTTAGGCGAGTTGGCAAATATCCAGCACGTTCATGTCGGTATAGTCGAGGTTTTCCCCGCCCATCGCCCAGATGAAGGCGTAGTTCGACGTGCCGGCGCCCATGTGGATCGACCACGGCGGCGAGCACACGGCCTCGTTGTTCTTCATGACGATGTGGCGCGCCTTGTCGGGCTCGCCCATGAAGTGGAAGACGCGGTCGTCCTCGCCGAGGCCGAAATAGAAATAGATTTCCGAGCGGCGGTCGTGCAGGTGCGGCGGCATGGTGTTCCATACACTGCCCGGCGACAGCACGGTCAGGCCCAGCAGCAGCTGGCACGACTTGGCGGTGGTCGGCACGATATACTGGTAGATGACGCGCTGGTTGGAGGTTTCGAGCGACCCGCGCTCGAGCGGCACGGCCTTGTCGATCGAGATCTTGACCGTCTCGTAGCGCTGATGCGCCGGGGTCGAGGTCAGGTAGAACAGGGCGGGGGCCGCGGCATCGTTCGACTTGAACAACACCTCCTTGGTGCCCATCGGGATGTAGAGGCCGTCCTTCAGGCCCATGGCGTAGTCGACACCGTCGACCGTGATGACACCGGCGCCTTGGCCGACATTGATCACGCCCAGTTCGCGGCGCTCGAGGAACGGATGACCGGCGGCCGAGGCCGGTTCGGTCTGGTCGGGCAGTTTCAACGTCCCGGTGGTGGGCGCGGCGCCGCCGATGACGAAGCGCTCGAAGTGGGTGTAGTTCAACACCACGGCGCCGGCCTCGAACAGGCCGCCGACCAGGTACTTTTCGCGCAGGTCCTCATTGGAGACATTGGTCATCATGTCCGGATGGGTCGCGTGATAGATTTTTTTGTAGAGCGAGGTCTGGCACATGTCGTGTCTCCGCATTTCAGTCAAAGATTGGCAGATTAGATCAGAAGCGATCAGATTCGATCTCTTTAGAGCTTATATGCGGCTTTGGGAAGGTTGTAGGTGAGGTCTTTGATCGTGTCGGCGGCGTCTTCGGCGGTCATGCGGTGCTCGACCACCAGGCGCCCCAGGAAATTGGCGTCGATGCGGCGGGCGACGTCGTGGCGCGCCGGGATCGACAGGAAGGCGCGCGTGTCGTCATTGAAGCCGACGGTGTTGTAGAAGCCGGCGGTTTCGGTGACCTGCTCGCGGAAGCGCGTCATGCCTTCGGGGCTGTCGTGGAACCACCACGACGGGCCGAGCTTGAGGATCGGATAGTGGCCGGCCAGCGGCGCTAGTTCGCGCGAATAGACGGTCTCGTCCAGCGTGAACAGGATGACGGTCAGGTTCTTTTCGTTGCCGAAGGCGTCGAGCAGCGGCTTCAGCGCATGGACATAGTTGGTCGGCAGGGGGATGTCGCAGCCCTTGTCGCGGCCGTACTTGTCGAAGATCTGCTTGTTGTGGTTGCGGTAGCTGCCCGGGTGGATCTGCATGGTCAGGCCGTCGTCGAGCGACATCCGCGCCATTTCGGTCAGCATCTGGGCGCGGAAGAGTTCGGCGTCCTCCGCCGAGACGTTCTTTTTCAGGACGCGGTGGAACAGCTCCTTGGCGTCGGCATGCGACAGGTTGGCGGTCTGGGCGGTTGGGTGGCCGTGATCGGTCGAGGTCGCGCCCATGGTCTTGAAAAAGTCGCGGCGCTGGCGGTGGGCGGCGAGATAGCCCTTCCAGCTATGGACGTCCTCGCCGGTCAGTTCGGCGAAGACCTTCAGCTTGTCGTGGAAATCCTCGTGCTCGGCGTCGATGACCGGGTCCGGGCGATAGGCGGTGACGACACGGCCCTTCCAGCCCGAGGCCTTGATCTTGGCGTGGTGTTCCAGCGTGTCGGTCGGCGATTCCGTAGTGGCCAGAAGCTCGATATTGAAACGGTCGAACAGGGCGCGCGGGCGGTAGGCGTCGGACGCCAAAAGCTCGCCGATGCGGTCGAAATACAGGTCGGCGGTCGAGGCGTCGAGCACTTCGGTGAAGCCCATGACCTGGCCGAAGACGTGCGACATCCACATCGAGGTCGGCGTGCCGCGAAACAGATGCTGGTTCGACGCGAAGATGCGCCAGGCCTCGCGCGGGTCGGCCTTGGACGGGCCTGCCTTGGCGCCGACGCCGACGTCGTCCATGTCGATGCCCTGGGAATAGAGCATGCGGTAGGCATAGTGGTCGGGCGCCAGCAGCAGCTCGGTGGCGTTGCCGAACGGTTGATTGTCGGCGAACCACTGCGGATCGGTGTGGCCGTGCGGGCTGAGGATCGGAAAGTCCTTGACGGAGGCGTACAGGTCGCGCGCGACGGCGCGCTGCGCCGGGTCCGAGGCGAACAGGCGATCGGGGTTGAGGACCAAGGGCTTGGGCATTTGGGTACGATCCAGCATTCTAGCAGTGGTTGGCGGCGGAGTCCTTTATGGACTTAAATAGGCGCGGCCAATCCTCCCGTCGCATAGGTAACCGGTGTCATTGCGAAAGACAACAATAAAGTTGGAATTTTCACATGCAAAAACACGGAAAGTGGTCAGGCCGCTTGGATTGCGGTAGCATGACAATCGGGAGGGGGAGAAATGACGGAAACCTATCCGCGTGTTTACAGATATGGGCCGGGGTGGACGACGGCGATTATTTTCGTCTCCCTGGTTTTTCTCGCCGGCGGCGCGGCCTTCGCGATCTGGCGGCACCAGATATTCGAGTACGCCCCGGTTTCGGCGTTGGTCATAGCGGCGGTCTTCGAGGCGCTCGCGATACTCAGTCTCTGGTCGTTGAAATGCAGGACCATCCTGTACGAAGATCGCGTCGAATATGTCGGCTTGTTCGGGCGGCGCGTCGCGTACAAGGTCGAAATCAAACGCTCGTCGAATATCCACCGTTCCTATACCATGCTTGAGTTGACCCTCGAACTGACCAATGGCCGCAAGATGAAGGTCGGCGATTTCAATCGGCGTGATGACGCCTTCACGCAATGGTTCGCGGCCTTCCCCAATGCCGAGGTCCAAGCCGAAAATATGCGGGTCAAGGCCTTGCTGGCCAATCCGGCGTTCGCCAGCAATCCGACCGAACGCGAATACCATATCAATCTCGATGTGCGCCGCATCAATTTCATCGGCTGGCCCTGCTACGGGATCGTACTGTGGGGCATGGTCTGGCCACGCCCCTATGACATCTGCCTGCCCATCCTGCTGACCATGCCGGTGCTCGGTCTGCTGGCGACCTTTGCATCCCGCGGGCGCTGGACCATGCTCGATGACGAAAAACACGGGCGGCTGAACATAGGCGCCCGATTGTTCGCCGGGCCCGCCCTTGTTGTGGCCTTGCGCGCCTTTCAGGACGACAACGTGGCGGACTGGGTGGCGCCGGCGATCTGGAGCGTTGCCGCCGGCGTCGCCCTGATGGCCCTCAACGGCCTGATCGAGCGGCGCCTGACCTGGGGCCTCGCGATAGGATTCGTCTTTATGTGGGGCATCTATGCTTTGGGCGGACTGTCGTATGCCGACATCGAGCTCGATCCATCGCCCGGCCGTCCCGTCCCCGTGCGGGTGCTCCAAAGGCACGGCGGGGAGCACGGGGACAGCCTGACCGTGACGGCGTGGGGACCTCGGGAGACGGGCAACGAGGTCAATGTCGCCGGTTCGCTTTTCCGCGGGGTGCACAAAGGCGACACGGTGTGCGTCTATGTCTATCCGGGCCGCCTGAACTGGCCGTGGTACGCGGTCGGCCACTGCCCTCGCGGGAAATGACAGCGGCGCGCCCCTGCCGGTTGCCCGATCTTGCTAACTCGGGCGCGGCGGTTCATATGGGAGCCATGAATATCCAGACTTCTCCCGTGCCGTCCGATAGCGACGTCCTCGAGACCGGGGCGCGCGTGCTGCGCACCGAAGGCGAGGCCCTGCTGCAGTTCGCCGGCAGCCTGACCCACGACTTCGTCCGCGCCGTCGAGACCATGTATGCCTGCAAGGGCCGCGTCATCATGTCGGGCATGGGCAAGTCCGGCCACGTTGCGCGCAAGATCGCCGCGACGCTGGCCTCGACCGGAACGCCGGCCTATTTCGTCCATCCGGCCGAGGCTTCGCACGGCGATCTCGGCATGGTCACCCGCGACGATGTCTGTGTCGTGCTCAGCAATTCCGGCGAGACGTCGGAACTTTCCGACATCATCGCCCATACCCGCCGCTTCGCCATCCCGCTGATCGGCGTGGCCAGCCGGCCGGACTCGACCCTGCTCAAATCGGCCGATATCGCGCTGGTTCTGCCCGATGCGCCCGAAGCCTGCACCATCGGCATGGCGCCGACGACCTCGACGACCATGACCCTGGCGCTCGGCGACGCGCTGGCCGTGGCCATCATGGAGCGGCGCGGCTTCCGTCCGGTCGATTTCAAGGTCTATCATCCGGGCGGCAAGCTCGGCGCGCAATTGCTGCCGGTCTCGGCCCTGATGCATGCGGGCGAGGCCCTGCCGCTGATCGGCGAGGCGACCGCGATGGCCGAGGCGCTGCTGGTCATGACCGCCAAGTCGTTCGGCGTGGTCGGCGTCACCGATGCGGCGGGAACGCTGATCGGCATCGTCACCGATGGCGACCTGCGCCGCCACATGGCCGGGCTGATGAGCATGAAAGCCTGCGATGTCATGAGCCACAACCCGCGCACCATCCGTCCCGACGCCCTGGCCGTCGAAGCGCTCGGCCAGATGAACGATCGCAAGATCACCTGCCTGTTCGTCACCGATGAGGCCGGCGCGCCGGTCGGGCTGATCCATATCCACGACTGCCTGCGGGCCGGAGTCGCCTGAGAAGGCCCCAAACTATAAAGTTTTGAATCAATGAAGACCATTATCCTGATCCCCGCGCGCTATGCCTCGTCGCGCTATCCCGGCAAGCCGCTGGTCATGCTGAAGGACCGTGACGGCCACACCAAGTCGCTGATCCAGCGCTCGTGGGAAGCCGCCGTCGCCGTGCGTGGCGTCGATGAGGTCTATGTCGCCACCGACGACGACCGGATCAGGGACGCCGCCCTGGCCTTCGGCGCCCAGGTGGTGATGACGGCGGAAAGCTGCGCCAACGGCACCGAACGGTGTGCCGACGCTTTAAAGAACCTGGGCACCACGGCCGATATCGTCGTCAACCTGCAGGGCGACGCGCCGCTCACCCCCTCATGGTTCGTCGAGGCCTTGATCGACGAGATGAACGCGAACCCCGAGGTGCGGATGGCCACACCCGTTTTGCGCTGCGACGCCGAGACCTATGCCAACTTCGTCGAGGACCGCAAAAACGGTCGCGTCGGCGGCACGACCGCCGTGTTCGACAACCGGATGAACGCGCTCTATTTCTCCAAGGAAGTGCTGCCCTATACCGGCAAGACCTT
>OUWB010007596.1_pt1 | contig 24402 bp, 19 predicted proteins | sample 1779821 | NCBI WGS metagenome assembly OUWB01 (sample SAMEA3914806, study PRJEB12502) | metagenome | biome: forest; material: soil | place: Canada | collected 2011-08-03 | depth 0.1 m
TGGAACGAAGCCGCCATCCCGCACTACGGCCAGACCTGGGAAATCGGCGCGCTCTACGGGCCGCACGGCGCGCCTGACTTCTTCACCAACGAATCGGTCGAAACCTTTTTCGCCTCCGAATGGCAGGTGCACTACAATTCGAACCGCCTCGGCGTGCGCCTGGTCGGCCCCAAGCCGTCCTGGACCCGCAGCGACGGCGGCGAGGCCGGCTTGCATCCCTCGAACGTCCACGATTGCGAATACGCCGTCGGCAGCGTCAATTTCACCGGCGACATGCCCGTGATCCTGACGCAGGACGGCCCGAGCCTGGGCGGCTTCGTCTGCCTTGTCACCATCGCCAAGGCTGAGCTATGGAAGGTGGGTCAGGTCAAGCCGGGCGACAAGATTCGTTTCATCCCGATTTCGTTCGACCAGGCGCTGGCCTTGGAGAAGCGCCAGGATGATTTGTTGGCGCAGATGGGCGCCTCCGCTGCGCCGCTGCAACTGACGGCCCAGCGCACCGCGCCCATCGTCGCCGAACTGCCGGCGCGGGCCAATGCGCCGCAGGTGGTGTATCGCCAGGCCGGCGACAAGTACGTGTTGATCGAATACGGCCCGCTCGTGCTCGACCTCAACCTGCGCTTCCAGGTGCATGCGCTGATGGAAGAGTTGAAGGCGCATCCCGTGCCCGGCATCCTCGAGCTATCGCCAGGCGTGCGTTCGCTGCAAATCCATTACGACAGCCGCGTCATCCATCAAAAGGATTTGCTCGCCGCATTGACGGCAGCGGAACTGAAGCTGCCGCCAGTGGCCAGCATGAAGGTCAAGAGCCGCGTGGTGCACCTGCCCATGGCTTTCGAGGATTCGGCCACGTTGGATGCCGTGGCGCGCTACCGCCAATCGGTGCGCGACACCGCGCCGTGGCTGCCGCGCAATACGGAATTCATGCGCCGCATCAACGGCCTCGATGCGGTCGACGACGTGCGCGACATTCTCTACAAGACCAGTTACATGGTGCTGGGCCTGGGCGACGTCTATCTCGGCGCGCCCTGCGCCGTGCCGGTCGATCCGCGCCATCGTCTGCTCACCTCGAAATACAACCCGGCGCGCACCTATACAGCCGAAGGTACGGTCGGCATCGGCGGCATCTATATGTGCATCTACGGCATGGATTCGCCGGGCGGCTATCAACTGGTGGGACGCACGCTGCCGATCTGGAACAAGTTCCTCAAGAACGACGTGTTCATCGATGGCCGGCCCTGGCTGTTGCGCTTCTTCGATCAGGTGCGTTTCTACCCGGTCGAAGAAGCCGAACTCGACCGCCTGCGCGCGGACTTCCGCGAAGGCCGCCACAAGATAGCGATCACCGAAGAGGTGTTCGACCTGGGTCAATACAACGCCTTCCTCGATTCGATCGCGCCGGAACTGGAATTCTTCCGCGCCAAACAGAAGATTGCTTTCGATCAGGAAGTGGCGCACTGGGCACAGAGCGGCGCCATGGCCGCGCCCGAAGAAGCAGTAGAAGCCGAAGCCGCGTCCGAAGCGGTCGGTACCCGCGTGCTGGCCGACATCAGCGGCAACGTCTGGAAGATCGTCGCCAAGCCGGGCGAGCGCGTACAGGCCGGCGATACCTTGATGATTTTGGAAGCCATGAAGATGGAGTTTGCCATTCCGGCCCCGTGCGAAGGCGTCATCGTCGCCTTTCACTGCAAGCCGGGTAGCTTGATCAACGCCGGGGACTTGATGGTGTCGATCAGTGTGGAAGAAGTCGAAGCATAGTTCGTTTTGAGGTCATTTTCTTCGTTTCATTTTTCTTAGGGGAGCAGCAAACATGGATCGTCGCAAAGTATTGAAAGCGACCGCACTCGGCGCTTTGGCAGCATCCGCACCCGGCTTGTTTATGCGTTCGGCCTTCGCCGCCGACACCATCAAGGTCGGTATTCTCCACTCGCTCTCGGGCACGATGGCGATTTCCGAGACCTCGCTCAAAAACGTGGCCTTGATGACCATCGATGAAATCAATGCCAACGGCGGCGTCATGGGCAAGATGCTCGAGCCCGTGGTGGTCGACCCGGCATCGAACTGGCCGTTGTTCGCCGAAAAAGCGCGCGGCTTGATCACGCAGGACAAGGTGGCGGTGGTGTTCGGCTGCTGGACCTCGGTATCGCGCAAATCCGTCTTGCCGGTGTTCAAGGAAACCAACAGCCTCTTGTTCTACCCGGTGCAATACGAAGGCGAAGAACTGGAAAAGAACGTGTTCTACACCGGCGCGGCACCGAACCAGCAAGCCATTCCCGCCACCGAATACCTGATGTCCAAGGACGGCGGCGGCGCCAAGCGCTTCGTGCTCCTGGGCACCGACTACGTGTACCCGCGCACCACCAACAAAATCCTGCGCGCCTTCCTGCACAGCAAGGGCGTCAAGGACACCGATATCGACGAAGTCTATACGCCATTTGGCCATTCCGATTACCAGACCATCGTCGCCAACATCAAGAAGTTTTCCGCCGGCGGCAAGACGGCCGTGATCTCGACCATCAACGGCGACTCCAACGTGCCGTTCTACAAGGAACTCGGCAATGCCGGCCTGAAGGCGACCGACGTGCCGGTGGTGGCATTCTCGGTCGGCGAAGAGGAGTTGCGCGGCGTCGACACCAAGCCGCTGATCGGCAACCTGGCGGCCTGGAATTATTTCGAGTCGGTCAAGAATCCGGTCAACGATGCCTTCATCAAGAAGTGGAAAGCCTACGCCGTGGCCAAGAAGCTGCCCAATGCCGATACCGTCGTGACCAACGACCCGATGGAAGCCACCTACGTCGGCATCAACATGTGGAAGCAAGCCGTGGAAAAGGCCAAGTCGACCGACACCGACAAGGTGATCGCCGCCATGAGCGGCCAGAAATTCAAGGCGCCATGCGGCTTCGAACTCGAAATGGATGCGACCAACCACCACCTGCACAAGCCCGTGATGATCGGCGAAGTGCGCGCCGACGGCCAGTTCAACGTGGTGTGGAAGACCAAGACCACGATCCGTGCGCAGCCGTGGAGCCCGTATATTCCGGGCAACGAAAGCAAGCAGAAGCTGTAAAGAGTAAGCAGAGGGGTGTTGCCCGGCGCACGGGTGTGCGTCGGGGTTTTTTAAACACCCTCTAGTTTTAATTGCTTCAATTCGAAGTGACTACCGGACTCCCCTCGCCTGCGGGCGAGGGGAGTTACGCCAATGCGTGCCAAATCGTTAGGTGATCATGCTTCGTCACTGTAAGACCATCTTCTTAGCGTTGTTATTGATGATGTCCGGCTTAGTCCAAGCCGCCATCGACCCGGCCCTGTTGAAGCCATTAACAGGCGACGACCCCGACGCCCGCGTCGAAGCCGTCAACGCCATCGCCGCCCTCGCCAACGACGACGCGCTGAAGATATTGACCGCGCTAAAAAACGACACCCTATACGCCGCCCCCGACGGCACGCTCTACATCGTCGACAACAACATAGCCTTCAATCCTGCAAACGGCAAGAGCGGCCCGCCGCCCGACGGCATCGACGGCGTGGTGGTCAACAACCGCCTGCGCGGCGCGGTGGAGGAAGCGCTGTCGAGCTTGAAACTGTTTTCCGCCGACCGCGCAACGCGCCTGGCCGCTGCGCTCGACTTGCAAAAAGATAGCGATCCGGCGCGCCTGCCGCTGATCGAAAAGGCGCTGGCCAAGGAAAGCGATGGCGAAATCCAGGGCATCCTGCGCATGGTCACGGCGACCACCAAACTGCAATCGCCCGACGCCGCAACGCGCAAGGCGGCCGTGCTGGCGCTTGCCGACAGCAGCAACGCCACCTTGATTCCCGTCCTGCAAAAGATGACCGAACCGAACCCCGACGGCAGCTACAACGAACCCGATGCCTCGGTGCGCGTGGTCGCCGTCGAAACCAAAACCGCCATCGAACGGCGCCTCGCGCGCAACGAATTCATCGGCAATCTGTTCTATGGCGTCTCGCTGGGCAGCGTGCTGCTGTTGACCGCACTGGGCCTGGCGATCACTTTCGGCCTGATGGGCATCATCAACATGGCGCACGGCGAATTGCTGATGATCGGCGCCTACACCACCTACGTGGTGCAACTCATGTTCCGCAAATTCCTGCCGGGCGCCTTCGACGCCTACCTGCTCGTGGCACTGCCGGCGGCCTTCTTCGTCGCAGGGGCGGTCGGCATCGCGCTGGAGCGCACCGTGATCCGCTGGCTCTATGGCCGGCCGCTGGAAACCCTGCTCGCCACCTGGGGCATCAGCCTCATGCTGATGCAGACGGTGCGCACGCTCTTCGGCGCGCAAAACGTCGAAGTGTCGAACCCGGTGTGGATGTCGGGCGGGGTCACGGTGCTGGGCACGCTGGTGTTGCCCTACAGTCGCATCGTCATCATCTTCTTTTCGCTGGCCGTGGTGGGCGGTGTGTGGCTGATCCTGAACAAGACGCGCCTGGGCCTGTTCGTGCGCGCCGTGACGCAAAACCGCCGCATGGCCGGCTGCACCGGCGTCGCCACGGGCCGGGTCGACATGCTGACCTTCGGTCTGGGCTCCGGCATCGCCGGGTTGGGCGGCGTGGCGCTGTCGCAACTCGGCAACGTCGGGCCGGATCTGGGCCAGAGCTACATCGTGGACTCCTTCATGGTCGTTGTGCTGGGTGGCGTGGGCCAACTGGTCGGCACTGTGCTGGCTGCATTGGGCCTGGGCGAGGTCAACAAGTTCCTCGAACCGGTAGCGGGCGCCGTGTTGGCCAAGATCACCGTCCTGGTCTTCATCGTGATCTTCATCCAGCGCCGGCCGCAAGGCTTGTTCGCGCAAAAAGGCAGGAGCGTGGAATGAGTCTGCCGCAGAATTTCCTGGTTAAGGAACCCCTATACGCGCGACCGGCCTGGGGCGGCATCCTCGCCTGCGCCATCGTGCTGGCCGCGCTGCCTCTGCTGAACCTGGCCTTCCCTGAGGGGCATGCGCTGCACATATCGGACTACACCGTCGCGCTTTCGGCCAAGTTCATGTGCTACGCGCTGGCTGCCTTGGCGCTGGACCTGGTATGGGGCTACACCGGCATCCTCTCGCTCGGCCACGGCCTGTTCTTTGCCTTGGGCGGCTATGCGCACGGCATGTACCTGATGCGTGCCATCGGGCACGACGGCGTGTACCAGAGCGACCTGCCCGATTTCATGGTCTTCCTCGACTGGAAAACCTATCCCTGGTATTGGTCCCTGACCGATCACTACTGGTACTGCCTGCTGCTGGTGATCCTGGCGCCGGGCGTGCTGGCTTTCGTGTTCGGCTTTTTCGCCTTCCGCTCGCGCATCAAAGGCGTGTATTTCTCCATCATCACGCAAGCCATGACGTTTGCCTTCATGCTGCTGTTCTTCCGCAACAATACCGGCTTCGGCGGCAACAACGGCTTCACCGATTTCAAACGTATCCTCGGCTACAGCGTCACCGCGCCCTCAACGCGCGCCGTGCTGTATCTGATCACGCTGGCCTTCCTCTTGTGCGCACTGGTGCTATGCCGCGCTATCGTCAAATCCAAGCTGGGTCGCGTGCTGCAGGCGGTGCGCGATTCCGAGTCGCGCCTGATGTTCATCGGCTATAACCCGCTCGGCTTTAAGCTCTTTGTCTGGACCCTCTCGGCCATCCTGTGCGGCATCGCCGGTGCGCTTTACGTGCCGCAGGTCGGCATCATCAATCCGTCCGAAATGTCGCCCGCCAATTCGATCGAGATGGTGATCTGGGCCGCCGTCGGCGGGCGCGGCACGTTGATCGGCCCCATCGTCGGCGCCTTCACCGTCAATGGCTTGAAAAGCTGGTTCACCGGCGCCTTTCCCGAACTGTGGCTGTTCGCGCTGGGCGCGATCTTCATCCTCGTGACGCTGGCCATGCCACAAGGCTTGATGGGCCTTGCCGCAAGCTGGAAAGCACGCTGGAAAGCGCAACGCAAAAGCGGGGAGGGCGCATGAGCCAGGTTCTGCAGCCGGGCCAGAGCTATGACGCCGCACCGGGCGACGCCGGTGCCAGCTTCGGCCGTCTCAAGCCCGAAGGCGTCGATACGGCGCACGGCGCGATCCTCTATCTGGAAGAGATCACGGTCTCGTTCGACGGCTTCAAGGCCCTGAACAAGCTCACGCTCGACATCTCGGTCGGCGAACTGCGCTGCATCATCGGTCCCAACGGCGCCGGCAAGACCACGATGATGGACGTCATCACTGGCAAGACGCGGCCAAGCTTCGGCACGGCCTTCTTCGGCCAGACCATGGACCTGAGCCGCATGACCGAATACCAGATCGCGCAAGCCGGCATCGGCCGCAAGTTCCAGCGGCCCACCGTGTTCGAGCAGCACACGGTGTTCGAGAACCTGGAACTGGCGATGAAGATGGACAAGCGCGTCAAGCCCACCTTGTTCTTCCGCCTGTCGTCCGAGCAAAAGGGACGCATCGACGACACACTCAAACTGATCCGCCTAAACGGCATCGAACAGCGTCCCGCCGGCCTGCTCTCGCACGGCCAGAAGCAATGGCTGGAGATCGGCATGCTACTGATGCAGGAGCCGCAGCTGATCCTGCTCGACGAACCCGTGGCCGGCATGTCCGATGCCGAAACGGCGCGTACGGCCGAACTGCTCAACGAGCTGCGCGGGCGCCATTCCATCGTTGTGGTCGAACACGACATGGGCTTCGTCACCGAGATTGCGCAACAGGGCAAGGTGACGGTGCTGCATGAAGGCTCGGTCCTGGCCGAAGGCACGATGCAGCAGGTGCAGGCCGATGAACGCGTGATTGAAGTCTACCTGGGACGGTGATCAGCATGCTCCAAGTCGAACAATTGAATCAATACTACGGCGCGGCGCACATCCTGCGCGGCATTTCGCTCGACGTCAAAAAAGGCGAATGCCTGGCGCTGCTGGGCCGCAACGGCGTGGGCAAGACCACGCTCTTGAAATGCCTGATGGGCGTGCTGCCTGTGGCCTCGGGCCGCGTGGCTTTTGAGGGTGCCGAGATCACGAAGCGCGCGCCGCACGAGCGCGCGCGCGCCGGCATCGCCTACGTGCCGCAGGGGCGCGAAATCTTTGCCCGCCTGACCGTCGAGGAAAACCTGCTGATGGGCATGGCCGGGCTGCCCGCGAAGAAGGCAGGGCGCATCAAGAATGAAGTCTACGAACTGTTCCCGGTATTGAAGGACATGCTGCGCCGACGCGGCGGCGATCTCTCGGGCGGGCAGCAGCAGCAGCTTGCCATCGCACGCGCCCTGCTGGCCGAACCGAAACTGATCATCCTGGACGAACCGACCGAAGGCATTCAGCCCTCCATCATCAAGGACATCGAGCGCGTGATCCGCCTGTTGCGCCAGCGCGGCGACATGGGCATTTTGCTGTGCGAGCAATACTTCGACTTCGCCCACGCCCTGGCCGACCGTTTCGTGGTGCTCTCGCGCGGTGAAGTTGTGGCGCAAGGCGCACAAGCCGAGATGGGCGGCGAGGCCGTCAAGCGCCATTTGGCGGTATAGTGAAGCATCATGAACACAGAGCGCAAAATTCCTCGTGCAACGCCAGACAGCCTGGCCGATCAAGCCTATGCGCAACTGAAGGGCAGCATCTACGATTTCCATTTGCTGCCGGGCGACCGTTTCAGCGAAAGCGAAATGGCCGAGCGCCTGGACATGAGCCGCACGCCGGTGCGCGAAGCCTTGTTCCGCCTGCAGCGCGAAGGCTATGTCGAGGTGCTGTTCAGAAGCGGCTGGCAGGTGCGGCCATTCGACTTTCGCCAGTTCGAGCAACTCTACGACGTGCGCATCACGCTCGAACTCGCCTCGGTACACAAGCTGTGCCAGATGACCGAGGCGCCCTTGCTGGACGACTTGAAGCGCACCTGGCTGGTGCCGGCCAAGGATCGGCTCACCGACGGCGCCATCGTCTCGGCGCTTGACGAGCGCTTCCACGAGCAACTGGTCGAAGCCACCGGCAACTGGGAAATGGCGCGCATCCACCACGACATCACCGAGCGCATCCGCATCATCCGCCGGCTCGATTTCACCAAGGAAGCGCGCATCGAAGCGACCTACGACGAGCATGGCAAGATCTTGCGCAACATCATTGAACGCCACACCTCCGAAGCTGTGCGCATGCTGACCTCGCACATCGAAAGCAGCAAGGCCGAAGTGCGCAAGATCACGCTGCACATGCTGTACGAAGCGCGTCACGCCAAGAATGAAGGCGGGGACCTCTCTACGCTGCCTGTTTCCTGAGTATCGAAGGCCCGTTCAAGCCAAGGACTTGATCAGTCTTTGCGAACGGTTTAGGCCGTCGCGATCACTTCTTCGGTCGTCCCCAAATCCCCATCGATATCGGCGCTCATCGCAAGGGCGAGGTGCAATGTCGCGTGGAGGTGGCGAAAATTGCAATAAGCGAAATGCAAGTATGATGGCATGCATGTGGCTGTCCGCTTCTTGCAAAATGACTTGGCCAAGCAAGTGAAGTGGCGCATTCGTAAGGTTTCGTTCTTTCATCCGACAGAGGGATGAAAGGCATGGCATGCGGTGACATACCGTGGCATGCAGTGACTTGCGGGGCGTCAACAATTTTTCCATAAGCGAGTTCCCTCGATGATTTTAGTATTGCTGGTGTTCCTGGGCGGTGTGCTGACCATCGTCAGCCCGTGCATTTTGCCGGTGTTGCCGTTCGTCTTTTCGCGTGCCGAACAGCCCTTCCTCAAAAGCGGCTTGCCGATGCTCTTTGGCATGGCGATCAGCTTCACGGCGATTGCCACGCTGGCCGCCGTCGGCGGCGCCTGGGCCGTGCATATCAATCAATATGGCCGCATCATTTCTCTCGTCCTGCTCACCGCCTTTGCACTGACGCTGTTGTCGCGGCGCTTGGCCGATTTGCTGGCACGGCCGTTCGTGGCCGTCGGCAACCGCCTGATCCAATCGGATACGGGCCCTGCGGGAGAGGCAAGCCTGGCGCAATCGCTGCTGCTGGGCCTGGCAACCGGCTTGCTGTGGGCGCCTTGCGCCGGCCCGATTCTCGGCCTGGTGCTGACCGGGGCCGCCATCTCGGGGCCGAATACCCATACCACGCTGCTGCTGTTTGCCTACGCAGCCGGCGCCGCCACCTCGCTGGCCGCGGCCATCCTGGTCGGCGGGCGGGTGTTTGCCGCGCTCAAGAAAAGCTTGGGCGCGGGCGAGTGGATCAGGCGCGGCCTTGGTGTTGCCGTCCTCGTTGCGGTGGCAGCCATCGTATTCGGTTGGGACAGCACGATCCTGACAGAGCTGTCGCTGGCCGGCACCAACAGCCTGGAACAGTCCCTGATCAACAAGATCAACCCGGCGCAGGACAAGGGCGGCGCCATGGCCATGAGTGGCGCGATGAGCGGCGCAAAAAGTGGCGGGCAAGACGGCAGCATGGCCATGAGCGGCGCCATGTCCGGCAACAACGCGATGGCCATGAGCGGCGGCAAGCCCCGTGGACTGCCGATCGAGGGCAGCCTGCCTTCGTTTGCCGGCGCCGGCCCCTGGCTCAATTCTGCGCCGCTGACGCCCGAAGCCTTGCGTGGCAAGGTCGTGCTGGTCGATTTCTGGACCTACTCCTGCATCAATTGCCTGCGTTCGCTGCCGTACGTCAAAAGCTGGTACGACAAATACAAGGACCACGGCCTGGTGGTGATCGGCGTGCATGCGCCGGAATTCGCCTTCGAGAAGGACCCCGACAACGTAAGGCGTGCGGTCGCCGATCTTGGCGTGCATTACCCCGTCGTGCTCGACAACAGCTACGCGATCTGGCAAGGCTTCAACAACCAATATTGGCCGGCGCATTATTTCATCGACGGCCAGGGCCGCATTCGCGCGCATCACTTCGGCGAAGGCGACTATGCGCAGTCGGAACAAGCCATACGCAGCCTGCTTACGGAGGCCGGCGTCACCGATCTGCCGCCGGCCACGGCCGAGGTAGCCGGCCTCAATGGTGTCGAAGCGGCAGCCGACGAAGCCGACATCCAGTCGCCCGAAACCTACGTCGGTTATGCGCGCGCAGCCAACTTCAGCGCCACGCCCGGCTTTGCCAAGGATCGCTCCCAGTCGTATGCCTTGCCGCCCAGGATGACACTGAACCAATGGGGCCTGGCCGGCAACTGGACGGTCGACGAAGAAAAAGCCACGCTCGATGCAGCCGGCGGAAAAATCGCGTTCCAGTTCCGCGCACGCGACCTGCATCTGGTGCTCGGCCCGGGAAAAAACGGCAAGCCTATCCGCTTCCGCGTATTGGAAGATGGCGCCGCGCCGGGAGCCGATCACGGCGTCGATACCGATGCAGCCGGGAACGGCACGATACACGAACAGCGCCTGTACCAGTTGATCCGCCAAAGCAAAGGCGTCGGCGAACACACCTTTTCAATCGAATTTCTGGACGATGGCGTCCAGGCCTTCTCATTCACGTTCGGATAAGGAATGATCATGACTTCCCCAAGCAAATCCCGACCGGCGAACGCACCGCGCAACATGGCTATGCGCCGCACCTTCCTGCTGTGCGGCCTCGGCGCCCTGGCGGCAAACCAGCTCATGGCGCGCGCCGTCGCGGCGACGCTGTCAGGGCCGAAGCCGGGCTCGGACGTATCGATCGAAAACTTCTCGGCAGCGGGCAAGAGCATCGGCATCGTGCGCCTGCCCAAGGTGGTCAAGAGCGAAGCCGACTGGACCAGCCAGTTGCCGCCCAAGTCCTACCTCGTCACACGCCAGCAAGGCACCGAAGTGGCGTATAGCGGGAAGTATTGGAACAACCATGCCGACGGCCTGTACCGCTGCGTCTGTTGCGACACGGCCCTGTTCGATTCGAAGACCAAGTTCGAGTCCGGCACCGGCTGGCCCAGTTTCTGGCAGCCGATCTCGGCGCAAAACGTCGTGAAGAATGCCGACAGCAGCTTCGGCATGCAGCGCGACGCGATCTCGTGCCGGCGCTGCGATGCCCACCTCGGCCACGTGTTCGACGACGGCCCGCAGCCGACCGGCTTGCGCTACTGCATGAATTCCGTTGCGCTGCAATTCGCGCCGCGGGCATAGTCTCGTAGATACGATTTATTTTTGCGACAGGAGCCACGCATGCGCTTTCCGAAATCGAAATGGGCAACCCGCATCGCATTCGCCGTGCTGATCTGCGGTGCAGGCGTCGCCTGCAAAATGGATTTGCAAGCCGCCGAGGCGCCCACCGTCATCGCCGCCCCGGCCATGGATAACCCCAAGAGCAAGGGACCCTTGCAAAGCGCAGTTTTTTCCGGCGGCTGTTTCTGGGGCGTGCAAGGCGTGTTCGAGCACGTGCGCGGCGTGCGCAAGGTCGTCTCCGGCTATGCCGGCGGCGACAAGGCCACGGCGCAATACGAAATCGTCAGCGGCGGCAGCACCGGCCATGCCGAATCGGTCCAGGTCACGTTCGATCCGGCGGAAGTGTCCTACGGCGACCTGCTGCATGTTTTCTTTTCGGTGGCGCACGACCCGACGCAGCTCAACCGCCAGGGACCGGACAGCGGCACCCAATATCGCTCTGCGATTTTCTACGCCGACGATACCCAGAAAAATATCGCCCAAGCCTACATCGCCCAATTGGACAAGGCCCATGCCTATGGCAAGAACATCGTCACCGCCGTCACGCCGTTCAAGGGCTTTTATCCGGCCGAGGCGTATCACCAGGACTTCCTGATCCACAATCCGGACTATCCCTATATCGTCTACAACGATCTGCCGAAAATCGCCAACCTGAAGCGGCTCTTTCCCGAGATCTATAGCGGACAGCCTGTCACCGTGGACGGCAAGAACGGCAGTTAGCCGCCGCTTGCTTTTCGTTATCCCCGGCGCATTCCCCCCGAATTGCGCGCCGATGCCAATCGGCGCGCCGGTGTATCATGTCTGCCGAAGCAGGCATGGTTCCGCTCTCAAGATAATCCAGAACATCGAGGCGCATGCCAATGCGCCCGCAGGGACTCGCAGGACTCCACTGGAAAGGTTTGATTGATCATGAGCATTGCAGAAGCGTATTCTGCTGTCGCCGCCAGGGCGAAGCAATTACCGTATCGGTTCCAGCACCGCGCCTGGAAAACGGCAATCGGGGTGATGAAGTCCGTCCTATGGCCTGCCGTGCCGCTGGCGTTCGCCGCCAACGTCGCCGCTGCAGGCGAAGTCCATCTCGACCAATTGCACGCGCCTCCCGGCTTCAAGATCGAACTGTTGACCGATGCCGTGCCGAACGCGCGCGAGATGGTCCTGGGCCGCTACAAGGACGGACATGGCGTGCTCTACGTCGGCAGCAAGGAAGAAGGCAAGGTCTACGCCATCGAGTTGGAGCAGTCGCACAGCAAGAGCGTTCACGTGATCGCAAGCGGGCTCGAGCAGCCCGTCGGCGTCGCCTATCGCGACGGCAGTTTATATATCTCGGCCATCTCGAGGATCGTGCGCCTCGATCATATCGACGACCATCTTGCCGATCCGCCGAGGCCGGTCGTGGTCACCAGCCGCTTCCCCACCGATACGCATCATGGCTGGAAGTTCATCGCCTTCGGGCCGGACGGCTGGCTTTACGTGCCGGTCGGCGCGCCCTGCAACATCTGCAATCCCGACGCGCGCTACGCCAACATCCAGCGCATGAAGCCCGACGGCAGCGTCGTCGAGACGGTCGCGCGCGGCGTGCGCAACTCGGTCGGCTTCGATTGGAACCCATCCGACCATACGCTGTGGTTTACCGACAATGGCCGCGACATGATGGGTGACGACATGCCCAACGACGAACTCAACCACGTCGACAAGGCGGGGCAGCATTTCGGCTACCCGTTTTGCCAGCAAGGCGATACGCTCGACCCGGAATTCGGCGCAGGACATACCTGCGCGGAATTCGTCCCGCCGGTGGCGAAACTGGGCGCACACGTCGCCTCGCTCGGCATGCGCTTCTATACCGGCAGCCAGTTTCCGAAAGAGTATAAGAACAACATCTTCATCGCCGAACACGGTTCGTGGAACCGCAGCAGCAAGGTCGGCTATCGCGTCGCGCGCGTGATGCTCGACGCGCAGGGCCACGTCGCCGGACAGGAGCCGTTCGTCGAAGGCTGGCTGCAGCATGGCGCCGGCGGGAAGGAAATAGTCTGGGGCCGGCCGGCGGACGTGCTGGCCTTGCCCGACGGCTCGCTCTTGATCAGCGACGACTTCGCCGGTGCGATCTACCGGGTGCGCTACGCGCCCTGATACGATGGCGCCCTGATCCTTGCCTGAGCTTGTGCCGCGATTTTGGCCCGAAACCATCATAAAGGCGCATTTCCGGAAAGTAAGCGAACTCGTATCCCGGCAAACTGCATGCATTCCTACTCTCCCTGGAGATCGTCATGCAAAAGTCGTTTGCCACCCAAATCCGTACGCGTTCGCTGATGTTGGCCTTGCCGCTTTGCCTCGCGGCATGCGCCGGCACCAAGGTGCGCAATGTCGTCGATACCGATCCGGTCGCGTCGATCGTTGCGCCGCACACCATCAGCGTGGTCGTCGATAACGCCAGCGCCGCGCCGGAAAAAGAGTCGCGCCAGGCGAAGCAGATGGCCGACGCCACGCAGTCGGTCGCCGATCTCACGCGCGGCCTGGACGACATGCTGGCGAAGCATCAGTTGACGGTCGTCCGCGCCGGGCAGAAAAGCGATCTGGTGCTGCATTGCCAAGTCACGGATGTGCGTGGCGGAAACCAGGCATTGCGCCTGGTGGTCGGTTACGGCGCCGGCAAGGCCGTCTTGCGCACCGACGTCACGCTTGACGATGCCGCCGGCCACACGCTGCTCAGCTTCGAAACCCGAAGCACCACGGGTGCGGGCAAGGGCGCCGGCCTGGGCCTGATGGATGCGAGCAGCGCCTTGAGCACGGTCGAGGCCGGCGTCACCGGCGTGCGCGGACTCAAGAAGGATTTGCCGCACGAAGTCACGCAAACCACGGAACACGTCGATTCTGAACTCGGAAAATATTTCACCGCGCACCAATGGGCGTATCCGGTTGCCGCTACCGTCGCCCAAAACGTAGCAGCCCGCTAAGTCGCCATCCTCCCGGCCGCGCGCCGGCCGTTAAGCTATGATGGTTCCTGGTCAACACCGCCAGGAATCCGCATCCATGTCATTTCCCCTGATCGACGCGCTCGGCGCGCAGTCGGTATTTTGTATCATGTGCGAAAAAGACTACGAGTCGACCAAGGAAGACCATTTCGGCGCGCATCAGCATCCGCATGGCGAATTCTTCCTGTTGCGCACCGGGCATCTGAAATCCTATACCGGCAACGGACGCTGGCTGATTCCCGCCGGGCACCTGTGCTGGGTACCGCCGTACTCGATGCATGGCGGCCAAACCGACGATTCGCAGGGCACGCGCGTGCACCTCGCAGCCAAATACTGCCAAAGTTTGCCAAAGGAAGCGTGCGTGGTTTCCGGTACGCCGCTGATCCACGCGATCGTGGAACGATTTGCCGAGAGCAGCGGGTTGCGCTCCGGTTTCAGCGACGCCGAATCCCGCCTGCTTGCCGTGCTGGGCGACGAGGTCGATCGTGCAAGAACTGCCCCCATCGTCCTGCCGATGCCGGCAGACCTCAAGTTGCGCAAGATCGCCGAGAAATGGCTGGCGCAGCCGGACGACAGGACCGGGCTCGACGAGTTGGCCGAAGAAGCCGGCATGTCGCGGCGCAGTTTCACGCGCAACTTCAAGCTCAATACCGGGCTGTCGGTGGGCGACTGGCGCCAGATTGCCCGGCTCATGCAAGGCATCGAGATGCTGGGAGAAGGAAAATCGGTGACCGAAACCGCGTTCGCGCTGGGATTCGACAGCGTCAGCAGCTTCATTGCGCTATGTCAGCGCCACACCGGCAAGAGTCCGAAATTTCTTGTGCGCAGCCCCGCGCCGGGTGAGCGCGCAAAGGCGGTAAAACAAACGTCGCGCACCCTGATTCCGCAGTCCTGATCAGGCGTGGCGCTTCTTGCCCTTGGCTGCAGCCACCACATGGCCGCGCGCATGGCTGGCCACGGCGACACGATGTGTGGAATGTGCTGTGACATGCGCGGCAACGCGGCGCACACCGCCTGCGACACGGTTGGGAACCTGAACCTCGAGCCGCTGCCCGGCAGCGATGCGGTCGGCTTGCAGATCGTTCCAGGCTTTCAGTTGCGCCACGCTGACGTGATTGCGCGCGGCAATCGACGATAGCGTATCGCGCCGTCCGGCGCGGATGAACACGCGGCGAAATGGCGGCGCGTCGGATTCGATCTGCATCCGTGCATTGTCGGCCACCTCGGGCGCGATATCGACGTCGGCCGTGGCCTCGGTGCGCGGCACCAGGATGGTCGAACCGACTGCCAGATGCGTGTGCGGCGGGATGTGGTTCACTTCGCGCAGCACGTCGGGCGTGGTGCCGAATTGGTCGGCGATGGTCTCGATTTTTTCGCGCGCCGAGGTGATCGTGTGCGACGTCCAGTTCGATAGCGCGTGGCTCCAGTTGGCCAGGTTTTCGCGGAACTTGTCGGCATTGCTCTCGGGCAGCAGGATCGGCGTGTCCGAGGTGATCACGGGGCGGTTGAATTGCGGGTTGAGCGCGCGGAATTCGTCGAGTGGCATCTCTGCCAGCTTGGCCGCGATCTCGACGTCGATGTCGTGCGACTTGTCGACCGTCACGAAATAGGGCTGGTTGTCCACCTGCGGCAGCACGATGCTGTAGTACGCCGGGTTGGCGATGATATTCTTCACCGCCTGCAGCTTGGGCACGTAGTTGCGCGTTTCGGCCGGCATGCGCGGCGCGAGGCTTTCGAAGTCGGTCGGCAGGCCGAGCGCCTTGTTGCGGTTGATCGCGCGCTGCACCGATCCTTCGCCCCAGTTGTAGGCCGCCAGCGCGAGCTGCCAGTCGCCGAACATGTCGTGCAGGCGCTGCAGATAGGTCAGCGCCGCATCGGTCGACGAAATGATGTCGCGCCGGTCATCCTTGAACATGTTTTGCTTCAGGTTGTAGCTCGTGCCCGTTGCCGGCATGAATTGCCACATGCCCGACGCCTTGGCGGAAGACAGCGCCTGCGGGTCGAAGGCCGATTCGATGAAGGGCAGCAGGGCCAGCTCGGTCGGCATGCCGCGCTTTTCCAGTTCTTCCACGACGTGATACAGATAGCGCGAGGCGCGCGTCGTGGTGCGCTGGATGTAATCGGGCCGCGCCGCATACCAGGCGGTCTGGTTCGCCACCAGTTGATTGTCCAGGTCGGGAATCGCGAAGCCCTTGCGGATGCGGTTCCACAAATCCATGTCTTCCATCAGCAAGCCGTCGAGCGCGAGATCGTTCGGACCGAGATTGCGGTCAGGCAAAGGATTGATCTTGAACGACGCGCCCGGTGCCGCAACGCCCTGCGCATCGGTGTGTACATCGGTGGCCGGCGCGATCGCAGTGGATAGGCTGGCCGTGCTCAGGTTCGACACGGTGGCGCCGGCTTCCGGTGCCGAAGGAGCCGGCGTAGGGTCCGCCGCCCATGCGAGCGCTGCAGTGCCTGACAATGCGATGGAAATGGACAGGGCGATCGCTCTGGATAAATGCATGGGTACTCACTCTCAGTAGTGGGGACCATCACGAATAACGGCGGGGGCCGCGCCCCCTTATGCCGTTAGGCAAGTTTGATGCCACATCTATTCGAAACGACCCAACGTCATCGGCCCTTTGTGACAAGCCGGTGAATTGAATTTTTAATGGTGCAGTGTAATGAGCGGGCTTTTTCCGAGTCAAGACAATTTACGCGAAATACCATAATTTTAATATATTGACTGGTCAATCACTTGAAATTATTTTTCCATTCCCGCAGGGCTGCAAAAGCGGCAACTGGATCGGTATTGTGGGTTCGGCCAGCGGCCAGCAAGCCTTGCAGGATCTCGGGTTCGGCGTAGCGGAGGAAGGGATTGGTCTGCAGCTCCAGGCCGATATTGGTGGGCACGGTTGGTATGTTTTGCGCGCGTTTTCCTTCCTCCTGGGAAAGTCTTTCCTTTAATGCATGATTGCCCGGCTCGGCCGCCAAGGCGAAGCGCAGATTGCCCAGGGTGTATTCATGCGCGCAATAGACCAGGGTCTGCGGCGGCAGGGCGGCGAGCTTGGCCAGCGATGCCGTCATTTGCGCGGGCGTACCCTCGAATAGCCGGCCGCAGCCGGCGGCGAACAGGGTGTCGCCGCAGAACAGCCAATCCCTTTGCCGCTCGACATAGGCGATGTGGCCGCTGGTGTGGCCCGGCACGTCGAGCACGTCGAAGCGCAACGCCGGCTGGGCGAGTTCGACCGTGTCGCCTTGCCCCAAACGTACGGTGACGCCGGCAATGTCTTCGCTACGCGGGCCGTAGACCGGAAAATCAGGGTTATTTACATGCCGCAACAAGGCTTCGACGCCGCCGACATGGTCAGGGTGGTGATGAGTCAGTAAAATAGCGGTCAGCGATAGTTTGTGCGCTTCGAGCGCAGCCATGATCGGGCCGGCATCACCCGGGTCGACCGCGACGGCGTGGCGGCCGTCGTGTATCAGCCAAAGATAGTTGTCGGAAAACGCCGGTACAGTCAGAACACTTATATTACTCATGGCAGAACAAGCTCCAGAAAAATCCATTATAGCCCTCGGCCCCTGGCTCGAAACGCAGGCCGGCAGTTACGTCAGGGCGTGGGAAGAGGCGCGGCTCGACGAATTGACGGCCGACATCTTCGGCTTCAATGCGATCCAGATCGGTTTGCCGCAAATCGACGCGCTGCGCGCCAACCGCATGCAAAACAAGTTCCTATCCGACACGCACTTGCAGGCCGGCGAGCCGGCCGAAGGCAAGCCGCGCCTGACCGTGGTGCATGACTTCGCCGAATTGCCGTTCGCTTCGCAAAGCCTCGATCTCGTGGTCTTGCCGCACGCGCTCGAATTCGCCAGCGAACCGCACCAGGTGTTGCGCGAAGTCGAACGCGTGCTGATTCCCGAAGGCCAGGTGATCGTCTGCGGCTTCAATCCGGCCAGTTTGTGGGGCGCACGCCAGGTGACGGGCCGGCTGACCGGCTCGCACTTCCTGCCGCTCGATGGCGAATTCATCGGCCTGCCGCGCATCAAGGATTGGCTGAAGCTCCTGGGCTTCGAAGTCAATCGCGGCCACTTCGGCTGCTATGCGCCGCCGTTCACCGCCGAAAAATGGCTGCGGCGCTTCGCCTTCATGGAGAAGGCCGGCGACCGCTGGTGGCCTTATTTCGGCGCCGTCTATATCCTGCAGGCCGTCAAGCGCGTGCGCGGCATGCATCTGGTCGGCCCGGCCTGGAAGCGCAAGACCGCCAAGGCTGCGCAGGGTGTGCCGGTCGCCAATCACATTCACAAAATCAAAGAGTAATATGGAAAACAATACCGATAAAGTTGAAATCTACGCCGACGGCGCCTGCAAGGGCAATCCCGGCACCGGCGGCTGGGGTGCGCTGCTCATCTCGGGCGGGCACAAGAAGGAATTGTTCGGCGGCGAACGCAATACCACCAACAACCGCATGGAATTGCGTGCCGTGATCGAGGCCTTGAACACGCTCACGCGGCCCTGTGAAGTCGTGGTCTATACCGACAGCCAATACGTGCAAAAAGGCATCAGCGAATGGATACACGGCTGGAAGGCGCGCGGCTGGAAAACCGCTGCCAAGGAGCCGGTCAAGAATGTCGAATTATGGCAGGCGCTCGATGCGGCGAGTGCGCGGCACCAGGTCCAATGGCGCTGGGTCAAGGGACATGCGGGCCATCCGGGAAATGAGGCGGCCGACGCGCTGGCCAACCGCGGCGCGGCATCGGTCATGTAGGCAAAGGAAAAACACCATGCGACAAATCGTACTCGACACCGAAACCACCGGCCTGAACGCCAGATCTGGCGACCGCGTCATCGAAATCGGCTGCGTGGAATTGGTCAACCGGCGCCTGACCGGCAACAACTTCCACTACTACATCAACCCCGAGCGCGATTCGGAAGAGGGTGCGCTGGCGGTGCACGGCCTGACCACCGAATTCTTGAGCGACAAACCCAAGTTTGCCGAGATCGCCGATGAGTTGTGCGCCTACATCAAGGACGCCGAAGTCGTCATCCACAACGCGCCGTTCGACACCGGCTTCCTCGATGCCGAATTCGCCCGCCTGAACCTGCCCGCGTTCGTCAAGCAGACATTCAACGTCATCGACAGCCTCGCCGAAGCCAAGAAACTGCACCCGGGCAAGCGCAATTCGTTGGATGCCTTGTGCGACCGCTACGAAATCTCGAACGCCCACCGTACCCTGCATGGCGCCTTGCTCGACGCCGAGCTGCTGGCCGAAGTCTACCTCGCCATGACGCGCGGCCAGAACATGCTGACGATAGACCACGGCAGCGCGGCGCAAGCTGGCGAGGGGGGGGATGGCGAGGCGCTGATCGCCATCCCCGAGATCATCGTGCTGGCCGCCAGCGTGGAAGAATTGGCCGAACATGAAGCCAGCCTGGACAAGCTCGACAAGGAAGCCAAGGGTACCTGCGTGTGGCGCGCCATGAGCGCCGAACCGACCCCGACAGCGCCAAATTGAACCGTTTGCGGCCGGTCAGTTTGATTCTCCGGGAAAACTGTGTAATAATGCTAGACTCTTTGGGCGGTTAGCTCAGCGGTAGAGCACTGCCTTCACACGGCAGGGGTCGCAGGTTCGAACCCTGCACCGCCCACCAAAGACGTTTTGAAGTCCGTTTTAAATCAATGAGTTGCGAAAGTTGATTTAAGGCAATCAAAGAAAAAGCGCGGAAAATTTAAATGATTTTGGCTAAAAATTTGGCCAAAACGCGCGCAAGCCAATTCTGCCGTTGTATCCTGAGCGCTCGACAGAGCCGAAATAGCCGAAAAAGGGCACGGGATATGGCCAGGCAGCCAGCAAAGACGCCTCCACCGAGCGGAATACGCTACGTGGAGTGGCGCAACAAGCTAGACGACACGATCACGGAAAAATGGCGGGTTCGGCTCGTCCGCAAAAACGAGGGGTTCGCGACCGACCGGTATTTCGACGACCTGTCGACGGCGACCGCTTTCCTTGCCGAGGCGCGCACGCCCGAGGGACGCAAGAGGATATCCGCAGGGGTGGACGCGTTCACCAAGACCAAGGCCATCCAAGATCCGGCCAAGGACATCATCCGGCAAAACGCGATCGACGAATTCCTCGGCGACGAATTCGCGGGCAGGCACCAAACCGTCGACGACGCGATCAGGATGTATTGCCGCAAGCACGTCTGGCCGAAGGTGGGCAAGAACAAGGACGGCTTCCCGGATTGCGACGACGATGGCAATCCTTGGGCGGAAGGCGATCCCCGCAAGCCGAAAATCCGAGAAAACATCCGCAACACGGCCCACTTGAAGGAGACCCGGCTCAGGACGATCGCGTCGGTGAAGCTTCCGAAGCTGGACAAGGCGAAGGCCGCCAAAGAAAACGGGAAAGCCGGGCAGCGGATGACGGGGGCGTGGGCTGCGGCGAAGATGAAGCGCTCCGGCGAGCCGGTGCGGCTTGGGGATTGGCCGCTGATTGATCTGACCAAGAAGACGGGGCACGCCTACGTCGAGGAGCGGCGCAAGCCCTACTTCGACAAGAACAGGAAGGCATGGCACACGCGGGCGGACGCGACGATCAAGCGGGAGCTCGTGGAGCTGATGCAGGTCGTGAACGCCATAGAGCTGTTGGACCCCGATTTGTGGGAGGAGATCGGCGAGCAGAACAAGTTGAAGGGCTGCACCTCGATTCTCGAAGAGAATCGCGTGAAGAGGATCAGGACGATGACCAAGGCGGAGGACGAGAAGCTCCAAAGCCTTCTGGCGGCCAAGGAGAACCGCGAGCATCTACAAATATTCGCGCTGTCGCTGGCCACAGGCATGCGCCGCTCGGAGGTGGTGCTGCTGGAATGGTCGTTCATCGACTTCGAAGGATGCGTGATCAATTTGCCGAAGCACGCGGCGAAGGCCGGGGCGCGCGGCGTGTGGCTGAGCCCAGAGGCGAGGCAGATCGTCGAGGCGATCCCGCGCGACGGCGAGAGGCTGTTCCATTGCAAGGTGTCCGGGTTCACGACGGCGTGGAGGAGGATCAAGAAGGCGGCGGAAATCCAAAATCTGCGCTTCCACGATTTGAGGCGCACCGAAATCACTCGGATGGCGATACAGTTGAACATGACGACCACGATGATCGCGGAGCGGCTCGGGGTGAAGAGCGTCGCGTATTTCGAGGAGAGCTCGGTGGAGCCGCTCAAAAAGGCCGAGGCGTTCCGAAACGGTGGGCCTCGCACGGAGAAGCAGGCTCGCGAGCACTTCGGGCACGCGACCGCCGACATGTCGCTCGAATACGTGAACACGTTCGGGTCCGCGACGCCTGGGCCGCAGGAACAAGTCCCGCCGACGCAATCGAAGAAAAAGCCAAGCTCCGCTGCCGAGTAAAGAGGGGGATGGAGTGGCATGCCGCCGGCGCGACTACTATATCGACGCCCCTGTCCTCAAGGGCGGGCTACCTTGGCGGCGTGGGCCAACGCAGGGGAGAGGCGACTAGAAGGCGCCCAGGAGGCTCAGCTCTACGATTCGTCTCGCCGCGACTACGCCTGCTGGTGGGGATCAGGTTAGCAAAATTGGTTGCGGGGACAGGATACTTTTTCCAAGGGCAGCGCTATTTCGCCAAACCCCGCGCCGCTCAAGGATTCGCGGGCGTTTTCACATCCGGTTGCCTTGGCGCGATGTCCTTGCTGGATTCGGCTGTCACGGAAAAGCGCTTCTTGACAGCCCCGGATGGAGTCGCGGCGGCGTTCGCCAAGGCCAAGGCAGATGCGGTCGTCCTTTGCAATTGCCTGCATGAGATTGAACCGAGGCATTGGCCGGAGGTTTTCGCGCAGATCGCCGCATGCCTGTCGGACGAGGGCGTTCTGATCATGGTCGAGGACCTAGAAATACCGGTGGGCGAACTCGCGTTGGTCATGGCGATTCATGGTCCATGGGGCTCAGGCAAATCAACGCTGTTGAATTTTGCGAAGCACTACCTTACCCAAGACAGTAGTGATGAAATCGTGACCATCGATTTCAATCCATGGTGGTTCAACGACAAGGATCATCTTGCCACGCAATTCCTCTCGCAATTCAAATCGCAGCTTCCACACGAGTCGGAGATGTTGCGAGGCCTTGGCGATCTCATGGCGGAATATTCTGGCGCCTTAGGCAAGGTTGTGGCAATAGGATACGGTCACCCTTGGTTGGACAAGCCGATTGGTTTCCTGTTGAAATTGTTCAAGCGCAAGGATAAGGATGTCCCGAAATTGAAATCTGAGATTTCGGCCGCCCTTTTGAAGGCGAAGCAGCGATTTTTGTTCGTGATCGACGACATCGACAGGCTGACTCCTGACGAGGTCCGTGAGCTTTTCAAAGTCATCAAGGCATTGGCGGATTTTCCGAATGTGATCTATTTGCTTTCGTTCGACCGCGACGTGGTCGCTCAGTCATTGTCGACCTCGCTCAAAGTGGACGGCGGCGCTTACCTTGAAAAGATAGTCCAAGTGCCATTTTCGTTGCCGGCGATAGACCCCCTGCGGCTGCGCCAAAAATTCATCGATGAGTTGAATGTGCTGTTCGGCCAGTTTCCGCCGAAGAATTTTGATCAAGGATATTGGACCGAAGTTTTTTCGGAAGGGCTCGAACAATTCATCGACAAGCCTCGGAGCGTGGTGCGGATCATCAATGTCCTTTCGGTCACATATCCAGCCGTGGCAGGGGAAGTGAATCCCATTGATTTTATCGCATTGGAGTTTCTGCGCGTGTTCGAGCCATTCATCTACTCCACGATTTGCACCAACAAGGCGATGTTCACCGGAAAGCTGATCGATACTGAGGACGCGGCGCGCAAGCGAATGCGAAGCTTCCACGATTCATGGTTGGAAAAGGTGCAAGATGTCGGTCTAGGAGACGAACTTGGATTCGGCGATGCAATCATCCAGCACCCAACTGCGACACGCACGTTTTCCTTGAAGGCTGATGCCCGCGCTTGGGCTTCCATCATTGAATCGGAAATGGAGCGCGGCATTTTCGTCGATCGCACCAAAGCCGAAAAGACAACATTTGGTGATCTGCTCGGGCGCTACCTCCAAGAGGTATCAAGTGGAAAAAAAGGGAGCGAGCCGGAGCGCTATCGCATCAATTCATTATTGCGCGATCCGCTTGCTCAATACAGCGTGACGGCCCTGACGGGCGAGATCATGTCGCGCTGGCGAGATCAACGCCTCAAAGAAGTGACGGGCTCGACGGCAAATCGTGAGCTTAATCTTATCTCCCATGTCATGAACGTGGCGCGCAGGGAATGGGGTATTCACGTTGAAAACCCGGTCGCGATGATTCGTCGCCCTCCCGAAAACAGAAGCAGAATTCGCCGACTCGGGGCAAGCGAAGAGGCTCGTCTTATGCATGAGCTGGAGGCTAGCGCACGTTCGGAAAGTGGTTGCTTTGAAAAAGGCGGCACCCGAAACCCCTGGATTTATCCGCTGGTCGTGTTGGCCTTGGAAACCGCAATGAGAAGAAGCGAACTGCTTTCGCTGCGGTGGAATGATTGCTTTTTGCCTGACAGATTTGTCCGTTTGGCCGACACGAAAAACGGAGAATCCAGGGACGTCCCTCTCAGCCGTCGCGCCTATCAGCTACTGGCGGATTTGCCCAGGCACGATTCAGGCAGGGTCTTCCCTATCAGTCCGGACGCAGTAAAGAAGGCGTTCGTGCGGGCAGTCGAGAGGGCGGGCATACATGACCTGCGTTTCCACGATTTACGACACGAATCGACTAGCCGCATAGCGGAGAAATTGAGCAATGTACTTGAACTCTCGGCCGTAACAGGACACAAATCAATATCGATGCTGCGGCGATACTATCACCCGCGAGCAACGGACTTGGCGAGAAAATTGGGATGAAGCGTCCCACACCGATTGGGTTGAATTTTGTCCTCCCCCGTCAATGTACATCCAATTCAAACTGTGCCCATACCAGCTAATTTCTAACCTATGGGGGAAATGATTATGTCGCGAAATTGGGAATTGCTTGAGCGGTTAAAAAATCTTGATGACGATGTCTTGATTGATGCGCACGAAGCAGCCGCGTTGACCGGGTTTTCGGTGACTACCGTGCAGCAAAGAAAGGTCAAAACTTTCCCGCCTCCGATCCAAGGGATGCGTCGACTAAGGTGGAAGATAGGTCAGATTCGCGCTTGGGGAAGAGAGGGCACTGCCGCAAAGAATTAGAAATCTCGTGAAAGTCTGCGTCGGATATTTTCTGGTAATTCGAAGATAAATATCATAGTCTTCGGTAGTGTCCTGTTCCGTTAATTCGCGAACAAAGTCGTTGAAGTTTTTCCAAAATGGAATCGGCTGTGGCGGTCCATTGAAATGGCTT
>OUWB010000132.1_pt6 | contig 24232 bp, 26 predicted proteins | sample 1779821 | NCBI WGS metagenome assembly OUWB01 (sample SAMEA3914806, study PRJEB12502) | metagenome | biome: forest; material: soil | place: Canada | collected 2011-08-03 | depth 0.1 m
CGTCCGAGCCGGTTTCGGCTCGATTGCAGCAATTTTTTAACGGTGCCGGAGACGCATTGGCCGTCCCGGCTACGAAATGACCATTGTTCATTATAGATCAGCCAAACGGACGATGGTACGGCGAGCCCGGACTGAATCTTTTCGTACCCTAAATGATGAAGCCGCCCGCGTGACGGACGGCTTCGTGGAGGCCTACGGCCTTAGGGCTGGGCGCGTCGGACTTGATTAAGACTACGCTTCACCCACGAGAGGTTCGGCGTGATATTTGATCGCCTCGTGCGCGTGGCCCTGCAGCCTGTCCTTGTGGCGTATTACCTGGCGGTCCAGCTTATCGATCAGCAGGTCGATCGCGGCATACAGGTCGCTGTCCGCGCTTTCCACGAAAATCTCCTTTCCCTTCAGATGTAGCGTAATTTCCGCTTTCTGGCGCTTTTCCTTTTCCTTTTGATTATCAACCGCCAGCAGCACAGTGCCATCAATCACCTGGTCGAAGTGACGTATCACGCGCTCAAGCTTGGTGATCACGTATTCACGCAACGAAGGCGTTACTTCGAGATGATGTCCACTGATTTTCAGATTCATAGCTGCTCTCCGTACTCATGGCCACAACGAGACCTAGCATGAGCCGTTTGGGTCGAGAGGGGCAAGCGGACCAAATGCACATCCTGGGTGCGTGGGCCGGGAGTCCGGGTCGGCCGGCTCATGATCGCGAAACACATCGCGGCCGGTTATCGCCCTGCGCACAACGCGCCGGGCTACAAGGACTTGCGCAAGTTGACTGCGGGAATCTTCAGCGCTTCCCGGTATTTGGCTACCGTACGTCGCGCAACAACGAAACCCTGTTCAGCCAGTAATTCAGCAATGCGGCTGTCGGAAAGAGGAGATTTCGAGTCTTCTGCTCCTATCAATTGCTTGATCAAGGCACGAATCGCGGTCGACGAAGCGGCGCCGCCGGTATCGGTCGACACATGCGAGCCGAAGAAATACTTGAATTCGAGTGTGCCGAATGGGGTGAGCAGGTATTTCCCGGTGGTCACACGCGAAACGGTCGACTCATGCAAACCTAGCGTATCAGCAATTTCTCTTAAAACCAAGGGACGCATGGCAATTTCGCCATGTGCGAAAAACTGCTTCTGACGCTCGACGATCGCTTGTGCAACGCGCAAGATTGTCTCGAAACGCTGTTGTATGTTCTTGATCAGCCAGCGGGCTTCTTGCAGTTGCTGACGCAGCGAGCTGCAGCCGGGATCGCCCCGGTTATTGCGCAGAATATTCGCGTACAGGCTGTTAATGCGTAGCTTGGGCATCACTTCCGCGTTCAGTTCGGCACGCCAGCCCGACGCGGTTTTACGTACGATTACGTCGGGCACCACGTAGTCGGCTTCCGTCTGGCCGAATGCCGCGCCCGGAAAGGGTTCGAGCGATCGAATCAGGGTCTGCGCGTCGCGCAGGGCAGCATCGTCAACCTTCAGTTGCTTGCGCAGCCGCGTGAAATCGCGTGCCGCGAGCAGTTCCAGGTGACCGTCCACGATCGCGAAGGCCAGTTCGCGCGTCGGGGTCGCGGGCAGCCGCTGCAATTGCAATTTCAGGCATTCGGAAGCGGAGCGAGCGCCGACTCCGGGCGGATCGAAGCTGTGCAACAGCGCCAGCGCAGCCTGGAGCTCGTCGAGTTCGACCTCCAGCTCCTGCGGCAAATCCTGGACGATCTCATCGAGTGGGCCGGTCAGGTAACCATCGTCGTCCAGCGACTCGATCAGGAAGGTGACCAGCGCGCGATCGCGCGGGCTGGCTTGGGTGACGCGCAGTTGAGCGCTCAAGTGGTCGCGCAACGTGGTTTGCGACTCGTGCAACTGCAGCGCCGGCAAATCGTCTTCCTCGGCGTTGCCGGTGGGGCGCGCGTAGTCATCGAGATTCCACGCAGGGCCGTCGTCGCCGCTGCTCAAGTCGCTTGCGTAGTCTTCGCTATTGTTCTCGCCGTCGGTGGAGCGCTCCGGATAGTCTGTCGAGTGGGAGCGGTCGACACCGTCCGTCGTCGGCGCCGGGTTGGTGATCAGCGAACCGTCCGCGGCCACGCGCAGCGGGCTCGTCAGCCAGTCGTTCTCGTTTTCAAGCAAGGGATTTTGCGCCACCGCGGTGGCGACCTCTTGCTGTAGCTCAAGCGTGGACAGTTGCAGCAGTCGGATCGACTGCTGCAACTGGGGCGTCAGCGCAAGATGCTGCGAAAAACGGAGCTGGAGACTGGCTTTCATAAAAAGAGTTGCACATCGTGACGACGGGTCCTGCAGGACTAGCTTACAGGATGACACACAGTTTCAACCCCCGGTGCATTGAATTGTCCACGCCGGCCGTCTTTTTGGACGGACCGGACAATAGGATCAGACTGGTGGCGCACCGGCGGCGCGTTGGCGGTTTGGCCGGTGTCGTTCAGCATTGCCCAGGTTCGCGCGCGGGTAGCGCCAAGCTCGTGCGCACGCCGCTGGAGCCACGCATGCCGCGTAGGCTACATGCGGAAGTTTTCGCCTAGATAGACGCGCCGCACACGCTCATTTTCGATGATCTCGGCCGGCGCGCCGGCGGCCAGCACACTGCCGTCGCTGATAATGTACGCGTGATTGCATATGCCCAGGGTTTCGCGCACGTTATGGTCGGTTATCAAAACCCCAATATTACGTTCTTTCAAAAAACGGACAATTTTCTGAATTTCCAGGACTGCGATCGGATCGACCCCCGCGAACGGCTCGTCCAGCAAAATAAAACTCGGATTGGTCGCCAGCGCGCGCGCGATTTCAACGCGGCGCCGTTCCCCACCGGACAGCGACATGGCTGGATTGCTGCGCAGATGTGAAATTTGCAGTTCGTCCATCAGGGCTTCGGCGCGCGACATCACCATGTCCTGGCCGAGCGGCTTGCCGGCGCCGTCGAGCTGTAGCTCGAGCACGGCACAGATATTCTGTTCGACCGATAGCTTGCGAAACACAGAGGCTTCCTGCGGCAGATACGACAAGCCCAGGCGTGCGCGCTGGTGGATCGGCATGCGGCTGATTGACGTGCCGTTCAGCATGATGGTGCCGGCATCGAGTGGCACCAGGCCGACGATCATATAGAACGAGGTGGTCTTGCCGGCGCCGTTGGGACCCAGCAGGCCGACCACTTCGCCGCTTTTCACCTCGAGCGAAACGTCCTTCACCACGGTACGCGAACCGTAGCGCTTTTCCAGATTGCTGGCGCTTAGGGTATTGACGGTGCCGGCCGGATTGCGATTCGGCAATGCTGATGAGGTCGCGGAGGGACTTGTCACTGCGGTGCTCCGTCGATCTTGGGGGAGAGCGGCAGCGGCGCGCCGCCTGCGGCTGCGGCGCTGGCGGCGCTTTGCGGGATCAGCACGGCATGGACTCGGCCGGTAGGATTGCCCGGAGCGACGGAATCCGCACCGGAATTGGCGGTGTAGAAGTCGCTGTCGCTATCGTAGCGGATCACTGTGCCGTGGACCTCGTCGAGCACGGTCGACAGCCCTTGCAGCTTCTGCACCAGTGCGCGGCCGGTCAAGGTCGTGATGTCGCTCTTGCCGTCATAGTCGATGCGCAGCGCGTTGCCCTGGACATACTCATTCGGCGTATCGCGCTGTTGCCGGAAGTAGGCGAGCGTCGACCCGTTCGAGGTGCCCGTCGCATATTGGTAGCCTTCGGGGTCCTGGTGGACTTCGACGCGATCGGCCTTGATGATGATCGTGCCTTTGGTCAGGATCACGTGGCCGGTAAAGATATCGACCTGCTTCAGGTCGTCGTAGCTGAGGTTGTCGGCTTCGACGTTGAGCGGCTGGTCCTTGTCGGACTGTTTGGCCTGTGCCGCGTGCGGCAACAGCGCAAGCGTGCAAACGAGTGCCGCCAGCCAGGCGCCAGTCGGGCGCGCGCGCAGCATTTTGGCTAGGCTAGTAAGCGAAATTTTCATTCGATCGAGTATTGATCTAATTATTTGGACTGTGCCGGTGCGGACTCGTGTGCGGCAATTTGTCCGTGTACGTTGCCATACAGGTACATTTGCCGCGTCGCGTTGTGATAGTCCATGCTATTGCCGTACATCACCGAAAGGCCGCGTTGCAGTTTAACCGGCTTTTCGCTTTGTATGATGTCGTCGTTGACGAACACCTTGAAATGTTCCGAGTCGGCTTCCATGGGCGGATCGACCTGGTCGGGGTCTCGTATCAGCCGGGCTTGCTGGTAAAGATTCACGATGGACTCGTCGCCGTTCATGGTGCCGATTAGCGCATAGGCAGTCACGTCGGGGGCGCCCGGCGAAAAGGCCCGCAAGGCCGGCAGCGTCACATGGGACGAGGCATCATCCTCGTAGTGCTTCATGGTTGCCGCATTGAGACGGTAGTTCGTGAGGCCGGTCGGATCCAGCATGGTCACGCTGAGTTCCGTCGAAAAGGCGTCCTCGGTGTGCGTCTTGGGTTCGTCCGGCGGATTTTGGTTCGACGGCAAGCTGCGTTGCAGCAACCAGTAGCTGCCGGCCGCCAGCGCGGCCAGCACGACCACCGGCAACAGCAGCATCAGGGTCGAACGTGCGGACGCGTGCGGGTAGGCCATCCGTCAGCTCCCACAGGCTGCTGCCAACAGGCCGTCGTAATGGCGGCCCGCGCGCAGCAGCGCGTCGCAGACCTCGCGCACCGCGCCTTGCCCGCCCTTTGCCTCGGCGACCCAATGGGCGCGGGAAATGATTTCCGGATGAGCATTGGCGGGGGCGGCGGCGAAGCCGACGCGGGCCATCACCGCCAGATCGGGCCAGTCGTCGCCCATATAGCCGCAGTGGCTGAGGTCGACCCCGGTGGCGCCCAGCAGGTCGGTCAGGGCCACCGTCTTGTCGGCCACGCCCTGATACAGATGGGCGATGCCGAGTTCCCGCGCACGTGCGGTGACGATGCCTGAACGGCGTCCGGTGATGATGGCGCTGGCTATGCCGGCTTCGGCCAGCAGCTTGATGCCGTGGCCGTCGAGGGTGTTGAAGGTCTTCAGCGCTTCGCCCTGTTCGCCATAGTAGAGGCGGCCGTCCGTCAGCACGCCGTCGACGTCGAAGATCATCAGCTTGACCCGCGCCGCGCGCTGGGTCGATGTCAGTTCATGGGCGCTCATCAGATGACCTTGGCGTCGAGCAGATCGTAGGTGTTGAGGGCGCCGATCAGCCTACCGTCGGCGTCGGTCACCAGCAACTGGCTGATGCGATGCTTCTCCATCAGATCGACCGCGGCGACTGCCATCGCGTCGGCGCTGATGGTGCGCGGCGAACGCGTCATCACATCGCTCAAGCGCAGGGTACGGAAATCGCCTTCGCGGCTCAAAACGCGCCGCAAGTCGCCGTCGGTGAAGATGCCGACGACACGCCCGGCTTCGATCACGGCGGTCATGCCCATGCGCTTGGCGGTGATTTCGAACAGCGCATCGGCGACCGAGGCCTCGAGGCCGATCCGTGGCACTGCGTCGCCTGTCCGCATCAAATCGCGCACATGCGTCAGCAAGCGCCGACCTAGGGTGCCGCCCGGATGCGAGCGGGCAAAATCCTCGGCACCGAAGCCGCGGGCATCCATCACCGCGAGCGCAAGCGCGTCCGAAAGCGCCAGGGCCGCGGTGGTGCTGGCCGTTGGTGCCAGATTGTTGGGACAGGCTTCCTTGTCGACGCGAGCATCGAGATGCACGTCGGCAATCTTGGCCAGGCTGGAGTCGGCGCGGCCCGTCATCGCGATCACATGCCCGACGGTGCGCTTGACCAACTGGATGATGCTGATCAATTCATCGGTTTCGCCGGAATTGGACATCGCCAGGAACACATCGTCGCGCGTCACCATACCGAGGTCGCCGTGGCTGGCTTCGGCCGGGTGCACAAAGAAGGCCGGCGTGCCGGTGCTGGCCAGCGTCGCCGCCAGCTTGCGGGCGATATGCCCGGACTTGCCGATACCCGATACCACCACACGACCGCGGCAATTCAGCAGCAATTCGACTGCCGCCACGAAGTTGTGGTCGATACGCTGGGCCAGAGCCTGGACCGCTTCGGCCTCTATCGTCAGAACGTCGCGAGCCAGATCGAGCGCTCGCTCCCCATTGATTTTCGCTATCATGCGCGGAGTATAGCAAAGAGCCCCATGCCTTGCCCCGGTTGGCGGGTGCCCCCACGGCCTCATCATGGACGATTTCGCGCGTGGCGTGCCGCATAATGGAGCGCGATCCATCCCCTTGATGCCTGTCCTATTACCTTGCCAGGATGACCTCACCCCTCGAGTTGACCTTGTTGCTGTTGTTTGCCGCCGTGCTCGGGGTGGTGGTTTTTCGCGTGCTCAATTTGCCGCCGATGCTGGGCTACCTCAGTACCGGCATTGTGATCGGGCCGCATGCGGCGGGTTTTGTGACCGATTCCGAGAGCGTGCAATACCTGGCCGAATTCGGCATCGTGTTCCTGATGTTCTCGGTCGGACTCGAGTTTTCGCTCAGCCAGTTGCGTTCGATGAAGCGCATCGTTTTCGGTCTGGGTTTTTCGCAGGTGGTGTTTACGATTGCCACCGCGGTTGCGGTCGGCGCCGTGCTGAAGTTTCTCCTTCAGGGATTGGGTTGGCAGGCGAGCTTCGCGCTGGGCAGCGCGATGGCGATGTCATCGACCGCTATCGTCAGCAAGATGCTCGCTGAACGCCTGGAACTTGAATCCGAGCACGGCCGCAACATCATCGGGGTCCTGTTGTTCCAGGACCTCGCCGTGGTGCCGCTGCTGATCGTGATTTCGGCATTGGAGAAAACCCCGGGCGACCTTGCCGCCGAACTCGGCTTTGCCGGTCTGAAGATCGCGATTGCGCTCGGCCTGGTGCTGTTTTTCGGGCAGCGCATCATGAGCAAATGGTTCGATGTGGTGGCGCGCCGGCGCTCGCAGGAACTGTTCATGTTGAACCTGCTGCTGGTGACCTTGGGCGCGGCAGCCTTGACGCAGCGTCTGGGCCTGTCGATGGCGCTGGGCGCATTTATCGCGGGCATGTTGATCGCCGAGACGCCATATCGGCATCAGGTCGAAGAAGACATCAAGCCATTTCGCGACGTGCTGCTCGGGCTGTTCTTCATTACCACGGGCATGCTGCTGGATCCGCTCGTGCTGGTGCATCACCCGCTGCTGGTCGGCTTGCTGCTGATTGGTCCGACCGTTTTCAAATTGTCGCTGATCACAGGTCTTGCCCGCGCATTCGGCGCGTCGTCCGGGGTGGCGATCCGCACCGGGCTGGGTCTGGCGCAGGCCGGCGAATTCGGCTTCGTGCTGATGAACCTGGTTTCGGCCAAAGGTCTGGTGGACCATGATCTGACCCAGGCCATCCTGGCCTCGATGCTGTTGTCGATGCTGATGGCACCGTTCCTGATCCAGAACGCCGATCGCATCGTGATGCGAATTTCCTCGACCGAATGGCTCAGGCAGTCATTGCAGATGACACGGATCGCGACCCAGAGTATCAAGACGAGTGGCCACGTGATCATCTGCGGCTACGGCCGTAGCGGCCAAAACCTGGCCCGCATGCTGGAACAGGAAGGCTTGTCATATGTGGCGCTCGACCTCGACCCCGATCGGGTCGCCGCCGCGGCGGCGGCCGGCGAATCGGTCGTGTTCGGCGACGCGGCTCGGCGCGAAGCGCTGGCCGCGGCCGGCATCCACCGCGCGGCGGCGGTGGCGATTACTTCCGACAGCACGCCCGCTGCGATTAAAATCCTGAACCATGTGCATCAGTTGGAGCCGACGCTGCCGGTGATAGTACGCACCTTCGACGATACCGACCTGGAAAAGCTGCTGGCGGCCGGTGCGACCGAAGTGATTCCGGAGATCGTCGAGGGTAGCCTGATGCTGGCTTCGCACACCCTGGTGCTGATGGGCGTGCCGATGCGCCGCGTGGTGCGCCGGGTCGAGGAAATGCGGGATGCACGCTACAGCATGCTACGCGGCTATTTCCGCGGCGCCGACGACACCGACGACGATATCGACCACGAGCAGGTGCGCCTGCAGTCGATCCCGATCGCGGAGCGCGCCGATGCGGTCGGCAGGACGTTGGGCGAGCTGGGACTCTCCGAACTGGGCGCGGAAGTCACGGCGATACGGCGGCACGGCATACGCGGTGTCGAGCCCGATCCCGAAATGCAAGTGCGCGCGAACGACATTGTCGTATTGCGCGGTTTACCCGAGGCGCTGGGCAAGGCCGAAGCCGAGTTGACACGGATTCGCCGCGCTGCGTCTCATCCAACCGTGACCGAACACGACGAATGAAGGACGAGGGATCCGCATGTCGTCCCATCTTTGGAGATATTGGTATGTCTAAGCAACCTCTGGCCACGCTGGTCGACCCGGCGGCCTTCCTCAAGAGCACGATACGTACGGTGGCCGACTGGCCGAAGCCCGGCGTGATGTTTCGCGATATCACGCCGCTCTTTCAGAATCGGCGCGCGCTGCGTGTACTGACGGATGTATTCGTGCAGCGCTATATCGACAGCAATCTCGACTATATCGCTGGCCTGGACGCGCGCGGTTTCATCATCGGTCCTATCCTGGCCTATGAGTTGGGGATAGGCTTCATTCCGATCCGCAAGCAAGGCAAGTTGCCGTTCGAAACGGTGTCCGAGTCGTATCAGCTGGAATACGGCAACGCGACCGTCGAAATTCATGCGGACGCGTGTGCTCGCGGCGATCGCATCGTCCTCGTCGACGACCTGATCGCGACCGGCGGCACCATGATGGCCGGCAAGATCCTGCTCGACAGGCTGGGCGCGCAAGTGGTGGAAGCCGCCGCCATCATCGATCTGCCCGATCTGGGCGGCGCGCGTCGTCTGCGTGAGGCCGGAGTGCCGCTATTCACGGTTTGCGAATTCGAGGGCGAATAGGGCTCGGCGCAGCACGGGCCGCAGCGGGGCTTTTGCCGCTGCGGCCCTAAGCCCGCGCCGCCATCAGGCGATGCGTCGGCCTTGCAAATAGGTTTCCAACGGCACCGGCAGCTGGTCTGCCAGCCGCACGCGCACGATATCCGCCCGCTTGCCCGGCGCGATCGCACCGCGATCGTGCAAGCCGACCGACTGGGCCGGCCGTTCCGATACCACGCCGATCGCCTTCGAGAGCGTCCAGCCGCACAGCGTCGGCAACGCGAAAGCGGCTTGCATCAGACTGGATGGCACGTAGTCCGAGGACAGAATGTCGAGCAGATTCTCGCTCGCCAGATCGGTCGCGCGTACGTTGCCCGAGTGCGAGCCGCCGCGCACCACATTCGGCGCACCCATCACGATTTCCATGCCCTGCGCGCGCGCTGCCCGAGCGGCTTCCAGCGTGGTTGGGAATTCGGAGATCGAAATCCCTTCGGCCGCGGCTTCCTCGATGTGCTCGATCAGCGTGTCGTCATGGCTGGCAAGCGGCACGCCACGTGCCCGGCAGCGCTCGACGAGCGCGCGCCGGTGCGCATCGGCGTAGCGTTGCTGATCCTCGCGCAGCTCGCTCAGCGCATCGGCCATCTTCTCGTCGCTCCATTTGCCGTGCCGCTCCTGGTAGGCGCGCCACTTGGCCGGATCCTGCCATTGGCGCTGTCCAGGTGTATGGTCCATCACGGAGACCAGACGCAACAGGGGATGGTCGGCCAGTTCGTCGAAGGCATCGACCACATTGGTCGTCGCGATTTCGCAGCGGAAATGCAGATAGTGGTCGGCGCGCAGCAGGCCCTGGGCTGTGAAATTCGACAGGGCGTTGGCACAGCGCACCTGAAGTTCGCGTTCGCGTATGCCCACATTGCTGCGTTCACCCAGAGACAGCGCGTCGAACACCGTCGTGATGCCGGCCGATGCCACCTGCGCATCGTGGATCACGAAGGCGGCTTCGGTATTCCACAGCACGCCCGGACGCGGTGCCAGGTGCTTTTCCAGATTGTCCGTGTGCAGTTCGACCAGCCCGGGTATCAGGTAGTCGCCTTGCCAATCGATCGCCTGGCTTGAGGCCGTATTGCCTCGCGAGAGGGATTCGATCAGGCCGTCTCGGATTTGTACGACGCCCACAAAGGTTTCGTCCGGCGTCACGACGCGGGCGTTTTTAATCAGCATGGAATGGACTCCGTCAGCAATGAGTGACTGGCAGTAGGTGATAGTCAATGAAGGACGAGGTTTCGTCGTTTCGTTGTTTTGCCATTTCGGACGCGTTTCACGCGGCCGTACGCAATACAGGTTGCAATTCGAGGCGGCGCGTCGCGACCTGCGTGCGCGTGTCCTCGTCATGGAAAATGCCGACGATCGCAGCACCGCGGCCGCGTGCTTCGGCTATCAGTGCCGCCACCACCGCGCGGTTCTCCGCGTCAAGCGATGCGGTCGGCTCGTCCAGCAACAATACCGGATGTTCGGCAATCAAACCCCGTGCAATATTGACGCGCTGTTGCTCGCCGCCCGAGAAAGTCGCAGGAGCCAGATTCCACAGCCGCTGCGGGACGTTCAAACGCGCCAGCAGAGCTGCCGCCCGCGCCTCCGCCGCCTCACGTTCGACCCCACGCAAGATCAATGGTTCCGCCACCAGCGTCAAGGTCGACACGCGCGGGATGACGTGGAGGAACTGGCTGACGTAGCCCAATACATGACGTCGTAGCGCGACGACGTCATGCGGCGTGGCGCCGGTCAGTTCGATGCAGGGGCTCTGAGCTTGAGCGGCACCGTCGTTCGCGTCTTGCGATCGGGCGGCGGCGCGCACATGAATGCGGCCGGCACTGGCCAGGTAATTCCCGTACAGGCAGCGCAACAGCGAGCTTTTACCCGCGCCGGACGGGCCGACCAGCACCACGCATTCGCCGCGCGCCAGGTCGAGGTCGACATGATCGAGTGCGGGAATATGGACGCCGCCTTGCGTGTGCAGGACGAAGGTCTTGGAGACAGCTCGAGCCCGCAGCATCAGTGCCGGGTTATCGAGAAATGCGTCGGCAGCGGCAAGGTCGGCTGCGGCGTGGGCCTCGCCGCTTGCGAGCGGCGTCGGGATGGGCGTGATCGAAGTCGGATGCATGATGTCAACGAAGTCCAGTGCGTGTGGGGACGGCCGGAATGGGCGGATTGCGCAAGGCAGTATGAGATGATTGCATGACGCCTCGCTCAGACCGGAAGTACCGACGACACCAGCAATTGGGTGTACGGATGCTGGGGATCGTCCAGCACCTGATCGGTCAGGCCGGCCTCGACCACCGTGCCGTGCTGCATCACCATCAGGCGATGTGCAAGCAGACGGGCGACGCCGATGTCGTGGGTCACGATCAAGGCGGACAGGTTCAACTGCGTGGTGAGCGTGCGCAGCAGATCCAGCAAACGTGCCTGTACAGATACGTCCAGACCGGCGGTCGGCTCGTCCATGAAAACGAGACGCGGTCCGGTGACCAGGTTGCGGGCGATCTGCAGGCGCTGTTGCATGCCGCCGGAAAATGCGCGCGGCAGCTCGTCGATGCGATCGGTATCGAGTTCGACACGCTCCATCCATTCTGCCGCGGTGCCGCGGATACGGCCATAGTGGCGGGCGCCGACGGCCATCAGCGGTTCGCCGATATTGGCGCCGGCCGATACGCTTGCGCGCAGCCCGTCGCGCGGATTCTGTTCGACAAAGCCCCACTCGCTGCGCATCAACAGGCGTCGGCGCGGCTCGGACAAGGCGAGCAGATCAATGCGCTCGCCGGTATTGGCCGCGTAGTGCAGCGAGCCGGCATCGGCCTCGTGACGCAGCGCGAGTGTACTGAGCAGCGTCGACTTGCCGGAGCCGGATTCGCCGACCACGCAGAGGACTTCGCCGGGGTAAAGGTCGAAGCTGACATCGCGGCAGCCGATCCGGTTGCCATAGAACTTGGTCAGATTACGGACTTCGAGTAACGGATTCAACATGGGATTCTCTATGCGGAAGCGGTATCGGCGGATGCGTGGGCGGCTTGATCGGCCAGCTCACGCTGCTCACGGCAGAAGTCGCTGTCGGAACACACGAACATACGTTTACCGGCGTCGTCGACAATCACCTCGTCGAGGAAGCTGTTGCTCGACCCGCACAATGCGCAGGCATGACTCCAGCGTTCGACCTCGAACGGATGATCGTCGAAGTCCAGGCTGCGTACCGGGGTGTAAGGCGGGATCGCATACAAGCGGCGCTCACGCCCGGCTCCGAATAGTTGTAGCGCCGGATTCATGTTCAGTTTGGGATTGTCGAACTTCGGAATCGGCGAAGGCGAGGTCAAGTAGCGATGGTTGACGATCACCGGATAATCGTAGCTGGTCGCGATGCTGCCGTGTTGGACGATGTCTTCGTACAGCTTTACGCTGATCAGGCCGTAGTCTGCCAGCGCATGCATCTTGCGGCATTCGGCAATACGCGGTTCGAGCCTGAACAGCGGTTCCGGCATCGGCACCTGGTAGACCAGGATCTGCTGCTCGGTCAGCGGCTGTTCCGGAATGCGGTGGCGCGTCTGGATGATGCTGGCTTCGGCAGTGCGCTGAGTCGTCTTTACCCCAGCGGTGCGCGCGAAGAAGCGGCGGATATTGACCGCGTTGGTGGTTTCGTCCGAACCCTGGTCTATTACCTTCAGCGTGTCGTCACTGCCGATGATGGCGGAGGTGACCTGGATGCCGCCGGTGCCCCAGCCATACGGCAGCGGCATTTCGCGCGAACCGAACGGCACTTGGTAACCCGGGATCGCCACGGCCTTCAGCAGCGAGCGGCGGATCATGCGCTTGGTCTGCTCGTCCAGGTAGGCGAAGTTATAGCCGTCGCCGGTATCGGCGGCAGTGGATGCGTGCGTGTTCATGCGGCTTGTTCCTCGCTGTCTTCTGCTCTTGCTCCTGCCGTTGCTTGCGGTGCCTCGGTGCGCAAGGCCGGATGATTTTCCCGCAGGCGGCGCACCAGGTTCAGTTCGGACTGGAAGTCGACGTAGTGCGGCAACTTCAAGTGCTGGACGAAGCCGGACGCTTCGACACTGTCGCTGTGGTAGAGCACGAATTCGTGGTCCTGGGCCGGCGACTCGATGGTTTCGCCCAGTTCATCAGCGCGCAATGCGCGATCGACCAACGCCATTGCCATCGTCTTGCGCTCGGCATGACCGAAGGCCAGTCCATAACCTTGGGTGAAGACCGGCGGCGTGTGGGGGTTGCCGTCGAATTTATTGATCATCTGGCACTCGGTGACCTCGATGTCGCCGATGTCGACCGCCCAACCCAACTCCTCGATCTCCATTTCGACCGGGATCCGGCCGAAACGGATTTCGCCGGCGAACGGGTGCGAGTTGCCGTAGCCGCGCTGTGTCGAATAGCCGAGCGCAAGCAGAAAACCTTCGTCGCCGCGTGCCAGATTCTGCAGGCGCGTGCTGCGCTCGGCGGGAATCTTCAGCGGTTGGCGCGACAAGTCGCCGGGTTCGCGCGGCACGGCGCTCGCGCGCTCCTGCTCGATCAGGCCTTCCTGGTTCAGCAGCGCGATCACGCGCGGCACGGACGTGTCGTTGCCGCTGATGTTGCCGCTGATCGCGTGCGTTGCTGCCGGCGCAGCGGCGGCGCTCGGCCGCGGGTCGGTGGTGCCGGGACCTTCCGCCAGCAAAGTGAAATCGAGCAGACGTTGCGTGTAGTCGTAGGTCGGCCCGAGAACTTGCCCCCCCGGCAGATCCTTGAACGTCGACGAGATGCGACGCTGGATTTCCATGCGCTCGGTTTCAAGCGGCAAGGTATAGCCGAAGCGCGGCAGGGTCGTGCGGTAAGCGCGCAGCAGGAAGATGGCTTCCACCAGATCGCCTGCCGCCTGCTTGATCGCCAGTGCGGCAAGCTCTTCATCGTAGACCGAACCTTCGGTCATCACGCGTGCGACGGCCAGGCGCAGCTGCTGGCGTATTTGCTCGACGCTCAGCGCCGGCAGGGCTGGGTCGCCACGGCGCGCCAATTCAAGTTGGCGCCAGGATTGTTCGATGGCGCGTTCGCCACCTTTGACGGCTACGTACATCAGGCCTCCTCGATAAGCGTCGTACGCGGCACACCGATCAGACGATTGCCGCTAATGAAGATCAGGTCGATGCCGCAGGGAAAGCCGGCCGCCAGTTCGGCGCGTTCGCGCCAGAAACCCGGCGGCAAGCCGGCCGGGGCAAAGCGTGCCTGATGCTCGATACCGGGGCCACGGCAAACCAGGGCCGGCCCGCGTTCGAAATCGTCCACCGCTATCAGGACCGTCGCACCGTACTCTGGCGACTCGGCGGTGCCTTGGGCGAAGCCGGCGAGCGGCGGCATGGCCGATGGGTCGGCGACCCAGGCGAAGGCAGCCTGATCCTGCGTGGCTGCCAGCGGCGCACCGGTATGGAAGCGCAGGGCATCAGCCAGCGCGTCGTGTGCCCGGGCCAGCCAGACGGGCGTGGCGTAGTCGCATAGCGTGTAGAGGATGGCGAGCGCAGCCGATGGCACGCCGTCTATGCCGCCGCCCAGTTCGGGCGCGATCCGATGGACTTGCGCGGGCCGGGCCAACGCGTCCAGCAGCACGCGAAAGATGGCCTGGCCGTCGTGGACCGGGTCGGCCAGACCGGGGGCCAGCGTGTCCCACTGCAGCGCGCGATCCGAGGCTGATATCTGTGAGTCGTGTGAGGTGTGCATGCTTGAAGAGCCTCTGATTTGGCGATCCGATTTGACGATCAATCGCCGCGAACCATGGTGAAGAATTCGACCCGCGTCGCCGCGGCCTCGCTTTCGCGTTGCCGGCGCTCGGCCGCATACTGCTCGGCGAGGGGCGCTATCACTTCGCGGTGGATGGCGTCGTGATGCGCCGGTATCTGCAGCAGCGCGTCACACAATGCCGCCAATTCGGCCCGCCGCTTGTCGCGTCCGAGTTGGTAGGCGATGCCGACTGTGGCGGGCAGGTCGGAGCTCGCGCGTAAGCGCAGCGTTGCCCGCGTGACGGTGGCCTCGCCCAGGTTGAAGGCGTCGCCGCTGCCGCCGGCGCGGCCGCGTACCATGGCGAGACCGGTTTCGGGTGCGCGCAGCCAGTCATAAGGCGGCAGACGCAAGGCGCCATCGGCGCTGCCGGACAGAGTAACGCGCAAGGCATGTTCCAGCGTCGTGCGCGGGGCGCGGGCCAGGATCGCAAGCCAGGTTTGCCGGACGGAATCGGGCGAGCTGGTGCGGGGAGCGGAATTGGGTGTCTGCATCTTCCAACCTTGTCTAAACGTCTAGACGTCTATACTAGATGAATTATTCGGTATACTGCAACCGAAATCGCGATATGACGTGGGAACGTAATGGTCCACATCGTCACCGCCGCGTCAAATCCAGCTGGCACAATGCATGAAACCCTTGGATATGACACGGATCAAGCATTCGACCGACCTGGGGTTTGCGGCAACCTACCTGGGATCGGTCCAATGACCGAACCCACTAAAATCAAACGCAATTAAAGCGCATAGGAATGACAGTGCCATGACAACAGCTGCGAACCAAACCGAGCATGCCGAAACCGGTGCGACGCTGGTCGAGCGCGGTGCCGGCGTTGCGGTATGGCGGCAGATCGAACAGATCCTGGCCGGCGAGATCGTGGCCCAGGGCTTCGGCGAAGACGGTCGCCTGCCCAGCGAAAGCGAGCTGGCCAAGCGTTTCGGCGTAAATCGCCACACCATACGCCGTTCAATGTTGGGCCTTGCCGCACAAGGCCTCGTCAGCGTCGAGCAAGGCCGCGGCACCTTTGTCCAGCCCGGTGCGATCGACTACAGCATCGGCCGACGCACCCGCTTTACCGAAAACCTGCGCGAGACCTACGCCGAGGTGTCGCACACGGTGTTCGAAGCCGCCAAGGTCAAGGCCGATCCGGCGGTTGCTCGCGCCCTTGAGTTGCGCGCGGGAACCCTGGTGCACATGATCGACACGATGCACGCCGCCGACGGCGTGCCCTTGTCGTGCGCGCGCAGCTGGTTTCCCGCTGCGCGCTTTGCCGAACTGCCCGAAGTCCTGCGTCGCCTTGGCAGTACCACTGCCGCGTTTGCAGAATTCGGCGTAACCGACTATACGCGGCGCTCCAGCCGTATCGGAACGGCGTTGCCGGATGCCGAGGTCGCTCGTCGCCTCGCCATCAATAGGCAACAACCGACCCTGGTGGTGGAGAACGTCGACGTCGATACGGAGGGTGTGCCGGTGAAGTACGGGATCACGCACTTTGCTGGGGATCGGGTACAACTGTTGGTGGAACCGGAGGACTGGTCGCGATGAGTGCATTACTTCAAACCGCAGGCGTGCCGGCCTTGTCGTCGCTGTCATCCTGTTCGGCGTTCGACCGGCATGCGCGCTTCGCGATCTACTATGCGCCGCCCGCGCACAGCGCATGGTGGCAAACGGGCTGTGCGTGGTTAGGACGCGAGCCGGATACCGACGCGCCGCTGGCCGTGCCTAAGGTAAATGGACTGTCGCGCCCTTTGGCGGAATTGAGCCTGGCTGCGCGCGGCTATGGTTGGCACGCGACGCTGAGCGCGCCGTTTCGCTGCCGCGACGGTGTCACGGCAACCGAGCTGGCCGAGGCCGCTGCCGCCTGGGCAGTCGCGCAGCAGCCGTTTGTGCTGCCGGTTCGGGTCGCGCCGCTGGGCCGCTTCGTCGCCGTACAGCCGGCAGCGGACGCGCCAACCGCCCAGTCGCAAATCCAGGCGCTTGCCGCGGCTGCCGTACGATTTTGCGCGCCGTTGCGTTCAGCTCCGACCCCCGTGGAGATCGAGAAGCGGCGTACCGGCGGCCTGACGCCGAGGCAGGACGCGCTGATGCTCGAATGGGGCTATCCCTATGTTTTCGAGGAGTTTCGCTTTCATATGACCCTGAGCGACCCGGTCGATGCGCCGGATGCACGAGCGATTGTCGATTGGTGGCAGGCGCGCCTGGACGCCTTGGGCCCATTGCCGGTCGATGGCGCGGCGCTTTATGTTCAAGCCGAACCCGGCGCGCCGTTTCGACTTTGGCGGCGGCTGCCGTTCGGTGTTGCACAATTTCCAGGAGGCGCAGCATGAGCGGACGTCTGGTCTATGTCATGGGACCTTCCGGTGCCGGGAAGGATACGTTGCTCGCGCATGCGAAGGCGCATCTGCAGGGCACTTCGGTCTTGTTCGCGCATCGCTACATCACGCGGGCGGCCGACGCGGGCGGCGAAAACCATGTTGCGCTCCAGCCGGAGGAGTTTGCATGGCGCGAAACCCAGGGACTGTTCGCGTTGGCGTGGCACAGCCATGGTCTGAGCTATGGCATCGGCCGCGAAATCGATCTGTGGCTGACGCAAGGCGCAACCGTTGTGGTTAACGGTTCGCGCGCCCATTGCGGCGCAGCGTGCGCAGCCTACCCGGGCAGCCTGATCGTTTTGATCGAGGCGCAGCCCGAGGTACTGGCGAAGCGGCTTGCCGCGCGTGGCCGTGAGGACGAAGCCCAGGTGCGGGCGCGTTTGGCGCGTCAGCCGGCCTTCGAGGTCCCCGATGGCGCACAGCTGATGCGTATCGACAATTCGGGCGCGCTGGCAGACAGTGCCGCCGTTTTGACGCTGGCGTTGCGTGACGAGGACATTTCCGCCGAACTGGCCGGCTGAGGTCCGTGATGGGGTTCACGAGACGGCTCGGCTATCGAGCGCGTTGTCCCGGCGTGATCTCCGGGCCGGCATGTCCGTTCCGGGATGTGCTGACCAAGCGCATCGGGCCGCCGCGCAAGGCGCGCACCATCAGCAGGACCTGCGGATCGCGCAGTTCGGAGATGGCCAGCTCCACCGGCTGGAAGCCCATGCGACGATACAGGCTGCATGCGGCCCGATTGTCTCGATAGACGTTGAGCGTGGCGATCTCGCAATCGGACCATCGCCGCGCGGTATCGAGCAGGTGTTCGCACAGGGCCGCGCCGTAACCCAGTCCGCGTTGGTCGGGCGAGACGATCAAGCGCGCCAGATGGGCGCGCTCGGGTGCGCGACGCAGTATCTGCCCGAAACCGAGCAGCGTCTCGGCCGCGCACAGACACCATGCATTTTGGGGGCTGAATTCGATTTCCCGGGCCAGGCGCGCGGTATCGAGGGGAAACGTCACCTTGCCGCCAGCCCAAAGCAGGCATTGCTTCGGACCGTCGACCCAGGACAGCAAGGTCGTGAGATCGGTATCCTGCGCGGTTCTCCATTCCATCGGGGTCTCCCGGATCGGCTGGTGCGGTCCTTTAGCCGGTGGCGAGGCCCCGCCGTCTTCAGCGGGCCAATTTCAGCGGGCCAACGCTGGCCTCATTTTGCCACCAATCGGCAATGCACGGACAATGCGCGCCAGCGCGCCGCGCGAATCTTGGTAAAATCGTCACCCCGCATGATGGCGGTGGCGCGTTCCGGCGCGGCAACCTACGGTGGCGGGGCGCCTATCGTGCTTATTGGAGTCCGCATGCAAGCGACGCATGCTTTACCCTGCATTGCGCAAGCGCGCCAATTCGACCCGGCACGTCATGTGCCGTTCGTGATCGAGCGCACCCACGTCGGCTGGATCAGGCGCCAGGATTGCGCGCTGCTGGGCCGTTGGCCCGCGGCGTTCGACATCGGCTCGAATGCGGTGACCCTGGCCGACGATTTGCGCGGCGTCGAGGCACGCAGCCGAACGCTCGCCGAGGTGATCGCGGCGCTTGCCGAGCAAGGCTGTATCCCGGGCTGGCGCGACGAAACCTATGCGATACGCAACACGTTCGACTCGGCGCCGCTTGCCCTGATCGAACGCGCCGCATCGCGCTTCTTCGGTACCTTGACCTACGGCGTCAACGTCAACGGTCTGGTCGCGACGCCCGCCGGCACCAGCATGTGGATCGCCACGCGCAGTTTGAGCAAGCAGACCAATCCGGGCATGCTAGATACCCTGGTAGGCGGCGGCATAGGTTGGGGCTACGGCGTGTTCGAGGCCTTGCTGAAGGAGTCGTGGGAAGAATCGGGCGTACCGCGCCACCTGGCGGAATCGGCGCGAGCCGGCGGCACGCTGCAGGTATTGCTCGAATTGCCGGAAGGCACGCACGCCGAGCAACTCTACGTCTACGACCTGACGCTGCCGGCGGATTTCAAGCCCGAAAACCAGGACGGCGAAGTCAGCGAACATCGCTTGATGGCGCTGCCCGAGGTCCTGGATCAGATACGAGCGGGCACGTTGACGGTCGATGCCAGCCTGTCCGCGCTCGATCATATGCTGCGTGTGGGCGCGATCGAGCGGGCCGACTGCCTGGGAATGGACGCACTCTACCAGGCACCTTGAGCCAGGCATCGCGCTCTCCTAGTAATACAATCAGGCCACGACACCAAGCACAGGGCGCGCTGGCCAAGTACCAAGGAATTGTCCCAATGTCGACCGAACAAGGTTTTATTCTGAAGCTGTCCTGCCCGGATCGTCCTGGCATCGTACATGCGGTGTCCGGCTTTCTCTACGAGCGAGGCAGCAACATCCTGGATTCCGCTCAGTTCGGTGACCCGTCGACCGGCGAATTTTTCATGCGGGTGCATTTCGAGCCGGGTGGGGCGGCCGGTTTGGCCGATTTGCGCAGCGCGTTCGCCACCCTCGCGGCCGGGTTCGAGATGCGCTGGGAATTACATGACGCGGCGATCCGGCCGCGCGTGCTGATCATGGTGTCGAAGATCGGCCATTGCCTGAACGACCTGCTGTTCCGCCACCGTACCGGTCAGTTGCCGATCGAAATTTCCGCGATCGTATCGAATCACCGCGATTTCTATCAATTGGCTGCCAGCTACGACATCCCGTTTCATCATCTGCCGCTCAGCCGTGGGACGCCAGATGCCAAGGCGGCGCAGGAGGCGCGGGTGACGGAAGTGATCGATCAGCACGAGATCGATCTGGTGGTGCTGGCGCGCTATATGCAAATCCTGTCGCCGCAGTTGTGCGAAAAACTGTCGGGACGCGCGATCAATATCCACCATTCGTTCCTGCCCAGCTTCAAGGGCGCCAAGCCGTACTACCAGGCCTTCGATCGCGGCGTAAAGCTGATCGGGGCGACCGCGCACTATGTGACGACCAACCTCGACGAGGGGCCGATCATCGAACAGGAAGTCGAGCGGGTGGATCACAGCATGACGCCGGAACATTTGACGGCGATCGGACGAGACGTCGAATGCGTGACCTTGGCGCGCGCAGTCAAATGGCACGTCGAGCATCGCGTGGTGCTCAATGGTCACAAGACGGTGGTATTTCGTTGACCCCTGGCTGACTCCATCATCATCGTGCGAGATGACGGCCGGGTGCGGACATGCAGCGAGGCGCGAGCGACACGCTCAATGATCGGTGTCCAGCCAATAGGAAACGGCAGACCACTGCGCTGTCGTCATCTTAAGGAGCCAGTCGTTATGCTCGGTCTCGGGTAGTTCTACATAGTGCGAGCCTATCTTGGATAGCGCCAGGCGCCGTGCATGCGCGACGGGAATCAGGCGGTCTTGCCCGGCGCCGATGACGACGACACTGCCCTGGAAGTGCTGTAAGGCGGCCATGGAATCGAATGAGTCATGGAGCAGCCATCGTACTGGGAATATCCGCAGCTGCCGGGCCGCGACCGCGGCGAGCGTATCCCAGGGTGTGATCAGTACGATGCCCGTCACCCTGTCATTCGAGTCGCTCAAGGTTTGAGCCGCCATGCCGGCGCCCAGCGATTCACCGAGCAAGATCACGGGCCCGCTCCATTGCGCCAGAACCGCGCGCGTTGCTGCCCGGCAGGCATCCAGTGCATTCGCCAGCGTGAGCCGGCCAGGCCGGCGGCCAAATCCGGGATATTCGACCAGCACCGCACGGTAGCCCAAGCGCACTAGTTGGGCGCCGAGTGCTTGCCGCTCTTCCGCGGTGCCGGCATTGCCGTGGAACACGATGACGGTCGCCTTGACGCCTCCCGACGTCGGCTCCATCGCATAACCGTTGAATTCGCCAGCCGGGGACCACGTGGCTATCCTGTCGTCGCCCGTCGCCCTTGATATGAGTTTGGGTGCCGGGCGGCCAGGATGCAGAAGCATCCGATCCTGGAAAAAATATAACGTGGCGCAGACGATGAAGTAGACACAGACCGTGACGTGCAGCACGGAAACGAGATAGCGGATGATGATGGAGTCGGGCAGATGCATGGGCGGAGGGGCGGCAGAGGGGCGGATACCTACCGATGAGAGATCGGTACGAGTCGCTCCACTATATGCCCGGCTGCCGGGTAAAGACCGCTTGCTCAGGTATTTGCGCCATTTCGACAGCGCATTCACCGGGTGCAGTCATCTCGCACTGGGAACCGCTGTGCGCCAGACCGATCGCGTGCCGATGCCCGAAACCCGATGCCTGAAGCACAAGGCGGCGTCTCAGATCAGCTTGGTCGCACGCAGTTCGTGCTTGAGATAGGCGTAATAAATCGGCGCGGCTATCACACCGGGTATGCCGAAGGCGGCTTCCATCACGACCATGGCGAGCAGCAGCTCCCAGGTCCTGGCTTCGATTTCGCCGCCGATGATACGGGCGTTGAGGAAGTATTCGAGCTTGTGGATCAGGACCAGGAACACCAATGACGCAATAGCCGCCGGGACGCTGACCGTTAGCGAGGCCAGTACGATCACGGTGTTCGAGATCAGGTTGCCGATGACCGGCAGCAGGCCGACGACGAAGGTCAGACACACCATCGATTTCGATAGCGGCAGCCGCGAATGGAAAAGCGGCAGCACCACCAGCAGATAGACAGCGGTAAACGCCGAATTCAGCGCGGAAATCTTGAACTGGGCGAAAACGATGCGGCGAAACGACAGGGCGAAGCGGTTGATGCGGGTGACCAGCACCCCAGTCAGCGGTCGGTAGGGCAGCGTCTTGATCGAGCCGATCGCGATAAAGGCGCCCAGTATCATGCCGACCACCATGTGCCCGAAGCCGCGTACCGCAGCATTCCCGGCCAGCTGGATCTGGCCCATGTGTGTCGTGACCCAGCTGCCGGCTTCGTTGCGAATCTGGCCGATGTCGTCGGGAACGTAGTCGCTGGCCCAGGCCGGGAGATTCGTATGTATTGCGTCGGCCAGTTGCAGCAGGCGGCCGAACTGGCGCTGGATGCTGGGAACATCATGCTTGAAATGTTCGACGCCGGCGAGGGTCAGGCCGATCAGCGCGCCGACGATGACGGCCGAAAGCAGGATCACCGCGGCGACGCGGGCGCGCTGGTCGGATAGCCGGCGCTCAAGCAGCGGTGCGCCGCTTTGTACTATTTCGTAGACCAGCAGGCCCGCCAGCAAGCAGACCAGCAAATGCAGCAGCAGCACCGCCAACAGGGCGGCCGCGGCCAAAACATAGCTGACCGGCGTGAGCCAAGGCTGCTGCGGCAGCGGGGCAGCGATTGCGACGCGAGTCAGCGGGGCGCCTGGATTCGGCACCTTATGGTTGGATTTATGCTCACCCACGGTGTTTCCTTTCATACCCGGCGCCGGCGGCGTGGCAAGCCCGAAGCGTCCGGCGTGCGGCAGACGCAGTCCATATTCGGCAAGGTTAGCTGTCTGCAGCCTTGGCCGCAAGCTGCGGATACTACGGGGCCGCCCCGGATGGGACCGGAGCGACCGCTTAGCCGCGTTTCAGCAATGGTGCGAGATATTTCCCGGTGAAGCTCGCGCGGGCCTTCGCCACTTGTTCCGGTGTGCCCTGCGCGATGATCTGGCCGCCGCCCGCGCCGCCTTCCGGCCCGAGGTCGATGACCCAATCGGCCGTCTTGATCACGTCCAGATTGTGCTCGATGATGACGACAGTATTGCCCTGCTTGCGCAGGCGATGTATCACTTCGAGCAATAGCGAGATATCGTGGAAATGCAGGCCGGTGGTCGGTTCGTCGAGTATGTACAAGGTGCGCCCGGTGTCGCGCTTGGACAATTCCAGCGACAGCTTGACGCGTTGCGCCTCACCGCCGGACAGCGTGGTGGCCGACTGGCCGAGCCGGATATAGCCGAGGCCGACGTCGAGCAGGGTCTTCAGCTTGCGCGCCACGACCGGCACCGGCTTGAAGAATTCGTAGGCTTGCTCGACGGTCAGGTCCAGCACCTCGTGGACATTCTTGCCCTTGTACTGGATCTCCAGCGTTTCGCGGTTGTAGCGCTTGCCGTGGCAGACGTCGCAGGGGACATACACATCCGGCAGAAAGTGCATTTCTACCTTCAATACACCGTCGCCCTGGCAGGCTTCGCAGCGGCCGCCTTTCACGTTGAACGAGAAACGGCCCGGATCGTAGCCGCGCTCCTTGGACGCCGGCACACCGGCGAACAGTTCGCGGATCGGCGTAAACAAGCCGGTATAGGTTGCCGGATTCGAACGCGGCGTCCGACCGATCGGCGACTGATCGACGTTGATCACCTTGTCGAAATGTTCGAGCCCCTCGATCGATTCGTACGGCGCGGGTTCGGTCGACGATCCATACAAGTGGTTGGCGACAGCGTGGTACAGCGTGTCGTTGATCAGCGTCGATTTGCCCGAGCCGGACACACCGGTGACGCAGGTCAGCAAGCCCACCGGCAGGTCCAGCGAAACCCGTTTCAGATTGTTGCCGTAGGCCTCGGTGATGCGCAGGCGGCGGGCGTCCGGCGCCTTGCGGTCAGCCGGCGTCTCGATCTTGCGGCGGCCGGCGAGGTAGTCGCCGGTAGTCGATGTAGCGTGCTTCTCGATCTCCCTGGGCGTGCCCTGCGCGATCACGATGCCGCCGTGCTCGCCGGCCCCGGGACCCATGTCGACCACGTAGTCGGCCATGCGTATCATGTCCTCGTCGTGCTCGACCACGATCACCGAATTGCCGAGATCGCGCAGATGCTTGAGCGTCTTGATCAGGCGATCGTTATCGCGCTGGTGCAATCCGATCGACGGCTCGTCCAGCACGTACATCACGCCCGTCAGGCCGGAGCCGATCTGCGAGGCCAGCCGGATGCGCTGCGCCTCGCCGCCGGACAGGGTGTCGGCGCTACGGTCCAATGCCAGGTAATCGAGTCCGACGTCGTTCAGAAAGGTCAGCCGCGAGACGATTTCGCGGATCACCCGGTCGGCGATGTCGCGGCGCGCGCCATCCAGCCTCAAAGTCATGAAGAAGCTCAGCGAGTCGCGCAGCGGCCAGTTGCTGACCTCAAAAATGGCTCGCGCCTGGTCGCCGTCGCCGATCTTCACATGGCGCGCTTCGCGCCGCAGACGGGTGCCTTCGCAAGCCGGGCAGGGCTGGTTGTTCTGGTACTTCGCCAGTTCCTCGCGCACCGCCATCGAATCGGTTTCGCG
>OUWB011209481.1_pt1 | contig 24073 bp, 18 predicted proteins | sample 1779821 | NCBI WGS metagenome assembly OUWB01 (sample SAMEA3914806, study PRJEB12502) | metagenome | biome: forest; material: soil | place: Canada | collected 2011-08-03 | depth 0.1 m
TAGGCCTTGGCTTCGCCGCCGAATTTCTTCGACAACACCGTTGCAATCGCTGCCGTCAGCGTGGTCTTGCCATGGTCAACGTGACCGATCGTGCCGACATTCACGTGCGGCTTGGTCCGCTCAAACTTGCTCTTTGCCATTTTATTCTTCCTTCAAAAAGAACGATTTACTCAGATTTTTGGATTCATGTGCCGCACCCTGACGCCAGGGCGCGGCGCTTGCTTATTTACTTGGCTTACTTGGCCTTGGCGCTGACGATCGCCTCGGTCACATTCTTCGGCGCTTCAGCGTAGTGCTTGAATTCCATCGTGTAGGTTGCACGGCCTTGCGTTGCCGAACGCAGCGAGGTCGAGTAACCGAACATTTCGGACAGCGGCACTTCGGCCTTGATGATCTTGCCACCGCCGCCGGCGATTTCATCCATGCCTTGCACCATGCCGCGGCGGGACGACAGGTCGCCCATCACGGTACCGGCGTAGTCTTCCGGCGTTTCCACTTCAACAGCCATCATCGGCTCGAGGATGACCGGGCTGGCCTTGCGGCAGCCGTCCTTGAACGCCATCGAGGCAGCCATGCGGAACGCGTTTTCGTTCGAGTCCACGTCATGGTAGGAACCGAAGAACAGCGTGACCTTGACGTCGACCACCGGGTAACCGGCCATCACGCCAGAAGTCAGCGTATCGCGCACACCCTTTTCGACTGCCGGGATGTATTCGCGCGGCACGGTACCGCCCTTGATCGCGTCGACGAATTCGAAGCCCTTGCCCGGCTCTTGCGGTTCGATCTTCAACACCACGTGGCCGTACTGGCCGCGGCCACCGGATTGCTTGACGAACTTGCCTTCGATTTCTTCGCACGTCTTGCGGATCGTTTCGCGGTAAGCAACCTGCGGCTTGCCGACGGTGGCTTCGACGTTGAATTCACGACGCATACGGTCGACGATGATTTCCAGATGCAGTTCGCCCATGCCGGAGATGATCGTTTGGCCCGATTCTTCGTCGGTCTTGACGCGGAACGACGGGTCTTCCTGAGCCAGACGGTTCAGGGCCAGGCCCATCTTTTCCTGGTCTTGCTTGGTCTTCGGCTCGACGGCCTGCGAAATCACCGGCTCCGGGAATATCATGCGCTCGAGCGTGATGATCGCGGTCGGATCGCACAGTGTGTCACCCGTGGTGGCTTCCTTCAGACCCACGGCAGCGGCGATGTCGCCGGCGCGCACTTCCTTGATTTCTTCGCGCTGGTTGGCGTGCATCTGCAGAATACGGCCGAGACGTTCCTTCTTGCTCTTGACCGGGTTGTACACGGTGTCGCCCGAATTGACCACCCCCGAATACACGCGGAAGAAGATCAGCTGGCCGACGAACGGGTCGGTCATGATCTTGAATGCCAGGGCCGAGAACTTCTCGTTGTCTTCGCGGCGGCGCGTGGCCGGCTCTTCGTTGTCGTCGGTGCCTGCGACAGGGGGAATGTCGGTCGGCGCCGGCAGGTATTCGATCACGCCGTCCAACATCGCTTGCACACCCTTGTTCTTGAACGCGGTGCCGCACATCATCGGGACGATTTCGCCGGCGATGGTACGTTGACGGATGGCCGCCTTGATTTCCGCTTCCGAAAGAGTGCCTTCTTCCAGATACTTGTTCATCAGTTCTTCGGTGGCTTCAGCCGCGGCTTCGACCATCTTTTCGCGCCATTCGTCGGCAGTTGCCTGCAGATTGGCGGGGATCTCGCGGTAGTCGAACTTCATGCCTTGCGAAGCGTCGTCCCAGTAGATGGCCTTCATCTTGACCAGGTCGATCACGCCTTCGAAGTGTTCTTCGGCGCCGATAGGCACTTGCATGACGATCGGGTTGGCCTTCAGGCGGTTACGCATCTGCTCGTAGACCTTGAAGAAGTTCGCGCCGGTACGGTCCATCTTGTTGACGAACGCCAGGCGCGGAACCTTGTACTTGTTGGCTTGGCGCCACACGGTTTCCGACTGCGGCTGCACACCGCCCACGGCGCAATAGACCATGCAGGCGCCATCGAGCACGCGCATGGAACGCTCGACTTCAATCGTGAAATCAACGTGGCCCGGGGTGTCGATGATGTTGATGCGGTGCTCGGGGAAGTTGTTGGCCATGCCCTTCCAGAAGCAGGTCGTCGCGGCCGACGTAATGGTGATGCCGCGCTCTTGTTCCTGTTCCATCCAGTCCATCGTGGCTGCGCCATCGTGCACTTCGCCGATCTTGTGATTCACGCCTGTGTAATACAGAATGCGCTCGGTAGTGGTGGTTTTACCGGCGTCGATGTGAGCGGAAATACCGATATTGCGGTAGTGCTCAATGGGGGTCTTGCGAGCCATAATGAATCCTAATTCGTTGATTGACGAAACTAAATACTTGAAACCTGATGCGTCGAAACTTAATGTGCGAAACCGAGCGACGGTTGCGCTCGGTTTTCTGGGCACTGCACACTACATGCGGCCGTCACTGTGACAAAACAATGACGGCCGGTGAGGGCATTAGAAGCGGAAGTGCGAGAACGCCTTGTTCGCTTCAGCCATGCGGTGGACTTCATCGCGCTTCTTCATCGCCCCGCCACGGCCTTCGGAGGCTTCCAGCAATTCGCCGGCCAGACGTTGGGGCATCGACTTTTCGCTGCGCTTGTTGGCGGCTTCACGCAACCAGCGCATGGACAAGGCCATACGGCGGACCGGACGCACTTCGACCGGCACCTGATAGTTGGCGCCACCGACGCGGCGCGACTTCACTTCGACCATCGGCTTGCAGTTGTTGATCGCGGCGGCGAACACTTCCAGCGGGTCCTTGCCGGACTTGGTCTGGATGTGGTCAAACGCACCATAGATGATGTTTTCGGCGATGGACTTCTTGCCCGAGAGCATCAGCACGTTGACGAACTTGGAAACATCAACGTTACCGAACTTCGGATCAGGCAGAATCTCGCGTTTGGGTACTTCACGACGACGTGGCATGTTATTCCTTTCAGTCTTCAGTTGGGCTGCAGTCGTTTAACCTGCCAGCCCGCGGAGGGCCATCATGACCTTCCACTTACTCGACCCAATTGGGGGTCGACTCCAATTCGCGTTAGCGAAAACTAATTACTTCTTGGCAGCAGCGCCGGCCTTGGCGCGCTTGGCACCGTACTTCGAGCGGGCTTGCTTACGATCCTTGACGCCTTGGGTATCCAGGGAGCCGCGAACCATGTGGTAACGCACACCCGGCAAGTCCTTCACACGGCCGCCGCGCAGCAGCACGACACTGTGCTCTTGCAGGTTGTGGCCTTCGCCGCCGATGTACGAAATGACTTCGAAACCGTTGGTCAGGCGAACTTTGGCGACCTTACGCAGCGCCGAGTTCGGCTTCTTCGGGGTCGTCGTGTAGACGCGGGTGCAGACGCCGCGTTTTTGCGGGCTGTTTTCCAGCGCCGGCGATTTGCTCTTCACCGTTGCCGAAACACGGGGTTGGCGAATCAATTGATTGATGGTTGGCATCGTTCTAAATCCAACAAAGAGACCACATTACAAACCCGAGACAAACACTGCTGCTCGGGGACTAAACTTGGTGATTGCGCTAGAAAATTGCGCCTGTAAATCATGTCGATTCGGCTGAGGAAGGGGAAAGCGCGCCGGATGCGGAAGGGCAGACCAAAGAGCGCTTAAGCCAAACTAAAGCTTAAATTCGAGAACTCGCGAGTATAGCCCTAGTTATCCACATCGTCAACTACAACATGGGAAATGCCCTGTCTGCCGCTGGCTTTGTGCGGGTTACTTGCCCGCCAAGCGCCAATGTTATGATCCGGGCATCAAATTACCCGCTCCATTCTTTCCCTGATCTTGCTAAAAATGCAAAAACAAACGGCCAACCGCGAAGCAGAGTGGATACGGCTGTATTCGGCCGGCCGTTTTGCCGAACTGGAAAAGGCGACACGCGCGGCGCTGCGGCTGCAGCCGAATTACGGCTTCGGCTGGAAGTTGCTGGGCGCGGCCTTGCACGCGCAAAGCAAGGATGCCTTGCCGGCTTTCGCCCGGGCCGGCGCGCTGTTGCCGCAAGACGCCGAAGCGCACAACAACCTCGGTACGGCATTGACCCGCACGGGCGAATCCGAACAGGCGCTGCTTTCCTATCAGCGAGCCATCGCCTTGGCGCCGGGCTATGCCGATGCACGCGCCAACATCGCTCGGCTGCTGGCTGAATTGGGGCGCATCGACGACGCCTTGCCGCATGCGCGATCCTGGGTCGAACTGCAGCCGGCCTCGTCCGAGGCGCATGCCAGACTGGGCAACCTGCTGCGCATGGCCGGCGACGCCCAGGCTGCCATTGCCGAATATCATCGTGTGCTGGAATTGGGCGACCAAAGGCTGGGTACCCTCAATCTGAGCGCCGGCTATTTCGACGTGGGCGATTTCAGCAAAGCCATTTCCTACGGCGAAAAGGCGGTCGAATTCGCCCCGGACATGGCCGAATCGCATTTCAATTGCGGCACTGCCTTGTCCAGTTTCGGCAGGGTTGCCGAGGCCATTCCCTGCTTCGCCCGCGCGATTGCCATCAAACCCGGCGATGCCTACCTCCATCACAACCTGCTGTTCAACAACAACTACCTGCCTTATCCCGACACGCAACAGCTGCACGAGGCAAAGCGCTATGGCGCACTCGTTGCGGCAAGGGCCACGCCCTATACCAAATGGCAAACAGGGCACGAGCCGGAGAAGACCTTGCGCGTGGGCCTGGTGTCGAACGATTTCCGGAATCACCCGGTCGGCCACTTTTTGCACGGCGCATTGGGTGCGTTGGGTGCGCTGGCCGGTCGGACAGGGTTGGCGTTTCACGCCTACGCCAACCATCGCGACAGCGACGCCATCACGCAAGCGATCCGCGCCAACTGCCACGGATGGCGCGACGTACGCACGCTTTCCGATGCGGAACTGGCTGCCGTCATCCACGGCGACGCCATCGATATTCTGCTCGACCTTGGCGGCCACACCAAGGGCTCGCGGCTCGACATGTTTGCCTGGAAGCCGGCGCCGGTGCAAGCGAGCTGGCTCGGCTATTTCGCCACGACAGGTCTGGACGCCATGGACTACCTGATTGCCGACCGGCACACCCTGCCGCCAGAGGAAGACGGCGCTTACGTGGAACGGATATGGCGCATGCCCGATACACGCCTGTGCTTTTCCGACCCCGGCAGCGACATCCCGGTCGGGCCGCTGCCTCTGCTTACCAACGGCTACCCCACATTCGGCTGCTTCAACAACCTGAGCAAGATTCACGACGGCGTGGTGAGCTTGTGGGCGCGAATTCTGCACGCCATCCCGGATGCCCGTCTGCTATTAAAGAACAAGCCATTTGCCGATGCCCATGCTGCGCACTATCTTGCCGCGCGTTTTGCATCCCATGGGATCGGGGCGGAACGCCTGCACTTTGAGGGGCCGAGTTCGCGTGGAGACTATCTGGCGGCCCATAACCGCATCGATATCGCACTCGACCCCTTTCCCTATACCGGCGGCACCACCACGGCTGAAGCCTTGTGGATGGGGGTGCCGGTGTTGACGTTGGCCGGCGAACGCTTCCTCGCGCGTCAGAGCGAAGGTTTGTTGAAGAACGCCGGGCTGGCAAGCTGGGTCGCAGACAATGCCGATGACTACGTGGCCAAGGCCATCCATTTCGCCGGCGACCCGGGCTTGGACGCGTTGCGCCAGCGCTTGCGCGCCCAGGTGCTGGCCTCGCCCGTGTTCGATGCGCCGCGCTTTGCCGCGCACTTTGCCCAAGCCTTGCGCGGGATGTGGCGCCAATGGTGCGGGGATCAAACGCAAAGCCGGCGCAATAGTGGATGAATTGGGGCCGGTTTCAGCGATAATGCCTTTTTGCTTCTATTCGAACTGACGCCTCCATGCGCGCCTTGCTGAGACCGGCCAACCTATTCATCGTCTTCACCTATCTGCTGTTGTCGGCCGTGCCTTTTGCGCCGCTGCTGTTTCCCGGGCAAACGGTCAACGAGCCCTGGCGCGTGTTGTGCCTCGAAGTTGCGGTCTGGATGTCGGTCTGGGTCGTGTTCAAGCGGCCGGCCTGGTTCCATCTGTTTTTGCTGCCGGCCTTCCTGGCGCTGCCGGTCGAACTCTATCTGCGGGCTTTCTACAAGCAGGGGATTTCGACACACCACCTGGGCATCCTCGCCGAGACCAGCCCCAAGGAAGCGATGGAATTCCTCGGTAGCAAAATCTGGCTGCTGGCCGTGCTGATCGTCACCATCATTGCCTGGTGGGCCTGGACCTGGGTGCTGACCTGGCGCACGCGCGAGCTCGATTGGCGCGGCAAGAGCCGGATCATCGCCTTTGCGCTGCTGGCCGTCGGCGGAACGCTCTGGTGGTATGGCGCGCAATACGGCGTGCAGCCTTCGGCCAGCGCGGTAGCTTCGGACGATTCTTCCGATGACGATAGCGCATCGGACGACGATAGCGCATCGGGTTCGTCCGTCGCCGAGGCCTCCGCATCGAACGCCCTGCCCAAGCTGCCGTTCTGGGCCAAGGTGCCGTTCGAAACCAGCCAGTTCGGCGATACCTGGCCGTTCGGCCTGGTGGTACGCGGCGCGGACTTTTACAACGAGCGCAAATATCTGGGCGAGTTGAATGAAAAGAGCCGGCAATTCATTTTCGGCGCGCACCAGGTCGGCCCGGCGGTCGACACGCCGCAGATCGTGGTGATGGTGATCGGCGAATCGTCGCGCTACGACCGCTGGAGCCTGAACGGCTATGACCGCGACACCAATCCGCTGTTGAAAAACGAGAGCAATCTGGTCAGCCTGGCCAATATCATCACCTCGGTCTCGGCCACGCGGCTGTCGGTGCCGGTGATCGTCTCGCGCAAGCCGGCCACCAAGAGCCTGCAGGCGGGCTTTTCGGAAAAGTCCTTTCTCTCCGCTTACAAGGAAGCCGGTTTCAAGACCTGGTGGCTGTCGAACCAGATGTCGTTCGGCCAGTTCGACACGCCGATTTCGGTGTTCGCCAAGGAAGCCGATGTGGTGCAGTTCCTCAACCTGGGCGGCTTTACCGACAATTCGAGCTTCGACCAGACCCTGCTTGAGCCGCTGGCGCGCGCCATGGCCGACCCGGCGCAGAAAAAGCTGATCGTGCTGCATACGCTGGGCAACCACTGGAATTACAGCCACCGCTATCCGCAGCCCTTTGATAAGTGGAAGCCGTCGCTGTTCGGTGTGGAAAATCCCGCCTATACCGACTTGAAGCTGAAGCCTCAGCTCAACAACAGCTACGACAATTCCATCCTGTACACCGACTGGTTCCTGGCGCAGGTGATCGACAAGCTCAAGGAAAGCAAGGAATTGAGTTCGTTGATGTATGTCTCGGACCACGGCCAGACCATCTACGACGGCACCTGCAACCTGGCTTTCCACGGACACAACACGCAATGGGAATTCCACATTCCGGGCCTGGTGTGGTATTCCGAGGCATATCAAAGCACCTATCCCGACAAGGTGGTGCAACTGCAGAAGAACAAGAAGGCGCGGCTGTCGACCGAGAACGTATTCCATACGCTGCTCGACATGTCCAACATCCGCTACAGCACCGAGCGGCTCGACTACAGCTTCCTCTCCGCCAAGCTCAAGCGCCACAAACGCTATGTCGACAGTTACGGCTGGAGCGACTACGATAATGCCACTTTCAAGGGTGATTGCCGCGAGGTGATCGACAAAGGCAAGCCGCTACCGCAGGAGAAATAGCAGACCGGAAGCAGTGGCACAGGCATGGATTTTGCGTACGAGCAATACAGGGCAAATAATATTATTCAGGCAAGCCCGGCCAATACCAGCACGTTTTCCAAGGAGGGTGCGATGCGCGGAGTGTTGCTGTTGTCGTTTCAATCATCCCGGCTGCTGTTTTCCAGCCTGGTTCTGTTGGCCGGACTGGCCGCTTCATTCCATGCGCATGCCGATGAGCACGATGCCCTGATAGCCAGGATCGCCGCCACCGGCCCCTTGCCCTGCGACCAGCAAGCGGCCGACCTGATGAATCTCCAATTGGAGAAGATGGAACCCGACCTGGTGCTGGCGGGCATGCGCAAGTCGATGAACCTGGGCGACGCCTGGGTCGCCGGGAACAGCTACTACGATCAGGCGCACGCCTTGCTCGTGGCCTCGTTCGACGAAGACCAGGCCAAAAACGGGCCGTTCTTTGCCTACACGCCCACCGCCCTGGTGAGCAAGGCACTGTCGGGCATGAGCAACGACGACTTGCAATACCTGGCGCAATTCTTCGACAAGCCCGAAGGCAAGCTGTATTGGGAGGAAATCCTCGACGGCACGACCTGCGCCAACCTGCTCAAGAAGTTCGGCCAGGCGCCCTATCCGGCACTCGACGCGCCCGTTGCCGAACGATGGGAAAAGACCACGGCTTTCCTGAAAGGCAGCCACGACCGCCTGGTCAAGCGGCTCAATGCCTTGCCCAAGGCATCGCAAGCCTCCTACTATGACGGCTCGGATAAAATGTCGGGCTCGGTGCAACAAGCGCCGATGAAGTTGATCAACGAACGCAATCAGGAGTTGGGCTCGCGCCTGGGCACCATCTTGAAATCGAAGATGGATCAGCTCACGCCGATCATTGAAGGTTTCAAGGGCCCCAAGACCTGATGCCGCACTACCGGGATACCCATGGATGAAGTCGTACTGCAGCAGATCCGCGCCAATGCGCAGTTGGTCATCGACAAGCTCGGACCCTATTCCGGCGTGCCATCCGCGGGCGGCTATTTCGGCTACAACCGGGCATCGGTGCAATACCTGACAGAATTGATCGAGCGCTTGCGGCTCGAGGACGAAAACCGCCCGGAACCGCCGCAAACGCTGGTCTCGACGCTCGGCTCCTTCTTCGGCGAATGCCTGGCCGCCGCCACTGGCGGGACATGGTATTGGGACGAAGAGCTGGACCTGTACGGCATTGCCCTGATCTCGCCGCAAGGGCAAAAACATTCCGCCTTCCCGTTTTCCAAGGTCGCCAAGCAGTTCGCCAATGGCGCAGAGGGCGGCGATTCGCTGATCGGCATGTACGACGTCGTGGTCGATGCACTCGCCACGGGCAAGATGGACAGCTAGTCCTTCGCAGCCTTTGTCATCAGCTCGGATGCGCTGTCGCCGAGCAGATAGCGCGGCCCATCGCCGAGAGTCGCGGCCAGGTCCTGCGGATTGTACAGCCGGCACTTTTGCAGCGACAGGCAGCCGCAGCCTATGCAGGATGTAAGCTGATCGCGCAGCGCAATCAATATATCGATGCGCTGCTGCAAAAGCGGCTTCCATGAGCGCGACAATCTCTCCCAATCCTGCTTGCCCGGCGTGCGCGCATCGGGCAGCGCGGCCAGGGCTTGCGCCACCTCGTCGAGCGACAAACCCACCGTCTGCGCCACGCGGATGAAGGCCACGCGGCGCAGCACATCGCGCCGGTAGCGCCGCTTGGCGCCGGCCTCTCTTACGCTGGCGATCAGGCCGCGCTCTTCGTAAAAACGCAGCGCGCTCGCCGCCACGCCGGAACGGCGCGCCAGTTCGCCTATCGTGATCAATTCGTTCATGGATTCTCCCGAGCAGTGCGCGGAAATCGGCGCTTGACTTCAAGTTTACTTGAAGTTTCACAATGGCGGCATCGTCACTCCCGGAGAACCGCCATGACCTCCCTGCAATCGAACACGACGCTGCAACGCCTGCTCGACGCTAACCGCCGTTTCGACCTGAACGGCAAGGGCACGAGCAACCATTGCCCGATGGCCCTGACTGCGCTGGCCGCCATGGGCGCGTCCGGCGAACGGCTCGAGCAATTCTTTACGCACTGGGAGCGCCGTTATGCCCTGACCGCCGGGAGCGCCGCGCATCTGGCGCGCGGCGACTGGCGCGCGGCAGTGGGCCAAGCCGATTTATTCTGTGCCGCGCGCGATTGCTTTGCCGGCTGGGTCGCACAGGACGGCGCCGATGCGGTGCTGCGGGAAGTCATCGGCACGATCTCGCTGGCGCCGGCAAGCGGCGCCTTCCATGCCTTGATCCGCCTGGCTTATGCCCTGGAAGCCGGCAACAACAGCGAAGTCGGTGCCGGGCTGGCGGCACTGGTGTGCGGCAAGCTCGGCATCGACATTGCGCCGGAAGGCCGCGCACCGGCGGTGTCGGTAGCCGATGGCTTGGCGCGCCTGTCGCGCGCCATGGCGGGAACCAGGATAGAGGGCACATGGATCGCGCCGCGCCTGCGCGCGGTCGCGCAATTGCCGGCATTCCAGAACAGCTTGCCGGCCATGCCGCGACAGGGCGACTTGCTCGTCGCCCTGCGCCATGCGGCGCTGGCGCTGTATTGGCAAACGGACGACTTCATCGCCCTGCACATGGTGACGGGCATGCACGCAGCGCGCATTGTGCTCGCACACCTGCCGCAAGCGATGGCGCAACGCACCCTGCCGGAATTATGGTCGGCGTTTTGCGCCGCCTATGTCGTGATCGGCGCGCCGCCGCTGCAGCTATCGCAAACCGATCCTGCCGATGAAGATTGGCCGGCGCTATTCGCGCTGGCCATCGCCTCCGACGACGACCACGACATCAAGCTGGCGCATACCTGCTTCGAGGAAAACCGCGTGTCGCCGTCGCCCTTGTACCATGCTGCCGCCATGCGCCGGCTATTGGCGCGCCGGGCCCGTGCTGCCTGAAGTCTGCATGTATTTCAATTTGCCGCCCGCGCAATGCAGGCATACAATTGGATGCGCGAAAACTGACCCGAAAGGAGCTGAGTGATGGCAATGCGAGCGATAGCAGTGTTGTGCCTGGGCGTTCTCATGATGGCCGGTCCGGCCGAGTCTGCGCCTACCGAATCCCCCGGACACATCACCGGCATTGGCGGCGTGTTCTTCAAAGCGAAGGATCCGAAAGCACTGGCGGCGTGGTATCGCGACGTGCTGGGCATGCCGGTGGAAGCCTGGGGCGGCGCGGCGCTGCATTACGACGCGCAAAAGCATCCTCCGGCAGCGGCCTGGAGTGCGTTTCCGGCTTCGACGAACTACTTTGCGCCCTCCACCGGCGACTTCATGATCAACTACACGGTCGACGATATGGACGCGATCCTGGCGCGGCTGCAAACGAAAAGCATCGCCATCCTGAAGCGCACCGACGACGATCCGAGCGGCCGCTTCGCCTGGATTCTCGATCCGGAAGGCAACAAAATCGAACTCTGGGAGCCTAAGACTACGGCGAAGCCCTGACAGGAACCACCTCCGCCGGCAGGCAATGTTTAGGTAGAGATGGCCAAAAAAAACCCCGCAACTTGCGTTGCGGGGTTTTGTTTTTGCAGCTTCGGCTTAGCGAAAAGATCAGGCGTCGCCGTCCGTGCTCGCAGGCAAGGCTTGCAGCGCCGCTTCGGCTTCGGCGATGCGGGCAGCCTTTTCGGATGCCAGCAGGGCGACGCGTTCTTCGGCTTCCCACGTTTCCTTGTCCTTGCGGGCGCGGTGGTAAGCGAGACCGGTACCGGCCGGGATCAGGCGGCCGACGATGACGTTTTCCTTCAGGCCGCGCAGGCCGTCCTTCTTGCCCATGATCGCGGCTTCGGTCAGGACACGCGTGGTTTCCTGGAACGATGCAGCGGAGATGAACGAGTCGGTCGACAGCGATGCCTTGGTGATGCCGAGCAGCACGTTTTCGTAAGTCGCCGGAATCTTGCTCACGGCGGTCACGCGATCGTTTTCGTCCAGCAGTTCGGAGCGCTCGACCTGTTCGCCGGTGATGTAGCTCGTATCGCCCGGATGGACCACCTGGACGCGACGCAACATCTGGCGCACGATCACTTCGATGTGCTTGTCGTTGATCTTCACGCCTTGCAGACGGTACACGTCCTGCACTTCGTCGACGATGTAACGCGCCAGCGCTTCGATACCCAACAGGCGCAGGATGTCTTGCGGATCGGCCGGGCCGTCCACAATCATTTCACCCTTGTTCACGACCTGGCCGTCATGGACCAGCACTTGCTTGTCCTTGGTGATCAGGAACTCGTGCTTGTTGCCGTCCATGTCGGTGATTTCCAGGCGCTGCTTGCCCTTGGTTTCCTTGCCGAAGGCAACGGTACCGGTGACTTCGGCCAGCATGCCGGCGTCCTTCGGCGAACGTGCTTCGAACAGTTCGGCCACGCGCGGCAGACCGCCGGTGATGTCACGGGTCTTTTGCGATTCCGTCGGGATACGCGCCAGCACTTCACCAACCGACACTTGCTGGCCGTCCTTGACGGTGATCAGCGCGCCGACCTGGAAGCCGATCGTAACAGAGTGTTCGGTACCGGCGATCTTGACTTCTTCGCCGGCGTCGTTCAGCAGCTTGACCTGCGGGCGCACCGTCTTGGTGGCCGAACCGCGGCGCTTGGCGTCGATCACAACCAGGGTCGACAAGCCGGTCACTTCGTCGATCTGGCGCGCAACGGTCACGCCTTCTTCGACGTTCTCGAACTTCACCGTGCCGGTGTATTCGGTGATGATCGGACGGGTCAGCGGATCCCAGCTTGCCAGGGCCGTGCCGGCCTTGATGACCATGCCGTCCTTGACGATCAGGGTCGCGCCGTACGGCACCTTGTGGCGCTCGCGCTCACGGCCGTGGTCGTCCGTGATCAGCACTTCGCCGGAACGCGAAATGACGATCTGGCCGCCCTTGCCGTTGGTGACGTAACGCATGGTGGCGGTAAAGCGCACCGTACCGTTGGACTTGGCTTCGACCGACGAGGCAACAGCCGCGCGCGATGCCGCACCACCGATGTGGAAGGTACGCATCGTGAGCTGGGTGCCCGGTTCGCCGATCGACTGCGCGGCGATCACGCCGACGGCTTCGCCGGCATTGACCAGCACGCCACGGCCCAGATCGCGGCCGTAGCACTTGGCGCACAGGCCGTAGCGCGTGTCGCAAGTCAGCGGCGTGCGGACCTTCACTTCGTCGATGCCGAGGCGTTCGATTTCCTCAACGGCGTCTTCGTCGAGCAAGGTGCCGGCGGCGTATTGCGTTTCCTGCGTCTCGGGATTGACGACGTCGGTCGCGGCGACGCGGCCCAGGATACGGTCGCGCAGCGCTTCGATGACTTCACCGCCTTCGACCAGCGCCTTCATCGACGCGCCGTTGGAGGTGCCGCAATCGTCTTCGATCACGACCAGATCCTGCGTCACGTCGACCAGGCGGCGCGTCAGGTAACCCGAGTTCGCGGTCTTCAATGCGGTGTCGGCCAAGCCTTTACGCGCACCGTGTGTCGAGATGAAGTACTGCAGCACGTTCAAGCCTTCGCGGAAGTTCGCGGTGATCGGCGTTTCGATGATCGAGCCGTCCGGCTTGGCCATCAGGCCGCGCATACCGGCCAACTGGCGAATCTGCGCTGCCGAACCACGTGCGCCCGAGTCGGCCATCATGTAAATCGCGTTGAACGATTCCTGCGTACCCTTGGTGCCGTCGCGGCGGATGACGTCTTCCACCTTGAGCTGGTCCATCATGGCCTTGCCGACTTCGTCGCCGGCCTTGCCCCAGATGTCCACCACCTTGTTGTAGCGCTCGCCGGCGGTCACCAGACCGGAGGCGTATTGCTGTTCGATCTGCTTGACTTCCTGTTCGGCAGCGGCGATCAGCGTCACCTTTTGCGGCGGCACCAGCATGTCGTCGACGCAGATCGAGATGCCGGCGCGGGTTGCCAGGCGGAAGCCCGATTGCATCAACTGGTCGGCGAACACGACGGTTGCGCGCAGGCCGCACTTGCGGAACGACGTGTTGATCAGCTTCGAGATTTCCTTCTTCTTCAGGGCGCGGTTGAGCACGCTGAAGGGCAGGCCCTTGGGCAGGATTTCCGACAGAATGGCGCGACCGATCGTGGTTTCGTAACGCTTGATGGTCTTGATGAATTCGTTCGGATTGGCCGGGTCGCGCGGATATTCGGTGATACGCACCGTGATACGCGTGGTCAGCTCGACCTGCTTGTTGTCGTAGGCGCGAATGACTTCGGACACGTCCGGGAACATCATGCCTTCGTTCTTGCCGTTGATCTTTTCACGCGTGGCGTAGTACAGGCCCAGCACGATGTCTTGCGACGGCACGATCGACGGTTCGCCGTTGGACGGGAACAGGATGTTGTTCGACGCCAGCATCAGCGTGCGCGCTTCCATCTGCGCTTCGATCGACAACGGTACGTGCACAGCCATCTGGTCGCCGTCGAAGTCGGCGTTGAACGCGGCGCAAACCAGCGGGTGCAGCTGGATTGCCTTGCCTTCGATCAGGACCGGTTCGAACGCTTGAATGCCCAGGCGGTGCAGCGTAGGCGCACGGTTCAGCATGACCGGATGTTCGCGGATCACGTCTTCCAGGATGTCCCACACCACCGGCTCTTGGATTTCAACGAGCTTCTTGGCAGCCTTGATGGTCGTAGCCAGCCCCATCAATTCGAGCTTGTTGAAAATGAAGGGCTTGAACAATTCCAGCGCCATCAATTTCGGCAAGCCGCATTGATGCAGCTTGAGCTGCGGACCCACCACGATGACCGAACGGCCCGAGTAGTCGACGCGCTTGCCCAGCAAGTTCTGGCGGAAACGGCCGCCCTTGCCCTTGATCATTTCGGCCAGCGACTTCAGCGGACGCTTGTTGGCGCCGGTCATGGCCTTGCCGCGGCGGCCGTTGTCGAGCAACGAGTCGACGGCTTCCTGCAGCATGCGCTTTTCGTTGCGCGTGATGATTTCCGGCGCGCGCAGTTCCATCAAACGCTTGAGACGGTTGTTACGGTTGATGACGCGGCGATACAGGTCGTTCAAATCCGAGGTGGCAAAGCGGCCGCCATCGAGCGGCACCAGCGGACGCAACTCCGGCGGCAGCACCGGCAGCACTTCCATGATCATCCAGTCGGGCTTGATGCCAGAACGCTGGAACGCTTCCAACACCTTCAGGCGCTTGGCGTATTTCTTGATCTTGGCTTCCGACTTGGAATCCTTCAATTCCTGGCGCAACGTTTCGGCATCGCGGTCGATGTTGATCGAGCGCAGCAGTTCGCGGATGCCTTCGGCGCCCATGAAAGCGGTGAAGTCGTCGCCGTATTCTTCATACTTGGCGGCGTAGTCGTCTTCCGACATGATCTGGCACTTCTTCAGCGGGGTCATGCCGGGATCGGTCACGACATAGGCTTCGAAGTACAGCACGCGTTCGATGTCGCGCAGCGTCATGTCGAGCACCATGCCCAGACGCGACGGCAGCGACTTCAGGAACCAGATGTGCGCAGTCGGCGATGCCAGCTCGATGTGGCCCATGCGCTCGCGGCGCACCTTGGCCAGCGTGACTTCGACGCCGCACTTTTCGCAAATGACGCCGCGGTGCTTCAGGCGCTTGTACTTGCCGCACAGGCACTCGTAATCCTTGATCGGGCCGAAGATCTTGGCGCAGAACAAGCCGTCGCGCTCGGGCTTGAAGGTACGGTAGTTGATGGTTTCCGGCTTCTTGACTTCGCCGTAGGACCACGAACGGATTTTCTCGGGCGACGCAAGACCAATCTTGATCGCGTCGAATTGTTCATTTTGCTGAACTTGCTTGAATAGATCGAGCAGGGCTTTCATGTATCACTCCAGTTGGCGTGAAAAAATTCTTTCGTCTCGGGACGGCCACAGCATTGCTGCGCCGTCCCCTCATTGCTCTTGCAGCTATTTGGGCGCTACCAATCAGTCGCGTTCCAAGTCAATGTCGATACCGAGCGAGCGGATTTCCTTCACCAGCACATTGAAGGATTCCGGCATGCCGGCGTCGATCACGTGATCGCCCTTGACGAGGTTTTCGTACACCTTGGTACGGCCATTCACGTCGTCGGACTTCACGGTCAGCATTTCCTGCAGCACATACGATGCGCCGTACGCTTCCAGGGCCCAGACTTCCATTTCCCCGAAACGCTGGCCGCCGAACTGGGCTTTGCCGCCCAGCGGTTGCTGCGTCACCAGCGAGTACGGGCCGGTAGAGCGCGCGTGCATCTTGTCGTCGACCAAGTGATGCAGCTTCAGCACGTGCATGTAGCCGACCGTGACCGAGCGTTCGAACGCTTCGCCGGTGCGGCCGTCGTACATCGTGACCTGGTTCTTCGACGGCGTCATGCCCAATTGCTTGGCGATCACGTCCGGGTAGGCCAGATCGAGCATGCGGTGGATTTCGCTCTCATGCGCCCCGTCGAACACGGGGGTTGCGAACGGCACGCCGTGCTTGAGGTTGCTCGACAATTCCAGGATTTCGTCGTCCGAGAAGCTGTCCAGGTCTTCGGTCTTGCCCGATTCGTTGTAGATCACCTTGAGGAACTTGCGCAACTCGGCAGCCTTGGCATGCGCCTTGAGCATTTCGCCGATGCGCAGGCCCAGACCCTTGGCAGCCCAGCCCAAGTGGACTTCCAGCACCTGACCGACGTTCATACGCGACGGCACGCCCAGCGGGTTCAGCACGATGTCGGCAGGGGTGCCGTCAGCCATGTAAGGCATGTCTTCGATCGGCACGATACGCGAGACCACACCCTTGTTGCCGTGGCGGCCGGCCATCTTGTCGCCAGGCTGCAGACGGCGCTTGACCGCCAGATAGACCTTGACCATCTTTTGCACGCCCGGCGGCAGTTCGTCGCCTTGCGTCAGCTTCTTGCGCTTTTCTTCGAAAGCCAGGTCGAACTGGTGGCGCTTCTCGGCGATCGATTCCTTGATCGCTTCCAGGGCGGCGGCGGCATCTTCGTCGGCCGGACGGATGTCGAACCAGTGGTACTTGTCCAGATCGTCCAGGTATTCCTTGGACAGCTTGACGCCCTTGGCCAGCTTCTTCGGGCCGCCATTGGCAACCTTGCCGATCAACATCTTTTCCAGACGCTGGAAGGCGTCGCCTTCGACGATACGCAACTGGTCGTTCAGGTCGAGGCGATAGCGCTTCAGTTCATCGTCGATGATCTGTTGCGCGCGCTTGTCGCGCGGGATGCCTTCGCGGGTGAACACTTGCACGTCGATGACGGTGCCGACCATGCCCGAAGGCACGCGCAGCGAAGTGTCCTTCACGTCGGAAGCCTTTTCGCCGAAAATCGCGCGCAACAGCTTTTCTTCCGGCGTCAATTGGGTTTCGCCCTTCGGCGTCACTTTACCGACCAGCGTGTCGCCGGCTTCGACTTCCGCGCCGATGTAGACGATGCCCGATTCGTCCAGGCGGGCCAGTTGGTTTTCCGCCAGGTTCGAGATGTCGCGCGTGATTTCTTCGGCGCCCAACTTGGTGTCGCGTGCCACGACCGACAGTTCTTCGATGTGGATCGAAGTGTAGCGGTCGTCCGCGACGACTTTTTCCGAGATCAGGATCGAGTCTTCGAAGTTGTAGCCGTTCCACGGCATGAACGCCACCAGCATGTTCTGGCCCAGAGCCAATTCACCCAGGTCGGTCGATGCGCCGTCGGCGATCACGTCGTGCTTGGCGACGCGGTCGCCTACCTTGACGATAGGACGCTGGTTGATGTTGGTGTTCTGGTTCGAACGCGTGTACTTGATCAGGTTGTAGATGTCCACACCGACTTCGCCGGCTTGCGCCTCGTCGTCGTTGACGCGGATCACCACACGGCCGGCGTCGATGTAATCGACCACACCGCCGCGCAAGGCTTGCACGGTGGTGCCCGAGTCGACCGCCACGGTGCGTTCGATACCGGTGCCGACGAGCGCCTTTTCCGGACGCAAGCAAGGCACGGCCTGGCGTTGCATGTTGGCGCCCATCAATGCGCGGTTCGCGTCATCGTGCTCGAGGAAGGGAATCAGCGAAGCCGCAACCGACACCACCTGGCCCGGCGCCACGTCCATGTATTGCACGCGTTCCGGCGACACCAGAATGGTTTCGCCGGCTTCACGGGCCGAGACCAGTTCATCGGACAATTCGCCGGTGGCGCTGATGGTCGCATTCGCCTGGGCGATGATGAAGCGGCCTTCTTCGATCGCCGACAGGTAATCGATCTGGTTCGTGACCTTGCTGCCTTCGACCTTGCGGTATGGCGTTTCAAGGAAGCCGTATTCGTTCAGGCGGGCATACAGCGCCAGCGAGTTGATCAGGCCGATGTTCGGGCCTTCCGGCGTTTCGATCGGGCACACGCGGCCGTAGTGGGTCGGGTGCACGTCGCGCACTTCGAAGCCGGCGCGTTCGCGCGTCAGACCGCCCGGGCCAAGAGCCGAAACGCGGCGCTTGTGGGTGATTTCCGACAGCGGGTTGGTCTGGTCCATGAACTGCGACAATTGCGACGAGCCGAAAAATTCACGAATTGCCGCCGAGATCGGCTTGGAATTGATCAGGTCGTGCGGCATCAGGTTGTCGGCTTCGGCCTGGCCGAGACGTTCCTTGACGGCGCGCTCGACGCGCACCAGGCCGGCACGGAACTGGTTTTCCGCCAGTTCGCCGACGCAACGCACGCGGCGGTTGCCCAAGTGATCGATGTCGTCGACTTCGCCGCGGCCATTGCGCAGCTCGACCAATATCTTGATGACAGCCAGCACGTCTTCGTTGGACAACGTCATGGCGCCGGTCAGTTCATCGCGGCCGATGCGGCGGTTGAACTTCATGCGGCCCACGGCCGACAGGTCGTAACGCTCTTCGCTGTAGAACAGGCCGTTGAACAGGGCCTCGACCGATTCCTCGGTCGGCGGCTCGCCGGGGCGCATCATGCGGTAGATGGCGACGCGCGCAGCGGTCTGGTCGGCGGTGTCGTCCATGCGCAGCGTTTGCGAGATATAGGCGCCCTGGTCCAGATCGTTGGTAAACAGCGTCTGGATATCCTTGACGTTGGCTTCGCGCAGGCGGCCGAGCAATTCTTCGGTCAGTTCGTCGTTGGCGCTGGCCACGACTTCACCGGTTTCGGCGTCGACGATGTTCTTGGCCAGCACGCGGCCCAGCAAATAGTCTTCCGGCACGGAGATGTGCTTGATGCCGGCGCTTTCGATATCACGCACGTGCTTGGCGTTAATGCGCTTGTCCTTGGCGACGATGACCTTGCCGGCCTTGTCGCTGATGTCGAAACGCGCGACTTCGCCACGCAGACGTTCGGAGACGAATTCCAGTTCCGCTCCTTCGCCATGCAGCGTGAAGTTGTCGAACACGAAGAAGTTGGCCAGGATCTGTTCCGGCGTCATGCCGATGGCCTTCAACAGGATCGTGACGGGCATCTTGCGGCGGCGGTCGACGCGGAAGAACAGGATGTCCTTCGGGTCGAATTCGAAATCGAGCCACGAGCCGCGGTAAGGAATGATACGGGCCGAGAACAGCAGCTTGCCCGACGAGTGCGTCTTGCCGCGGTCATGTTCGAAGAACACGCCCGGCGAACGGTGCAGCTGCGACACGATGACGCGTTCGGTGCCGTTGATGACGAACGAACCGTTCGTGGTCATGAGCGGCAATTCGCCCATGTACACTTCCTGCTCCTTCATTTCCTTGACCACAGGCTTGGTCGGCGATTCCTTGTCCAGGATCACCAGACGCACCTTGGCGCGCAGCGGCGACGCGAAGGTCAGGCCGCGCTGTTGGCATTCCTTGACGTCGAACGGAGGATCACCCAGCACGTAGGAGAGGAATTCGAGACGCGCGAAACCATTGTGCGAGACGATCGGGAAGATCGAGGTAAAGGCCGACTGCAGGCCTTCGTTCTTGCGCTGGGACGGTCCTCTGTCTGCTTGCAAAAAGCCGGTGTAGGATTCAAGCTGGGTTGCCAGCAAGAAGGGGACGTTGTGAACGTTGGCGCGCTTCGCGAATGATTTGCGGATACGCTTCTTCTCAGTAAATGAGTAGTGCATGGACACTCCGTGAGTGACAGGAAGGATAGAGAATTCAGGATTCGCAGCACGCAATCGAGCGGTTGATCGCGCCACCGTGAAGCCTCAAGTCTCCGCCCTTGAAGCCAACATTAATCAAGAAACAAGAACTACCTGATACTGCCGCAGTCCAACACCGCAAACTGCGTTACTGCACATACAACAACATTCGAACTTGCCATCGAACCAGACCTGGCGTACAACCTTGCCCAGCCGGCGGATTCACAACATCAGCATCCGCAAACACACTCCAGAAACGACGGCGGAGCCAAAGCCGAAGCTTCCTTTCGGAAACTTCCGCGCTTTGACTCCTGTGCCGGACAGACCGGCATGACCGAGGCAAGAATTACTTGATTTCTGCCTTGGCGCCTGCGTCTTCCAGCTTCTTCTTGGCGGCTTCAGCGTCGGCCTTCGGAATTGCTTCCTTGACAGGCTTCGGTGCACCGTCGACCAGATCCTTGGCTTCCTTCAAGCCCAGGCCGGTGATTTCGCGGACGGCCTTGATGACGCCGACCTTGTTCGCGCCGATTTCGGTCAGGTGAACCGTGAATTCGGTTTGCTCTTCAGCAACCGCAGCAGCAGCGCCGCCGGCAGCAGGACCAGCGACAGCCATAGCGGCAGCCGACACGCCAAACTTTTCTTCGAACGCCTTGATCAGGTCGTTCAGTTCCATCACGGACAGCGCGCCTACCGCTTCCAGAATGTCTTCTTTGCTAATTGCCATTTGAAACTCCTAAATTGATTCGGTAATTACATCCAATTGGTTACTGATGCAGAAAAACGGCTTATGCTGCCGGGGCTTCTGCTGCTTCGGCAGCAGGAGCGGCAACTTCGCCATTTTTCGCTGCGAGCGCGGCCAGCGCGCGGGCAAAACCGGAAACCGGCGCCTGCATGATGCCCATCAACTGGGCCAGCAGCACTTCACGGCTCGGGATGTTGGCCAGGGCGGCGATGCCAGCCTTGTCCAACGATTTGCCTGCGTAATTGCCTGCCTTTACAACCAGCTTGTCGTTGCTCTTGGCGAAGTCGTTGATGACCTTCGCAGCGGCAACGGCGTCCGTCGAGATCGAATAGATCAGCGGGCCGGTCATTTCAGAGGCGAGGCTGGCAAACGGCGTGCCTTCGACAGCGCGACGAGCGAGCGTGTTTTTCAACACGCGCAGGTACACGCCTTGGGCACGCGCGTTAGCGCGCAGTTGCGTCAAGTGACCAACCTGGATGCCACGGTATTCGGCCACGACGATCGTCTGCGCTGTTGCAACTTGCGCGGAGACTTCGGCGACGACGGCCTTCTTGTCATTCAGATTGAGACTCACGGTCAACCTCCAAAAATGATGTTCGATAGCAGCCGGGTGGCTGTGTCTCTTGCATCGGTTCGAACACGGCGTCCGAAGTCAGGAAGTCCAAAACCGAAAATACCGGCTGTACCACCAAAACTTGTTCGGGTTCGCCATCTGCGTTGGGTTTCTTTCTCGTGCCTAATGATTTCTTAAGCCCTTCGATCGATTTTTAACTTCCGGCCTGCCTGCTGCCATCCGCCCAACGGTCTTTGATTGCCTGAAGCCTTTTCGTTATTACCTGAGTAAAACTAAACGGCTCCAGCCCAAAGATGCGCCCGCCGCCATATCGGCTGCGGGACTTGATTCTTTTCTTACGCTGCCAGGGTAGCTTGGTCGACGCGAACGCCGGCGCCCATGGTCGACGAGATCGAGACCTTGCGCAGATAAATACCCTTGCTCGTGGCCGGCTTGGCCTTGTTCAGGGCATCGATCAAAGCAACCAGGTTCGACTTCAGGTCGGCGTCGGAGAACGACTTGCGGCCGATGGTGGCGTGAATGATACCGGCCTTGTCGGTACGGTATTGCACTTGACCAGCCTTGGCGTTCTTCACAGCCGTGGCGACGTCCGGCGTCACGGTGCCGACCTTCGGGTTCGGCATCAGGCCGCGAGGACCGAGCACTTGACCGAGGGTACCGACGATACGCATGGTGTCAGGCGAAGCGATGACGATATCGAACGGCATGTCGCCGCCCTTGATGCGTTCAGCCAGGTCTTCCATGCCGACGATGTCGGCGCCGGCGGCCTTGGCTTGCTCAGCCTTGTCGCCTTGGGCGAACACGGCGACGCGCACGGTCTTGCCGGTGCCGGCAGGCAGCACGACGGAACCGCGAACCACTTGGTCCGACTTCTTGGCGTCGACGCCCAGTTGAACCGACACGTCGATCGATTCATTGAACTTGGCGGTAGCGCATTCCTTGATCAACGCGATGGCGTTGTCGAAGGGGTACGATTTGGTACGATCAACTTTGGCCTTGATCGCCTTGGCACGCTTGGTCAAACCGGTCATGTTAGACACCCTCCACCGTGATGCCGATGGAACGTGCGGAACCGGCGATGGTACGCACGGCAGCATCCATATCGGCGGCCGTCAAATTGGCCATCTTGGTCGTTGCGATTTCTTCCGCTTGCTTGCGCGTCAGCTTGCCCACCTTGTCGGTATGCGGCTTCGGCGAACCCTTGGTGATGCCGGCAGCCTTCTTGATCAGATAGGTTGCGGGCGGGGTGCGCATTTCGAACGTGAACGACTTGTCGGCGAAGGCGGTGATGACAACCGGAATCGGCATGCCGGGTTCCATGCCTTGTGTCTTGGCATTGAAGGCCTTGCAGAATTCCATGATGTTCAAACCGCGCTGACCGAGAGCGGGACCGATCGGCGGCGAGGGATTTGCTTTACCAGCCGGCACTTGCAGCTTGATAAAGCCTACGATTTTCTTTGCCATTATTGGCTCCAGTTTAGTTGAGTAATAGCGCCTTCATCCTGCCTTGCGGCATGCGATGTCGGCTCCTCTTTACCTGGTTTGATACGACAACGTACCAGGCAGACGCTTCAAAAATCTTGCTGAGTTGTGGACTCAGACTTTTTCGACCTGGCCGAACTCGAGTTCGACCGGCGTGGCACGACCGAAGATGGTAACCGAGACGCGAACCTTCGACTTCTCGTAATTGACTTCTTCGACGTTGCCGTTGAATTCGATGAAGGGGCCATCCTTGATGCGGACCAGCTCACCCACTTCATACAAGACCTTGGGCCTGGGCTTCTCGATGCCGTCTTGCATCTGCTGCATGATCTTGTCGACTTCATGCGGCGGAATCGGGGTCGGCTTGTTCGACTTGCCGCCGATGAAACCGGTCACCTTGGCCGTGTTCTTGACCAAGTGCCAGGTTTCGTCGGTCATTTCCATTTCAACCAGGACGTAGCCGGGGAAAAAACGGCGCTCCGTGACTGACTTCTGGCCATTCTTGACTTCCACCACTTCTTCGGTGGGCACCAGGATCTGGCCGAACTTGTCTTGCATGCCGGCGCGCGTGACACGCTCGACCAAGGCACGCTGCACGCTCTTTTCCATACCGGAATAGGCGTGCACCACATACCAGCGCTTGTTGTTGGCTGCGCCGGAATGGGTTACCGCTGCTGCGGCGTTTGTGGAATCCGCGCCGTCTTGCACATTCTCGCTCATATTATTTCCAGCCCAGAATGAAGGACAACAGAACTTCCAAAATCTTGTCGGTGCCCCAGAGGAAGACGGCCATGATCAGCACAAAGCCGAACACCACCAGCGTCAGCTGCATCGCATCCTTGCGCGTCGGCCATACGACCTTCTTGGTTTCGCGCACGGCATCCTTGGCGAAAGCAACAAAGTCACGGCCCGGCGTGGACGTCCATGCCATGCCGACGGCAACCAGCATACCCAGCACCAGAGCACCGGCGCGAGTCAGCGTGGATTGATCGGCCAACAGATAAAAGCCGACAACGCCCGCAACGACAGCGAAAATTGCTGTCACGACTTTGATCTTGTCGTTTGTCGTGCTGACGGTTTGCACAGGTTGATTTGCCATTACTTCTACTCTCAGGACCACATTTTGGCCACCGAATCGGTGGCAGGGGCGGAGGGCCTCGAACCCCCAACCTACGGTTTTGGAGACCGTCACTCTGCCAATTGAGCTACGCCCCTACACGAAAAAACAGGATCACCAAACGCAATACGCCGGCCGAAGCCGGCGCACTACCTTTGACCATCTTAGTCCATGATCTTGGCAACAACACCGGCGCCAACCGTACGTCCGCCTTCGCGGATGGCGAAGCGCAGGCCTTCTTCCATCGCGATCGGGTTGATCAACATCACGGTGATCGAGACGTTGTCGCCCGGCATGACCATTTCCTTGTCTTTCGGCAGTTCGATCGAGCCGGTGACGTCGGTGGTGCGGAAGTA
>OUWB010002211.1_pt2 | contig 23982 bp, 27 predicted proteins | sample 1779821 | NCBI WGS metagenome assembly OUWB01 (sample SAMEA3914806, study PRJEB12502) | metagenome | biome: forest; material: soil | place: Canada | collected 2011-08-03 | depth 0.1 m
GACACCCTGATCGAACAGGCCAACCTGCGCGGTCCATTGGGTCAGCTTGCGCAGAACGCAGCGTTGCGCGGACGCGAAGGCCCCACACTGATGCTGGCCTTGCAGCCGGCGCATATGCACCTGGCCGTCGAGCCGATGGTGGGGCAGATGGAAGACCGCATCAGCCAGGCGATGGGCGAGCGTATTCGCCTGCGCTTTGTCGAGCAGAGCGGCGCCGCTGCCGAAACCCCTGCCGCACGCGCCGCCAATGCGCGCGAGGCCGCCCAGTCGGCGGCCGAACAGGCGATTGAAGAAGATCCCCTGGTGCAGTCGCTCAAGCGCGAGTTCGGCGCGCGGGTGGTGCCCCAGTCGATCAAGCCGTTTGAGAACTGACACAGATTACGGAGTCGAGTCATGAGAGGACAAATCGGGCAACTGATGCAGCAAGCGCAGCGCATGCAGGACGAAATGAAGCGCGCGCAGGAAGAGATCGCCAAGCTGGAAGTCACCGGCAGCGCCGGCGGCGGCCTGGTCACCGTGCTGATGACCGGCGCGCACGAAGTGCGTCGCGTGCAGATCGATCGCAAGCTGTTTGCCGATGACCCGGAGATGGCCGAAGACCTGGTGGCTGCGGCGGTGAACGACGCGGTTAACAAGGTGGCTGAGGTCAGCAAGAACAAGCTCGGTGGCGTGACATCCGGCATGAACTTGCCTCCCGGCTTCAAGATGCCGTTCTGATGCGTTCGCTTTGGTAGGAGCGCCCTGTTGTGCGACCTTCCTACGAAGCGATAGCGCCGCGGCGCCCGGTCGCGCACAGGGTGCGCTCCTACGGTTGAATGCCATCCATGAGTAAGCTTCTCTCCGATCTCATTGAAGCTCTTCGCTGCCTGCCTGGTGTGGGCGGCAAGAGTGCGCAACGGATGGCCTTCCATTTGCTGGAGCGCGATCGTGCGCGCGGCCTGCGGCTTTCCCAGGTGTTGGACGAGGCGATGCGGCAGATCGGCAATTGCTCCCGCTGCCGCAATTTCAGCGAAACGCTGGTGTGTGCGTTGTGCGCAAGTTCCGGGCGTGACCGCCAGGTGCTATGCGTAGTGGAATCGCCGACCGAGCTGGCAGCCATCGAGCAGGCAACCGGTTATCGCGGGCAATACTTCGTGTTGTTGGGCAGGCTGTCGCCGCTCGATGGACTCGGTCCGCAGGAACTAGGCCTGGACCTGCTCGCCGAACGGCTTGGCGAGGGCGAGATCGAGGAAATGATCATCGCCACCAATCCGACCGTGGAGGGCGAGGCAACCGCGCATTACCTCGCGCAGCTCGCGCGCGCCGCAAATGTGCGGCCGACTCGCCTGGCTCATGGCGTGCCGCTGGGTGGCGAACTGGAATACGTCGATCGCGGCACGCTGGCGCATGCTTTCGGCAGTCGCCAGTCGGCGGATTGACCATCCACTGACCGACGGAAAGCGCGCGTTATGCTGCGTCAATAAACCCAAGGAGTCTGCAATGGGCGATACCATTTTCGGCAAGATCATTCGACGCGAAATCCCGGCCGACCTCGTGTATGAGGACGAGGATGTCATCGCCTTTCGCGACCTGAATCCGCAGGCGCCGGTGCACGTGTTGTTCATTCCGCGCAAGCCGTTGGCCACGCTTGACGAGGCAACGGCGGAGGACGCCGAGCTGCTTGGCAAGTTGTTGTTGGCTGCTGCGGCTTATGCCCGGCGCGAAGGCTTGGCAGAGCAGGGGTACCGCACCGTGATCAATTGCAACGCCCATGGCGGGCAGACGGTGTTCCACCTGCATGTGCATTTGCTGGCGGGACGTCCCATGCACTGGCCGCCGGGTTAAACCTGCCGGCGACGAGCACTTAAAAAAACGCCGGCCCAGGGCCGGCGTTTTCATTGGCGAGTTTAGCCGTGGTGCGGCGCCACGATCACACGTGTGCGGTAATAGCCGCCACCCCAGCCATACCCACCCCAACCATAGCCGCCCCAACCATAGCCACCCCACGGACCCCAGTAAGGACCCCAGAATGGGTCGTAGTAGCCAGGGCCGTAATTCGTGTAGACGCGCTGGGGCCACAGATAGACGACGTTGGCCTCGAGGCGCGGATAGGCGTAGTTGTATTCGCCCACCTTCTCCGACACGGTGCCCTGCAATACGCCGGTGAAAGTGATGTCGCGGCCGGTCGTGAACACCTCAGGATCGTAGAAGCCCGCACGGCAAGCGACGAAACGACCCTGGGTCGAGCCGTTGTTGTCGCCGCCCTTGGGACGCGCCTGGTCATCGAGCGGGCGCGAGAGCACGTAGAAGCAGGTTTCCTGCGGACCCGGTTCCGTCTTGATGATCTGACCGCCCCAGCGCACCTGCACACTGCTGGTACCACCTTGCTGGGCGGCTACGGAGGTGACATCGGTGTAGGTGCCTTGCAGCGGTTGCGGAACCGTTGCACAGGCGGCCAGTGCGGCAACGGCGGTCGCGAGAATCAACGGCTTGTACATGGACATGACGCTTTCTCCATCGTGTAGTGGATGCCTCGCATCCACGGTTCAATATCATTTGACCATGCGACGCGGTCGAAAGTCCCGCGCAGCCTGTCGAAAGTTCTTCAGCAGAGCAGGTGGCGGTTCATCGTAGGCGTAGCGCAATTCCAGATACGTCCTCATCAATTCGTCCAGTTCCACGCGCTGGGTAGGAAGCGCCCGCGCCGCGCGACTGAAAAAGTGCTGCGGTCCTTCACTGTGGCGACGTATCACGCCCGCCGCCGCCAGCCGCCGTTCCAGCAATTGCATCGCTGCTCGCGCCGGGTCGGATGAGGGCCGTTTCCATACCGCCCATGCCAACCCCAACACGGCAAACAACGAGCCGCCGATCGCCAGCAACAGGCCCAACGTGCCGGCATCGGTGTCCTGCAATCCGAAGGGCGTCAACAAGCCGTGCTGTCGAAGGGAGTCGAAGCCGATAACGCCTTGGTTCCACCAGTGGTTGACGATGTCCCAACGATTACGCCATCCAAGCCACCATTGATTGGGAGACCAGTCAGTCGCCGCTGCACTGGCGCCTGCGGCACCACGACTGACGCGCTCTGGACGCACGGCGGCAGTGGGATCGGTGCGCACCCAACCGCGCCCCGATAGCCACACTTCGCTCCAGGCGTGGGCATCGGACTGACGTACCAGCAGGTAGTTGCCCATGGTGTTCCAGAAACCGCCCTGATAGCCGGTGACGACGCGAGCAGGAATGCCGGCGGCGCGCATCAACACGGTGAAGGCGGAGGCGTAGTGTTCGCAGAAACCTTCATGGGTGGAGAACAGGAAATCGTCCATGGCGTCGCGGCCCAGCGGTGCGGGCGTGAGCGTGTAGCTGAATCCGCCATCGTGGAACAGGCTGAGCGCGGCCTGGACGATGGCCGCATCGTCGCGGCCGTACTGCGCACGCCAGCGCTCGGCCAATGCCACGGCGCGCGGATTGAAGCCAACCGGAAGCAGCAGGCCGCGGCGGCGTTCGCGTCCATCCAGTTGCGTCTCCAGGTGATAGCCAGGTGACGAGCGCATCGCGTAGACCAGCGTGTCATTGACCGGGCGCTGGGCCATTACTTCCCGGTCGCGCGTCAGCTGCGCCTGGGTCGGGGCCTCAAGTGGCACGTCCAGCGCCGGTAGCACGCGCTGGCCATTGGCCTCCAGGCTGACGGTGTAGTTGATGGTGGGGCCATGTTCGGCGCTGGCCGGGTCGCCGGGTTCGTCGGTGTGGCTCCAGCGATGGCCGTCGTAGTCCCACATGACGTAGGCGCGGAAATAGCGCAGCGCGTTGGACGGCGGTGCACCCTGGAAGTCGACCCGCATGGCGGCGCGGTCGTCGTTGAGCAGTTCGGAAAAATCGCCCGGCGACATTTCGTCGCTGAGGCCGGTTTTCGACTGCGCGGCGTTCGGTGCGCCCCACAACGGGGAGCTCAACCGAGGCACCAGCACGAAGGCCAGTAATGCGAGTGGCAGCGATACAGCGAGCAGTTTCAACGCAGGCAGCAACTCTCGCAGCAAACTGGTAGATCCATGAGCGGGTTCGAGGGCGCGCAGCGTCGCCAGCGCGGGCAGCAGGCCCAGCGCCACCAGCACGGTTGCCACCATGCCCTGATCGAACAGCAAGGCCGTCATCAGCGCGAAGCAGGCAAACGCGGCGCCGACGCGGGCGTCACGCGGTGACTCGGTTTCCAGCAGCTTGAGCACCAACAGGCCCACAGCCAACGCTGCGCCGGGTTCGCGCCCAAACAGGCTGCCATAGTGGAAGATCACCGCCGCTGACAGCAGCGCGACCAGCGGCAACTTGAGCGTCAGCGGCGCCCGGCCGCCGTACCGCCGCCGTTGCCACCAGCGCAAGAGCAGCGTGGCCGCCAACGCGGCGCTGAGCCAGACCGGCATATGCGGTGTATGCACGCCAAGTACCACGGCCACTGTGATGCAGAGCAGGTCGAAAGCGCGCTCGCCAAGCGGCTGCCTGGGCTTGCGCTTGAACAGGCTGAAGCCGATCATGGCAGGCGGGCCAGCGCATTCATGCAGCGCGCATAGTGGCTACGGCCGTGGCCCAGGCCGATCTCTTCATCCGGTAGCCAGAGGCTGGTGGTGCGGCCCGCAGCTTCTGCTTCGCCCAGCCAGCGGGCCAAGCGCGAGATGCGCGCCTCGGGAGCCAGTTGCGGCAGGTGGCGCCAGTCCAGACGCCACTCCTCGCGTGACTCGGGCTGCTCGAAGTCTTTCACCAGCAAGGTCTCGTGGCGGGCGCTGCTTTTCCAGGCGATATGCCGCTGCGGATCGCCTGCTCGGTAGTCGCGCAGGGCGGCAATGTCTTCACCCTGATGCAGTCGCTGGCGCAGACCCAGTTCACCCGGCAGCACCGGCGGTGGACCACCGGTTTCCGGTTGCGGCCATACCAGCACGGCCTGATCCGGATGAATCCAGCTCCACGCATGGAACAGCCCCAGTGGCCAATTGCTCCATAGCTTGACGCGCGGCAGATGCTGCCAACCACGTCGCGAGGTGGCGAGGTTCAAGCTCACCAGCATCTCGCCATGCGCGGTCAGTGCGAATGCGTCGGTCTGCTCGTTCATATCGGCGTGCACGGAAGCATGCGCGTGGTCGCTGCCGCTGAAGACGAGTTGTACCGGTAATGGATCGCCCGCGATGGCATTGCCCTGGCGAATGGCGGTCAGGCGCAGCCCGTTGAGGCTGCGAAATGCCACCAGCATGCTGGCGGCGCTGGCGGCGCCGAGCAGGCAGGTCAGCAGCAGGGCCGCGTTGTTGGTGTAGTTGAGTGAGCCGACCATCATCACCAGCAGCAAGACGGTGAAAGCAGCGCCGAAGCCGGTAGGCACGATGTAGATACGTCGCCGGTGCAGCAGTATCGGCAGGCTCTCTGGTCGCTTGTAGCGGGTGAGCGCGGGGAGGCGACGCTCAGCCCAGGTTTGAAAGCGACGAATCGCTGCGAACATCAGCCCACCGCGACTTCGGCGAGCAGATTGCGGGCGAGGCTGTCGCCATTGGCGCCACGGGTCGGCACCAGACGATGGGCAGCGAGGGAAACGAACAGCGCCTGGATGTCCTCAGGCAACACGTGCTGGCGGCCGCTCAACATGGCCCATGCCCGCGCGGCGCCGAGCAACGCCAGGCCCGCACGCGGCGACAACCCCACGCGGATATCGGCATGACGGCGACTGGCTGCCAGCAACGCCTGCAGATAGTCCAGCAGCGCGCCGCTGGCCGTCACGGCCTGCGCCCGGCGGGACAACTCCGCCAGCCCCGGTCCATCGAGCTGGGGGGTGAGCTGGGCGAGCAGGTCGCGGCGGTCGCTGCCGGTCAGCAGGGCGCGTTCGGCAGCGGCATCGGGGTAGTCGAGTGAGACGCGCAGCATGAAGCGATCCAGCTGGGAGTCGGGCAGCGGGAACGTGCCAGCCAGATCGAGTGGATTCTGCGTGGCCACCACAAAGAACGGCTGCGGCAGTCGGTGGGTTTGGCCATCCACGGTGACCTGGCCTTCGGCCATGGCCTCGAGCAGCGCGCTCTGGGTCTTGGGTGTGGCGCGGTTGATCTCATCGGCCAGTAGCAGGCCGGTAAAGATCGGGCCCGCATGGAAGCGGAACTGGCCCGTCTCGCGCTCATACACGCTGACCCCGATAATGTCCGACGGCAGCAGGTCGCTGGTGAACTGCACGCGTTGGAAATCCAGCGCGAAGCTGGCGGCCAGTGCATGAGCCAGTGTGGTCTTACCTACACCGGGTACGTCTTCCAGCAACAGGTGGCCGCCGGCAATCAAACAGGTGAAGGCGAGCTTCACCTGACGCGGCTTGCCCAGCAGTACGCGATTGACCTGGGCCATGGCGGCCTCGAGGTGCATGCGCAGCGTTTCATCGTGCAACGGAGTGATGGCGGACATGGTTTTCTGGCAGCGGGGAAGGGCGATGCAGGGTAAGGCGCATGCGTGACGGGGGCAGTGTAGCCGTCAGCCTTGCGCGCTGGCGAGCCGTGTTCATTGCCGGTTTCCTGACCCTTTTGCTGATCAAGCTGATGCTTGCGGCCACCCTGTCACCGTTTGGTGACGAAGCGTTCTACTGGCAGGAAAGCCGCCACCTCGCCTGGGGCTATAGCGACCTGCCGCCGCTGACGGCATGGCTGATTCGATGCGGCGAAGCAGTCGCCGGCCATGGCCTGCTGGGCATGCGCTGGCCGTTCCTGTTGATAGGCGGTCTGTTGCCCTGGCTGGTGCGAGCGTTTGCGCACGACGTATTTGATGAACGAACGGGCTGGCAGGCCGGCGCGTTGTGTCTGTGCTTGCCCTTGGCAGGGAGCTTGGGCGTGATGGCGCTGCCGGATGTGCCGCTGACCGTGGCCATCATGCTGGCCTTGCTGGCGCTGGCGCGCGCGATGGACGGTGATCGATGGCGCGACTGGCTGCTGCTCGGGGCGGCGCTGGCCGTGTGTTGGCTTGCCCATTACCGCGCTGCCATGCCGATGCTGGCAGGTCTGCTGTTCTGCACGATCACCCCGCGGGGGCGGCAGCAATGGCGTCGGGGTGGTTTCTGGCTAGCCCTGGGCGTGGCCGCACTTGGGCTTGTTCCATTATTGGTTTCCAACTGGCAGCAACATGGCGCAGGCGTCGCCTTCCAGCTGGTGGATCGCAACCCATGGCGTTTCCACGCCGATGCGCTGGTACAACCGCTGGAGCAGGCGATTGCCTGTACGCCGCTGCTCTACCTGCTGTTGCTGTGGGTGGTCTGGCGCAGCTGGCGTCGCGGTCCGGCGGCGGGCGCGCCATGGGATCTCATTGCCGTCGTCGCCTTGAGCTTTATCGTCCTCTACTTCGTGCTGGGGCTGTTTGCCGACGATCTGCGTTTTCGCGCCCACTGGCCCTTGCCGGGCTATCTGCCGCTGCTGGCTGCATTGCCGGTACTCCTGCGCGAACATACGAGATGGCGTAGAGCATGGTTGGTGGCCGCCTTCGCCATCGCCGTGGCGGGCCAGCTCGGCGGGCTGCTCTACCTAGGCATGGCCGGCCATGAAGAAGGGGCGCGAGCGCTGGCCGGCCTCAAGGCCTTCCCTGCGCGTTTCGTGGGCTGGCGTGAAAGCGGCGACGCAGCGCGCGGATTGATCGCGGAGCACCCTGGGGTGCTGGTCGCGGACAACTTCATGCTCGCCGCTGAAATCGATTTTCAGCTGGATGGCGCCGTACCGGTTTATGCGCTCGACAACCCACTCAACGTAAAGCATGGACGTGCGCCGCAGCTTGCCATCTGGCAGCGGGACGAAACCGCATTGCGTCGCGCGCATGCGGGCGAGCCGATGCTGCTTGCCGTCGACGAAAAGGCCTTGCTGGTACGTGAGCGTCCTGACTGGCTGCGCACCTTGTGCAGCCGTATCGAGCAGCCGCAACGGTTGCGTCGACTGGATCTTTTCGACGGACGCCGACGAATCGCCTTCTACGCAGGCCGTGTTCCCGCAGCGTTGCCCGCCACTGCTCACAGCGATGACCAATGCCTGCTGTGGCAACAGGCGTACGCGGCAGAATCGAGCGGGCGTTGAGTCAGGGCAGGGCGATGCCGGATTCGCGCAGCAGGCGAGCCAGCGCGATCAGCGGCAAGCCAATCAAAGCGCTCGGGTCTTCGTTGTCGATGCGCTCGAACAGGCTGATGCCAAGACCTTCGCATTTGAAGCTGCCGGCGCAATCGAGCGGTTGTTCGCGTTCGATGTAGCGGGCGATTTCCGCTGCATCGAGGCTGCGGAACTGCACGCGGGTGTGATCGACGTGCACCAGGTCGCGGCCATTGCGCGTGTCATGCAGACAAAGTGCCGTGTGAAAGTGCACCTCGCGGCCTGAGCTTGCGGTCAGCTGCGCGTGGGCACGTTCGACGGTGCCCGGCTTGTCGAGCACGCCGCCGTCCAGCTCGGCCACCTGGTCGGAGCCGATCACCAGCGCATCTTCCAGCCCCTCGGCAACGGCACGTGCCTTGGCGACCGCCAGGCGCAATGCTCGCTCGGGTGGGGCTTCGCCCGCGACAGGGCTTTCGTCGGTACCCGGGGCGCGTTGTTCGAAGTCCGCGTAGATCCTGCGCAACAGCTCGGCGCGGTAGCGCGACGTAGAGCCCAGTACGAGCGTAGGTGCGCTCACGCGTCATGCTCCCGCCGCAGATGTTCCCGCATGGCGCTATCCAGGTCGTGCTGGGCGCGGTCAAGCGCATCCAGTAGCGGGCGCAGCTTGCTCCGCGTGGCGTTCATGGCGGTGACGGCCTGGTCCAGCTCCCGCTGGGTGGCGCGGGGTGCCTTGTCACGAATCCAGATGCGTTGCGCCAGCAGCGAGCGCAGCCCGGCATCGATCGCCTGGCGAGCTTCCTGCTCGCCGCTGGCCGGCTGGTCCGGATTGAGCGACATCACCGCATGGGCCTGTTGCAGTCCCGCTCGGCAGGTCTTGAGATCCGCCTCCAATCGGTCGGCCAGCTCCAGCAGCTGGTGCAGGCTGCCGGTCCGGCGATCGGCGCGGCGCCGATAGACCAGGGCGAGGCCGATCGAGACCACCGCCAGCACCAGCAGTACGGACAGACCGAGCGTCAGATAAGAGTCCACGGAAACGGCCGGCTCGCGAAAAAGGGGTGTCCGCAGTCTGCCGTACCGGAAGCATTCAGGCAAAATAGCCCCGATACGGCGTTTTGATGTGGCTTACCCGTTGACTTCAAGGTGTTGTAATCCTAAGATTTCGGGTCTATGTCCGTGACACTGCCAGAGTCCGTGGACGCTTGGCGCATGGTCTCGGCGCGGCGTTCGTTCCAAGGGGAATTGCCCGTGGTCGCCCTGAAGCGACTGGGCGGGGCCCTGGCTGGCACGGAAGGGACGCTGCAATACGAGCTGGATTTTGGTCGGGACGAGTTTGGTACGGCGTACCTCGATGTCCGTGTCCAGGCCCCGCTCACGCTGACCTGCCAGCGCACCCTGGAGCCGTTTGTATTGCCGGTGACGGTCGATACCCGTCTCGGGCTGATTCGGCTGGAGCGCGAGGAATCGGCTTTGCCGCCGGGCTGCGAGCCGTTGCTCGTCGCCGACGACGGCAAGTTGAGCCTGGCAGATGTGATTGAAGACGAATTGCTGTTGGCACTGCCGCTGGTTCCGGTGAACCCGGACAGCACATTGCCCGAAGAAGTAGTAGCCCATGAGCCGGAGGAAACCTCCTCGGGCGAAGGGCGTTCCGATAACCCGTTCGCGGTTTTGCGCGAACTCAAGAAACGTTGATTTAGCTGGAGATTCGCCATGGCCGTTGCCAAGAGCCGCAAGACCCCGTCCACCCGCGGCATGCGTCGTTCGCACGATGCGCTCAAGACCGTGCAGCTGGCCACCGATCCGACCAGTGGCGAGGTGCATCTGCGCCATCACGTCACCAAGGATGGCTACTACCGCGGTAAGAAGGTCATCGACACCAACACCTCGGTGGTCGAAGAGGATTAATCGTTCCCGCAAGGGGTACGATTCCGCAAGGCGGCGCGTTATCGCGCCGCTTTGCGTTTGTGGCACCCGCCACGTAACGTTGACGGTCGGACAACCAATGGCGGTGCATAGGCGCGGCCGTTCGTTCTCATCGAACCGCTCCATGGAAAGTTAATGGCCCAGATCTACGCCCGCATTACCGGTACCGGCAGTGCGCTGCCCGAACGCGTGGTGACCAACGCCGATCTCGAGAAGATCGTCGACACCAGCGACGAATGGATTCGCACCCGCACTGGCATCCAGCAGCGACACATCGCTGCCGATGGCGAAACCACCGGTGACCTGGCCACCCTGGCTGCCCAGCGCGCCCTTGAGGCGGCGGGCGTCAAGGCTTCCGAGCTGGACCTGATCGTGCTTGGCACGACCACGCCAGACATCATCTTCCCGTCCACCGCCTGCCTGGTGCAGCACCGCCTGGGTGCCAACGGTTGCGCGGCGTTCGACGTCAATGCTGCATGCTCGGGCTTCGTTTACGCCATGGGTGTGGCCGACAAGTTCATCCGTAGTGGGCAGTCCAAGAAAGTGCTGGTGATCGGCGCCGAGACGCTGACCCGCATGGTCGACTGGAGCGAGCGCGAAACCTGCGTGCTCTTTGGCGATGGCGCTGGCGCCGTGGTGCTGGAAGCTTCGGAAGAGCCGGGCATCTTCGCCACCTGCCTGCACGCCGATGGCGGTTTCAAGCATCTGCTGTTCAACCCGGTGGGTGTTTCGGCCGGCTTCAAGGACGAGCCCAACCATGGCGTTCGCATCCACATGTCCGGTCGCGAAGTGTTCAAGGTCGCGGTGAAGACGCTCGACTCCTTGGTGGAAGAAACCCTGCAGGCCGCCGGTATGGAGGCCTCGCAGATTGATTGGCTGATCCCGCATCAGGCCAACCTGCGCATTATTGAAGCCACGGCCAAGCGTCTGAACATGCCGATGGAGCGTGTGATCGTCACCGTCGACCAGCACGCCAATACATCGTCCGGCTCGGTGCCGCTGGCGCTGGATTTCGCGGTGCGCACGGGCAAGGTGAAGCGTGGGCAGAATCTGTTGCTGGAGGCGTTTGGTGGCGGGTTTACCTGGGCGTCGGCATTGCTTCGGTATTGAGGCGCTGCGCTGGTTTTGAGGTTGAGAATGCCGCCCTTTGTGGGCGGCATTTTTTTGGTCGTCATCTTGGCGAAAGCAAGGTCCGCTCTGTTGATGATGCGCATCCGCGACCGGGCTCGCCTGCGGCGGGCTTCCGACGACCTGCCGGTCGCCGGGTCACTTCTTTTTGTGTGGCCAAAGAGAAGTGACCAAGAGAAAGGCCACCCCGATGGCGCGCCCTTCGGGTGCGCGGGCGGGTTACGGAGGTTTGACGGCAGGGCATCCATGCCCTGACGCCAAACGGGCTCGCATCCCTGCGAGCCACCCTGCGGGCTTTTCCTGCACCCGCCCGCCGCGCCATAGGGGACCCGAAGGTCAACACCCAGAGCCAAAGCGCAGAAGCCAAGAGCGATGAGCAGCGCACCGCGCGGCTCGAGCCTGGTGCTCTTGATGGGTGGGCCCCTGTGCGGCGGTGAGGGGCGGACGATCAGGCCCCGCAGGGGTGCCTGACAAGGATGTCAGGCACTTTTCGCCAGGGCAGGAGCCCTGTCGAAAAGCCCGACCGGCCCTCACGGACTTGCCGGGCGATACGCCCGGCAAGCGCCAAGTGGGGTGCCTTTCCTCTTGGTTACTTCTCTTTGGGCAAGCAAAGAGAAGTAACACGGCCTCCGGCAGGAGGGCCGAAGCCCGCCCCAGGCGAGCCCGATCACCGCAAAGCCACAACTTGCCGCACAGTCCCTGGCCAAGATCGCGAGCAAAAAGCGCCATCAGGCGCCCCCTACAGCTGCGTATGGCAGCCATAACTGGCACCATTCCCTTTTTGGCTTCCAGAATCTCCCGTCCCATGACCCAGACCGCCAATTCGCTCGCTTTCGTATTCCCTGGCCAGGGCTCGCAATCGGTAGGCATGTTGGCCGAACTGGCTGCAGTTCATCCGGAAGTGAAGGCCACCTTCGACGAGGCCTCGCAAGGCGCGGGTATCGACTTGTGGGCGTTGAGCCAGCAGGGGCCTGAAGAAGAGCTCAATCGCACCGAGAACACGCAGCCGGCTCTTCTGGCAGCCAGCGTGGCGGTGTGGCGTGTATGGCAGACGCTCGGTGGTGCGCAGCCGGCGCAGTTGTCGGGTCACAGCCTGGGCGAGTACAGCGCGCTGGTGTGCGCGGGTGCGCTTTCCCTTCATGACGCGGCAGTCCTGGTGGCCGAGCGTGGGCGCCTTATGCAGGCGGCGGTGCCGCCGGGTGTGGGCGCGATGGCGGCCATCCTGGGTGGTGACGACGCGCAGATCGCGGCCGTGTGCGAGGAAGTCGCGCAGGAGCAGGTGGTGTCGCCGGCCAATTTCAATTCGCCCGGGCAGCTGGTGATTGCCGGCAACGCCGAGGCGGTGGACCGTGCGCTGGCGAAACTGGCCGAGCTGGGTGTGAAAAAGGCGATCAAGCTGGCGGTGTCGGTGCCTTCGCATTGCGCGCTGATGCGCGACGCGGCCGATCGCCTGGGTGAGCGAATGGCTGCGTTGAATTGGCAGCTGCCAGCGATGCCGGTGGTGCAGAACGCGGAGGCGCGCAGCTATGCCACGGTGGAAGAGATCCGTGGTGCCTTGCAGCGCCAGCTCTACCTGCCGGTGCGCTGGACCGAATGTGTGCAGGCCCTGGTGGCAGGCGGTGCCACGCGCATCGCTGAGGCTGGCCCGGGCAAAGTGCTGGCTGGCCTGATCAAGCGTATCGACAAGAGCGTCGAGGCTCGCGCCATCGGCACGCCGGCCGAGATCGACGCCACGCGCACCGAGTGGGTCTAAGCGCCCGCTTAGTTGAATTCATGCTGCTGGACGGATTGACGTCCAGCCATCCAAAGGGAAATGACTGATGAGCAAGACACTGCAAGGTGAGATCGCCCTCGTCACGGGTGCCAGCCGCGGTATCGGTGCCGCCATCGCCGACGAATTGGCCGCGCTGGGCGCCACCGTCATCGGCACGGCCACCAGCGAAAGCGGTGCGGCGGCAATTGGCGAGCGCCTCGCCGCCAGCGGCGGTCACGGTCGCGTGTTGAATGTCACCGACAGCGCTGCGGTCGATGCGTTGATCGGCGATATCGGCAAGGAGTTCGGCGCTGTGTCGATCCTGGTCAACAACGCAGGCATCACCCGCGACCAGCTGTTGATGCGTATGTCCGAAGACGACTGGCAGTCCATCCTCGACACCAATCTCAGCTCGGTGTACCGCACCTCAAAGGCGGTCATGCGCGGCATGATGAAGGCGCGCAAGGGCCGCATCATCTCCATTGCCTCGGTGATCGGCCTCACCGGCAATCCGGGTCAGTCCAACTACGCTGCGGCCAAGGCGGGCATCATCGCGTTCTCCAAGTCGCTGGCCCGCGAGATCGGTTCGCGCGGCATCACTGTGAACGTAGTGGCGCCGGGCTTTATCGATACCGATATGACCCGTTCGCTGCCGGAAGAGTCCAAGCAGGCGCTGCTGGGTCAGATTGCACTGGGTCGTCTGGGCGAATCGAGTGATATTGCGAAGGCGGTGGCCTTCCTGGCGTCCCCGGCGGCGGCCTACATCACGGGTGAAACCCTTCACGTCAATGGCGGCATGTACATGCCGTGAGACGGAAATAGCAGGGGATCGCAAGGCTTTCGATCTCCCTGTTGTTTGAAACACCCGGGCGGCAAATCGCCTCCCGGCGAGCCGGCACGGGCCGGCTTAACGAGGAATTGTCGCCAGCGGAACAGTTTTAGGCGACAATTGACCTTTCGCGCCGGTCCCGTGGCCTGCGCTCAACCATTGCTAGCGGACCATGGCGGCCTTTGGGCTTAGCCACTACAATCCGCCGGCCATATGTCGGCCTGATGCCGGCGTTGACAGGTAACTACTCCTTGGGAGGTATTGGCAACATGAGCACCATCGAAGAGCGCGTCAAGAAAATCGTCATCGAGCAGCTGGGCGTGAAGGAGGATGAAGTCACGGCGAACGCTTCGTTCGTGGACGATCTGGGCGCTGATTCGCTGGACACCGTCGAGCTGGTCATGGCCCTCGAGGAAGAGTTCGAGACCGAGATCCCGGACGAAGAAGCCGAGAAGATCACCACGGTGCAGCAGGCTGTTGACTACATCAAGGCCCACACCAAGGACTGATCGCTTCGTTGCGGCAGGCATGTCAGCCTGATGTGTCCGCCCACCAGCGATACCGGAAGCTGCGCCATATTGGCGCAGTTTTCGTTTCTGCATTTTGCAACGTCCGATCCCGTATGGTGCGCCCTGCGCGCCGTATGGCCCGGATGACGTGGCCGCGATAACGCGGAAATGCTGCCGGTAGCGGCAGTGCCACGGAAACTCGAGGAAGATCAGCATGAGCAAACGACGTGTGGTTGTAACTGGCCTCGGCATCATTTCGCCGGTCGGCAACGATATCGCTACCGCCTGGGACAACATTCTCAAGGGCGTCAGCGGCATCGGTGAAGTTACCCATTTCGACGCCACCGCCTATGCCACGCGCATCGCCGGTCAGGTACGTGGTTTCGACCCTGCGGAATGGATTGCCGCGAAAGAGATCAAGAAGATGGACCCGTTCATCCATTACGGCATCGCCGCGGGCACGCAAGCCCTGCGCGATTCCGGGCTGGAAGTGACGGAAGCGAACGCGCCGCGCATCGGCGTGGCCGTGGCTGCCGGCATCGGCGGCCTGCACACCATCGAGCACACCTCGATTGAGCTGCACGATAAGGGCCCGCGTCGCGTGTCGCCGTTCTTCGTGCCCAGTTCGATCATCAACATGGTTTCCGGCCACCTGTCGATCATGTACGGCCTGAAGGGCCCGAACATTGCGTGCGTCACGGCTTGTACCACCGGCACGCACAACATCGGCCTGGCAGCGCGCATGATCCAGTACGGCGATGCCGACGCGATGATTGCCGGCGGCGCCGAATTCGCTACCACCGGCACGGCGATGGCGGGCTTCTGCTCAGCCAAGGCCATGTCCACCCGCAACGATGAGCCGACCAAGGCCAGTCGCCCGTGGGACAAGGACCGTGACGGCTTCGTGCTGTCCGATGGTGCCGGTGTACTGGTGCTGGAAGAGTACGAACACGCCAGGGCACGCGGCGCGAAAATCTATGCCGAGCTCGTGGGTTTCGGCATGAGCGGCGACGCGTTCCACATCACCGCGCCCAGCGAGGGTGGCGAAGGTGCGGCGCGTTGCATGGAGAGCGCGCTGAAGGATGCCGGCATCAACCCGACCGAGGTGCAGTACATCAATGCACATGGCACCTCGACGCCGCTGGGTGACCTCGGCGAAGTGCTGGCGGCCAAGCGCGTGTTTGGCGATCACGCCTACAAGCTGGCGATGAGCTCGACCAAGTCGGTGACCGGTCACCTGCTTGGCGCGGCCGGCGGTGTGGAGGCGATTTTCAGCATCCTGGCGCTGCGCGATCAGGTACTGCCGCCCACCATCAACCTGGATGAGCCGAGCGAAGGCTGTGATCTCGATTTCGTGCCGAACGTGGCGCGCGAGGCCAAGCTCGACACCGTCATCTCCAACTCGTTCGGGTTTGGCGGCACCAACGGCACGCTGGCATTCCGTCGCCTTTGAGCGAAGTGAACAAGCCACATCGTCGTACTTTGCACGGCCGGCGCGATCTACTCGCGCCGGCCGCTGCATTTCCGGAGCGCTATCCCGGCTTGTTGCAGAGCGTGACGCATGGCACGCCGCAATCGCGCTACGATATCCTGTTTGCGTTTCCCCAAGACAGCCTGACACTGCATGCCGATGGCCGCCTGGCTGACGCGCAGGGTGTTGTCCGTGAGGGGCGCTTTCTCAATGCGCTCGATCAGCTATGGCAAGAGGCGAGGGTGTCGCGCGACGCTGCGGACGGCCTGCCATTCCATGGTGGTTGGTTGCTGCTATTCGCCTACGAACTGGTGGGAGAAATAGAGCCGCGACTGCGTCTTCGTCCGCCGGAGGCATTGCCGACAGCCCTGGCGTTGCGCTGCCCGGCAGCGGTGGTGTTCGATCATGAGCGCGGCTGTACGGTGCTGGTGGCGGAGCCCGGCCACGAGGCGTTGCTCGATGCCATGGAGGCTGATCTCGCGGTAGTCGCGGACATCGCTGCGTTGGCTGTGCCAGAGCACTGCGAAGAAGATGATCCTGCGTTGTTCCTCGATGGCGTGGCGCGTATCCACGAACACCTGCATGCGGGCGACATCTTCCAGGTCAATCTTTCGCGGGCATGGCGTGCGCACTATGCGACGCCACCGCCGCCGGTCGAGTTGTATGCCGCGCTTCGGCAGGCCAATCCGGCACCGTTTGCTGGACTCCTGCAACAGCCGGGCTGGGCAGTGGTGAGTTCGTCACCGGAGCGTCTGGTGGAAGTGCGTGATGGCCTGGCCCAAACCCGTCCCATCGCCGGCACGCGACCGCGCACTCCGGGTGATGACGAGCTGGCGCGTATCCACGAGCTCAGCACGCATCCCAAGGAGCGCGCCGAACACGTGATGCTGATCGATCTCGAACGCAACGACTTGGGCCGCGTTTGTGTACCGGGGTCGGTCGAGGTCAATGAACTGATGGTGGTGGAAAGCTACGCGCATGTGCACCACATCGTTTCGAACGTGCGTGGTCAATTGCGCGAAGGCGTCACGCCGGGCGAAGTGATCGCGGCGACGTTTCCGGGCGGCACCATCACCGGTTGCCCCAAGGTGCGCTGCATGGAAATCATTGCTGCGCTGGAGCACGCTCCACGCGGCGCCTATACCGGTGCATTGGGCTATCTCGATCGCAACGGCGACCTGGATCTGAATATTCTTATCCGCACGTTCACCCTGGCCGATTCGCAGGTGACGCTGCGAGCCGGTGCCGGCATCGTGGCGGACTCGGTGGCAGAGAAAGAACTGGACGAGACGCGTGCGAAGGCGCGCGGCCTGTTGCGCGCGCTCGGAGTGCAAGGGTGATGGCCGGCGTGCGCGTGCTTGTCGACGGCCTGCCGTCCAGCACCGTGTCGGTTTTCGATCGCGGTCTTTGCTATGGCGATGGGTTGTTCGAGACCATCCGGTTCATCGATGGCATGGCGCCGCTGTGGTCGCGCCATAGCCAGCGCCTGGCGGAAAGCTGCGCGCGACTGCGCTTGCCGGCGCCCGATGCGGCGTTGCTGCTGGACGAGGCGCTCATGGTCACGGCAGGCCTCGATCACGCCGTGGCGCGCATCACCGTGACGCGCGGCATGGGCGAGCGCGGCTACGCGCCACCAGCAACGCCTCAGGTCACGCGGGTGGTGGCAGGTTTTGATGCACCCGCCATGGCCGGCGACGCCTATACCGATGGCATCCACGTACGTTGGTGTGAAACCCGCCTAGCGCTGCAGCCGTTGCTGGCTGGCATGAAGCATCTCAATCGCCTGGAACAGGTGATGGCGCGCGCCGAATGGAGCGATGCTGCCGTGGCCGAAGGGTTGCTCTGCGATATCGATGGCGGGGTTATCTCGGCCACCATGGCCAACTTGTTTGCCGTGATCGACGGCACTCTCGTTACGCCAGCGCTGGATCATTGCGGCGTGGCCGGTGTGGCGCGTGGCGAAGTATTGGCGACGCGGCCCGAGGCGAAGGTAGTGCGCATCCGCCCCGATGAGCTGATACGCGCTACGGAGGTCTTCCTCACCTCGAGCGTCCGGGGCATCCTGCCGGTTCAGGCCGTGGGCAATACCGTGTATGTTCCCGGGCCGGTAACCCGCACCTTGCAACGGCATTGGCGCGGGTTGGGTTTTCCGATGGAGCAGGCATGAGTCGAGACAAGATGCAGGGGCGCACGTGGTGGCGTGGCCTGATCGTGCTGGTGTTGCTGGCCGTGGCGGGTGCCGTGGCGTATGGCTGGCTGGACTATCGGCATTTCGTGCAGACGCCGCTTGCCGTCACCGCACAGACGCCAAGCATCGATGTGGCCAAGGGCAGCAACCTGCGCGATGTGGTGGGCGAGCTGCAGCAGGAAAAGGTAACTCCGGTGGGTCCGCTGTATTGGCGCGTGCTTGCCGAGCAGTTGCGCGTGGCCGGTCGTCTGCATGCCGGTGAGTACGCGCTGGTGGCTGGGATGACGCCGCGCGATCTGCTGCTCAACATGGCGGCAGGCAAAGTACTGCAGCGCAACTTCACCATCGTCGACGGCTGGAATTTCCGTGAGCTGCGCCAGGCGCTGGCCAAGGCCGACCGGCTCCGCCAGGACGGTGCGGGACTGGATGATGCCGCCCTGATGGCGAAGATCGGCGCGACCGGTGAAATGCCCGAGGGCCGCTTCCTCCCCGAAACTTACGCCTACGTGAAGGGCGATAGCGACCTGGACATCCTCCGCCGCGCGCACGTCGCAATGGCGAAGATGCTCGATATCCTGTGGGCTCAGCGGGATAAAGATGCGCCACTGGCGACGCCGTACGACGCGCTGATCCTGGCCTCCATCGTGGAGAAGGAAACCGGGCGTGCCGACGAGCGTCCGCGCATCGCCGGTGTATTCACGCGGCGCCTGCAGACCCATATGCTGCTGCAGACCGACCCCACCGTGATCTATGGCATGGGCGATACCTATACCGGCACTATCCACAAGGTGGATCTCACCACCGATACGCCGTACAACACGTATACGCGCCAGGGTCTGCCGCCCACGCCCATTGCCATGCCCGGCAAGCCGGCGATCGAGGCGGCACTGCATCCGGCGGCCGGTACCGAGCTTTATTTCGTCGCGCGTGGCGACGGCACCCACGTGTTCTCCAGTACGCTGGACGAGCACAATCGCAATGTCGCCTGCTATCAACTGAAGCGTTGCTCATGACGTCACGCGGTAAATTCATTTCGCTCGAAGGTGGTGAGGGCGCAGGCAAGAGCACGCTGCTCACCGGCTTGCAGAAGCATCTGGTGGCGCAGGGTGTGGAGCTGGTGCAGACCCGTGAGCCCGGTGGCACGCCGCTGGGTGAAGCGGTGCGCGCGATCGTGCTGGATGCGGCGCGACGCGATATGAGCGCGGAGTCGGAATTGCTGCTGATGTTCGCCTCGCGCGCCCAACTGGTGCGCGAATGCATTGAGCCTGCTTTGGCGTCGGGCAAGTGGGTGCTGTGTGATCGCTTCACGGATGCCAGCTACGCCTACCAAGGCGGCGGTCGTGGTATGCCGATGGATCGGATCGCCGAGCTGGAGCACTGGGCGACCAACGGCCTGACGCCCGATCTCACCCTGTTACTCGATCTTTCCGTGGCGACCGGGCGCGCGCGTGCCGCGGGTCGCGGCGAGGCTGACCGCATCGAAGTGGAAGCGGATGCTTTCTTCGAACGCGTACGTGAGGTCTATCGGGCACGCGCGGCAGCCGAGCCGGCGCGTTTTCGCTTGATCGACGCGAGCCTTACGCCGGCCCAGGTGCTGGACGCGGCGATCGAAGCCACGAACCATTTGTTTGGAGCGGTCGCATGAGCGAGATGCCCTGGCACGCCGAGCACTGGGCGCGCCTGCAGGCGCGGCGCGCGCGCGATGCCATGCCGCATGCTTTGCTGTCGTGCGGCCCCGCCGGCCTCGGCAAGCGCGACTTCATGCGCCGTTTTGCACAAGGGCTGCTATGCACGCAGCCGCAGGACGGCGTGGCTTGCGGTCACTGCCGCAGTTGCCTGCTGTTCGTGGCAGGGACGCATCCCGACTTTGCCTCCTTGAGCTTCGGCCTGCGCAAGGATGGCGTGCAGCGCAGTGAAATCGTGGTCGACCAGATTCGCGAGCTGTCGGCACGCCTCGCCATGTCCAGTCAGTTCGGCGGATGGCAGATCGTGTGCATTGATCCGGCCGACGCCATGAATGCGGCAGCAGCCAATGCCCTGCTGAAAACCCTGGAAGAACCATCGCAGCAGACCTTGCTGCTGCTGGTCGCCGACGCGCCGTGGCGATTGCCGCAGACCATTCGCAGCCGTTGCCAGCGCATCGAATTTCACCTGCCGGCGCGTGAGGACGCACTTGCCTGGCTGCAACAGCTCGGTGTCAGCGATGCGACGGCTGCACTCGACGCCGCCGGTGGCAATCCGGGGTTGGCCCGCGCCTGGCTGCAGGAAGGTGCGCTGACACGACGACAGGAAGTTCGTAAGGACTTGGGGGCACTCGCCGCCGGTCGGGGCGAAGCCATGGAGGTCGCCCGACGGTGGCTCGACAACGAGCCCGCGCAGCGGCTGTGGTTTGCCGCCCAGGCCGTCGCCGATGAAGTGAAGGCGCGCGCCGCTTCGGGCGCTGGCCCGCTGGCCAGTCAGCTCGATGCCGAGGCGTTGGATCAGTGGTACATGTCGGCCAATCGGACACGTGAATCCTTGCGGGGCCCCTTGCGCGGCGATCTGTTGCTACTGGAACTGCTGGCACGCTGGCGCTAGTCAGGGCCGGCGTAATGCCGGTTGGGAAAGCTTATTGACAGGACGTCTGCCTAGCCTTGGCGGGATGAAGTCCCCGTTGCAGCACCGTCTCCCCGTTTGGCCATGGTTATCCCTTCTAATCCTGCTGGTCCTTCGACTGGCGTGGTTGAATGCGTACGACCTCAATTCCGATGAGTCGCAGCACGCGCACGTGGCGTGGGCGTGGACGCAGGGACTGCTGCCTTATCGGGATGTATTCGATAACCACGGCCCGCTGTTCGGCTGGTTGCACTCGCCACTGATCAAGCTGCTCGATGAGCGCGCGGATGTGCTGACCTGGCTGCGGCTCGCCATGCAGTTCTGGTATGTGCTGGCGCTGGGGGCAATTGGCTGGATGGGGCGCCGCCTGTTCGGTTGGCGCGTGGCGGTGGTCGCCATGCTGGTGGCCGGTCTGTTTCCCCGCTTCTTCATCGTCAGCGGCCAGTTCCGCACCGATGACATGTGGACGGCCATGTGGCTGGTCGGGCTGGCCTTCGTAGTGGGTGCGCCTGCACGTGCCTGGCGTTTTTTCCTGGCAGGCCTATGCATGGGCTGTGCGCTGTCGGTATCACAGAAGACGCTGGTGCTACTGGTCACGACCTTGTTGGTGGCGGCGCTGCTTGGATTGATGCGACCGGCCGGGACGATCCGCACAGGCGGTCGCTGCTGGCTGGCGGCGCTGCTCGGACTGTTGCTGGTGCCGACGATCTTCATCATTTGGCTCGGCATGCATGGCGTACTGGGCGACGCCTGGTACGGGCTGGCTGGCTACAACATCGGCGGGGCCAACAAGCGTCACGCCGCACTGAATGGGCTGTGGTTCCTGATACTTGCGGGTGCCATGGTGGCGTTGACGGTGCAGGCGGTGCGACGTCGCGCACTTGCCGAATTTGACTGGGCGGCCTTCCTCGCCCTGCAGGGTGGCCTGTTTCTCCTGCTGATCTGGTTCGTGTGGCCGTTGGTGACCAAGCAGGATTTCCTGCCGGTGCTTCCCACGCTCGTGCTGGCTGGAGCCGGGTGGGTTTCGCAATGGGCTTGGTTGGACGAGCGTTCCCGGTTGCGTGGCGTGCTGGTGGCGCTGGTGCTGATCTGGGAGCTGACCGCAATCGTGACCTATGCGCCGCCGTGGAAGGACAACCTCGCGACGCAACGTGACGAGCTGGCGTTGGTGCTTCACTACACCGACAAGCACGATCTGGTGATGGACGCCAAGGGCGACTCCATCTTCCGCATGCGCCCGTACTATCCCGTGCTGGAAAGCCTGGCCCTGCATCGACTGCGGCGCGGGCAGGTGGCGAACACCATCGTCGATGACCTGATCAGTCATCACACCATGGTGGTGGTGTTGCGTAGGCTCTCGCACGACAGTGCGCGTTTCGTCATGCTCAACTATGTGCGGGCCGGTGGAGACGTCTGGATCGCAGGTCGTATGCTGCCCACGCACGAGCCTGATCAGGTGATCGACGTCTTGGTGCCGGGGGATTACGTAGTGACCGATGGACATCAACGCTTGAGCGGAAGCCTGGACGGTGCACCTGTTGCCGACCACTGGTACTTCGAGCGCGGCGTTCATCACCTGAAAGTAACTGCGGGCACACCGGTCGCTTTCGTCTGGACCCAGGCGTTTGACCGGGGCTGGAAGCCGTTGCCGCCGGAGGGTGGCTGACATGGCGTTGAGCCTCAACGCGCAAACCCGTCTGCTGGTGGTGTCGCCCCACCCCGATGACGAATCGATTGCGACGGGTGAGCTGATCCAGCAGGTGCGTCAATCCGGCGGCGATGTGCGCATTCTTCTGTTGACCAACGGCGACAACAATCCGTGGCCGCAGCGCTGGATGGAGCGCCGGTTGCGCATTGGCGTGGAAGAGCGGCGCCGGTGGGGTGAGCGGCGCCGAGGCGAGGTGGCGCAGGCATTGCGTCAGCTGGGCGTGGATCCGTCCGCATTGCAATCGCTGGGTTGGCCCGACATGGGTCTTACAGATCGGTTGAGCGAGCATTTCCACCACACGCTGGCGGCGCTCACCACCAGTCTGGACGCGTACGAACCCAACCTCGTGGCGATGCCCGCGTTGGGTGATCACCATCCCGACCATGGCGCGGCACACGTCATCACCCGTCTTGCGCTGGCTCGCTGGCCGGGCCGGGAGCCGGAACAGCTGGCCTATCTGGTCCATGGCCGTGAAGGCGAGGTGACGGGCAAGGTCAAACTCGATTCCTCGGTCGGGCTGCACGCGAACAAGCTGGCGGCACTTGCTTGTCATCAAAGTCAGATGGCGCTGAGTGGCAAGCGGATGCGTCGTCTCGCGGGTCGGGCCGAGCGCTACCTGACGGTAAAGAATGCCGGCCCTCAGGCGGGCGCCTCGGTCCTGCCGTGGCAGCCATCGACCCTGTTGCAACCCTGGCTACAGTTGATGGTGGCGGACCCGGGTGGCGTTCGTCACTGGCCGTGGGCCAGGGCACCCTTGAGCCGTGATGCTGCGGGGCGCTACGTGCTGCAAGCTTTGGGTGAAGGGCAGGCGGGTCCGCACTTCGCCAAGCTCTATATGAACGTGCCGTCGCCCTGGATCTTCGACCGCTGGGGCTGGTGCGAACTCTGAGCAACGACTGCAGGTCGCTCGCTCCGTCACATTCCGTGGACACATCGCTTTACGCTCGGCCTAGGCGCTCGCTACGATGCGGTTCTAGGGGCCGTCGCCACGGCGGTTAGCAGGAGCAGCCATGAATCCGGCCATTGCCGCCCGTCAGGGCATCATTTCGTTGAAGATCAAGGACACCGCGTCGCTTTACAACGCGTATATGCCTTATCTGAAGAACGGTGGCCTGTTCGCGCCCACCGCCCAGCGTTACTCGCTGGGTGACGAGGTGGTGTTGCTGATCAACCTCACCGACGAAGGCGAACGCCTTTCGGTGGCTGGTAAAGTGGTCTGGGTGACCCCCGTTGGCGCCCAGGGCAACCGTACCGCCGGCATTGGCGTGCAGTTCAACGAATCGTCCGATGGCGAGGTGGCTCGCACCCGCATCGAGAACATTCTCGCCGGCATGACCGGTTCCGAGCGCCCCACGCACACCATGTAATTAGACCTTGGTAGCAATACCTTGCGGACGCTGTAACGCGGGCTGCAAATAAAACGCGCGCAGTGCGTTCCAAATACCCGTCAAGGCTTGTTGTTGTTAAGCGCGCTGATACAATGTCGCGATTCCCGACCCTGATCGAGGAAAGTCGGACGATTACGGCTGCAAATCCGCGTGATCGTGGCGTGAGCCCATGGCCTTCATCGGCCTGCTGAACCCAGTTCCGGACCGTTCCCCCGACGGTCACTGATGCGCCAATGACGGCGCGGAGGTACGTTCCATCGTGCTTGCCGAATACTGGCCTATTCTGCTGTTCATCGGCGTCGCCGCCGGCCTTGGCGTGGTCCTGCTGGCCGTTGGCCTGCTTGCCGGTCCGCGTCGCCCTGAGGCGGACAAGCTCTCGCCCTACGAGTGCGGCTTCGAGGCTTTCGAAGATGCGCGCATGCGCTTCGACGTTCGCTACTACCTG
>OUWB010000163.1_pt2 | contig 23950 bp, 18 predicted proteins | sample 1779821 | NCBI WGS metagenome assembly OUWB01 (sample SAMEA3914806, study PRJEB12502) | metagenome | biome: forest; material: soil | place: Canada | collected 2011-08-03 | depth 0.1 m
CCGTCGTCGACGCCATCACCACGGCGGAATACCCCACGCCGGCCTCCCGTCCCGCCAATTCGCGGCTGTCCGCCGAGCGCCTGAAGGGGGTGTTCGGGCTGGAACAGCCGCCGCTGACAGCCTCGCTCGACGCCTGCCTCGACCGGCTGGTCGGGCCCGCGCATAATTTTGGAGACTGAATTGAAGGGTATCATTCTAGCCGGCGGCAGCGGCACGCGGCTTCACCCGATGACGCTGGTCACGTCCAAGCAGTTGCTGCCCGTGTACGACAAGCCGATGATCTACTATCCGCTGTCGACTCTGATGCTGGCGGGAATCCGCGAGATCCTCATCATCTCCACGCCCCACGACCTGCCGAATTTCCGCCGGCTGTTGGGCGATGGAGCCCAGTGGGGATTGCAGCTCAGCTACGCCGAGCAGCCTAGCCCCGACGGGCTGGCCCAGGCCTTCGTGATCGGCGCCGATTTCATCGGCGCTGAGACGTGCGCCCTCATTCTGGGCGACAACATCTTCTATGGCCATGGCCTGGCCGAGCAGGTCAGTCGCGCCGCGGGCTTGACCGCCGGCGCCACCGTGTTCGCCTATCATGTGGCCGATCCTGAGCGATATGGCGTTGTCAGCTTCGACGCCGAGGGGCGCGCGGTGGCCATCGAGGAAAAACCTGCGGCGCCCCAATCCAATTGGGCGGTCACGGGCCTCTATTTCTACGATGCGCAGGTCACGGAGATCGCCAGGCAATTGAAGCCGTCGGCGCGTGGCGAACTGGAGATCACCGATCTCAACCGGATCTATCTGGAGCGTGGTGAACTGCAGGTCGAGATGATGGGGCGCGGTTACGCCTGGCTGGACACCGGCACGCCTGACAGCCTGCTGGAGGCGGCCGAGTTTGTCGCCACCCTGGAGAAACGTCAGGGCTTCCGCATAAGCTGCGTGGAGGAGATCGCTTATCGCCTCGGCTATATCGATCGCAACCAGCTGGAGGCGCTGGGCGCCCAGCTGGGCAAGAGCGGATATGGCCGGTATATCTTGGGAGTCGCCGCGCAATGAGCATGCTGCACGCCTCACTGGTCCGCTGTAAGTCCTATATGGCGCTGCACCTGAGAATTATCTGGGCGCTTCTGCTGCGCGAATTGGCTACAAGATATGGTCGAGATAATCTCGGCTTTCTCTGGGTCGTGGCCGAGCCGCTCATGTTCTGCGCAGGCGTCCTGGTCATGTGGTCGATCATCCGGCCGCCCTATGAGAACGGTATCAAATTAATACCGTTCATTGTTACTGGGTATGCGCCGCTTTTGCTAATCCGGCACATGATTGGGCAGGGTATATTTTGCGCAAAAGTGAATAGTAATCTTCTGTATCATCGAAATATATCGCTACTGCATTTGTTCATAAGTCGATCATTGCTGGAATTTCTGGGCACTACGCTCGCATTTGCGATCGTGGTTGCTGTATTGCTTCCGTTGAAGCAGATCGATGCGCCGGAAAGTGTGGGGCACGTCTATGTCGGATGGTTGCTTTTGACCTGGCTGACATTCGGGGTGACGCTCATTTTTGGCAGCCTCTCGGCGCTTTCCGAAGTTGTTGAGAGGGCCATGTCGCTGATTACCTACGTCATGATTCCCGTTTCTGGCGCTTTTTACATGGTGGCATGGGTGCCTTACCAATATAGAGAGGCCGTAGATCGGATACCATTTGTCAATTGTATAGAGATTATTCGTCGAGGCTTCTTCGGGGAGTTTCACCAGGCCTATTATCACATAGGATATACTGTGGCTTGGTGTCTCGTCTTGACATTTTTGGGCCTTCTGTCGCTGCAATTTATCAGGGATCGCCTTGAGGTGGAATGAGCGCGGTCTGATTATTCATAGAGATCTAAATGGGTTGAGATGATGAAGCTGCCGCGCATATCCGTTGTTATTCCGCTATACAACCACGCGGCCTACATCGCCGAAGCGATATTTAGTGTCCTTTCGCAAACCTATCCCGTCCATGAAATCATAATAGTGGATGATGGATCGAAGGATCACTCGGCTGAGGTGGTGAGGGAGGTTATGGCCAACGAGCCCAGGATACGTTTCTGGACTCATGAAAATCGCGGCGCCCATAATACCATAAATGCTGGAATCCATCGCGCTCAGGGTGATTATATAGCGATCCTAAATTCAGATGATCTCTATGAGTCGAGGCGGTTCGAGCTGGCTTGCAAATATATAGTCGATAATTCTTATCCGGATATCGTTTGTACCGGCATTAATTTTATCAACAATGACGGAAAGTTTATTGAAAACAAATGGTATGCGGAAGCTATGAACTTCCATAGAGGTAGTGATGACCTGGCGCTGAGCCTTATCAACGCTAACATATATATGACCACGTCCAATTTCATTATTAAGCGATCTCTCTTCGGTGAAATTGGCGGTTTCGCCAATCTGCGTTATGCGCACGACTTGGATTTTCTTCTCAGAGCTGTTTCTCGTGGGCGTTCGGTCATGGCGCTCAATGAGCCTCTGCTGCGCTATCGGCGTCACGACTCGAATACGATCGATGAAGGCGCTCACAAGGTGAAGGTCGAGTGGGCGGCGTGTATAGCAATGTACCTATATAGCTCACGGCGCCGGGAGATTTTTAGCCGAGGCGACGGGGATTTCAGGCGGTGTTTGCAGATACTTGAGACGCATGGGCTTACGAGTATGGTTCTGGCGTTGATTTTAGGATTTTCAAAACTCGATCTGAATTCTCTGGAATATGGCGATGTGTGGAAAGATCGGCGTCTAGTCGCCTTGCTCGAGGAGCTTGCTCGATGAAGATTGGTGTCCTCAGCAATCTCTACCCCCCGCACGCGCTGGGGGGATATGAGCGTTTGTGCGCAGACGTAAGTCTGGGGCTTGAGAAGCGCGGGCATGAGGTCGTGGTGCTCGCCAGCGATTTCCGCGTGCCGAAGCCGTCGGGGGAGAGCCGCCAATCTGTCGATCGTGACCTCCAACTGATCGCCAACTATGAGAATTTATATAACCCACTGTCCATTTCGAATGATGATCGCCAATCAATTTTGAATAAAAATCGGCGCGCCTTGGATGCGTTTATCGAAAAAAATAGACCAGATATTTTGTTTGTCTGGAATCTTTTCTTTCTGGGCGAGTCCCTTGTGAAGGGTGTTTCCTACTCTGGCATCCCGGTTGTTTATTTTCTGACGGACAATTGGTTGATTGCTGACGCGCATGGCGAGCGTATAGGTGAGTTTTTTACCCGGTTCGTTCATGGCGCCGAGATGTTCAATCCAGAGTCGACGCGCTCTTGGTCTTCTGATCCCGTTCGCGCGGAATATGCTATATTTGGCTCCAGATTTGTACAGAATCTATATGGCTACTGCGGTATAAATTTTTCAAACCAGGCCATCATACATAATGGGGTTAATATCCCGATGGTCTCCGAGGAATTGCGTATTGACCGCCGGCGATACAGGTCAAAAAATGGCTTGAAACTGCTGTTCGCGGGCCGAGTTGTCGACGTGAAGGGCCTGCACATGCTTGTAGAGGCCCTGCCGAAGATAATAGCAGATGCCCCGGCCGGGGCGCCGGTGTCCTTGAGTATCGTGGGTGATAGACACGATCGTCAGTATGTTGAGCGGATTGTCAGCAGAATTGATCAGCTGGGTTTGGCAAATCATGTTCAGTTTCGCGATCCCGTCTCAGAGGAAAGTCTGATATCCCTGTTCAATGATCATGATATATTTGTGTTCCCATCTGTTTATGAGCCATTTTCACTGACCTTGATCCACGCATTGGCGGCTGGAATTCCTACCGTTGCTACGGACATCGGAGGGAATGCGGAAATCGTCCACGATCGGGAGACGGGACTGCTTTTCGATAATGGCGACATCGCCGGGCTGGCTGCGGCCGTGGTGGCCTTGTCGAGGGATGCGGCCATGCGGGTCCATGTTTCCGAGAAAGGGCGGCGCGCCGCCGCAAGGTTCACCTTTGATCGGATGATCCGCCGTATAGAGCGACAACTCGCGGCCTATCTTCCCGCGGCGGCGAATGCGGGGCGGTGACGGTCTTGGCGGATCGCCTCCCGCCCTGCAGAGGCGACGCTTATCCGCGCCGGTGGTACGTGCTCTAATCCGGCGAATTCGAAGGTTCACCTCGCGCTCCGCGCCCTGGAGGCGGAGCGATAATCCATTTTGAGACAATCTCCATGATCGCACTTGTAACTGGGGGGCGCGGGTTCATCGGTTCGCACCTGATCAGGGCGCTCGCCGCCCAAGGTGTAGCGGTGATCGCCACCACCCGCCGGCCGTTATCAGATATCGATTGGCAGGAAGCCGGCGTCGAGTGGCGCCATCTTGATGTCAGCAGCCGGCAGGCATGGAGTGATATCTTCGAATCCAGGATAGACCAAGTCTATCATCTCGGCTGGTCTACAATTCCCCGCTCAGCAGACTTGGATCCTACTTCGGATCTGCTGGATAACGTCGTCTCCAGCTTGTACCTGTTTGATGCGATCCGCATGTCTGGACAGCGTCCGCGCATAGTCTTTACGTCTTCCGGGGGCACGGTCTATGGGCCGCCGCAGATCGTGCCGGTCATGGAAGATCATCCGCTGCGGCCCATGTCAGCCTATGGTCTTGGGAAGGTGACCCTCGAGCGGTACATCGACATATTCAACGTTCAGCATGGTTTGGATGCGGTGACCTTGCGCATCGGCAACCCCTATGGACCTGGCCAGGACATCAGCCGGCAGTTCGGCGTCGTGTCGACGTTCGCCTCCCGGGCGTTGCAGGGCGCGCCGTTGGAAATCTTCGGCGACGGGAGCCATGTGCGCGATTATCTGTATATCGACGACCTGATCGCCGCGCTGTTGTCGGCTGGAGCTCGGACCGGCGTGGGCGGCGCGATCAATATCGGAAGCGGCGTGGGCGTCTCCTTAAATGAGATCGTCCGCCAGCTGTCCGATATTTTGGATGGCGCGGTCCGTGTCGAATACAAGGCGGCGCGGGGCTTTGACGTGCCCGTGTCCGTGCTTGGCGTCGGCATGGCGAAGGCCAAGTTGGATTGGATCCCGCAGACGCCGTTTAACCTCGGTCTCCGCAAGACAGTGGATTTTCTCGCGTCTTCGCTGGGGATACGCCTTCCTGGGCAATGAACGCTGCGCGGCCCGCGCCGCTAGGCGGGCGTGCCGCGGGGGTTTGAGCGAAACCGGCGCCGGCGCTTGATCGGGCGGCGGTTTCTGCTCCGGAAGCGCTTATATTCGTGCCGCATCGGTTGCTTGATCCGGGGGGTCGCCATACAACCGGACGGCCATTCCGCATGGCGCAGGCGAGGGGCGCCAAGGCTTGCTCACGGTCTGAGGCTGGGAGCTACGGCCGTTCGCCCCTTTCGGTTGAGAATAGGTTGTCCGGGGCGGCGCTGGATGGGTCTTACGCCACTCAGAAGGGGCTGCTGCGCGCCAATTTGAGTCTAGGGCTCGCCGACTTGCGTTCGAGCCTCATGTGGGTGATAGGCATAAAGGCGTTGGAAGCGACTAAAAGTTGAATCAAATCGGGAAACCTAATGATGGCTGGTGTTCTTGAGAGGAACGGATATTCGCCGATCGAATGCCGTATCGACCCCAATGTTGCAGAAGGTTTGATCCACGGCCGGTCGCCAACGGATGGCTACAGGCGTGGCTGGGGCCTTGAGTTCGGGCCGCTTGTGGCTCAAATTGATGGGCATCCCCTGTATCAGGAAGCCAGGTCGATTTCTCAGGGCCGCAGCATCGTTTCTGATATGCGGATGAGGAACCTGTTTTTATTGATCTGCAATCATATAGATCAACTTGAAAGCCAGGACATTATTGAATTTGGCTCCTATAGGGGCGGAAGCATATTTTTCTTCGCTTACCTTCTTAAGAAGCTATATCCGGCAGCCAAGGTCTATGGGCTGGATACATTCGAGGGGATGCCGCAAACTGATCCGACGATTGATTATCATACCAAGGGTAATTTTCAGGACGTCTCGATTGATGAAATCCGGGAAGCTGCCCATAATTTGGGGCTTACAAATCTCACTCTAGTTCAAGGTCTGGTGGAAGACACGTTCCCATCGCCGAGATTCCAGAATCAAAAGTTCGCCATTGCTCACGTTGATTTAGATATTTATCAGCCCATTCGGCATGTCCAAAATGTCATATGGGACTACATGCCTCGGGGCGGCTATCTAGTCTATGACGACGCAACAACGTCGAGCTGCATAGGGGCGACCCAGGCTGTCGAGGAGCTGATCAGTTCGCGAAATATGCGAAGTGAACAAATCTATCCTCATTTCGTGTTCCGGTCCGGTTTGTGGTGAGTCCGTATCCGGTCCGCCTGAATACATAGACGGACTATAATGCGAGGAAGCCGCCGCCAGTCCTGGGGGCGGCTGACTTCGGCTCAAAGCGTTCATGGGCCTCGCGGGCCGTCGCGGGCTTGGCGGCCGTTGGGGGGCGGCTCGAAAGGAAAGGCGGGGCCAGTCAATGGCCATGATCCCCGTATCGCAGATCCGGCGAGCCTGGCGCCGCCAACTGCGCCGCGCATTGCTCGCCGCGTTTTGGCTTTTGTGGGTTCATGCGCCGACGCATGCCCAGCCAGCCGCGCCGCCGACGCCGCCCCCCACGGCCAGCCCCGGTCAGGCGGCCTCGGCCCCGGCTGCAGCTTCGTCGGGCGCCGAGGGTTCATCGACGGCGGCGCAAACGCGGCCGGACTATCCAGGAAACTGGTTCTCCGACCTTGGCGCGGCCCAGATCTTCCGCTGGAGCGGTCGAGTCTTCATAGGGGCCGCCGTGCGGAATGACGGCCGTTTCCTGCATCAGGCCGAAGATTGGGAGCGCAGCGTCTATCCGGTGTCGCCGACCGATGTCAGCGAACTATCGGTGCTCTCGACCAATGGCCTGACGGCCATCCACGGCGGGTCCGAGGGAAGGTTCAGCCAGGCGCAGGCTTCGCCGATTATCGGCCTTTCCGGCACGGCCTATCTCGACAATGGCGCTTGGACCAACAACGGTTGGGGCGTCTATGGCGAGTGCCGGATGATCACGGCGACGGGCGCCACGGGAAATTGCATCGGCGCCGAATTCGACGTCACCAATCTCTCGGGTCAGTCCTACCCGGGCGTGTCGCCGTTCACCGCCTATGTCCCCCATTATGCCGGCGATCTCCAGCTGGCCTGCGGAGGCGAGGCCGTGTCGGCCGGCCCTTGCAGCTGGGGCGTCAACATCGCCAACAATGGGGCCCGGTTCGTAGCCGGTCTTATCTTCGGCGCTGACGCCCTCGTCGGCAATGATGGCAGGACGGGATCTGCGCCGGCGATCGAGATGCCGCGCGGAGACACCATCACATGGTTTGACTATATGGGCGGCGGATCGAACTTCATCACGTCGCACGCCCAGTCCCACGCGATCGGAGGGGTGATCGACCTCTATGACGGCGGCGTGGACATCGAGAATGGCGACGGCGCGGTCGGGGTCCAGCTGGCCGCCATGGCGAAGGTCATGAACTATCCGATTCTGTCCGGATCCTCTGTCGGGCGGCCCGTTTCCGTCGGCGCCGGCGGTCGGGACGCCGACGTGTCGATCGTCCTCTCGCCGAAGGGAAATGCGCCGGTGATCCTGGATGCGCACCAGGAATTCCATGGGCCGCCGCCCTCGGCGAGCGCGGGCGTGGGCGCCAGTCTCGAGGGAGACGATAATGTGGGCCGGATCACAGTGGGCGCCTCGGCCGGCCAGGTCATCCGCCTCACCTTCGCCAGGCCGTGGACGAATCCTCCGCGCTGTGCGGCTGATGACGAGACCTCGGCCGTTTTCCTGAGGCCGACTTCCGTCACCACGACCGGTTTGTCCTTTGCGGCGACCGCGCCCATGGCCGCCGGCGACAAGGTGTCGTACGACTGCCGAGGCTATCAGTAGGGCGGCCCCAGGCCGCGCCGCCGAAGGCGCGTCGGCTGGGCGAACTCAAGTTCGCAGGAATCGAGGCCTGCGCGCCTCGGAGGCGATCACCTGGGCAGGCCCAGGTCCTCCAATATCTGCGCGACCTGGGGAATGTGCGAATCCACGGTGAAGCGCCGTTGGGCCAGCTCCATGCCCGTATCGGACAGGCGGGTCCATAGATCGTCGTCACGGTCGAGCCTGACGATCGCATCCGCCAGCCCTCCAGCCGTGTCGCTGATCAGGACATGTTCGCCATCTTGCAGCCCCATGCCTTCGGCGGCGGCCGAGGTGGCGATGCTGGGAATCCCGACCATCATCGCCGCGACGATCTTGCCCTTGATGCCTGCGCCGTAGCGGAGCGGGGCGACATTGGCGCGCATAGCCTGGTAGTAGGGGGACAGATCCTTCACAAACCCGACGACGTCTATGCCTCTCGCCGGGTCATGATATCGCCTGACCGTATCGGGCGCATTCGACCCTATGATCGCCAATTTGATATGCGGGGCCTTCATACGGACCAGAGGCCAAACCTCTTCACATAAGAACGTGACGGCGTCGACATTCGGCGCGTGGCTGAAGCCGCCCACGAACATGACGCCGGAACGCCCATCCATGGGCGCCAGCCGGCCAGGCGCAGGACGCATGGCCCCTGGAATGCAATAACACCGCGCTTGGGGCGTCAGTTCGGCGAGCAGGGCCAACTCGGCTTCGCTGACCACGATGGTTGCGTCCGAAGATCTGATGCATCGCAGCTCTTCGTGCCGCGTGCCTTCGGCCTGCCGTCTCTGCGCTTCGTCGCCGCTGATCTCCGCCTGGCGCTGTTCGCGCAGGAAGTGGAGGTCCTGGGTGTGGAATAGAAGCTTGGCGTTCGGGGCGTGATGGCGGCACAGGTCGACCAGGCGGTAGGCGACAACCACTCTGTACAAAATGATAGCGTCGAATTGAGCGCCGTTCTTGATGATGAATTGGTCAGGTGAACCCAGTTCGGCGCCGACCGGACAATAGATGCCTGAATCCCGGAGGGCGTCGGTATATTCACCCGCGTGATTTATATCGTATGCGGGCACGAAGGTGACGTCGTAGCCAAGGCGCAAAAATATGCGCATGCCCCAGAAAACATCGACAGAGCCCGCGTCCTTGTCGGGGGTCGGGGTCAAATGGTCGACGACCAGTATGCGGGGACGGCGCTTGGGCGGAGACACCGGCCGCACGGCGTCGGATCGCCGGCCCTCCCAATCGAGCTGCGAAACGGCGATGGCGCCGGCGCCGGGCGCAAGGCGCACCTCAAACCCATCGGCCAAGGCCGAGGCGCACAGGTCCTCCAGGGCATGGGCCAGACTATCCTGGCGCAGGTCGAAGCCGGCGGTTTCGAGATAGACATCCTTCGCGACCGCGAACAGCCCGGGGGCGGGCAGGTCGCAACGGGTCGCCGACAGGACTCGATAGTCGTCCTTGGTGAGAGCGGGGGCATCGTCGGTGACAGGCCCCGCCGACAACACCCGGCCATCGGCGCCCTCAACCACGGCCGCCGCGCAGATGGCCAGAGGAAACCGATCAAACAACCGGGCGAAGGCGGCGAGCATGGAGGGGCCCGGAATGCAGGGCGCGGTGGAGACCACCACGAAATCGCCAGCAGCGGCGCGCACGGCTCGATCCACGTCGCCGGCCGTCAGGCTATGGCCATGGACCGCAACGTCGATGATCAAATCGTCCGCCCGATCGGTCCGCGCCGCATAGGCGTTCCAGATAGGGGCGTTGAGGGCGGTGGTCACGATGGAGGCGCGCCGGATGGGCGCCTCGTCGCTCCCGCCGATGCGGACGCTTCCTGCGGAGACGCTTGACAGCTGTGCGGCCAGCTCGCCGCACCTTGTCCATGCGGCGGCGCAGTCGGCGACCAATCGGTCTATGATCGCCTGCGACGCGAGTAGCGAGGCCGCATCGCTGGACAGGCTCGCGCCTTCGTTCGATGGGCTTGGCGGCGGGCTTGGGGGCGTCGCCTGGGGACGGGGCTCCGCAGGTATGAGACGCGTCACGCTCTGGATCTCCGCTTGGATCGGCCAAGAGGCCGGATCCAGCTTCGCCGCCTCGCTATAGGCCGCCAGCGCCGGCGCAAGGTGTCCCTGGAGCTTCAGGGCGTGGCCGAGCTGAACATGGGTGTCGGCGATGTCGGCGCGTATGGAGATCGAGCGCTGATAGCAGGCCTCGGCCTCGGCCAGCCGGTCCGTCTCCTTCAGGGCATGGCCCAGCTGAACCCAGATGGCGAAATCTTGCGGGCGCTGGTCGAGATAGCGACGATAATGCCGCGCCGCTGCGGCCCAGTCGCGGCTGTCGCGAGCCGTGTCGCCCTGCTTGCGCGCTTGCCGGACGTCTCTTTCGAGCACCGCACGCAATCGGCGCGCCCACCTGTCGATTCCGAGCGGACTTGGGCCGCCGCCGGCCTGAGGCGCGGCCGCCGGCGTCACCACCGCCTCGCCCGAGGCGCGAAGCTCGTCTGCGGCGCGCGCGTCGCCCAGGGCGGCGCTCTGGCGATAATAGGTGAGGGCTTCAGCCTTGAACCCCATGACCTTATGCAGATGGCCAAGATTCAGCAGCAGGTCCGCATCATGCGGCCTCAGGCTGAGCGCTTCGCTGTACGCCGCCAGCGCATCAACCTGGCGGCCTGCCTCCTTCAGGGCGTGACCCAGCTGCACCCAGGCGGCGAAGTCGCCGGGCCGGCGCGCCAAATGCGCCCGATACAGTTCGACCGCCGCCGGCCAATCATGCTGGTCTCGCGCCTGATCGCCTTGACGGCGGATCGCCCCGCGCTGTTGGATCTGTTGCGAAGCCCGCTTCGGGGCGGGCTTCAGATCATGGTCGTGCAAGAGGTCCTCCGGAGGACTTTAGGCGGCGGGGTGGGCGGACTGTTGCCTTGGCCCTGTGCTGAAGGCAACCACTTTGCACGACATCCGCCAGAGGGGCGGGCGCGATCGGGGGCTGCGTCCGAGATCGCCGCCGCCGCCGCGGCCCGACCAAGAGATTGCCACCAACGCTGGTCATGGTAATGGCGGCCAAGTATCGTGCGTGGAGCGCTGGGAACCGCCTTGAACGCCCTGAGACGCCTAGGCCGATTGATCTACGCGGCCACGCCCCTCGCCGCCCTTGTCCGGCGGGCCAATCAGGATCGCGACGCGGGGAGATTCGCCGCTGCGGCTGAAGGTTATCGCGCGGCCCTGGCGCTGGCGCCCAACAGGCTGAGCCTTAAGCTCCAGCTAGGCAATATGCTCAAGGACAGCGGTCGGTATGACGAGGCTGAGGCCGTCTACGACGCGGCCTTGAAACAAGCTCCCGGCAAGGCCGACATCTATATGCAACTGGGACATGTGCGCAAACTGACCGGGCGCCGGGCGGAGGCTCTGGCCTGTTATGCGCGCGCCTTGGCCCAGAGCCCCACCCTGGAGGCCGCCAAGCGCGAACTGGTGGAGGCCGGCGAGCCATCGGCCCTGGCCGACCGATTTGAGGAACAGTTGCGTCAAGGCGGTCCCGAAGCCTTTTTGACGCTGCGCGTGAAGTTGGATCAGATGGCGCGCCAGATTGAAACGCTGCGCGCCGCCTTGCCGGAGGCTTCGTCCTTGGCCGCTTGGCCGGTCGAGGTCTATGGCGAGATGCGCCGGTTGTTCGATCCCTGGCCGCCCGAAGGCGCGCGCCAAGCGCTGGTGTTCGGCGTGGTTCTACTGGCGGATCGCGAGCCCTTGGCGGGACTGCATCACCAACTGGCCGCGATCCGCACCCAGTCGCATGAGGCCTGGCGGTTGACCGTCGTGGGACGCGACGAGGCTCGCCGCGCCATCGTTGTCGCGGCTGCCGCGCAGGATCCACGGATCGCCTGGATCGAGGCGAGTGAAACCGAAACCACGGCCCATGGGGAGATGCGGGCGGCGCGCGCGGCCGCAGGGGACTGGACCCTGTTTTTGGCGCAGGCGGCCCGATTGCATCGCCACGCTCTGGCTTGGATCGCGGCGGCGGCCGCTCGCACGGGCTGCGCCGCTACGTTCGCCGACGAGGAGATCGGAGCGGATGAGGCCGATGGGCCGCTGGAGCCAGTCCTGCGGTTCCTCGCCGATCCGGATGCCATCCTGGAGGACAATCCCTATGGGGAGACCTTGGCTCTGTCCGCGGCGGTCCTGAATGATTTCGCTGACATCATCAGTCAGGCGCCCAGCCCGGCCGCCGCGCGATGGGCGGTCTTGAGCGGCCTGATCGGCCGCCAGGGCGTGGCTCATATTCCCCTGCCTCTGTCGCGCCGCATCCCGGGCGCGGCGGCGCAGCCGGCGCCGCCCAGATCGCCCCGGCCCATCGTCCACACGACGCGCGCGGAAATCGCGATGGTGATTCCGACCAAAAACAATGTCAGCGACGTCTGCGCTTTCGTCGAGAGCCTGATCGCCAAGGCTCATGCGCCAAGCCTGCTCGAGATTCTCGTGATCAATAATGGCGAGCCGGCGGCGGACGATCCTCGGCTCCGCGCGTTGGGCGCCCATAGCCAAGTGACCGTGCGCGACTTGCCCGAGCCCTTCAATTGGTCGCGGTTCAGCAATCTTGGCGCGGCCTGGACCACCGCCCCCCTGCTGATTTTCGCGAATGACGACATGCTCATGCTGAGCGCGGACTGGGATCAGGTGGTGCGCGCCCATCTCGATCAGCCACAGGTCGGCGCCTTGGGCGCGCGTTTGCTGTACCCGGACATGACCGTCCAGCATGCGGGCATCCTGTTCGACTGGAAGGGCTCGGTGATCCATGACGGGCTGCACCGACCGGAGGCCGAGCCGGGGCCCGGCGGCCGTTGGCGGCTGACGCGGGCGGTCAGCGCGGTCACCGGCGCGTTCCTGTGCACGCGCCGGGCGGACTTCGACACGCTGGGCGGCTTTGACGCGGTTCGCATGCCTGTGGCCTATAGCGACGTCGACTATTGCCTGAAGCTGCGGGCCGAAGGGCGCCGCGTGGTCTGCAGCCCGAAATTATCGCTCTTGCATTATGAATCGAAAACGCGCGGGCTGGATCACCTCGACCCTGGCAAGGCGGCGCGCAACGCGGTCGAGCGCGCTCTGATCGAAAAGCGATGGCCCGGCGTCTTTACCAATGAACCCAGCCTGAGCCCCATGTGGCGTCAAGCCACAATGCCATTCCGCCTGCTGACCATCCCGTCCGACGCGGAGCTATGGGCGTACATAGAGCGTAGCGGGGCCGTGACCCCTTGGCGGGTCGCTCCGCCCCGGGCGGCTCCGTGAGGCGTCCGGGACGGGGCTGATCGGGTCACCGTTGAAAGAGCTGCCGCCATCCGGTGCGTGGACGTCGACTGATCGCCTGGGTCAAGGCGCGCGCCAGTTCGGCTTTGTCCGCCTGAGCTTGAGTCAGCTGGGCGTTCAGTTCCGTTTCGCGCTCGTGCAGTCGCGCCTGGGCTGCGCTCAGGAGCCGGTCGCGTTCAGCCGCCCGCCGGCTGGCCTCAACCTCGGCTTCGGCGCGCGCCCTCAGTTCGGCCGATATGGCCGCAGTCTCGTGTTGGGCGAGAGCCAGCCGCCTATCGAACTCCGCGGCTTGCGCCCGCGCCGCCGCCAGTTCGGCCTCCCGGTCCGGTCCCGCCTGAGGGGCGGCCGGTCTCTTTAGGCTGGCGGCCAATGCGATCTCCAGGTCCGCCACCCGGGCCTCGGCCAAGGCCAGATCCCCAGCCGTCCGATCCTGCAGCCGCTCGTGCTCAGCTTGGAGCCCCGCATGCTTCAGGCGGTTCCGGCCAAGCTCAGCCTCCAGCTCGGCCATCCGGGCCTGTGCGCCGGTGAGCTCGGCGTCGGTCTCTTCCTTGAGCGCATCATAAGCGGCCCGCAGCGCGGCCAGGCCTTCCTCGCCCTGACTGATCGCAACCTCCAGTTCGAGGGCGCGAGCCTGTGCGGCCGTCAGCTCAGCATCGGTCTGCTCCTGCAGCCGGTCATAGGCGGTCTGCAGCGCGGCTTGCTCTTCGCCGCCGTGGCCGAGCGCGGCTTCCAGCTCGGCCAGGCGCGCCTGGGCCGCCGCCAAGTCCGCAGCGGCCTGTTCGCGAAGTTGGTCGGCTGTGGCCTCCAGTTCGAGGGCGCGAGCCTGTGCGGCCGTCCGATCGGCGTCGGTCTGCTCTCGCAGCCGATCATAGGCGGCCCGCAGCGCGGCTTGCTCTTCGTGGCCCTGGCCGAGCGCGGCTTCCAACTCGGCCAGGCGCGCCTGGGCCGCCGCCAAATCCGCGGCGGCCTGTTCCCGAAGCTGGTCGGATGCGGCCTGGGTCGCCGATTGCGCTTCCTGGCTTTGGCCGAGCGCTGCTTCCAGCTCGGCCAAGCGCGCCTGGGCCGCCGCCAGATCCGCAGCGGCCTGTTCCCGAAGCTGGTCGGATGCGGCCTGGGTCGCTGATTGCGCCTCCTGGCTTTGGCCGAGCGCAGCCTCCAGCTCGGCCACCCGGGCCCGGGCGACGTGGGCCTCGGTCTGAGCCTGGTTCAGGAGGCCTGAGCGGGTGTTGAGTTCGGCCCTGACTTCCTCCAGGCGGCTCTGAGCCTCCTGGGCGGAGTGGCGCATCGTCGCCTGTTCGGCGCGGGCGCGGCGCAGATCCCGCTCCATATGCTTGAGAACCGGGCCGACGACATCCTCCAGTCCATTGAGCCATTCGGCGATCTCGTCAGAGATGTCCGCATTCCAGGGCTCATCACGGGTGGCCGCGTCCAAGAAGGCGTAGAAGCGCTTGACCGGCTCGAACGGCACGTCGTTCGCCGCATGCGGCGGGACCTTATGGTGATGGTCCTCGATCCGGAGGAATTCTTCGATCTCGAGCGCCGAGTCCCAGGTGCGGCGGGGCAGGCGCAGGTTAAGCGCGGTCTCGATGCGGTCGAGGACCCGCTCCGGCCTCTCCAAGACGTCGGAGAACTTGATGAACATGCGGTTTTCGCCGCGCGTTCCAAGCTCCGACGACAGCATGTTGGTCGTCCACAGCAGCAAGGAGTTGTTGTATGCGGCTCCGTCGCGAACCCGCAGCGATTGTGCGACCTCCTCGGGATGGCGCACCATGATGATGAAGGAAAGGCGATAGCCTTCGGCCGACAGGGCCTTGCGCCAAAGGTCCAGGAGCACCGCCGTCCGAGGCTCCTTGAACACGATGAAATTGGCGTCACCGTAGTTTCGGCGCACCACATCGCGCGCTTCGGCGAGATGGCCGTCGATGGGCAGCTCGCGGCGCCGGCTCTGGCGCGGTCCGAAGGGATCATCCCACCTGGAATCGAGCGCAGCCAGGACGCGATCGTTGAAGTCGGCCACATCCTGCGGTTCCCAGTGGCCGCGGGGATTGCCGACAGAAGGACCCATAAGGTTTTGAGGCAGTTGGGCCCCGGATAGCGAGAGCATGCGCGCCATGGCCGAGGTGCCCGAGCGATGCATGCCAATTACAATAACCGCGTTCTTACGCACGCCGGTCGCTTCGTTCATCACGCTGTCTCGATCACGATGGAGGCGCTAAAAAGCCAGGAAGTTCGCCGAGATTCAAGCTGCCACAAGGCTTGCGCCACCGGACCGCGCGCCGCGCGGTGGTGATTTTGTTTGCCTCACCGCCTGCCTCGTTGCACAAACGCCCGTCCTTAGCTGCCGCTGGTGCGCATTGTGAACGTAATTGACCGGACCGTTGATCAACCCATGGCGACCGAAGCTGGGCGTCACGCCGCTCGCGGCCGTCCGTTGGAGAGATTGCGCCGCGCTCCGCTGTTTCTTTTGTTGGTTGTTCTGCCTAGTCTGGTCGCAATCTTCTACTATACGCTGTTAGCGGCGCCGATGTACGTATCGGAAGCGCGCTTCATCGTGCGCTCACCCTCTAATTCGACCCCGATGGCGCTGGACAGCGTCCTGCTCGGCGCCGGCCTCGGCGGCGCGGGCGGCGAAACCACCAACGCCTATGTCGTGCATGAATATATCACCTCGCGGCAGGCCGCCCACGACCTGGAGCTGCATCAAGACCTGCGCGCGGTGCTGAACCGTTCGGGGGCGGACTTCATCGCCCGCTTCCCCCGGCCGTTCGAAAAATCCAACTTCGAGCGCCTATACAAAGCGTATCTGCGCTTTGTGACCGTCGGCTATAACGCACAGACCGGCATCAGCACCTTGCGCGTGCAGGCCTTCTCTCCCGAAGACGCTCAGAACATCGCCAATGCGCTGCTGAATGGCGGCGAAGGGGTGATCAACCAGCTCAACGACCGCGCGGCTGAGGACGCGGTGAACGACGCGCACCGGAGGATCACGGAGGCCGAGGCGGGGATGATACAGGCCGAATCGGCTCTGACCGATTTCCGCAACCGGCAGCAGCTGATCGATCCGACCCGTGCGTCCCTGGCCGGATTGGACCTGCAGGGCAAGATCGAGGCCCAGTTGGCGAGCTTGCGCGCCAGTCGCGCGGCCTTGGCGGCTTCTGCTCCGCAAAGCCCGCAACTGCCCGAGATCGACCGGCAGATCACCGCGCTCCAGGCTCAGGCCGATACGGAACGGTCCAAGATGGCCGGCCAAGACACTTCGTTGGCGCCGATGATCGGGGAATACGAGCGGTTGACCATCGAACGTGATTTCGCAGCCAAGGAGATGGAGGCGGCGTCCGCTTCGGCCGAGGCCGCCACCTTGGAAATGCGCCGCAAGCGGCTTTATCTGGAGCGCGTCGTGCCGCCAAACCTGCCGGACGCCCCGACGATGCCCCAGCGCCTGCATGACATGCTCATGGTGATGTTCACCTGCCTGCTGATCTACGGCGTGGTGATCCTGGTGCGTGCGGGCCTGAAGGAACATGGTCAGTCCTAAAGCAGCCCCCGATCATGCTCGCTGTAAAAAACCTATCTAAACAGTACGATCGCCACGGTAAGCCGAGGACGCTGTTTCACGATCTGAGTTTCCAGATGGGGCGCACGGATCGCCTGGCGGTGCTTGGCCGCAATGGCCAAGGCAAATCGACGCTGATCAAGATTCTCGGCGGCGTGTTGGCGCCGACATCGGGCGAGATCCGCTGGGGAATGCGGCCGTCCTGGCCGATCGGCTTCTCCGGCGGCTTTCAGGGCGGCCTCACCGGCGTCGACAACGTGCGCTTCATAGCGCGGATCTATGATCGCCCCATTGGGCCCACTTTGGAGAGGGTCGAACGTTTCGCCGAGCTGGGCGACGCCATGACGATGTCGGTCAAGCACTACTCAACCGGCATGCGCGCGCGGTTGGCGTTCGGCCTGTCCCTTGCGATAGAATTCGACTGTTACCTGATCGACGAGGTCATAATGGTCGGCGATGCGCCCTTCGCCCACAAATGCCAAACGGAGCTTTTCGGCTCGCGCGGCGACCGCGCCTTCATCATCGCCTCGCACAACGCTCATTTTCTTCGGGAAAACTGCAACCGAGCGATCATCATCAGCGAAGGGCGTTACGAGCTTTTCGACAACATCGATCAGGCGCTCGAACAATACGACCAGATTTGCGCAATCGCCTCGTAACAATGGGCTGATTTGATCCTCGCGATTGGCGGATGGGGCGCATGCAGAGCGTGAAAAGGTCTGAAATTTGACAAAGCGCCGGATATGCATCGACGCCTTTAACCTCAGCATGCCCAAGGGATCGGGCATAGCCACCTATGCGTGGAACCTGGGTCTCGGTCTGAAACGGCAGGGGTTCGAGACCCAATTGTTGTTTGGTCCCGCCCGTGCGGCCCGCGGCCACGCCCTGCTCGATGAGATCGCCATCTATGACGCCGTCGAGCTCAAGCCGTCGCGCCCTACCGTCCGTCAGTTTCTGCGCAAGCGCTTCTCCGGCTTGACCAAGACCGCCAGCCGCGTCGCTCGCAGCGGTGAAATCGATCCGCGGCAATGGCCTTCGCGTGATTTCGGCGCTGATGTGATCTGGTCCAGCCAGGACCTGTTCCATGGCGCCAATCGCGACTATGCGGGCCACGGCCGTTTCACCACGGTGACGTTTGGAGCGCCGGGCGAACCGGCGCCGATGGATGCGATGCACTGGACGTGCGTCTTGCCGCTCAAGGCGCAGGGCGCGGCGAATGTCTACACCATCCACGACCTAGTGCCGCTGAAGCTGCCGTTCGCCACCTTGGATGACAAGCCTAGATTCTTTGAAACCTGCGCTCAGATATGCAAGCAGGCTGATCATGTGGTGACTGTTTCGGAGACCTCTCGTCGAGAGATCATCCGTATTTTCGGCATCGAAGAGTCAAGAATAACCAATACTTTTCAAGCAGTAAATATTCCAGATGACCTGTTGGCTGAATCTGAGGATGAGGCCGCGGCTGAAGTGGCTGCTCTTTTTGGGTTGGATTGGAATGAGTATTTTGTCTTCTTCGGCGCTGTCGAGCCAAAGAAGAACATTGGGCGCCTGATCGAGGCCTATTTGACGGCTGGTGTTCGCAAGCCTTTGGTGATCATCGGCGGCCGGGCTTGGCTGGAGGGGGATGAGACCCGCTTGCTGACGGCGGACCTGATCCAGACCCAGGCGGCGCAAACGGGCGCGTCGCTGCGCACCGACCGGGTGCGACGGTTCGATTACCTGCCGCGCCAAGCGCTGATCAACGTGATCCGCGGCGCCCGCGCCACCCTGTTCCCTTCGCTATATGAGGGCTTCGGTTTGCCGATCCTCGAGTCCATGCAATTGGGCACCGCGGTGCTCACCTCCACCGAAGGCGCCGGACCGGAGATCGCCGGCGACGCCGCCGTTTTCGTCGACCCCTATGACGTGCGGGCGATCAAGCGGGCGATCCAGGCTCTGGACGCCGATGACGGCTTGTGCGACGACCTCACGCACCGTGGACGGCTGCAGGCAGCCAAGTTCGCTCCCGCCGAATACGAACGGCGCCTGAGCGAGCTGTACCGCGGGTTGCTCTGAGCCGGTTGAATGACGACAATTCTATTCGACGTCACACGCCTACTCAGACGCGGCGGCCGGCGCTCTCCGACGGGAATCGACCGAGTGGTGCTGGCCTATGCCCGCTGGCTGGTCTCCCGCGGGGACCTGACCGTCGCGCCGGTCTGGACGTGGGGCGACCGGGTCATCCGGATAAGCGACCGGCGGTTTGAGGCCCTGTTGCGCCTGCCTCTCAGCAATTGCGCCGACGGCGGCGAGGCCAGTTTCCATCCGCAATGGGCGCAGCTGATGCGCTCCCTGTCGCCCGCCGGCGCCAACGAGCCGGGGCTCCGCCCAGCAGACAAGACGTCCGGCGTCGGGGGCAGAATCGTCGCGCGTGTCGGCATGGGATTGCGTTATTTCAATAGTTTAGGGGGCATGCGCCTTCCGCCCGGCGCAATTTACATCAATGTTGGGCACTCGGGATTGGATCGGCCGGAACTGCTGGCGCGGCTGCGCGCCGAGGGGCTGCGTTCGATCGTGCTGCTGCACGACCTGATTCCGATTATCTATCCCGAATTCTGCGGTCCGGGGGCGGCGGCGCGTCATCACCGTCGTCTGGACGCCAGCCTGATGTACGCTGACGGCATATTGACCAATTCGGCCACAACCGCGCAGGACGTGCGCGACTACGCAGCCCAGCATGGCTTGTCGTCTCCTTCCTTGTTCGTCGCGCCCCTGGGCCTTGAGCCGGCGTTCCTGGGACCGGCTGCGGAGCCGATCAACGCATCGCGCTATTTCGTCTGCGTCGGCACCATCGAGCCGCGCAAGAACTTGGTGATGTTGCTCAAGATCTGGCGCCGGTTGGCTGATCTGCACGGCGCCGCCACGCCGCGGCTGGTGCTGGTCGGGCGCCGGGGCTGGGAGAACGAGACGGTGCTCGATCATCTGCAACGCTCCCCGCCGGTCCGCCAATACGTGCATGAGGTTTCAGACCTCTCCGACGAGGAGCTCGCCCGCCTGCTGCGCGGCAGCTGCGCCTTGCTGGCGCCGTCGGCGGCGGAAGGATATGACCTGCCCGCCGTGGAGGCCTTGTCGATGGGCGTGCGGGTGATCGCCTCCGACATCCCTGTCCACCGCGAACTGGCCCATGGCGCAACCTTGCTCGATCCGATCGACGGTTCGGCCTGGCTGCGCGAGATCCAGGCTCACGCGGCCGGCCCGCGTCGTTCGCCATCGCCGCCGTTCCAAGCGCCCACCTGGGAAGAGCATTTCCAGATGGTTGAGCAGGCCATCGCCGCCACAGCCGCTGCGCCCTCCATGGCGGCCGGCCGGCCTCGGGCCGCTGGATGAGCCTGGCCGCCGTCGCGCCGTCACGGCTGGAGGGCGCGGTGCTTTGGGCCGGCGCCAGTTCCGCGCGCCGCCTGCCGTGGCTGGCGAGTTTCTTTCCCGAAGCGACGGTCCAGGTCGGGTCCCGGCCTGGCGAGGCTTCGTTGGTGCTGGGGCGACCCCAGGACGGCGGCCGGCCGCGCGCGCTGGCCCTCTCCCGGGGGCTGGCCTATGTCGAGCTCAGCGACGGGCCGGCGTGTTCCCTCGCCGGGCCGGGCGCGCAGGCGCCGCCCATCAGCCTGTTCGCCCACGGTTCTCACAGTCTGGACGCTGATTTGGCGGCCTGGCTGGAGACGGCCCGGATTGGCGCCGATCAGTTGGAAGAAGCCGCGGGGCTGATCGCTTTCAAGCGCCAGCATGGTCTGTCGCGCTATTGCGGCGGCCCGTCGGCGCCAGCCTTGGCCGGGCTGACGGATAGACCGCTGGTGCTGGTCGTGGACCAGCCAGCGGGACCGGCGGCGCCCGCCGTGGCCCTGGCCCTGGCGGCGGCCCGCACACGGCATCCGCAAGCCCAGATCGTCATTCTGCGGCCGCCGCAAGGTGGTCGCCCGCATGGCTGGAGCCTTCCCGCAGCCGCTCTGTGCGAAGGCGACCGGGTGGTGGAGGCTCAGGTTGACGTCATGGCGCTGATCGAGCGCTCCGAAGGCGTGTTCATAGCCGACAGCGAGATCGGCTTCGACGCCTTGCTGGCGGGGCGGCCGGTATGGTGCTTTGGCGCGCCGTTCTTCGCCGGCTGGGGGCTGACCCAGGATATGGGGCTCAACGCGCCCCGGCGGGGTCGGACGCTGTCGGCCGAGGCCCTGTTCGCCGGAGTCTGCCTGCAAGCGGCGCGCTATGTCGATCCCTTGACCGGCCAGGCTTGCTCCGCCCGTCAGGCTCTCGAGCGGCTCTCCGTCTTCAAGGCCCACGCGTTGAGGGTGGCGGGCGACTGGGTCGGCCTCAATATCCCGCCGCCCAAGCATCCGGTGCTGCGCGCCTTTCTGGCCGGGCCCATGTCCAGCTATGCGCCGTCACCCCGCTGGCGCCGCACCTCGCCACAGACGGCGCGCTATGCGGCTTGGGCCTCCAAGCCCAACGCCGCCGTGCGCGCCGTGGCGCACGAACGGCCGCACCAGCTGGAACAGATCGAGGATGGCTTTCTGCGCTCGGTTGGTTTGGGCTCGAGCTTCCAGCCCGCCTCATCCCTCGTCCTTGACAGCCGTGGCATCTATTACGATCCCCAAAGGCCGTCCGATCTGGAGGTCCTGCTCAACACGACGGTGTTCGGCGAGGCGCTTCTGGCGCGCGCGGCGGCGCTGCGGGCGGCGGTGGTGGGCCTGCGCCTGTCCAAATATAATCTGGAGACGGCCAGCCCGCTGAACCTCGGCGACACGCGCGGCGCCCGCAAGCTGCTGGTGCCGGGACAGGTCGAGGATGACGCCTCGGTCAGGACGGGCGGCATGGGCTGGACCAACCTGCGCCTGCTGCAAGCCGTGCGCGAAGCCAATCCCGACGCCTTCATCCTCTTCAAGGAGCATCCGGACGTCACCGCCGGGAACCGGGTGGGCCGGGCGCCCGCCGCAGAAGCTGGCCGCTTGGCCGACCTGCAGGTGCGCGACATCGATATCATCACCTGCATAGAGATGGTGGACGAGGTGCACACGCTGACGTCGCTGACCGGGTTTGAGGCCCTGTTGCGCGGCAAGCCCGTCACCACCTACGGCCAGCCATTCTACGGCGGCTGGGGGCTGACCACAGATCTGCAGGCCTATCCACGCCCGCGCCGCGCCCTGCCGCTAGACGCTCTGGTGGCCGGCGCGCTGCTGCTCTATCCGCTTTATCTGGATCCGGTCAGCCGCCTGCCATGCGATCCTGAGACACTGGTGGCGCGCCTTGAGATGCTCAAGGCGAACCCTCCTCCCGCCCAGCACACGGGGCTGCGGGGGCAGTTGCGCCGGGCTTGGCGGGCGACCGTTCAATCCATCGCCGCGCCACGGCCGCCCATCTACTGAACCTGAGCGTCTTTGCGGGATGCGCCGAGCCGGCGTCGGACAAGCTCCACACCCTCGGAGCCGCATCGCCCGATCTCAGCTTCGCCGCCCCGGTGCAAAAGCACTCGCGTGGTTCGGGGCGGCCGGCGCCGGGCGGAAGATGAAAATTATGGTTAACCACCCGTTAGCCTCCCCCTTCTAGCCTTGGGCCAAGGGCCTCAGAATCGGTGGAGCGGGCGTACAGGGCGCCGCCCGTCTGCGGTCGCAGGGACGGTCATGATCCTTCTCGCCCACCGCGGCTATTGGCGATCCAAGGCGGAGCAGAACAGCCTGGCCGCCTTCCGCGACGCCTTCGAGCGCGGCTATGGGGTCGAGCTGGACGTGCGCGACCTGGCCGGCCAGCTGGTGATCAGCCATGACCCGCCGATTCAGGCGCAGCTGACCTTCGACGACGTCCTGGCCCTGCAGGCCGGCTATCCGGACGCGCCGGTGATCGCGATCAACATCAAGGCTGACGGCCTGACCGCTGCGGTGGGCGAGGCCCTGGCCCGCCATCCGAACGCCCGCGCCGCCTTCTGCTTCGACATGTCGGTGCCCGACGCGCTGCACTATCTGCGCGCGGGCCTGCCGGCCTTCACCCGCCATAGCGAATACGAGACGGTCCCGTCCTTCTACGACCGGGCGCAGGGGATCTGGCTGGACGCTTTCGAGGACCCATGGGTCGGTCCGGCCCAGATCCTGGCCCATCTGCGCGCGGGCAAGCGCGTGGCGATCGTCTCGCCCGAACTGCATCGCAAGCCGCATGAAGAGGCCTGGGGCCTGTGGCGCTCGGTCCTGGCCGAGGCCGACCTGCCGGCCGGCCTGGTCGCCCGCCAGCTGATGCTGTGCACCGATTTCCCTGATGACGCCCGCGCCTTCTTCGCCGCGCCGGACGCAGCTGGAGCCTGACCCGATGATCAAGGCCATCCTGTTCGACATGGACGGCGTCCTGATCGACGCCCGTGACTGGCATTACGAGGCGCTGAACCGGGCGCTGGCCCTGTTCGGCATGGCCATCAACCGCGACGCCCACCTGGCCAGCTTCGACGGCCTGCCCACGCGCCGCAAACTGGAGCTGCTGTCGAAGTCGCGCGGCCTGCCGCTGGGGCTGCACGACTTCCTCAACGAGCTCAAGCAGGCCTACACTCAGGAGATCATCGCCGCCCGCTGCAAGCCCACCTTCAACGTGCAGATGGCCCTGAGCCAGCTGCACCGGCAGGGCTATCGCCTGGCGGTGTGCTCCAACTCGGTGCGCCGCACGGTCACGGCGATGATGGATATGGCCGACCTGACCCCGTACCTGGAGCTGATGCTGTCCAACGAGGACGTGGCCCGGGCCAAGCCGGACCCGGAGATCTACCTCACCGCCATGGACCGGCTGGGCGTGAAGCCGCACGAATGCCTGGTGGTCGAGGACAACGACAACGGAATCGCCGCCGCCCGCGCCGCCGGCGCCCGGGTGCTGGTGGTGGGCTCGCCCGCCGACGTCACCTTCGAGCGCATCGTCGGCGAACTCGACCTGCGCGGAGCCGCCTGAGATGAAGATCATCCTGCCCCTGGCCGGCCCGTCGGCCTTCTTCAACAGCCAGGACTATCCCTATCCCAAGCCGATCATCGAGATCCTCGGCAAGCCAATGATCGAATGGGCGGTCGACAACCTGCGCGGGGTGTCGCCCCAGGCCGAGTTCGTGTTCGTGGCCTTGAAGGAGGACGCGCTCAAATACTCCTATGAAGGCCTGTTCCGCCTGGCCGCCCACGGCCGC
>OUWB010001937.1_pt2 | contig 23903 bp, 20 predicted proteins | sample 1779821 | NCBI WGS metagenome assembly OUWB01 (sample SAMEA3914806, study PRJEB12502) | metagenome | biome: forest; material: soil | place: Canada | collected 2011-08-03 | depth 0.1 m
TTCTACCGCCTGGCCAACGCCTTGTCGGTCACTCGCGGCTTCAATCCTGATCGCCCGCCCCACCTCAACAAGATCACCGAAACCCGCTGATGTCGCTCGCCCTCACCAACGGCCGCCTGCTGATCGACGACGCCCTGGTCGAAGGCCAGGCGGTGCTGATCGACCAGGGGCGCATCCTGGGGGTGGTCGCGGCCAAGGCGGTCCCGGCCGGCTTTGCGATCACCGATCTGGACGGCGGCCTGCTGGCCCCGGGCTTCATCGACACCCAGGTCAATGGCGGCGGCGGGGTGCTGTTCAACGACACCCCCGACGCCGAGGCCATCGCCCGCATCGGCGCCGCCCATCGCCGCTATGGGACCACCGGCTTCCTGCCGACCCTGATCAGCACCGACCTGGCCACCGTGGGCCAGGCGATCGAGGCCACGCGCCAGGCCATGGCGGCGGGCGCGCCCGGCGTGCTGGGCATCCATATCGAGGGTCCGTTCCTCAGCGCCAAACGCAAGGGCATCCACGACGCCTCGACCTTCCGCCGGGTGGACGAGGAGGCCTTGGCCCTGCTCACCTCGCTGGAGGCCGGGCGCACCCTGGTCACCCTGGCTCCAGAGGCCTGCTCCGCCGCCTTCGTGCGCCACCTGGCCGAGGCCGGGGTCATCGTCTCGGCCGGCCATACCGACGCGGCCTACGCCGCCGTGCGCGAGGCCCTGGACCACGGACTGACCGGCTTCACCCACCTGTTCAACGCCATGTCGCCCCTGACCAGCCGCGAGCCGGGCGTCGTGGGCGCGGCGCTGGAGGACATCCACGCCTGGTGCGGGATCATCGTGGACGGCCGCCACGTGGACCCGGTGGTGCTGAAGCTGGCCATGCGCTGCCGGCCGCTGAACCGGTTCATGCTGGTCACCGACGCCATGCCCTGCGTGGGCGGGGCGCAGGACGTGTTCGTGCTGCAGGGCAAGACCATCCACGTGCGCGATGGGGCCTGCTACGATGAAGCCGGCACCCTGGCCGGCTCCAACCTGGACATGGCCGGCGCGGTGCGCAACGCCATCGCCATGATGGGCGTGACCGTGCCCCAGGCCCTGCAGATGGCCAGCCGCAATCCGGCCGAGTTCCTCGGCCTGGGCCGCGAGCTGGGCCGCATCGCCCCCGGCTACCGCGCCGACCTGGTGCTGCTGGACGAGGCCCTGGCGGTGCGGGAGACCTGGATCGGCGGCGCGCCTTCGACGGGCGCCGCCGCATGAGCGCGCGCCGCGCTTCGATAGCCGCCTGCGCCGCAGCGCTTGGCCTGGCCCTTGGCGGCGCTGGCGCAGCCGGCGCGCAAGCCCCGGCGCTGAACCTGGTCCCCGAACCGGCCTCGGTCAGGCCCATGGCGTCGGCGCCGGTGGTGATCGCCGACGGGACGCCGATCTTCATCCCCGCCGGCGACGCCTCGGCCCTGCGCATCGCCCGCCAGCTGGCCGAACTGACCCGCAAGACCCGCGGCCTGCGCCTGGCCCCCACCGTCGGCGCCCCAGCGCCCGGCCAGACCGCCATCGTGCTGGTCCGCGCCGGCGCGCCCGGCCAGGGCCGCGAAGCCTATGGGCTCGACATCGGCCAAGGCCGCGCCACCCTCAGCGCCGGCCAGGACGCGGGCCTGTTCTACGCCGCCATGACCCTGTGGCAGCTGATGACGCCCAACCCTGGCCAGGGCGACGCCGGCCACGGTCCGGTCAGCCTGCCGCCCGTGCATATCGCCGACACCCCGCGCTTTGCTTGGCGCGGCCTGATGCTGGACAGCGCCCGCCATTACCAGTCGCCGCAATTCATCCTGCAGCTGATCGACTGGATGGCTCAGCACAAGCTGAACACCCTGCATTGGCACCTGACCGACGACCAGGCCTGGCGGCTGGAGATCAAACGCTATCCGCGCCTGACCAAGGTTGGCGGCTGGCGCACGCCCGCCGGCCTGGCGGCGCAGGCCGACATCGACCCCAAGACCGGCAAGCCCAGGCTGGAAGGCGGGATCTACACCCAGGCCCAGGTGCGCCGGATCGTGGCCTACGCCGCCGAACGGCAGATCACCGTGGTGCCCGAGATCGAGATGCCGGGCCACGCCCTGTCGGCCATCCTGGCCTATCCGCAACTGGGCTCGGATGGGGCGGCGCCGCGGGCGATCCAAAGCGACTGGGGCGTGTTCCCCTATCTCTACAACACCGACGATCAGACCTTCGGCTTCCTGAAGGACGTGCTGACCGAGGTCATGGACCTGTTCCCCAGCCCCTATATCCACGTAGGCGGGGACGAGGCGGTCAAGGACCAGTGGAAGGCCTCGCCCAGGATCCAGGCGCAGATGAAGGCGCTGGGGATCACCAGCGAGGACGGGCTGCAGAGTTGGTTCACCCACCGCACCGCCGCCTTCCTGGCCGCGCACGGCCGCAGGCTGCTGGGCTGGGACGAGATCCTGCAGGGCGGCGAACTGCCGCCGGGCGCCACCGTCACCTCCTGGCACGGGATCGACGGCGGCATCGCCGCGGCCAAGGCCGGGCACGATGCTGTGCTGGCCCCCCAGCCCACCCTCTATTTCGACAACCGGCAAAGCGATCGCGCGGATGAGCCGCCCGGGCGTGGGACGGTGATCACCCTGGCCGGCATCTACGGCTTCGACCCCGCCCCGCCCAGCCTGGACCCCGCCGTGCGCAGTCACATCCTGGGCCTGCAGGGCAATCTGTGGACCGAGCATGTGCGCACCGAGGCCCAGGTCCAGGCCATGCTGTTCCCCCGCGCCGCCGCCGTGGCCGAGGCGGGCTGGACGCCGCAAGCCGAGCGCGCCTGGCCCAGCTTCGTCGCCCGCCTGCCCGCCGAGCTGGCCCGCGAGCGCGCCACGGGCCTGGCCCCCGACGGCGCGGCCCTGGCCGTGCGCATCCAGGCCCAGCCCGACGCCGCGCCCGACCGGGCCGAAGTGACCCTGTCCCAGCAGCTGGGCCTGGGAACCCTGCGCTACGCCCTGGGCGGCGCCGAGCCCACCGCCGCCTCGCCCGCCTATGACGCCCCGATCACGGTCGCCCTGCCGACGACGATCAAGGCCGCCGTGTTCATCGACGGGGCGGCCGCGGGTCCGTCCAGCGAACGTCGACTGGACGCTGTCTCCGTCGCCCAGCTGCCCAGCCAGGACCTGAAGATGTGCACCGAAAACGTGGTGCTGAACCTTGAGGCCCGCACCCCGCGGGCCGGCCCACGCGACCGGTTCCTGGTCGACGTGATGAACCCCTGCTGGACCTATTCCGGCGCTCAACTTTCCGGGGAAAGCCGCCTGTCGGCCAGCGTCGCGCCCCTGCCCTTCAACTTCCAGCTGGGCGACGCCAGGAACCAGATCCCGCTGCGGACGCCGCACACGCCCAATGGCGAGCTGGAGGTGCGGGCCGATGGCTGCTCGGGGCCGCCCCTGGCTGCGGCGCCCCTGCCCGACCCCCGCCGCCACTATGGCCTGACCACCCTCAGCCTCGCCCTGCCGGCGACATTGAGCGGGCGTCACGACCTGTGCCTGTCTTTCACCGCCAAGCATCTGGATCCGATGTGGGTGCTCAACTGGGTGCGGCTTGACCCTGCGGCCCGGCCCGCAGGAGGCTAGACCATGACCGACGTGATCCTGGCGTCCCCGCTGCAGGGCTGGGCCGCGCCCCTGGCCGAAGTCCCCGACCCCGTCTTCGCCGAGGGCATGATGGGCGACGGCCTGGCGGTCGACCCCACCGTGGGCGAGCTGCGCGCACCGTGCGACGGCGAGGTGATCGGCGTGCCGCGCTCGCGCCACGCCGTCACCCTGCGCACGGCCGGCGGGGCCGAGCTGCTGATCCATATCGGCCTGGAGACCGTGGGCCTGGGCGGCGAGGGCTTCACCGCCCATGTGCGCGACGGCCAGACGGTGCGCGAGGGCGACCTCTTGATCAGCTTCGACCTCGACGCCGTGGCCGGCCGCGCCCGCAGCCTGCTGACCCCGATCATCCTGACCAATGGCGAGGCCTTCGCCATCACCGAACGCATGACGGGGCGCGAGATCGCCTTCGGCGCGCCGCTGATGACCTTGCGGCCCAAGGCGGAAGCCGCCGCTCGCACCGGCGCAGCCTCCGACGCCGGCGCAGAGCTGACCCGCTCGGTGGTGGTGCGCCTGATCCATGGCCTGCACGCCCGTCCCGCGGCGCGCATCGCCGCCCTGGCCCAGGCGAGTCAAGCCGAACTGGCCATCCGCAACCGCGACAAGTCGGTCAACGCCAGGAGCGCCGTCTCCATCCTGACCCTGGGCGCACGTTGCGGCGACACCCTGGCGCTGTCCGCCCGGGGAGCGGACGCGGCCCAGGCGCTGGACGACCTCGCCGCCCTGATCGAGAGCGGGATGGGCGAACTGGCTCCGTTCGCCTCGCCGCCACCCAGGCCGCCCGCCCAGTCCATCGCCGCGACCGCCGTCCCGCTGGAGACGCCGCCGGGCGGCCTGCGCGGGGTCAAGGCCGCGCCGGGCCTGGCCATCGGCGTCGCCGCCCGCCTGATCGCTCCCGAGATCACCGTGGACGAGACCAGCGGCGGCCCGGCCGTGGAGCGCCCGGCCCTGGACGGCGCCCTGGCCCAGGTGCGCGAGCATCTGATCGAGCAGGCCAAGGCCGCGCCCAAACATCAGCGGGCCATACTGGGCGCGCACCTGGCCTTCCTCGAAGATCCCGACATGACCGCCGCCGCCCATCGCGAAGTCGAGGCCGGGGCCAGCGCCGGCGCCGCCTGGCGCGCCGCCGTGCGCGGCTATGCCGATGTGCTGCGCGGGGTGGGCGATCCGCGCCTGGCCGAGCGGGTCGACGACCTGTTGGACCTGGAGCGCCAGGTGCTGCTGGCCCTGTCCGGCGAGACCGAGGCCGGCCCCAGCCTGCCGCGCGGGGCGATCCTGCTGGCCGACGACCTCCTGCCCTCGCAGCTGATCGGCCTGGACCCGGACCGGGTCGCCGGCCTGTGCACCGCCAATGGCGGGCCGACCTCGCACGTGGCCATACTGGCGGCGGCCATGAACCTGCCGGCCATCGTCGCCGCCGGCCCGGGCGTGGGCGCCATCGCCGAGGGCGTGACCCTGATCCTCGACGCCGACGCCGGCCTGCTCACCGTCGGCCCGGACCCCTCGGCCCTGGAGGCGGCCCAGCGCATGCTGGCCATCCGCCACGCCCGCCGCGAGGCCGCCCTGGCCGCCGCGCGCGAGGACTGCCGCATGGCCGATGGGACCCGCATCGAGGTGTTCGCCAACCTGGGCTCGGTCGCCGACGCCGAACTGGCCGTGCGCAACGGCGCCGAGGGCTGCGGCCTGCTGCGCACCGAGTTCCTGTTCATGGACCGGGCTGACATGCCCAGCGAGGATGAGCAGGCCGAACAATATCAGGCCATAGCCAGCGCCCTGGGCGAGCGCCCGCTGATCGTGCGCACCTTGGACGTGGGCGGCGACAAGCCCCTGGACTACCTGCCGATCCCGGCCGAGGAGAACCCCGCCCTGGGCCTGCGCGGGGTGCGGGTCGGCTTTTGGCGGCCGGACCTCCTGCGCAGCCAGGTGCGGGCCATCCTGCGCGTGGCCCCGACCGACCAGTGCCGGATCATGGTCCCCATGGTGGCCAGCGTCGCCGAACTGCTGGCCGTGCGCGCCGTGGTCGACGAGGCCCGCGCCCAGCTGGGCCGCGAGGCGCCGGTGGAGGTGGGCATCATGGTCGAGACCCCGGCGGCGGCGGTCACCGCCGACCTCCTGGCCCAGCACGCCGACTTCCTCTCGGTGGGCACGAACGACCTGTCGCAGTACGCCCTGGCCATGGACCGCGGCAACCCGCTGATGGCCGCCCAGGTCGACGGCCTGCACCCGGCGGTGCTGCGCCTGATCGCCAGCGCGGCGCAGGGCGGCCAGGCCCATGGCCGCATGGTCGGGGTCTGCGGCGGCCTGGCGTCCGACCCGCAGGCCGCGCCGATCCTGATCGGCCTGGGCGTCACCGAACTGTCGGTCTCCCCGGCCATGGTCGCCGAGATCAAGGCCCAGCTGCGTGGCCTGACCCTGGAGCAGTGCCAGGGCCTCGCCCGCCAGGCCCTGGCCTGCGCCAGCCCGGGCGAAGTGCGCGCCCTCAGCGCCGAGGCCCTCGGCGCCCCGCCTGTCCTCGACCGCGGAGCCGCCTGATGGCCAAGCCCAGCCTCTCGTCGATCATCGGCGCCCTGCAGCCCCTGGGCCGTTCGCTGATGCTGCCCATTGCGGTGCTGCCAGCCGCGGGCCTGCTGCTGCGCCTGGGTCAGCCCGACATCTTCGGGGGAAACCCGTTCGTGGCCGCCGCGGGTCAGGCGATCTTCGACAATCTGGGCCTCTTGTTCGCCATCGGCGTGGCCGTGGGCCTGGCCAGGGGCGGCGACGGCGCCGCTGGCCTGGCCGGGGTGGTCGGCTATCTGGTGGCCACCAAGGGCGCCGAGGCCCTGATCACCGTGCCGCCCGCGCTCCTGACGGGCCTGGCCGGAACGGCCAAGGACCTCGCCGCCGCCAGCTTCCGCGACAAGACCCTGGCCCATCTGGGCGTGCCCATCGGCATTCTCTCAGGGCTGATCGCCGGCTGGGCCTTCAACCGGTTCGGCAAGATCAAGCTGCCGGATTACCTGGCCTTCTTCGGCGGCCGCCGGTTCGTGCCCATCCTGTCGGGGTTCGCCGGACTGGGCCTGGCCCTGGTGTTCGGCCTGGGCTGGAGCGGCATCGACGCAGCGGTCGACGCCCTGAGCCGCGCGGTGGTCGCCGCCGGGCCGTTGGGCCTGTTCGCCTATGGGGTGCTGAACCGGCTGTTGATCGTCACCGGCCTGCACCACATCCTGAACAACATCGCCTGGTTCGTGATCGGCGACTATCACGGCGCCTCGGGCGACCTGAACCGCTTCTTCGCCGGCGATCCCACGGCCGGATCGTTCATGGCCGGCTTCTTTCCGGTGATGATGTTCGGCCTGCCCGCCGCCTGCCTGGCCATGTACCACACCGCCCTGCCCGAGCGGCGCAAGGCCGTGGGCGGCATGCTGCTGTCCCTGGCCCTGACCGCCCTTCTGACCGGCGTGACCGAGCCGATCGAGTTCTCGTTCATGTTCCTGGCCCCGGGGCTCTACGCCCTGCATGCGGTGTTGACCGGCGCGGCCATGGCGCTGATGTCGGCCCTGGGCGTCAAGCTGGGCTTCGGCTTCTCGGCCGGGCTGTTCGACTATGTGCTGAACTTCAACCGCGCTACCCGGCCGCTGCTGCTGCTGCCCGTGGGCCTGGCCTATTTCGGGCTCTACTATGGCCTGTTCCGCTTCTGCATCGTCCGCTTCGACCTGAAGACCCCCGGCCGCGAACCCGAGGAAGCCCAGGCGATCGCCGTGAACACCGGCGCGGGCGAGCGCGGGCGCGCCTTCGTCGAGGCCCTGGGCGGCGCGGCCAATCTGGCCTCGGTGGAGGCCTGCACCACGCGCCTGCGCCTGGTGGTGTCCGACCAGGGGGCGGTGAACGAGCCGGCGCTGAGGGCCCTGGGCGCGCGCGGCGTTCTCCGTCCCTCGCCCCGCGACCTGCAGGTGGTGCTGGGCCCCATCGCCGACGCCGCCGCCGTGGACATCCGTGCGGCCCTGACCCTGGGCGGCGCGCCCGCCGCATCTTCGATCGCGCCTGCGCCTCAACCGCCCGTCCAAGCCGCAGCGACCGCCGTCGACAGCGCACCCTGGCTCGCCGCCCTCGGCGGCGCGGCCAACCTGCGTCAGGCCAGCGCCTGCTCCAGCCGACTGGTGCTCGACCTGGCCGACCCGGCCGCCGCCGACGAGCAGGCCCTGCGCGACCTGGGCGCCCGCAGCCTGGCCCGTCCGGCCGCCGGCCGCCTCCACGTGATCCTGGGCCCCAAGGCCGAGGCGGTGGCGAGCGCGCTGCGCGCCGCGGCCTGATCGCCGAACGCATCCCACCCCGGTGAACCCTCACCGCCGCCCTGGGCCACTAACGCCCGGGTGACATAGGGCTGCGCGCGCGCGGGCCGGCGACGAGGGCGAGCTTGCGCACGGCTCAGAAGCGTGACGAAGCGGAAAGCGATCTGGCCCTGCTGGCGCGGGTGCAAGCCGGCGATCCTGAGGCGTTCGAGACCATCTACCGGCTCTATTCGCCCCGCCTGGCCCGCTTCCTTCGGCGCTTCGTCGCCTATCCCCAGCTGACCGAGGAGATCATCCACGAGACCCTGCTGGTGGTCTGGGACCGGCCGCAGACCTTCAGCGGCGAGTCCAAACTGTCGACCTGGATCTTCGGCATCGCCTATCGCAAGGCGCTCCGCGCCCTGCGCACCCACGAGGAGCCGATCGAGGACCCGGGCGCCGACGAGCGGGCCAGCCTGGACCCCACGCCCGAGGACGCGCTCGGCCGCCAGCGGGCGCGCGTGCTGCTGCTGCAGGCGGTGGGGGCGCTGTCGCACGAGCACCGCGCGGTGGTGGAGCACAGCTATTTCGACGGCATGCGCTATCGCGACATCGCCGAGCTGATGGGCTGCCCCGTGGATACGGTGAAGACGCGGATGTACTACGCCCGCCGCCAGCTGAAGCGCATCCTGGCCGGCGAGCTTCCCGACTGGCTGTGAGGCGGCTCAACAGTCGCGCGCCGCCGCGGCGTTGCGCTTGACCTTGGCCAGGACCTCGATCGCCCAGGCCTCGCTGGTGAAGGCCGCGCAGCCGGCGCAAGGGGTGAAGGTGAACTCGCCGAAATAGACCGCGCCGCGCACGCTGTACAAATCGATCCGCACGAAATCGAAGGGCTGAGACAGCCGGCGCGCCGCCTCGAGCATTTGCGGCAGCGTCTCGGGTTTCTCGACGTCGCGCGCGGGCTTGTCGCCCACATAGCCGACGCTCAGCACCTCGAAACCCGGCACGCCGCACAGGGCGCAGGTGCGGTCGGCGAAGCGGTCGATGTTGAGGTCACAGCAGATCACCTCGCCGCGCGCGCAGAAGAACTTGTAGTCCACGGGCGTCTCGCCAGGCGCGAACAGGTTCGCCTCGATGATCAGCTTCTGCGCCAGCCCCCGGTACTGGGTTTCGCGGCACTTGTGAAACAGCGAGCGCCGGCAAAAGCCGAGGAACTCGGCCAGCTGGCCTGGGCCCAGCGGCTGGTCCAGGAACAGCACCTGGCCGGAGGAATGGGTCGGCTTCAGCACCAGGCGCCGCCCGATGAAGGGCGCGAGCCAGGCCTCCACCGCGTCCAGCGACCAGCCGGCCGAGCGCGGTCGCACCGCCAGCACCTGGGCCGAGCGCACCCCGGCCAAGGCGGCGGCGATCGGCTTGGCCAGCGCCTTGTCCACGCAGCGCCGCTCCAGCCGGCTCCAGCGCCCGCGCAGCATGCGCTCGAAGATATAGTCGCTGATGGTGGCGTCTTCGGCTTCGACGGGCCGCGGCGCCCGGCCATGGCCGGCGATGAAGTGCGGCAGGGCCAGGCGCCGGTTGAGGCTGTAGAGGTCCGGGACCGCCTGCCTCAGGACGCGCCGCGCCGGCGGGGGCAGCCACGCCCGAGGCAGCCAAGCCATGGTCATGAGGCCGACAGCGCCGGCTGGCCATCCGGCTCGCGCCGGGTCAGCACCGGGCCGGGGAAGCGCAGGATGTGGTCGCAGGCGGCCAGACTCTCGCTGCGATGGGCGGCCATCAGGATGGTGGTGCGCGGCGCCAGGCGCGCCAGGCTCGCAAGGATCGTCCGCTCGCCGGCGACGTCGATGGCGTTGGTGGCCTCGTCCAGCACCAGCAGGGTCGGACGGCGCAGCAGGGCGCGGGCCAGGGCCAGGCGCTGGCGCTCGCCGGCCGAGATCAGGGCGCCGCGGTCGCCCAGGCGGGTGTCCAGCCCTTGCTCCAGCCGGCGCAGCAGGGCCTTGGCGCCGACCAGCTCCAGCGCCGCCAGCATCTGCGCCTCGCTGGCGCCGGCCGCGCCCCAGGCCAGGTTGCGGCGCACGGTGTCGTCCAGCAGAAAGGCCTCCTGCGCCACATAGGCCAGGCCCGCGCGATGCTGGGCCAGCCCTTCGCCGGCCAGCTCGCGCCCGTCCACATAGATGCGCCCCGCTTGCGGACTGAGCAGTCCGGCCACCAGATCGAGGGCGGTGGTCTTGCCTGCGCCCGACGGCCCGGTCACGCCGACGAAAGCGCCGCTGGGGATCACCAGGCTGACATTGCGCAGCACCGCGCCGGGGATGTCCAAGGGCCCATAGCCGAAGGTGACGTTGCTGAGGATGATGCGGTCGCGGCGGCTGGCGCGCTGGGGCGGCGACCCGGCCGCCTGGGCCGGCGCGGACTCGGCCAGGGCCTGGTCCAGGGCGCGGACCCGGCTGTAGGCCGGCAGGTTGTGCAGCACCTGCTGCGCGCCCTGCTGCAGGGCCTGGGCCGGCGCGGCCATGCGCGAAAGGACGACCAAGAGCGCGACCAGCACCGGCAGGCCCAGGTGGAAGGCCAGGACGCCGGCCAGCAGCGCACCGGCCCCAACCGCCGCCGCGGCGATGGCGGTGACGCTGCGCAGGGCCGCCTGGGCGGCGGTGAACCGCAGGCGATCGTCCAGGGCGCTGGCGGCGGCGGCTTCATAATGGTCGAGGAAGGCCTGGTTCAGGCCCTGGGCGGTGGCCAGCTTCATCCCGCTGAGGAAGGACGTGCTGGCCTCGGTCATGGCCGCATGGGCCTCGGCGATCGAGCCGCCCAGGCGGCTGGCCCGGTCCAGATAGGGCCGGCTGGCCAAGGCCATAGCCAGAGCGAAGCCCAGCACCACCGGCGCGGCGGCCGGGGCCAGCAGGATGGCGAAGGCGGCGTTGGCGGCCAGCATGACCGCGGCCACCGCCGCCAGCACCAGCGAATGGGCCGCCGTGCCCACCTGGTGGATCTCCACCGTCAAGGCCTGGACCAGCCGCGCGTGGCGCATCCGGGCCGCGCCCTGCCAGGAGCCGGCCGACAGGCGGCGCACCAGGCGCAGCCGGATGGCCTCGACGAACGCAAGCTGCAGCCGGTTGCCGGCCAGGTCGCGCCGGCTCAGCACCGCGCCGCGCAGCGCCATCAGCGCCATGGCCGCCGCGACCAGGATCAGCAGCTGCGCCCCATGTCCGAACCCCGCCAACGGCCGTAGCAGCGGGCGCACGACGGCGCCGGCCAAGCCCGTCCGGCCCGGCGCGACGGTCAGCACCTGCATCAGCGGGACCACCAGCAGCAGGCTGAAGCCCTCGAACACCGCGCCCACCCCGACCAGGGCGGCCACCCAGGCGGCGCGCCAGCGTGCGAAGCCGGCGAACTCGCGCAGGAACGCCGTCAGATCATCCGGAACCCTTCGCCGCGCCACCGAAACCCGCCCTCTCCAGCGCGCCGGCTCCGGCCGCCGCGCCCGGATATATTCCGCGGGCGCGCTTTTCGGTTTTGAACCTTCGCCCCGGCCCACGGCACCTACCAGCGACCCTTGCTGGAGGACCGTGAACGATGGGCTTGTTTCAGACGCTGAACCGACACCGGATGACGACCCTGGCCGCCGTGGCTGCGGGCTCGCTGGCGATGACGGGCGCGGCCCTGGCCCAGGATTCGCACCACTACACCGTCGCCCTGGCCAATATGAGCTACGGCCAGCCCCCTTCGAACCTGAAGGTGGGCGACACCATCACCTGGGTGAACAACGACACCGTGCCCCATACGGTGACGGCTCGCGACCACAGCTTCGACCTGCGCATGAATCCCGGCCAGAGCGTCCGCCAGACCCTGACCCGCGCGGGCAATATTCCGTTCTTCTGCATCTACCACGCCGAAATGCGCGGCGTGCTGAACGTGGCCGCAAACTGATGGCGGCACGCACTTTCGGGTGACCAAAAACGTCATGTCTCCAACGTCATAGAGAGAGGTTCTAATGCGCTCATTGAAGGTTCTGCTGGCTGCCGCGGCGCTGGCCGTAGCCGCTGGCCCGGTGCTGGCCGATCAGCCCGACAAGTCGGATTCCTCGTCCAATCCCGCCGCCAGCCTGTCGCTGGTCGCCGATGACGACGCCTCGGGCGGCTCGACGGCCGCCGACGGCGGCGGCGCGTCCGGCGCGGCCGGCGGCGTGTCCGCCACCACCCTGGCCCTGGCCGGCGTGGGTGTCGCCGCCGTCGTGGCGGCGGCGGTCTCGCTCAGCCACAACGACAGCAAAGCCGCCAGCAACTAGGCCATAAGTCCGGCGCCGACGATGGACCGCTCCTTGAACCTGCGGGCCGATCGATCGGCGTCGGGCCAAGCCCAGTCAAAGGCCCGGCCGGCCTTCGGCCGCCCCTATCGGCTGGGGGTGGCGACGGCGCTCGGCCTGGCTCTGGTCCTGACCGGCGGCGCGTCACGCTATGACGAGACCCAGCAGATGCTGGCGCGCCTGGCCGCCATCGCCGCCATCGCCGCAACCCTGTGGCCGCTGGACGTCGCCGTCCTGCGCCGCCGCTGGGGATGGCTGGCGGCCGCCGGCGCGGTCTATGGACTGCTGCTGTCGCAGCTCTGGCCTCTGCCGCCTGCGGTCTGGGCCGCCCTGCCAGGCCACAGCGTCTACGCCAAGGTCGCGGCCGAGACCGGGGCCCTGGACTGGCGGCCGCTCAGCCTGACCCCCGACCTCACCGCCAACGCGCTGTTCGCCCTGCTGCCGGCCAGCGCCATGGCCCTGTGCGTCCTGCACCTGGACTCCCGCGCGCGCCTGCGCCTGGCCGAGGGCGTGGTGCTGGCCGCCCTGGCCAGCGGCCTGCTGGGCCTGATGCAGCTGGCCTCGGGCGACGGCCTGCGCCTGTTCCGCCAGAGCAGTCTCGATTCCGCCGTGGGCCTGTTCGCCAATCGCAATCACCAGGCCGTGCTGGAGGCCTGCGCCCTGACCCTGGCCGGGGCGGTCGCGGGCGTCCGCACGCGCGAGGGCCAGGGCCGCTGGGTCATTCCGGCGGTGCTGGTCGCGGGCCTGTTCATGCTGGTCTCGATCCTGCTCACCGGCTCGCGCATGGGCGTCTTGCTGGGCTGTGTCGGCCTGGCGGCCGGGGCTTGGAGCTATAGGGCCAGCGGCCACAGGCTGCTGCCCAAGGGCTGGCGCGCCCGCGCCGCCCTAGGCGGTCTCGCCGCCGCCAGCCTGGTCGCGCTGAGCCTGGCGGCGACGCACAGCGGCGTCATCCACCGCCTTCAGCCCGACGGGGTGGCCGGCGACACCCGCGCGGCCATGCTGCGTCCGCTGACCGCCATGGCCGGCGCCTTCATGCCCCTGGGCGCAGGCTTCGGGTCGTTCGACGCGGTCTACCGGCATTTCGAGCCCGGCGCCCTGCTGTCGACCATCTACATGAACGAGGCCCATGACGAGCCGCTGCAGCTGGCCATAGAGGGCGGACTGCCGGCCCTGGCCCTGCTGGCCGCATTCGGCCTTTGGTGGGCGGCGACTGCCCGGCGCTGCGCCCGGCGCGACGCGCCTGAACGCCGGCGGGCCATGGGCGGGGCGGCGATGGCGGTCACCCTGATCCTGATGCTGTCGAGCCTGGTCGACTATCCGCTGCGCACGCCTCTGCTCGGCGCCCTGTTCGCCCTGGCCTGCGTGGAGATGGCCCTGTCGGCCGAGACGATCGCCCCGGCCGATCCCTGGCGCGCCAAGCCGCAGGAGACCACCGCCTGAGCCTGCCGGCGCTGCGGCGCATCCCCGGCGCCCTGCTGCGCGCGCTGCTGGCCCGGCGTGGGACGATCGAGACGCCGCTGGACGCCGAGGGCCGGCGCCGCCTGGCCCTGATCGGCGACACTCGCCGCCGCGCGCCGCTGCTGATGAACGACGCCGCCGCCCTGCACATCCAGACCTGCGTGGCGGCCATGCGCGGGCGCGGCGGCGCCATGGCCGAGGCCGGCGTCTTCCACGGCGCCAGCGCGCGGCTGATCTGCGCGGCCAAGGGCGAGGCCGTCCTGCACCTGTTCGACGTGTTCGAGACCCTGCAGTCGCCGCCCAACGGCCAGCCCGGCGCCGCCGAGACCGAGGTGCGCGCTCACTTCAAGACCGTCCATGGCCGCCAGGCCCAGGTCGAGGCGCTGTTGGCGCCCTATGCGGGCGTGCGCCTGTATCCTGGCCTGTTCCCCGCCTCGGCCGTGGGCCTGCCGGCGGATGCGCGCTTCGCCTTCGTGCACCTGGACCTCGACCTGCCCCTGAGCACCGAGGCGGCCCTGGCCTTCTTCCACCCGCGCCTGATCCCTGGCGCGATCCTGATCGGCGACGACCACACCGACCCCTTGGTGCGTCAGGTGTTCGCCGCCTTTTTCGCCGGCCGCGCGGATACCGTGATCCCCCTGCCGTGGGGCCAGGTGATGGTGATCCGCCAGGGCGATCCGCCCTCGGCCTGACGAAAAGCCCCGCCGCGCTTTGAACTTAACCCCCGCCCGCGGGAACCAAGCCAGCGCAACGAGGGTGTGGAAAGTGGACGCCAAGCCGTTCCCGGATCGAGCCGAGCGCCGCGCGGCCTGCGCCTCGCCCAAGCCTGCGGGCGCACGCTGATGAACGCCCCCACGCCCACCCTCAACGCCCGCGACGGCTATCGCCTCTGGGCGCCGACCTATGCCGACGAGACGGCCATCTCCCATCTGGACGACCAGTTGGCCAAGGCGCTGACGCCGCCGCTGGCCGGGCTGCGCCTGCTCGACGCCGGCTGCGGCGCGGGCCGGCGGCTGCTGGGCTGCGGCGCGACCAGCGCCGTGGGCGTCGACCTGAGCCCGGAGATGCTGGCGGCGGGCGGCGATGCGGGCGCAGCGCTGATGGTCGGCGACGTGCGCGCCCTGCCCCTGCCCGACCGCGCCTTCGACATGATCTGGTGCCGGCTGGTGATCGGCCACGTGCCCGACTGCCGCCCGGCCTATGCCGAGTTGGCGCGGGTGGCCGATGTGGGGGCCGAGGTGCTGGTCACCGATTTCCACCCCAACGCCTGGGCCGCCGGCCATCGCCGCACCTTCCGCCATAACGACATCGTCTGCGAGGTCGAGCACTACGTGCATCCGGCCCGCGCCCAGATCGAGGCGGCGCGCGCCTGCGGCCTGCGCCTGGTCGAGGAGCGCCAGGCCGAGATCGGCCCCGAGGTGCGCCGGTTCTACGAGCGGGCCGGGCGCCTGGGCCTCTACGAACAGCACCTGGGCCTGCCGGTGGTGCTGGCCCTGGCCTTCCGGCGGGAGGCCTGAGGGTGCGGCTGCTGATCAACGCCCGCAATTGCAGCGTCGGCGTCGACGGCGCGCGGATCGTCGCGCCCATAGGCGCCTTCGACGTGACGCTGGACCTGCCCGACGCCGAGGTGCGTCCCGGCCTGATCAACGCCCACGACCATCTGCACCGCAACCACTACGGCCGTCTGGGCCGTCCGCCCTATCGCAACGCCTATCAGTGGGCCGCCGACGTCCAGACCTACCACAGCGACGCGATCGCCGCCGGGCGACAGCTGGCGCGGCGCGACGCCCTGCTGGCCGGCGCCTGGAAGAACCTGTTCGCCGGCGTGACCACCGTGGTCCATCACGACGCCTGGGAGGCCGATTTCGAGCGCGGCTTTCCCCTGCGCGTGGCCCGCATCGCCTGCGCCGACTCCCTGGGCATGAGCCCGCGCCTTGAACCGCTGGCGGGCGAGACCGGCTTCTGCCTGCATCTGGCCGAGGGCGTCGACGCCGGCGCGGCCGAAGAGGTGTTCACCCTGGCCGCCCGCGGCCTGCTGACCCGCTCGCTGATCGCCGTGCACGGCCTGGGCATGGACGCGGCCGGCGCGGACCTGCTGCGCCAAGCCGGCGCGGCCCTGGTCTGGTGCCCCAGCTCGAACCTGTTCTTGTTCGGCCGCACCATCGCCCGCGACCTGGCCCAGTCCCAGATCGACATCCTGCTGGGCAGCGACTCGCGCCTGACCGGCGCCGGCGACCTGCTGGACGAGCTGCGCCTGGCCCGCGCCCTGGGCCTGGTCGGCGACGGGCGCCTGCTGGACGCGGTCGGCGACCTCGCCGCCCGCCGGCTGGGCCTGCCGGCGCCGTCGCTGGAGCCCGGCGCGGCCGCCGACCTGGTGGTGCTCGACATCCCCGTCCTGTCGGCCCGCGCCGAGGACGTGCTGCTGGTGCTGGTCGGCGGCGAGCCCCGCGTCCTGCGCCCCGACCTGATCCCCGCCTTCGGCGCCCGCCTGCCCGAGGGCGAGGCGATGACCGTCGCTTCGGTGACCCGCTGGACCAGCGGGCGCCCCGTCCCGTCCTTCAACGAGAGGCCCCTGCATTGACCTCATCCCGCTCCGCCCTGATCTGCGCCAGCGGCCTGGCCCTGGCCGCAGCCCTGGCCGCCCAGCCGGCCCTGGCCGCTGACAGCGACCAGCAGCCCGTCGCCACCGCCGCCCAGCCAGCGGCGGACGCCTCGGCCGCGCCGCCTGCGCCCGCCGCCCCTACGCCCGCGGCGCCGGCGACGACGACGCCCGCGCCCCAGGCCCAGGACGCCCAGCCGCAGGATTCGGACGGCGGCGGCTCGCAGACCGACATCTTCTCCAAGAACACCGTCTTCCTGATGCTGGACACCCGGCTGACCGTCGCCGATGGCGCCAAGTCGTTCGACAACGGCGGTTTCGGCATCACCCGCTTCCAGGGTGACTCCAAAGGCGGCTACGCCGCCCAGGTGGCCCCGGAGGAGGCCGATTTGGTCTGGTCGCCGCGCTTCACCAACTCGCTCAGCGCCAATGTTTCTGCCGCCTGGCAGAAGGACCACGGTCCCGGCGTCGGCCTGATGGAGGCCTTCGTCAGCTACCTGCCGGCGCAGACCGGAGCGGTCAGCATTTCCGCCCGCGCCGGCCTGATGTGGCCGGACATCTCGCTGGAGCACTCCACCGGCGGCGCCTGGACGGTGGTCAACACCATCACCCCCTCGGCGATCAATTCCTGGGTCGGCGAAGAGGTGCGCGTGGTGGGGATCGAGACCACCGTGCACGCCAGCGTGGCGGATCAGGAGCTGGCCCTGACCGCCGGCGGGTTCGAATACAACGACACCTCCGGCACCCTGCTGTCGTTCCGCGGCTGGGCCCTGCAGGACATCAAGGGCACCGCGCCGGGCAATTTCTCGCTGCCGCCGCTGAACCCCTTCATCAAGCTGCTGCAGCAGAACCTGACCCAGAACACCATCAATATCGACCACACGCCCGGCTGGTACGCCAGCCTCAGCTGGCGGCCGCCCGCGCCCTTCGGCGTGGCCCTGTTCTATTACGACAACGACGGCGATCCGCAGGCCTTCACCACCCAGGGCCAGTGGGGCTGGCGCACCCGGTTCTGGAACCTGGGGGTCAACGCCGACCTGGACGCCAAGACGCGGCTGCTGGCCCAGGGCATGATCGGCTCGACCCAGATGGGCTTCAAGACCGACGGCGTGCCTTGGGTCGATACCGACTACCAGGCCGTCTACGTCATGCTGACCCGCCAGATCGGCGCCTTCGCGGTCAGCGGCCGAGTGGACGGCTTCCAGACCCGCGAGCACGGCAGCGAGATGCCGCCGGACAACGACCAGGACGGCTACGCCCTGACCGCGGCGGCGCGGATCAACCTCAACACCCACCTGACCCTGCTGGGCGAGGCGCTGAACGTGCGCAGCTGGCGCGGCACGCGGGTGGATCTGGGCGGGCTGGATTCGCCCTATGAGTCCCAGACCGTGTTCCAGATCGCCCTGCGGTGCGTGATCTGATGACCGCAAGATCGCAACATCCGCGCCGCGCCCTCAGCCAGCCGGCCCTGACCCGCCGGCGCCTGTGGCTGGCGGGCGGCGCCCTGCTGATGCTGGCCGGCTGCGCCGAGGAGAAGCGTCTGGGCGAGACCCCCCAGCCGCTGGTGGTCACCAAGCGCACCGAGCTGCCCCCGCCCACCGGCGCGGACCTGGTGGCCGCCACCACCGCCTATCGCATCGGCCCGCTGGACAAGCTGGCGATCTCGGTGTTCGGCGTCGAGGACCTGAGCGGCAAGTTCCAGGCCGATGCGGCGGGGCGCCTGTCCATGCCGCTGATCGGCGAGGTCGACGCCTCGGGCCGCACGCCCACCGAGCTCTCCTCGCTGATCGCCGACCGCCTGCGCGAACGCTTCATGCGTGACCCGCAGGTGACCGTGAACCTGGAGGAGACCACCAGCCAGGTGTTCACCGTGGACGGCCAGGTCACCCAGCCGGGCAGCTACCCGGTGCAGGGGACCATGTCGCTGGAGCGCGCGGTGGCCACCGCCAAGGGGCTGGCCGACTACGCCCGGTTGGACGACGTGGTGGTGTTTCGCACCGTCGACGGCGCCCGGATGGCGGCGCTCTACAACCTGGGCGCCATACGCCGCGGCCTCTACGCCGACCCCAAGATCTACGCCAACGACCTGATCATCGTCGGCGACTCCAAAGCGCGGCGCGAGTTCCAGGAATTCCTGCAGGTCACGCCGCTGCTTTCGACCCCGATCATCCTGCTCCTGGAAAGATTCTGAGGATGGAACGCATATCCCCCCAGATGCTCGGCCTGGCCCAGGGTGACGTCACCCTGTTCACCGGCCAGACCACCCAGGAGAGCGCCCACCAGCGCCTGCCCCTGCGCCGCCTGTTCCAGACCGCCGTGCGCTGGCGCTGGCTGCTGCTGGGCGGCGTGGCGGCGGGCGCGGTGCTGGGCGCGGGCCTGACCCTGGTCATGCAGCGCCAGTACACCGCCGTCTCGCGCCTGCAGATCTCGCGTGAGACCGCGCGGGTGGTCGAGATCGACGCCGTGCAGCGCGACACCAGCATCGGCGACCAGGAGTTCTACCAGACCCAGTACGGCCTGCTGCGCAGCCAAGTGCTGGCCGAGCGGGTGGCCCGCGACCTGGGCGTGGTGGACGATCCCGGCTTCTTCAAGCTGTTCGGCCACCGCGCCGCCTTCGAGAAATACCAGGCCCCGACGCCCGAGAACGAGGCCAAGCGCGACGAGATCGCCGGCAACATCCTGATGAGCCACGTGGGCATATCGCCAGTGCGCGGCTCCAGCCTGGTCGATCTGCGCGCGGTGACCCCCGACCCGGTCCTGTCGCAAAAGATCGCCATGACCTGGAGCCAGGACTTCATCGCCAGCAACCTGGAGCGGCGCTTCGAAGCCTCGAGCTACGCCCGCCACTTCCTGGAAGGGCGGCTGGAGGAGCTGCGCGAGAAGCTCGAGACCTCCGAGAAGCAGGCGGTGACCTACGCCGCCGAACAGGGCATCATCAACCTGCCCTCGCCCAGCAACCAGAACGCCAGCCTGGCCAGCGACAACCGCTCGCTGGTCACCGACGACCTGGGCGCGATCAACGCCGCCCTCGAGGTGGCTACGGCCGAGCGCATCGACGCCCAGAGCAAGCTGCAGGAGGCCCAGCGCCCCGACGCCAGCAGTCTGGCCCTGGGCAACGAGGCCATCGCCGCCCTGCGCCAGAAACGCGCCGAGGCGGCGGCCGACTACGCCAAGCTGATGGTGCAGTTCCGCCCCGACTATCCGCAGGCCAAGGCGCTGGCCTCGCAGATCCAGACCTTCGACGACGCCATCGCCATGGAGGAGGCGCGCGTGCGCACCTCGCTGCAGCAGACCTACCGCTCGTCGGTGACGCGCGAGCACGAATTGCTGGGCCGCGTGGACATGCTCAAGCAGAGCCTGCTCGATTTCCGCCGCCGCAACATCCAGTACAACATCTACCAGCGCGACGTGGACACCAACCGCGAGCTCTATAACGCCCTGCTGCAGCGCTATAAGGAGATCGGGGTCGCCGGCAATATCGAGAACAACAACATCTCGATCGTCGACCCGCCCAAGGTCCCCGACCGGCCCTCATCGCCGCGCCTGCCGGTGGACATCCTGCTGGGCGTGCTGATCTGCGGCCTGATCAGCGCCGGCGTGGCCGCCACTCTCGAGCAGATCGACGACGGCCTGGCCGATCCGGCCGACGTGCAGGACAAGCTGGGCGTGCCCCATCTGGGCGTGGCCCCCAAGGTCAAGACCGCCGAGCCGCTGATCGCCCTGCAGGACCAGCGCTCCAGCCTGGTGGAGGCCTATCTGGCGGTCCAGGCCAATCTGGAGCTGTCCACCCCGCGCGGCATGCCCAAGTCGCTGGCGGTGGTCAGCACCCGGGCGCGCGAAGGCAAGTCGACCACCACAGTGGCCCTGGCCCGCTCCCTGGCCCGCGCCCATCGCAAGGTGGTGATCGTCGACGCCGACATGCGCCGCCCCTCGGTGCACAGCGCCTTCGGCGCCGCCAACGCCTATGGCCTCAGTCACCTGCTGGCCGGCGGCGACGATATCGACCAGGCCCTGCTGGCCACCGACCAGGAAGGCCTGACCATCCTGACCGCCGGCCCGCAGCCGCCCAACGCCGCCGATCTCCTGATGGGCGCGCGCCTGGCCCAGCTGATCGAGCAGTTGCAGACCCGCTTCGACCACGTGATCGTCGATTGCCCGCCGGTGCTGGGCCTGGCCGACGCGCCGCTGGTGGCGGCGGCGGTGGAGGGCGTGGTCTATGCGGTCGAGGCCCGCTCGGTCCCAGCCGGAGCGGTGAACACCGCCCTGGGCCGGCTGCGCACCGCCCGCGCCCACATCCTGGGCGTGGTGCTGACCAAGTTCGAGGCCAAGCGGGCCACGGGCGGATACGGCTATGACGACGGTTACGGCTATGGCTACAGCCGCTGATCGTCCCGCCGGGGGGCCAAAGGGCGGCCCGGCCCGCGTCGCGGCGCGGGCGGCGATCATCCTGGCCGCCCTCGGCCTGGCGACCCTGACCGTGCGCACGGGCCTGGCGCAGTGGATCGGCCTGTCCGACCCCGTGGGCGCGGCCGGCCTGGCCCCGCACGACGCCCGCATCGCCATCGCCGCCGCCCAGGCCGCCCTCGGAAGCGGGGCCAAGGCCGACTCGCCCCAGGTGCGCACGCTGGTCGACAACGCCCTGGCGCGGGACGTCACCCAGCCCGGCGCGCTGGAGCTCAAGGCGGTGCAGGCCGACTTGGCCGGCCAGAAGGCGCACGAGGCGCGGCTGTTCGCCCTGTCCGACGCCCTCAGCCGGCGCAGCCTGCCGACCCGGCTGTGGCTGATCCAGCATGCGGTGGACCAAGGCGACGTGCCCGGCGCCCTGGCCGATTTCGACATCGCCCTGCGCACCTCCAGCAACGCGCCCAAGGTGCTGTTCCCGGTGCTGGCGCGGGCCACCCGCGATCCCCACCTGACCACGCCCATCGCCCGCCTGCTCGACCGGCCGGACGACTGGCGGCTGATGTTCTTGAACTACGCCGTGACCCAGGCGCATGCGGGGCCGGGAATGAGCGCGGTTGTGCTGAAGATGCGCGACCGGCGGGTGATCACCGACAGCCAGGTCGACCAGACCCTGGTGGCCGAGCTGGTCGCCGAACAGCAGTTCGCCCTGGCCCGGCGCGTGCGCGAAGCCTTCCGCCGCACCTCTCCGGACCTGGTGCAGGACGCCGACTTCTCCCGCGCGGACCTCGACTATCCCTTCGGCTGGCGCCTGACCCAGGCCGGCGACGTGGGCGCCCAGCGTGTGCGCGTCGAGGGCCAGACGGGCCTGAACCTGCGCGCCTCGCCCTCGGGCTCGGGGCCGGTCGCCACCCAGCTGCTGACCCTGGCGCCGGGGACCTACCGCCTGTGGACCCAGACCGGCGTGGCCCTGGCCGATCCCGCCGCCCTGCCCTTCTGGACCCTGACCTGCGCCCAGGCCGGCGGCGGCCAGATCGCCCTCTTGGACCAGCCGGCCCAGGCGCGCCAGGCGGCGGCGATCGCAGTCACCGTGCCGACGGACTGCCCCGCCCAATGGCTGTCGCTGAACCTGCGCCCCAGCGACGGCGAACAGTCGGGCGAGGTCGCGCGGGTGGCGGTCTCACGGCCGTAATTCATAGCGCTCATTCCCGCGCGCTCATTCCCGCGCAGGCGGGAATGAGCGCTGGATGGGAGAGGGCTTTTAGGTCTGCCCGCCTCAATCCAGCCGATAGGCGCCCAGGACGCCCAGACCCAGCGGCCGGGTGCGCAGCCCGCGGCCTGCGAGGCGGAAACTCGCGGTCTCGGCCAGCCGGATGGAAGGGATATTGCCAGCCTCGACCAGGTACCACAGGCGCGCGCCGCCGGCCTGGCGCACGGCCTCGGCCAGGCCGGCGCGGGCCAGGCCCCGGCCGCGCTGCGCGGGCGCGGTCCACACGTCGCCGACCTGCAGGTCGCCGGGAGCCATGAACGGGAAGCGCGGCCAGCGCGGGGTGAGGATCAGGCGATGGACCGTCCGCCCCTCGCGCCGCAGGGTGAGTTCGCAGAACCGCCGGTCGGCGAACAGGCCGGAGCGGTCGAAGGCCCACCAGGCCATATTCTGCGGCCACCAGGGCCCCAGCCGCGGCAGGCCCTGCGCCGCCGGCCGCCAGGGGCTCAGGGTTACGTCCGGCGGCGGAGCATCGACCGGCGCCGCGTCCGCTTCGCGCCGGTAAAATAGCAGGCTCACGCCAGCCGGCCCATGGACTGGCCCGGAGGCTGACCCGCCGGCAGGGGGTCTTCCCGCCGGCAGATCAGGCGCAGTTTCTCCCGAGCGCTCCACCGGGCCAGCAGCGCGTCGACCCCGGCCAGGGCCAGCGGCCGGGCGACAATGGCCAGGCCGGTCAGCCCCAGAATGCGCAGATCCGCACCCAGGCTGCGGCGTTCCACATAGAGCAGGCCCAGGCGGCTCTTCCACGGGCGGATCAGGGCGTCGTAGCGCGCGTCGGGGTCCGGAGCGCCGTCGAGGATCTCGGCCTCGTCGGCGAAAACGATCGAGGCCAGGTCGGTGATCCCGGGCCGCACCGACAGCAGGCGCAGTTCGGCCGGGGTATAGAGGTCGACGCCGCCACGGCGCGAATTGGGGCGCGGGCCGACCAGGCTCATCTCGCCGATCAGCACGTTCCAGAACTGCGGTAGCTCATCCAGCTTCCAGCGTCGCAGGACATGGCCCAGCGGGGTGATGCGGGCGTCGGAGCGGGCGGTGGAGGCCGCGCCCCGGCTGTCGGCGTCCACGGTCATCGAGCGCAGCTTGGCCATGCGGAAATCGCGCCCGCCCAGCCCGACGCGCGGCGCCCAATAGATCGGCGGCTGGCGGTCCTGGGCCCAGATCAGCAGCATGCCCGCGGCCAGGACCGGCGCGGCCAGGGCCAGGGCCAGGGCCGCCACCGCCACGTCCATGAGCCGCTTGGCGCTCACGGCCACAGCAGCGCGCGCAGGGCGGCGGCGACCGCATGCCGGTCCAGGCCATGGCGCGCGCGCAGATAGGCCTGGTCGCCGACCACGCTGGGATAGCAGTCGGCCAGGCCCAGGCGCCTGAAGCCGGTCAGGACGACGCCGCCCTCCAGCAGCGCCTCGGCCACCGCGCCGCCCAGGCCGCCAATCACGCTGTGCTCCTCCAGGGTCAGCACCCGTCCGCAGGCGCGCGCCGCGGCGCAGACGCCCTCGGCGTCGAACGGCTTGAGGGTATGGACGTCCACCACCCGCACGGCGGCGCCATCTTCGGCCAGCCGCTCGGCGGCGGCCAGGGCCTCGCCCAGCACCCCGCCGCTGGCGAAGATCACCGCGTCGCCGCCGTCGCGCGCCAGCCGCACCTGGCCCAGGCGCACTTCACCTGGCGTAGAGCCGGCCTGCGACTTGTCCAGGCGCAGATAGGCCGGGCCGCCCCGCGCGTGCAACTGGCGCATCAGCGGCTCGACCTGCCAGGGGTCGGAAGGCGCGACCACGGTCATCTCCGGCAGGGCGCGCAGGATGGCCAGGTCCTCGGTGGCGAAGTGCGACATGCCCAGCTGGCCATAGGAAAAGCCGCCGCCCACCGCCACCACGGTCACGTCCGCCCGGTGATAGCAGACGTCGTTGCGCAGCTGCTCCAGGCAGCGCAGCGTGGGGAAGTTGCCGATGGAATAGGTGTAGGCCCGCGCGCCCTCCAGGGCCATGCCGCAGGCCACGGCGGTCATG
>OUWB010001061.1_pt2 | contig 23881 bp, 25 predicted proteins | sample 1779821 | NCBI WGS metagenome assembly OUWB01 (sample SAMEA3914806, study PRJEB12502) | metagenome | biome: forest; material: soil | place: Canada | collected 2011-08-03 | depth 0.1 m
CCGGCCGGCTTCGATCCGGCCCAATACACCACCAGTGTCGAATTCACTTCGAGCGGCCACACGGTGTTCGATCAATTGATCGAATTCGAACGCGGCTCCACCAAGATCGTGCCAGGCCTGGCCGAAAGCTGGGATGTCTCGCCGGACGGGCTGCAGTACACCTTCCATCTGCGCCACGGCGTGAAGTTCCACACCACGCCGTACTTCAAGCCGACGCGCGACTTCGACGCGGACGACGTGCTGTTCACGTTCAACCGCGTGCTGGATCCGAACAATGCGTTCCGCAAGGCCTATCCGGTCGCCTATCCGTATTTCAGCGACATGGGCCTGAACAAGAATATCGCCAAGATCGAAAAACTCGACGATTACACGGTGCGTCTGACGCTGAACGCGGTCAATGCGCCGCTGTTGCAGGATCTGGCCATGCCGTTCGCGTCGATCCAGTCAGCCGAATACGGCGATCAATTGCTGAAGGCGGGCAAGCCCGGCGACATCAACACGCAGCCTGTTGGTACCGGCCCGTTCATTCTCCGCAGCTACCAGAAGGACGCCACGATACGCTATGACGGCAACCCCGATTACTGGATGCCGGGCGCGGTCAAGGTCAGCAAGCTGATCTTCTCGATCACGCCGGATGCCGCGGTGCGCCTGCAGAAACTCAAGCAAAACGAGTGCCAGATCATGGACTATCCGAATCCGGCCGATATTCCGACGATCAAGGCCGACAGCAATCTGGCGCTGCCAAGCCAGGTCGGTTTCAACGAAGGCTTCCTGGCCTATAACAACGATCACAAGCCCTTGAACAATGTCGATGTGCGCCACGCGCTCGACATGGCGATCAACAAGGCCGCGATCATCCAGTCCGTGTATCAGGGCGCGGGGCAGGCCGCCGTCAATCCGATGCCGCCGACCGAATGGTCGTACGACACCAATTTGAAGGGGCAGTCCTACGATCCAGCCAAGGCCCGGGAGCTGCTGACCAAGGCGGGCTATCCGAACGGCTTTGAGATCAGCTTGTGGGCGATGCCGGTGCAGCGTCCGTATAATCCGAACGCGCGTCTGATGGCGGAAATGATCCAGGCCGACTGGGCCAAGATCGGGGTCAAGGCGAACATCACGACCTATGAATGGGGCGAATACATCAAGCGCGGCCACGCGGGCGATCACGATGCGATGCTGATCGGCTGGACTGGCGACAATGGCGACCCGGACAACTGGCTGGGCGTGCTGCTGGGCTGCGACGCGGTCAAGGGCAGCAATTTCTCCAAGTTCTGCTACAAGCCGTTCGAGGATCTGGTCGTCGCCGGCCGCCAGACCACCGATATCGCCAAGCGCACCCAGATCTATACGCAGGCCCAGGAGATCTTCCAGCAGCAGTTGCCGTTCTCGCCGATCGCGCACTCGACCGTGTATCAGCCGATGCGCAAGAACGTGACCGGCTTCAAGATCGATCCGTTCGGGCCGACGATCTTTACCGGGGTCGGCCTGCAGTAAGCGGCCCAAGCATGTACCATCGGCACGGGTTCGCCTCGCTTTGAGGCGAACCCGTGCTCGCGGGCATGCCGCATCATCGCAAGGAGTTTGAAACCGTGCTTCGCTATGTTTTACGGCGCATCGGCATGGTGGTGCCGACCTTTATCGGCATCACGCTGCTGGCGTTCGCGCTGATCCATCTGATCCCCGGCGATCCGATCGAGGTGATGATGGGCGAGCGAGCGGTCGATCCGCAGATGCATGCGCAGGCGATGCATCGCCTGGGTCTCGACTTGCCGCTGCCGGTCCAGTATCTGCGCTATATCGAGCATGCCGCGCATGGCGATCTCGGTGTGTCTATCGTCACCAACGTCAGTGTGCTGAACGAATTCCTCACCCGCTTTCCGGCGACGGTCGAACTGTCGACGTGCGCGCTGCTGTTCGCGATCCTGATCGGCGTACCCGCCGGCGTGGTGGCAGCGCTCAAGCGCGGCTCGGCGGTCGATCATTCGGTGATGGGGGCGGCGCTGACCGGCTATTCGATGCCGATCTTCTGGTGGGGATTGATCCTCATCATGGTGTTTTCGGGCTGGCTCCAATGGACGCCGGTGTCCGGGCGCATCGACGTGGCCTACGACGAACCTGTCGTAACCGGTTTCATGCTGATCGACACCTGGCTCTCGGGCGACCCCGGCGCGTTCGCTTCGGCGGTCAGCCATTTGATTTTGCCGACCATCGTACTTGGCACCATACCGCTCGCGGTGATTGCGCGGATGACGCGCTCGGCGATGCTCGAAGTCCTGCGCGAGGACTATATTCGGACCGCGCGCGCGAAGGGCTTGAGCCCGCTGCGCGTGATCGTGCTACATGCGCTACGCAACGCGCTGATTCCGGTCGTGACCGTGGTCGGCTTGCAAGTCGGCACGCTGCTGGCCGGCGCGGTACTGACCGAGACTTTGTTTTCGTGGCCCGGCATCGGCAAGTGGCTGATCGATGCGATCGCACGGCGCGATTATCCGGTGGTGCAGGGCGGTATCTTGCTGATCGCGACGCTGGTGATCGTCGTCAATCTGCTGGTCGATTTGCTGTATGGCGTGCTGAATCCCCGCATTCGGCATACGAGGTAAGGCATGGCGGAATTTCAACTATCGAATTCGGCGCGCGCGCATAGTGCGGGAGTCGCGTTGCGCGAGTTCTGGCAACAGTTTTCCAAGAATCGCGGTGCGGTCGGGGCCGGGATCTTGCTGCTGGTATTGCTGGTGGTCGCGGTGTTCGCGCCGTGGATCGCGCCGCACAGCCCGATCGAACAATATCGCGAGTCGGTCAAGATCCCGCCCGCATGGATGGCGGGCGGCTCCCCGCATTTCCTGCTCGGAACCGACGAAGCGGGCCGCGACATCCTGTCGCGCCTGATGTACGGCGCACGCCTGTCGCTCTTTATCGGCTTCGTCTCGGTGGTACTCGCCCTGCTGCCGGGTATCGTGCTCGGCCTGATTGCGGCCTTTTTCGCCAAATGGGCCGAGGCGCCCATCATGCGTGCGATGGACGTGCTGCTGGCCCTGCCTTCGCTGCTGCTGGCGGTGGCGGTGGTGGCGGTGCTGGGCCCGGGTCTGACCAACACCATGATGGCGATCGGCGTGGTCGGGCTGCCCGGCTACGTGCGCCTGACGCGCGCCTCGGCCTTGGGCGAATTGCAGAAGGATTACGTGACGGCCTCGCGCGTGGCGGGCGCCGGTGCGCTGCGCGTGATGTTCTCGCAAGTGCTGCCCAATTGCGCGGCGCCGCTGATCGTGCAGGGCACGCTGGGTTTCTCGACCGCGATCCTCGATGCGGCCGCGCTCGGTTTTCTCGGCCTGGGCGTGCAGCCGCCCTCGGCCGAATGGGGGGCCATGCTGGCCTCGGCCCGCGACTACATCGATAACGCCTGGTGGATCGTCACCATGCCCGGGGTCGCGATCCTGATCACGGTGCTGGCGATCAACCTGCTCGGCGACGGCTTGCGCGATGCGCTTGACCCCAAACTCAAACGGATGGCGTAGATGAGCGATTTGTTGACCATCCGCGACCTCTCGGTATCGTTCGACCGCATGCCTGCCGTGAGCGGCGTCGACCTCGACATCGCGCCGGGCGAAATCGTCGGCGTGGTGGGCGAATCCGGTTCCGGCAAGAGTGTGACGATGCTGGCCCTGATGGGGCTGATCGATGCGCCAGGCGAGGTGCGTGCGCAGCGCATCGAATTCAATGGCGTCGACCTGCTGCATGCCACGCCGCGCGACAAGCGCAGGATCATCGGCCGCGACGTGGCGATGGTGTTTCAGGACGCGCTGAGCAGCCTGAATCCGAGCTATACCGTCGCCTACCAGATCGAGGAAGTGCTGCGCGTGCACGAAAAGCTGCGCGGCGCCGCCTTGCGCGCCCGCGCGCTGGAGTTGCTGGACCAGGTCGGCATTCCCGACGCCAAGCAGCGCGCGAAGGCCTATCCGCACCAATTGTCGGGCGGCATGAACCAGCGCGTGATGATCGCGATGGCGATCGCCTGCAACCCCAAGCTGCTGATCGCCGACGAGCCGACCACCGCGCTCGACGTGACGATCCAGGCGCAGATCATGGATCTGCTGCTGACTTTGCAGAAGGAGCGCGGCATGGCGCTGGTGCTGATCTCGCACGATCTGGCCGTGGTCTCGGAAGTCGCCCAGCGCGTCGCCGTGATGTATGCGGGCGAAATTATCGAGACCCACCGCGTGCCCGATATCTTCAAGCAGCCCCGCCACCCGTACACCGAGGCCTTGCTGGCGGCGATACCCGAACACAATCGGGGCGCACAACGTCTTGCCGCCTTGCGCGGGATGGTGCCCGGCCGCGATGACAGGCCGTCCGGCTGCTGGTTCGCGCCGCGCTGCGACCGGGCCGACGATGCCTGCCGCGCCGCGCATCCGGCGCTGGCGCCGACCGTCGGCGGTGGCCTCGTGCGCTGCATCAAACCCATAGGTATCACGCCGTCGGCCACAGCCGTGTCGCCGCAATCGACCAGGGAGGCGCGATGACGGTCGAATCGAATCCGCCACAGGCGACTGACCACGTCGCATCTTATGGCAACAACGAGGGCGGCGGCAGCGGCACGGATGTGCCGCGCGACGTCGTCTTGCGTGCCGATAGCCTGACCAAGCATTACAGTGTCAGCCGCGGCTGGTTCAAGAGTGCCCTGGTGCGCGCCCTCAACGGTGTCTCGTTCACCCTCGCGCGCGGCCGCACCCTCGCGGTGGTCGGAGAATCCGGCTGCGGCAAGTCGACGCTGGCGCGACAGCTGACAATGATAGAGGTACCGACCTCGGGTTCGCTGTTCATCGATGGCCGCGACGTCGCGCACGACACCCATGCCGCCGCACGCCTGCTGCGGCGCCAGGTACAGATGGTGTTCCAGAATCCATATGCGTCGCTGAACCCACGCAAGACGGTGCAACAGACGCTGAATGAACCGCTCGCCATCAACATCGACCTAAGCGCCGCCGAACGGGCGCAGCGCATCGCCGCGATGATGGATACGGTGGGGCTGCGCGCCGAGCAGGCCAAGCGCTATCCGCACATGTTCTCGGGCGGACAGCGGCAGCGCATCGCGATCGCGCGGGCGATGATACTGGAGCCTCGCATTGTGGTCGCCGACGAACCGGTGTCGGCGCTCGACGTGTCGATCCAGGCGCAGATCCTGAACTTGTTCATGGATCTGCAGGACCGCTTCGGGACCAGCTATGTGTTCATTTCGCATAACCTGGCGGTAGTCGAGCACGTCGCGCACGAGGTACTGGTGATGTACCTGGGGGTGGCGGTGGAGTTGGGCGAAAAGCACACCATCTTTGCGCGGCCGCTGCATCCCTACACGCGTTCACTGATGTCGGCGACGCCCACGCTGGACCCCACGCAGCGCCGCATCAAGATCAAGCTGCAAGGCGAACTCCCGTCGCCGCTCAATCTGCCGAGCGGTTGCACGTTTCATCAGCGCTGCCCGTATGCGACCGAAATCTGTCGCGAGGTGGTGCCTCAGCTCAGGCAAGTCGAGGCCCGGCTTGTCGCCTGCCATCGTGTCGAAGAGATCGATGACTGACGACGCGCGCATGCGAGGCAACAATGCATGCGCCGCTTCGGGCAGTGGGCGTTGGGACATGCTGTCGCGGCGGTGGCGGGCGGGTTTCGTCCGCTGGCTAGCCTGGCGCGCGGCAGCGTATCTGATCGCTTGCCTGACCATCGTTTTGTGTTTCCCGGCATACGCGCACGACGAGCGCGCGGCGCCGCCGCATCTGCCGTTCTATATCGCCACCAAAAGCGGCCAGACCATCTATGTGCTGGGCACGCTGCATGTCGGCGATCCGGCCGACTTCCCGGGCTATCAACCGTTTCGCCCGGCCATCGTCGATGCGCTGACGGCGTCCGGCACCCTGGCTTTCGAACTGTCGCCCGACGATATCGTGATGTCCCAGGGCAGCGTGACGCACGACGGCGTATGCCCACGCGACTGTCTGCGGCGAATGCTGCCCGCGGCGCTGTGGGATCGAGTGGCGGCGCGTCTGCGCGACAATCCCGAGGCGTTGGCCGAAATCCGGCGCATGAAGCCCTGGCTGGCCGCGTTGCTGATCGAGACCCTCAGTTCGCAGCAAGCCGGATTGCAGACCGAATATGGGACCGAAGCGCAATTGGAGAACATCTATCTGCGCGGTCCCATCCTCGGGCTCGAAAGCATGGACGACCAGATGCGGGCGTTCACCGGCCTGAGCCTGCCCGCGCAGTGGGAGATGCTGGCGCAGGATCTGACCCAGACGCCGGCCCAGGATGTCGCCGACGTGCGCAAGCTGCACGCGCTGTGGCTCGCGGGCGATGCCGATGAATTGGCAGCCTGGCAGGCGAGCAAGACGGCCGAGCTGATGCATACATCGGCGCTGTCCCACGTGCTCGACGAACGCATCGTCTACCGGCGTAACCGACATTTCGTGGTCAAGATGCTGCTGCTTGCCGCGCCCGGCCATCCGCTTTTTGTCGCGGTCGGCGCACTGCATTTGGGCGGACCGAAAGGGGTGCTGGCCTTGCTGCGCAACTACGGGTTCAGTGTGAAGGCGATGTGAGGGGCGAAGCGCTTTTAGCAAGCAAAGCGCACACGGTGGTGATCGCCATCACCGGTTTCAATGCAGGTGATTCCATCTGATTTTTCCGCTGGGCATGGCCCGCACGGTATTTCGCCATCAATCCTACACAAGATAAAAAGAACACCCGCCGTGGGGGGATGGCGGGCGTCTAAAAGTAGGCCTTGAGTGGCGCATGAGCGATGACAGTGAATTCGCGCTCTCGGTATATGACATTAACGATAGCAATGTTTTCATCCCATATCTTCCCTATCAAACGGCTAGCCGGTCGGTCCCGATGTCAGGTTGGATAACGAAACAGATGTCTTTGGGCTGAAGACATGGCGACTCGATAAGCCAATCCAAGAACCTGTCTTATTCATCATTGGAGGTCATATGGAAACAAGCGTGGATTCAATTCAGGCCGCGTACATCGATAAGCACCAAGGGCTGGCCGCATACAAAGATACACAAGGGATTTTCCGATATGCCAATCCTGCGTTTAGCACCCTGGTAGGGCTGCCGCGTCCGCACGATCTGATCGGGAGAACCGTCTTCGATATTCCTTGCGACGCGGTCGCGTATGCCGAGGAATTTGACGAGCAAGATCGCCAGGTAATGACTTCAGGGCGAGATCTGCGGGTCCTCAACATCCACCCCTTTGCCGATGGCCAGTGGGGCGTTTATTTATGCACAAAAAGACCCTGGTTCGACGACGATAAAAAAGTTGTCGGCATGATGGGCGAGGCGGTTGATATTACCGACGCCTACACCATGACGATCAGCACGCAATTGGCGAAATTCACCGGTCATGTGCAAAGCGGCTATATCTTGTCCGAGGACGGGGGGATCCTGTCTTTGTCGCGGCGAGAAAGCGAAGTTCTATTTCTGATCTTGCGTGGCAAGACCTCGAAGCGCGTGGCGAATGCGCTGAAGTTGTCCTACCACACCGTCGAACAATACATGGAATCGATAAAGCTGAAGTTCGGCGTGCGCAGCAAAGCCGAATTGATCGAAGAGGCGATAGCGCGCGGCTATATGAATCACATCCCTTTGTCGGCCTTTTCCAAGCAGCTATCGATTGTGTTGGCCGCGTGAGGGTTGCGCGGTCTTGTTGTATGTCGTGAGGGCACGGCGCCACGTCATGTCGGACCGTCGATTTCGTGGCGGGGTGCCGTTTCGCAGAGCCTCAAGCAATCGCCCCACCCGTCTCCTTCACATCCATTTCGACCTCGAGCGATGTCTGTATCACGAGACGCAAGCCTTCGACCAATTGCTCGAGCGCCATGCCTTGTAAGCCCGGATGGCGTGCGGTCTGTTCGGGCCAATAGGGCACATGAATAAATCCGCCGCGCACGTGCGGCATATGGGTCGCCAGATAGTGCTGCAAGCCGTAGAACACATGGTTGCAGACAAAGGTGCCGGCGGTCTGGGATACGCCGCCGGGGATATCCGCCTTGCGCAGCGCGCGCGCGATAGCCTTGATCGGCAGCGTCGAGAAATAGGCGGCCGGTCCGCCCGCGACGATGGGCGTGTCGATCGGCTGCTGCTGCGCATTGTCGGGAATCCGCGCGTCGTCGAGATTGATGGCGACACGTTCGACCGAGATTTGGCTGCGCATCCCGGCGTAGCCGGTACCGATCACGAGGATCGGTTGCAGCGCTTCGATTTCGCGGATCAGCGCGGCATTGGCGGCCCCGAAGACGCAGGGCAACTGGCGTGCCAGCACCTGTACCGGCCCGTCCGGTGTGTCGAAGCGCAGCCCATCGAGACGCCGGGAGGCTTCCCATGAGGCGTTGACGAGATCCTGCTCGAACGGCTCGAAGCCGGTGATCAATAGCGTACGCATGGCGATTCCCTGACGATGGACCGAATTACATTAAAAAATACAGCAAGACAATGTTGGCGCCCAGCAAAGCCAGTGCGGTGGGAACCTGGGCCTTGATCACGGCATTCTTGTCCGGCAGTTCCAGCAGCGCCGCGGGGACGATGTTGAAGTTGGCGGCCATAGGCGTGAGTAGCGTGCCGCAGTAACCCGAGAACATCCCGGTCGCGACCATGGCGGCGGGATTGGCGTGATGCAGGCCGACCAGGATGGGCACGCCGACGCCGCCCGTCATCACCGGGAAAGCGGCAAAGCCGTTGCCCATGATCACGGTGAATAGCGCCATGCCGATGCAGTAGACGGCGACCGCGACGATGCGGGTGTCCATGTTGATGGTAGTCGTGACCAGATGCGCGACAGCCTTGCCAACGCCCGCATCGGAAAACACCAGGCCCAGCATGCCCAGCATCTGCGGCAATACCACGGCCCAGCCGAGCGCTTCGGTCAGGCGGCGCGCTTCCTGCATCGATTGCACAGGTGTATCGCGCGTGAGCCAGCAGGCGAGGCCGGCCGCGGCGATGCAGCCGACGCCGAAGGCCACCAGCGTCACGTTCTTCGGGTCCAGCAGCGGTATGCCGCCCAATGTCAGGTACTTGGCGAGCAGCGTGCCGATCACGGTGATGAGCGGAATCGTCAGTGCCGGGATGAAGAGGGTGTTGCCCATACGTGCGGCGCTGGCGCGTCGCACGTCCTCGCTCAGGGTACGTGCACGGCCGGCCAGCACGCCGCCGAAACCGGCGATCAGGGCCATCACGATGACGAGCGCGCCCACCAGCGCCGGCGGCAGCCGGTCGCCGACCAGGAAGATCACCGCATAGATCAGCCAGAATCCGCCGGACGCCAAGCGGCGCGGATGCGTCTTGTCGGTGAAGATCATGCCCGCGGTCAGTAGCAGGATGAGGCCGACCAGCCAGTAGAGGTAGGTTATCGAGAGAATCATGGCTGGTCTCCCGAGCGGGTATCGGTCGGATCCTGGGGCACGGCGCCGCTGTCAGCGTGGGCGCCGCCCTTGATGCCGAATTCGCGGTCCAGCGCGCGGTCCAGGCGGTGCAGGCGCCAGCTGTGGATCAGGAAGGCGCAGATCGAAGTCGGGATGCCGAACATTGCGACGCGCAGCGGCGGCACGTCGATGCCGGCTTCATGCAGGAAAGTGGTCATCAGCACGATCGCACCGAAGGCGACGAAGACATCCTCGCCGAAGAACAATCCCACGTTATCGGTCGCGGCGGCGTATGCGCGCAGTTTGTAGCGCAGCGCATCGCTGATCTTGCCGTAGCGTGTGACGGCCGCGCCTTCGGCCATCGGCGCGAGCAGCGGGCGCACCATCTGCGGGTGCCCGCCCAGCCCGGTCAGACCGACCGCGGCAGTCAGTTCGCGTAGCAAGAGGTAGACGATCAACAGGCGGCCGACGGTGGCCGAGCGGATCTTGGCGATCCAGTCCTGGGCATGCTCGCGCAGCCCGTGGCGTTCGAGCAGACCGATCACCGCCAGCGGCAGCAACAGGATCAACGGCAGGTTGCGGGTCTTGACGAAGCCGCTGCCGATCTCGGATAGCACCTGCAGCCAGGGAAAATGGGCCGCGAAGCCGGTGACGACGGCGGCCGCCGCGACCACCAGCATCGGGTTAAAGCGCAGCACAAAGCCTGCGATGATGACGGCCACGCCGATGAGCGGCCATAAACTGACTGCGGATTGCATCTACAGATCTCCTATAAGGGATGGAGCCATCTTGGTGCGGCTCGCCTATGAAAGTGATGGAATGACCGACCGCGCAGCCGCCTCAAGCGGCCTGGACCCTGGCTCGCGTCGGCGGTCGGCATGTCACGTCACGTCGCGTCAGCGTGCGGCGACGGGCGGCACTGCGCGCTCCATCGGCTTCACCGCAATCGATTCCGCGCTGAGGCGCTCGCGGATGCGGCGGGCGAATGCCAGGGCGTGGGGACCGTCGCCGTGCAGGCAGATGGTTTGCGCCTTGAGCGGCACGATCGTACCGTCGATCGCGCGGACCTGCTGCTCCCGGATCATGGTCAGCGTGCGTTCCAGCACTTCGTTCTCGTCGTCGAGCAGGGCGCCGGGCTGACCGCGCGGCACGAGCGAACCGTCGGCACGATAGCCGCGGTCGGCAAACACTTCCTCGACCGCGGTCAAGCCGGCGCGTCGCGCGGCGTCGATCAGGCAGCTGTTGGCCAGGCCGAAGAGCAGGATGCCGGGGTCGAATGCATGTACGGCGGCGGCGATCGCCTCGGCCATCGCGGGGTCGCGGGCCGCCTGGTTGTAGAGCGCGCCATGCGCCTTGACGTGGTTGATGCGGCCGCCTTCGACCCGGGTGATTGCGTCGAGCGCACCCAACTGGTACAGCACGCCGGCATAGATCTCGCCGGTCGACAACTGCATTTCGGAGCGGCCAAAGTTTTCCGGGTCGTTAAAGCTTGGATGCGCGCCAATCGCCACCCCTTTTTGCAATGCCCAACGCACGCAATCGCGCATCAGCGCGGCGCCCCCGGCATGCCAGCCGCATGCGATATTGGCTGAACTGACCAAATCCAACAAAGCTTCGTCGCTGCCACAGCCCTCGCCCAAATCGGCGTTCAAATCGATCTGCATGATTCCCTTTCTCTCCATTGCTGTCCGTGCGGTGTTGCCTGCGTGATCGAATGCATCCGCCGCGACGGGCCTGACTATCTGCCTGCGTTCAGGCGCTCGCATCGCATTTGCAATGCCAGGTCGACTTGCTGCAGGTATTGCTCGATTTTCACCAATGCATGCCTTGCATCGGCGACTTCTACCGGCACGAAGCGCAGCGACGTGTTCAGCCGCGCCTGCGCCAGGCGCCACACATCCGCGCTGATCACCGCGCCGATCTTGGGGTAGCCGCCCGCGGTCTGCGCATCGCCCATCAGCACGATGGGTTGCCCGTTGGGCGGCACCTGGATGGTCCCCGGCAGTACCGCATGCGACAGCAGCTCCACCGGTTCGACCCGGTCGAGTACGGGGCCGGCCAGCCGGTAGCCCATGCGATTGCTGTTCGACGTGATGCGCCATGCGCTTTGCCAGAAGGCAGACTGTGCGCTGGGGGCGAATTGCGCATACTCGGGGCCGGGCAGCACTCGGATCACCGTATCGTTGCTGCCGGCAGCGCTTGCGCCCGGCGCGATCGGCATCGTGCCGAATTCGCATAGTGCCGGCGATTTGACGCCGAAGCCGCTGCTGTCCGGGCCCAGCGACAAGCGGCGGCCGTGATGGGCGGCGCCGACCGGCAAGCGGTCCCCATCGCGCAAGGCCCGTCCGCCCAGCCCGCCGAAACCGGCCTGCAAGTCGGTGCTGCGCGACCCCAGCAGGCTGATCACGTCGATGCCGCCGGCGATGGCGACGTAGGCGCGCATGCCGTGGCGTGGCGCGCGCAGGGTCAGTACCTGGCCGGCTCGCACCGGCAGGCTCCACCAGGCATTGACGGGCATCTCGTCGAGCGTGGCGGCGAAATCGGCGCCGGTCAGCGCGATCCGTGCATCGCGCGTGAAGCGCAGCACGGTCGGGCCTATCGTCACTTCGATGCCGGCCGCATTGACGGCGTTGCCGACCAGCCGATTGGCCAGGTTCAGCGCCAGCGTATCCAGGGCGCCGGCCCGGCAGATGCCCAGATGGCGCAGTCCGTTGCGGCCAAGATCCTGCACCGAGGTCAGCATGCCTGCACGGATCACGTCTATCATGTCCGGCTCCCGGCGATGGTGAAGCGCACGCGGTCGCCCGGCGCCAGCAGCGACGGCTCCGCGCGCGACGGGTCGAACAGCGCGACCGAAGTCCTGCCTATCAACTGCCAGCCGCCAGGCGATACGGACGGATAGATGCCGGTCTGTTCGCCACCGATGGCAACCGAACCCACCGGCACCGCAATCCGGGGTTCGGCGCGGCGCGGCGTATGCAGGGTCCGGTCGAGGCCGCCCAGATAGGCGAAACCCGGCTGGAAACCGAGAAAGAACACCACGTATTCGGCCGAGGTGTGACGCGCGATCACCTCATCGGTCGACAGGCCGCAGAAGCGGGCGACGTCATCCAGATCGGGGCCGTCCGCGCCGCCGTACTGCACCGGGATTTCGATCAGGTTGCCGCCTGCCTGGTCTTCGCCGACTTCGCTCCAGGCTGCTTCCAACTTGGCCGTCAGCGCTTCGGCGTCGGCCAGCAGCGGATCGTAGACCAGGCTCAGGTTGTTCATGCCCGGCACCACTTCGAGCACATGCGGCCAGGTTCGCGCTGCACGGGCGACAGCCCACACGCGGGCCTGCGTCGCCAGATTCGCGGGCGGCGCGAAGTAGCACGCCAGCGCGTTGTCGCCCAAGGGCACCAGGGAGGGTTGATTCAAGGTTTCGACGGCTTCCACCTGTGATCCTGCTATTCGAGAAGTTGCGCACGTTGGGTGTGCTGCTTTGGCAGCCAGTGAGGCACCCATGCTATCCAATAATGTCGTATATTACATTGTCAATAAAACGTCGATAAATTATCAATAATAGCTTTCCCTTAAATTGCTCCGCGGCACCGGAAATCTGCGAGAATCTGCAGCGGCGCCACCAAACCTGAGGGCGGCATCACCTGATGCCCGCATCGCACATGACCCAACTCAAGTCGAAAATCCCGACCAAAATCGTCTCCTCCGACCATCTGGTGTCGGAGCGCAGTGCCGAATTGTCCGAGTTCGAATATGCGCTGATCATGGTCAGCAATGCCTTCAACCGCTGGATGATGCGCTGTATGTCGGCGGCCGGCGCGAAGGACATGACGTCGATCGAAGTCTCGCTGTTGCACCACATCAGCCATCGCGACCGCAAGAAGAAGTTGGCCGATATCTGCTTCGTGCTGAATATCGAGGACACCCATGTGGCGACCTATGCGTTGAAGAAGCTCGGTGCGCGCGGCTATGTGAATAGCGAGAAAATCGGCAAGGAGGTGTTTTTCTCCGCGACGGAAGCCGGCCGCACCCTGTGCATGCAATATCGCGAAGTCCGCGAAAGCTGTCTGATCGAAGCCCTGGCGGAATCCGGCGTGACCAATCACGCGATCGGCGAGGCCGCGCAATTGATGCGCAATGCATCAGGTCTCTACGATACCGCCGCACGCGCGGCGTCGTCGCTGTAACTGGTGGTTGCTGGCGCAAGGCCACCCTGCGAGATCACACCTGCCCGGCATCCGTGACGATCAGATCAAGCGGGATGTCGTGCGGCTCGCGCGGCAGCGCGTCGACCCGGCCGCACGCAAAGGCGACGCCCACGGTGTACGGACGCTGCGCGAACGCCGCCAGGGTTCTATCGTAATACCCGCCGCCGTAGCCCAGGCGCAGGCGCGCCGCATCGAAACCGAGGCACGGTACCAGCAGCAGATCGGGCATCACCGCTAGCGTGGCTGCCGGAACCGGAATGCCATAGTGGCCGGCCTGCATCGGACTGTCCGGCCGCCAGGCGTGAAAGGCGAGCGGCGCGGCTTCGCCCTCGATCACAGGCAGGGCCGCGCGCCGCGACGGCTGGCCGTCCAGCCAGGCGCTGACCACGCCTCGCGCATCGAATTCGGCGGCCATCGGCCAATAGAAGCCGACACAGGCAGGCGCACGTTGTTCCAGCACCGCCCGGAGTTCGGTGCCGAGTTGTGCTTGCGCGCGCTGATGGCGTCCGGTGTCGGTTGCCAGCGCCTGCCGCATGGCGAGCAAGGCGCGGCGCAGTTCGCTTTTCGACAGGCCATTCGCTAGAGGCGCATGCATGGTGGGCGTTGGCTGCGGGATGTTCAATTCAGGGGTGGCTCGAATCAGAATCATTATGGAGCGGATATTGTGCCCGCGCGGGGCTCTGCTCGGGCCGGCATGCCCATCCTGTTGGATGCGCGCGACAGGCACGGCAGGGGCGCGCGCAGATTGGCCGAACGGCACGAAATTACGGTGTGTCGGACGCATGCAAAAACAAGGTTGCATGCTATTCTTTACGCCAATCACGCCGCCCCGAAAATAATGTCGAAATACGCCGCACAGCGCCTGCAAGCCGCTTACTTCCTAGTATATCCCGTGCTCGGCGCAATCCGGGACGCTGTATCCTGCACCGCACCCGGCCAGAGCCCCGCGCCAATTTCCTTCCAACGTTTTTTCAAGCTTGCGCTGCGTGGTGCGCGCAAGCTTGCCGGCGCGCTGGCATTGACGCTGGCGGCGGGCGCCGCATGCGCAGTCCCGCGTGCCGTGCCGAACGACGCCGACCAGGTCTTTGCCGCCCTGCGCGACGCCGCGCGCGACAATGACCCGGCAACCGCCGCCACGCTGGCTGCGCGTATTCCCGATTACCCGATCGCATCGTACGTCGAGTACTACACGCTCAAGCCGCAAATGTTCGATGGCTCCGGTCACGCGCTGGCCGTGGTGCCGGACGATGCGATCCTGAGCTTCCTGCAGCGCTACGACGGTCGCGCGATCGCCGACCGGCTGCGCAACGACTACCTGCTGGTGCTGGGCGCACGCCATGATTGGACGCATTTCGACGAGCAATACCCGCGCTTCGTGCTGAACGACGACACGCAGGTCAAGTGCTACGCGCTCGAATCGCGCCTGTCGCACGGCGAGCAGGTCGGCGATGCCGCCCGCGCGCTGCTGCAAAATCCCCAGTACTACGGCGACGGCTGCGTCGACCTGATTGCCGCCATGGTGCAGCAGAACCAGTTCAGTCAGGATGACGTGTGGCAGCAGATCCGCCTCGCCTATGAGCAGAATTACGTCAACACCGGCAACCGGATTGCCGACGCGCTGGGCGCGAACAGGCCCGATCCCACGGTGTTCGAACAGGTTGCCTCGGCACCGCCGCTGTATCTGGCGCGCTCGCTCGGTACCGACCGCACCTCGCGTCAGCTCGAGCTGCTGGCGGTGATACGCATGGCGCGCAACGATCCGGAACTGGCGGCCGGTACCTATGCCACTCTTGCGCCGCAACTGCCTCCGGATCTGCGTGGCGCCGGTTGGGCCTCGATTGCCTATCTGGCGGCGTTAAAGCGCATGCCACAAGCGCTGGACTGGTACCGCCAGACCGACGGTGCGGTGATGTCGCAGCCAGCCTATAAATGGCGCGTGCGCAGTGCATTGCTGGCGGGTGACTGGCGTGCCGTGAAGGCCTGGACCGAGGCGATGCCCGCTTCGCTGCGCCAGCAACCCGCTTGGATCTACTGGCACGGCCGCGCCTTGCGCGAACTGGGCGATCGTGCCGGAGCCCTGCAGGATTTCGGCCAGATCGGGAACCAGTACAATTTCTACGGCCAGTTGGCGGCCGAGGAAATGGGCCAGCCGCTGGCCTTGCCGCCGCGCACCACGGTGACCGACGCCGAAGTCGATGCGGCCTCGCGGCTGCCGGGTTTTGCGTTGGCGCAGCGCTTCTACGCGATGAATATGCGTTTCGAAGGCAACCGCGAATGGAACTGGACGCTGCGCGGCATGAGCGACCGCCAACTGCTGGCTGCGGCCGAGTACGCGCGCCGCATAGAACTGTATGACCGTACCGTGAATACCGCGGACCGCACAGTCGGCCAGCACGATTTCACGCTGCGCTACCTGATGCCGTTCCGCGCCATCATGCAGCGCGACGCGGAGACTGCCGGCGTCGACACCGGTTGGGTATACGGCTTGATCCGCCAGGAGTCGCGCTTTATCATCAATGCGCAGTCGGGTGTGGGCGCGAGCGGTCTGATGCAGCTGATGCCGGCCACTGCGCAGCGCGTCGCCAAGCAAATCGGCCTGGGCCCGCTGTCGTCCGAGCAGATTGCCGACACCGATACCAATATACTGCTAGGCACCAGCTACCTGGCGACGCTGTTTTCGCAGCTCGACGATTCCGACGTGCTCGCGACCGCGGGCTACAACGCCGGCCCCGGACGGGCGCGGCAATGGCGCGACAGCCTGCCGCATCCGGTCGAAGGCGCGATCTACGCGGAGACGATTCCGTTTAACGAAACGCGCGACTATGTGAAGAACGTGTTGTCGAACGCCAATTTCTATGCAGCGTTAATCGACCGCCGTCCGCAATCCCTGAAAGAGCGCCTGGGCATCATCACGCCGTGACGCGATGCCGGCTCGACGCCGGCGCGGGGACGGTGGATGGCATATCCAGGAGCGAACATGCGACATCGAAGCATCGCACTGATCGGTGCTACCGGCTTTATCGGGCGCGATCTGGTCCATCGTCTGGTCAAGGACGACCGCACGGTCCGGGTGGCGACACGGCGGCGTGACCACGCGGATGAACTGTCCATCCTGCCGATCGAGATCGCCGAACTCGACGTATACGACCCGCAACAGCTTGCCGCCTTCGTTGCAGACGCCGATGCCGTGATCAATCTGGCCGGTATCCTGCATAGCCGCCGCGGCCAGCCCTACGGCCCCGATTTCGCACGGGTGCACGTCGAATTGCCGAAGAAGATCGCCGCAGCCTGCGTCGCCCAGCATGTGCCGCGCTTGCTACATATGAGCGCGCTGGGCGCGGACAGCAATGGCCCGAGCATGTACCTGCGCTCCAAGGGCGATGGCGAGCTGGTGGTGCGTAGCGCCAGCGGCTTGAATACGACAATCTTCCGCCCGTCCGTGGTGTTCGGCGCCGGCGACAGTTTTCTGACCCAGTTCGCCCACCTGCAGCGCAATTTTCCGGTAATTCCGCTAGCCTGCGCGCGTGCGCGTTTTCAGCCGGTCTATGTCGGTGACGTAGCGGCGGCGATGTTGCACGCGCTCGATCTGCCGCAGAGCGTTGGCCGTGCGTACGATCTGGGCGGCCCGCGCGTCTACACGCTGGAGGAGCTGGTGCATTTCGCCGGCGCGGCGATTGGCCATTCGCGCCGCATCGTCAGGTTGCCCGACTGGGTCGGGCGCTTGCAGGCGCGCCTGTTCGAGTGCCTGCCCGGTCCGCCGCTGGTGACGCGCGACAACCTTGATTCGATGAAGATCGATAACGTGCTGATGGCGCCTATCGCGCCTGAACTCGGCATCGTACCGGCCAGCCTGGAAGCCGTGGCGCCCGAATATCTCGCCGACATGACGGTGCGCGGCCGTTTCAATCTGTATCGGGCGCGCGCCCATCGCTAACCCTCACGGCATGCGTATCGCATCGCCGTGACTCGCCATAAGGAAGCCGCACGTGTCAGTCCAACCATTGCAACTTGTGATCGCCAACAAAAACTACTCCTCGTGGTCGCTGCGACCCTGGCTCTTGCTCAAGCATTTCGGTATCCCGTTCGAGGAGATTCACGTCTGGCTCGGTGAGGCCGATACCGAGCAGCAGATCCTGCGCTACTCGCCGACTGGCAAGGTGCCTTGCCTCATCGATGGCGATGGCCATGCGATCTGGGACTCGCTGGCGATTGCCGAAACCCTGGCCGAACGTTATCGGCAGCATGCGTTCTGGCCTGGGGATGCAGTGGCGCGCGCGCATGCGCGCAGCATCAGTGCGGAAATGCACTCGGGCTTCGCAGCCTTGCGTAACGCAATGCCGATGCGTATCCGTGCCCAGTTGCCCGGCCAGGGCGCCACGCCGGCCGCGCTTGCCGACATCGCCCGGATCGATGCGATCTGGCGCGAATGCCTGCAGCGCCACGGTGGCCCTTTCCTGTTCGGCGCGTTTTCGATTGCCGACGCGATGTACGCGCCGGTCGTGATGCGCTTTAACACCTATCGCCCGACGCTGTCGCCGCAGGCCGCGGCCTACGTCGCACACTGCACCGCGCAGCCGGCGATGCAGGCGTGGATCGCGGATGCCCAGACGGAAGGGCATGCGGTCGAACGCTACGAGACCGATGAGGCTTAGCGATGAAGATCTACGCGGTCGGCGGCGCGGTGCGCGATGAATTGCTCGGTTTGCCGGTGCAGGATCGCGACTATGTGGTGGTAGGCGCGACGCCCGAGCAGATGGCGGCGCAAGGCTACCGTCCGGTCGGCCGCGATTTTCCGGTATTCCTGCATCCGCGCACGCAGGAGGAATATGCGCTCGCGCGCACCGAGCGCAAGACGGCGGCCGGCTATCACGGGTTTCAGTTCTATTACGCGCCGGACGTCACCCTGGAAGAGGATCTGGCGCGGCGCGACCTGACCGTGAATGCGATGGCGCGGGCCGTGGAGCCCGACAGCGAGCGCGGTGCCGGCGCAATGACGGGGCCGGTGATCGACCCGTTCGACGGCCAGGCCGACCTTGCTGCCAGGGTGTTTCGCCATGTCGGCCCGGCCTTCGTCGAAGACCCCGTGCGCATCCTGCGGCTGGCGCGTTTCGCCGCCCGTTTCGGGGGGTTCACCGTCGCAGCCGAAACCCAGGCCTTGCTGGAGCGCATGGTGCATGACGGCGAAGTGGATGCGCTGGTACCGGAGCGGGTCTGGCAGGAACTCGCGCGCGGCCTGATGGAGCGCGTGCCTTCGCACATGTTCGCGGTATTGCGGGCGTGCGGCGCGCTGGCGCGCATCCTGCCCGAAGTCGACCGCCTGTGGGGCGTGCCGCAGCGCGCCGACTATCACCCGGAAATCGACACCGGCGTGCACGTGATGATGGTGCTCGACTATGCGGCGCAGCGCGGCTATGTATTGCCGGTGCGCTTTGCCGCGCTGACGCACGATCTCGGCAAGGGCACCACGCCGCCCGACGTGCTGCCGCGCCATATCGGCCACGAAGGGCGCAGCGTCGAATTGCTCAGGCCTTTGTGTGAGCGTCTGCGCGTGCCGAACGAATGTCGTGATCTCGCCGTGATGGTCGCGCGCGAACACGGCAATATTCATCGCACCATGGAAATGGGGGCGGCTGCGCTGGTACGTCTGCTCGAACGCTGCGATGCGCTGCGCAAGCCGGCGCGTTTCGCCGAGGCCCTGCAGGCCTGCGAAGCGGATGCGCGCGGCAGGCTGGGGCTGGAAACGCAGCCGTATCCGCAGGCCGAGCGGCTGCGTCTCGCGCTTAAGGCGGCGCGGGCGGTCGACGCCGGCGCGATTGCCGCGCAAGCGCCGAACCCGGCACAGATCAAGGACGCCGTGCATCAGGCGCGGGTCGGCGCCGTCTCGGTGGTCTTGGGCGAACCAGCGGCTAGTCAGGACCCCAGGCAGCCGCCGCGCTCGTGAATACTAGCCGCGCGGCGAAGTCCGCGAGGGGTGGTGCATGCGCCGCTGCACTCAAAGCGCGTGCGAGCGCTCGCCGCGGGCGAAGGCCGCAAGCGGTTGTGCCAGTCCCCGGCCGAAGCCGATCACCTTGAACAGCTCGCCCATTTCCGATTCGGCCAACAGTTTCTGGACCCCGTTGGCGACCGGCAGGAAGCGCTGGACATCGCGCGGATCGTAGTCGGCGAGCAGATCGGTGATGCCGCAATTGATCAGGAAGCGGGCCTGCGACGTATAGCCGAGCAAGTCGGCGCCGGCGGCGAGGCCAGCTTGAGCGATCGCGCTGAAATCGACGTGCGCGGTGATGTCCTGCAAGCCGGGATACAAAAATGGATCGTCGTGAGCGCGATGGCGGTAATGGCACATCAGGGTGCCGCCGCTGCGCTGCGGGTGCAGGTATTCGTGGCGCGGAAAGCCGTAGTCGATCAGCAGCAGCGCGCCGCGCCCCAGCAACTGCAGCACGGTCTGGGTAAACGCGGCGGCGGCGGCGCCGCTTTCCGCGATATAGTCGCTGCCGTCATCGACCTCGCCTTCCATCCCGTCCAGCAATGACGCGAGTTCCGGCGGCAATGAGCCGGGCGTGTCCAGCACGCGGTCGGCGTAGCACAAAGCCGCGCGTGCCACGCAGGCATCGGGCAGCGGCCTGGTGCCCGCATCGGGGGCGCGGACCACGCCACGTTCATGCCACAGTCCGTGCTGGCGCCGATATAGCTTGACCGGCATCGCATCGAGCACTTCGTTGCCCAGCATGACGCCATCGAAAGCGGCGGGCAGGGCATCGAGCCAGTGGATCTTGGCCAGGCGCGCAGCCGCCTCGGGCGCCGTTGCACAGGCGGCACTACAGGCCGCGCTCAGCGTTGCCTGCTGCCGCTCGCGCAATTCGCCGGACAGCTCGACGATGGTGTAACGTTCCCAAGGAATGCCCAGTGCGTCCAACTCGCCGAGGATGCCGGCGGCCAGCTTGCCCGTGCCCGCGCCGAATTCCATCAGTGCGCGGGTGCCGCTCGCGATGAGCGCCTCGGCGGCTGCGCGGCCCAGGGTGCGGGCGAACAAGGGGCTGAGTTCGGGGGCGGTGACGAAATCGCTGCCGTCCCTGGCCAGGCGGCCGAATTTGGTCGCGCCGGCGCTGTAATAGCCCAGGCCCGGCGCGTACAGCGCCAGTTCCATATAGCGGTCGAACGGCAGCCAGCCGCCGGCCGCATCGATCGCGGCGCCGATATGGGCGGCCAGGGTTTGCGAATGCGCGAGCGCGGCCGCGGCCGGAACGGGTAAACTATCGTGTTGCATGGAATTTGCCATGATCGATATTGTAAATGCGTACTATTGAAAATGTTCCCATCGTCCATACGCTTGCCGGATAGCCCCCCGCGCGTCGCGCTCGTCACGGGTGCTGCGCGTCGGCTGGGCCGCGCGATCGCGCTGGGCCTGGCCGCGCGCGGCTGGGATGTCGCCGTCCATTTTGGCGCATCCGCGCAGGAGGCGGCCGCCGTGGTCGCCGAAATCGAGGTCCTGGGCCGCTACGCGGTGGCGCTGCAGGCCGACCTGGCCGATCCGGCCCAGGTCGAAAGCCTGTTGCCGCGCGCGACCGCGGCGCTGGGTACGGTGCGCTGCGTGGTCAATAACGCCTCGCTGTTCGAGGAGGATAGGGCGGATAATTTCGCCTACGACGCGCTGCTGCGGATGACCGCGGTCAACGTGGCGGCGCCGCTGGCATTGGCGCGCGTGCTCCATGCCGGCCTGCCCGCGGACGCGGAGGAAGACGAGCGCTGGCGCGGGGTGGTGATCAACCTGCTGGACCAGAAGCTGTACAACCTGAATCCCGATTATCTGTCGTATACACTCAGCAAGGCCGCCTTGCAGACCGCGACGACCACCCTGGCCCAGGCGCTCGCGCCGCGCGTGCGGGTGGTCGGCGTGGCCCCCGGCTTGACGCTGCCATCGGCCGATCAGACCCCGGCCGATTTCGCCCGGGCCCACCGCCAGACGCCGCTAAAGCGCGCCTCGCATCCGGACGATGTGGTCCATGCGATCTGCTACCTGGCTGAGGCCAATGCCGTGACCGGCACCACGCTGCTCGTCGATGGCGGCCAGCATCTGGTGCCGCTGCAGCGCGACGTGATGTTCATGACCCGCGCGACGCCCGGCGACGTGCAATCCTAACCGGTACTCACTGCCCTCTTTTTGTATAGGACCCGACCATGTTGAGCGCTCTGATCCATCCGCAACTCGCCGATTGCCGCCGGCTGTTCCTGCGCAATTACGAAGTGAATATCAATATCGGCGTGCATGACTTCGAGAAGCGTGGCGAGCAGCGCGTCGTGATCAACGTCGATCTGTATATTCCGCTGGCTTCTTCGACCCCGGTGGCCGACAAGCTGAACGAAGTGGTCGACTACGATTTCATCCGCTCGACGATCGCACAGCGCGTCGCGCGCGGTCATATCCACCTGCAGGAAACCCTGTGCGACGACGTTGCGCGGATGATGCTCGAACACCCCCAAGTGATGGCGGTGCGGGTCTCGACCGAGAAACCCGACGTTTATGAAGATTGCGACGCGGTGGGCGTCGAGATCTTCCGTTTGAAAGAGGCATGAGATGTCCGACACCGAATTGATCGACGCAGTGGCGCTTGCATCCAACTCCGCATCGGCGGCGGCACCCAAGCGCGCCGCGAAAGACCCGTTGACCCGGCGCGAGCAGAAGGCTGCCTACGAGGACAACAAGCTCTATAAGCGCCTGGCGCGCCTGGTCGGCACCGCGATCGGCGACTTCAACATGATCGAGCACGGCGACAAGGTGATGGTGTGCGTGTCGGGCGGCAAGGACAGCTACACCCTGCTCGAGATTCTGATGCGCCTGCGCGAGCGCGCACCTATCGATTTCGACATCGTCGCAGTCAATCTTGACCAGAAGCAGCCCGGTTTTCCCGAGCACGTGCTGCCCGAATACCTGAGCCGCATCGGGGTGCCGTTCCATATCGAGAACCAGGATACCTACAGCATCGTCAAGCGCCTGGTGCCGGAAGGCAAGACCACCTGTTCGCTATGCTCGCGCCTGCGTCGCGGCATTCTGTACCGGGTGGCCGACGAACTGGGCGCGACCAAGATCGCGCTGGGCCACCATCGCGACGACATACTCGAAACCCTGTTTCTCAACATGTTCTACGGCGCCAAGCTGAAAGGCATGCCGCCCAAGCTGCAGTCCGACGACGGCCGCCATATCGTGATACGGCCCTTGGCTTACGTGAAGGAGAGCGATATCGAGCGCTTCGCCGAGCAGCGCCAGTATCCGATCATTCCGTGCACCCTGTGCGGCAGCCAGCCCAACCTCAAGCGTGCTGAAATGAAGGCGCTGATCCGCGACTGGGAGCAACGCTATCCGGGCCGCATCGAGAATATTTTCAATTCGCTGGCCAAGGTGGTGCCGTCGCACCTGATGGATCGCGCGCTGCATCCGTTCGAATCCCTGCGCGTCGATGGTCAGGCCGATGCGAATGGCGACATCGCCTTCGACGAGTCGGACGACGACGCCTGCTCGACGCCGACCGGTGGCCTGGAGGCAGGGGAGGCGGTGATCCGTTTCGGCGCCATGTAAGCCGGCAGCGCTCCGGCGCCTTGACTGGCGGCCTTCCGCGACGGGGCCTCGTGATAGAATTCGCCGATATTTCCTGATCGGAACGCTTAGTGAACATCGTGATTCTGGCAGCCGGCGCTGGCAAGCGCATGCGCTCCGCCCTACCCAAGGTCTTGCATCCGCTGGCCGGCCGGCCCTTGCTGTCCCATGTGATTGAAACCGCACGCAGTCTGGCGCCGACGCGCATCGTGGTGGTGGTCGGGCACGGTGCCGATCAGGTGCGCGCGGCGGTCGCCGCGCCCGACATCGTTTTTGCCCAACAGGAACAGCAACTGGGTACCGGACATGCGGTCCAGCAGGCAGTGCCACATCTCGATCCCAATGTGCCCACCCTGGTGCTGTACGGCGATGTGCCGCTGACGCGCGCCGACACACTGCAACGACTGATAGCCGCGGCCGGTGTCGGCACCCAGACCCAGCGCTATGCGGTGCTGACCGTCGAGCTGGACGATCCCAGCGGCTATGGCCGCATCGTGCGCGATGCCGGCGGGCGCGTCACGCGCATCGTCGAACACAAGGACGCCAGTTCGGCGGAATTGGGCATCGCCGAGGTCAACACCGGCATCATCGCGGCGCCGACCGCCAAACTCGCCGGCTGGCTGGCCTCCCTGAAAAACGACAACGCCCAGGGCGAGTATTACCTGACCGACGTGGTCG